>Ga0207716_100262_pt1 | contig 28757 bp, 20 predicted proteins | sample TtaePargueraPR_FD_187739 | JGI IMG/M metagenome (GOLD analysis project Ga0207716, IMG submission 187739) | Aerobic enrichment media microbial communities from Bioluminiscent Bay, La Parguera, Puerto Rico - Tt and P2 (5) (SPAdes) | ecosystem: Environmental > Aquatic > Marine > Unclassified ... | reverse complement strand
ATTTCATCCATTTCGAAAGCCGCCGGCAGGGTCTCGATCAGAACCGTGGCTTTGATCGTGCCATGGGGGATGCCCACATAGGTCTGGGCGAAATTGAACACATCATTCCACAGACGGGCTTCCAGATAGCTTTCCAGCTTGGGCAGGTAGAAATACGGCGCCGTGCCGCGTTCCTTCAGGGCCTCGTGATTGTGGAAGACGTAGAGGCCGAAATCGAACAGCGAGCCGGACATGGCCTGGCCGTTGATGTGGATGTGGCGCTCGTCGAGATGCCAGCCACGCGGACGCACGATCAGCACCGCGGCATCGTCATTGACCGAGTACTGCTTGCCGGACTTCTCGTCGGTGAAGTCGATCTCGCGGCGGATCGCGTCGCGCAGATTGATCTGGCCGTCGATCAGGTTCGACCACAGCGGCGAGGTCGCGTCCTCGAAATCGGCCATGAAGCACTTGGCACCGGAATTGAGCGCGTTGACGACCATCTTGCGGTCGACCGGGCCGGTGATCTCGACGCGGCGGTCCTGCAGGTCGGCCGGAGCCGGACGCACGGTCCACTCGCCGGCACGGATGTCGGCGGTCTCGTGCGGGAACATCAGCAGCGCGCCCTGGTCGAGCTCGGCCTGACGTTCCTTGCGGTAGCGCAGGAGCGACTGGCGGCGCTTTTCGAAGCGGCGGTGAAGGCCGGCCAGGAAGCTCAGCGAGTCGTGATTGAGAATGTCGCCATAGCCGGGCTCGATATGGCCCAGGACTTCGACGCCGGACGGAGCAATGAGGGTCATGTTGGGTCTCCCCCTTGGGGTTGGAGGCAAGCCGGGGTGCGTCCCTTGGGGAGACGCACCCCGGGTTCAGGCTGTCGGTCGGCCTGAGGCTTATTCGGCCGCGTTGAACTGCGCGGTCTCGGTGGAAGCGCCCATCGCCGTCGTGGACGAGGTGCCGCCGGTGATCGCCAGGTTCACCTTGTCGAAATAGCCGGTGCCCACTTCGCGCTGGTGACGCGTGGCGGTGTAACCGTCGGCTTCGGAGGCGAACTCGGCCTGTTGCAGTTCCGAATAGGCGCCCATGCCGCGATCCTTGTAGCCGCGGGCCAGCTCGAACATGCCGTGGTTGAGCTGGTGGAAGCCGGCCAGGGTGACGAACTGGAACTTGTAGCCCATCGCACCCAGCTCGCGCTGGTAGGTCTCGATCGTGGCCTTGTCCAGATTGGCTTCCCAGTTGAAGGACGGCGAGCAGTTATAGGCCATCATCTTGCCCGGATAGGCCTTCTGGACCGCCTCGGCGAAGCGCTTGGCCTCGTCCAGGTTCGGCTTGGAGGTCTCCCACCACAGAAGGTCGGCCACCTTGGCATAGGCCAGGCCGCGCTTGATGCAGTGATCCACGCCCATGCCTTCCTTCAGGCGATAGAAGCCTTCCGGCGTGCGGCCGGCATCGAAATCGATGAATTCGTGGTCGCGCTCGTCGATGTCCGAATTGATCAGCGTGGCGGATTCGGCGTCGGTCCGGGCGACGGTGATCGTCGGCACGCCCATCACGTCGGCAGCGAGACGCGCCGCGGCCAGATTGCGCTCGTGCGCGCTGGTCGGGATGAGGACCTTGCCGCCCAGGTGGCCGCACTTCTTCTCGGCCGCGACCTGGTCCTCGAAGTGAACGCCGGAAGCGCCCGCCTCGATGAAGGCCTTCATGATCTCGAAGCAGTTCAGCGTGCCGCCGAAACCGGCTTCCGCATCGGCCACGATCGGGGCGAACCAGTCACGGCTCGTCCGGCCGTCCTCGGACATCTCGATCTGGTCGGCGCGCTGGAGCGTGCGGTTGATCTTCTTGGCCAGTTCCGGGGCGGAGTTGGCCGGATAGAGCGACTGGTCCGGATACATCGCGCCGGCCGTATTGGCATCGGCCGCGACCTGCCAGCCCGACAGGTAGATGGCCTTCAGGCCCGCACGGACCATCTGCATGGCCTGGTTACCGGACAGCGCGCCCAGCGCGTTGATGTAGGGTTCGGACTTGAGCAGTTCCCACAGCTTCACGGCGCCGCGCTCGGCAAGCGTGTGCTGAATCTGCACGGAACCGCGCAGCTTGGCCACATCCTCGGCCGTGTAGGGGCGTTCGATACCGTCGAAGCGGCCTTCCGGAGCACTCGGAACCAGATCCTTGAAAGTCGTCATTCTTGTTCTCCCTGACGGGTTGGGGGTCGTGTACGCCAGTTGCGTTGAGCCCAAGCTGTCAAACGGCAGGGATGGTGTCGATACAGCCTTTCTTATAAAGAGGATGCAGTGTATGATAATTACATTGTGAATGTGTAATTCTGTAAATTTTAATACACCACCCGCATGATGCGGGGCGAAAGCGAGACCCGCCATGAACGAGACCCAGGGCCTTGAAAAGATCTTCGCCGGCGCACGCCTGCGCCGGCTGCGGCGCGAGCGCGGCCTCACCCAGGCCGAGGCCGCCGAGGCGCTGGGCCTGTCGGCGAGCTATCTCAACCTGCTCGAACGCAACCAGCGCCCGGTCACCGCGCGCGTCCTGCTCGCCCTGGCCGATGCCTTCGACGTGGATGTGCGCGCCTTCGCGAACGAGAGCGACCGCCAGCTGGTCACCGACCTGCAGGAAGCCGCCGCCGACCCGGTTCTCACCGGGCTGGAACTCGACCGTATCGAACTGTCCGAATTCGCCGACAGCCAGCCCAGGGCGGCCGAGGCCTTTGCCCGCCTGTTCCAAGCCTATCGCGAGACAACCGCCGCGACGGCCGACCTGGCGACCCGGATGTCGGGCCCCGGCGCCGCCACGGGCGGCCCGGGCGCAGTTTTGGAGAGCGTCCGCGATGCCCTCGACGCCCGCCAGAACCATTTTCCCGAACTCGAGGAGGCGGCCGAAGCCCTGATCGAGCGCGCGGGCATCCGCACCCACCGCCGCAACCGCGCCCTGGCGGACTACCTGCAGGACACGCACGGCTTCACGGTGCGCGTGCTGGACGAGGACATCATGGCCGGCGCCCGCCGGCGCCTGGACTTCCATGGCCGGCGCCTGCTGCTGTCAGAATCCCTCACCCCCATTTCCCGCTCCTTCCACATGGCCGTTGTCCTGGCCACGCTCGAACTGGGCGACACGCTCGACACGCTGTCGGCCGAGCCCCAGCTCCCGGCCGACGAGAGCCGCAAACTCTACCGGGTCGGCCTGGCCAACTATTTCGCCGGCGCCGTCCACATGCCCTATGGCAGCTTCCTGAAGACCGCCGAGGATACGCGCTACAATATCGAACGCCTGCAGCGCCGGTTCGAGGTGAGCTATGAACAGGTCTGCCACCGGCTGACCACACTGCAGCGGCCGGGCGCACGGGGCCTGCCCTTCTTCATGATCCGGGTCGATTCGGCCGGCAATGTCTCCAAACGCTTCGGCGGCGGCATCATGCCCTTCGCCCGCTCCGGCGGGGGGTGCCCGAAATGGAATCTGTACGACGCGCTGCGCATGCCTGAACGCATCCTGTCGCAAGCCTTCGAATTGCCCGACGGGAACGTCATGCTCTCCATCGCCCGCGGACAGATTTCGCCGGCGCCGACAGGCCAGCCGCCCGTGTTGCACGCCATCGCCCTGGGATGCGCCTGGGAGCATGCATCGAAAATCGTGCATGCCGATCCGATCAGTCAGAGCGAACCGGACCCGGTCGGCATCGCCTGCCGGCTCTGCGACCGCGAGGACTGCGCGCAGCGCGCCTTCCCTCCCCTGAACCGCAAACTCGTGCTGGACGCCCACCAGCTGCGGGCCTCGCCCTACGCGTTCAACGAGGACTGAGACAGCCGGCGCTTCGCATCGCCCGGCCGCTGTCCTATCATCGCGCCATCAGGGGACGGGGCGAGCGGGTGGAACCCGCTGCGCCAGGCGGGGGACAAGCCGATCCAGGACATCACCGAACATCCGGGGCGAAGTCTGCCCGGTCCCTATCACCTGGCCCGTATCGGCGCCGTGGCTGTCATTCTCTGCGCCATCGCCGCCGTCTGGCTTGCCCTGGCCGTGCCGGTCACCTCGCTGTCCGCCCGCCTCGCCGGCGACGGCGAGACCGTGGCGCTGGAAACCGCCGGGCTCCGGGCCGAACTGACCGCGGACGCGCCGGTCCGCTTCTCCGGCTCCGGCTCGCAATCGCTTTCGGTTACGGCCGGCCGTCTTGCTGCGCCGGCGGGCCGTCTGGGCGACGACCGCATGGCGCTGGCCCGGCTGATGGCGGATGCCGGCCCGCTGGAAGCCCGCTTCACCGACCGCTCCGGCATCGCGCACACGATCGCCGTGTCGCGGCGCACGACAGCGCCCGGCGAACTGCCCGCCGCCTACTGGCTCGGCCTGGTCTTTGCCGTCCTGGGGGCGCTGTTCGGACTGACGGTCTGGTCCGTACGGCCCGGCGAGGCCGCCGCGGCCTGCTACGCCGGGATCGGCCTTCTCCTGTTCGCTTCGGAACTGCCCTACATCCTGGACCTGCTCACGGGCCTGGCTACGCCCGGCTGGCTCGTCATGGGCCTCGACCTGGCGAGCGCGGTCCTGCTGCAGGCCTTTGCCATTCTCTTCGCCGCCCTGTTCGCCCTGTTCCCGCGCCCGCTGTTTTCGCCGCGCACCCTGCGCATCGGCCTCGGCCTCGCGGCGCTGGCCGGCCTGACGGCCGTCATCCTGGTCCCGGTCACGGGCGGGCTGGAGCACCTCGTCCTGCAGCTGGCCGAATACCTTGCCTTGCTGGGCTTGCTGCTCGTGCAGTTCTGGATCGGCCGCAAGGATCCGCTGCGACGGCCCTCGCTGATCATCCTGCTCGGCACGATCCTCATGGGCCTGGCGCTCTACGCCGTGATCGCGCTCCTGCCGATGATGGGCGCCCTGCCCGCCGTGCTGCAACAGGAAGTCTCCTTCCCGCTCTTCGTGCTGATCTATGCCGGCATCGGCATGGCGGTCATGCGGACCAGCCTGCTTTCGCTCGACGGCTGGGTGCGGGACCTCATGCTGTCGATCGGATTCTTGGCGGCGGTCCTGCTGGCCGATATCGCCCTTCTGGCCCTGGTCACCCGGCAGCAGGACGTGGCGCTCGGCCTCGCCTTCGCCGCTGCCGCGCTGGTCTATTTCCCGCTTCGCGAAGGGCTGGCCCGGCGCCGCGAGGCCCGGCGCCACGAACACGCCCGCCAGGCCCTGCGGATGGCCGCGGACCTGGCCTTCGCGACCACGGACAGCGCCCGCGCCGAACGCTGGAAAGCCGCCATCGAGGCGACCTTCCGGCCGCTGGAGATCGCCGTGGATCCGCATCCCGTCGACCGGCCGGAACTGGACCGCAGGGGCGAATTCCTGCGCCTGCCCCGCCTGGGCGGCGCGCCGGCCCTGCGCTGCCGCTATGCCGAGGCCGGACGCCGGGCCTTCGGTCCGGGGGATGTGGAGGCCGCGGAGGCACTGATCGCGATGACCGAACGGCTGATCGCGGGCCGCGACGCCTATACCGCCGGCGCGTCCGAGGAGCGCCAGCGTATCGCCCGCGACCTGCACGACGACGTCTCCGGCCGGCTGATGATCAGCCTGCACCGTCCCGACGCGGAGACGGCACGCCGGGATATTCGCGAAGCGATGGCCGACATCCGCACCATCGTCTCGGGCCTGGCCGGACAGCCGCGCCTGCTGGGCGAATTGCTGGCCGACATGCGCGAGGAATCCCGCTCGCGCTGCGACGCCGTGGATATCGAGCTGTGCTGGCCCGACAGCGCCCAGCTGGCCGACCCCCGGCCGCTCGACTATGCCGTCTACCGCCACATCCAGGCGCTGGTCCGCGAATGCGTGAGCAATGCCATCCGGCACTCCGGCGGCCGCCGGATCGAGGTCGCCACCGCCGTGGACGGGGACCGTCTGGAGATTGCCGTCAGCGATGACGGCCGGGGATTGTCCGGCGATCCCGGCGACACCGGCCAAGGACACGGCCTGCGCAATTGCGCCGAGCGCGCGGCGGCGCTGGGCGGCCGCTTCGATATCCTCTCGCCGCCTTCGGGCAGCCAGGTTCGCTTCAGCGTCCGCCTGGCCGCGCCGGCCCCGGGCGAACCGGTCGCCGCACCGGGCCCGCCGGCCTGAAACGAAAAAGGGCCCCGCATCGCGGAGCCCTCTTCGCGTCATCGCCCAGCCAATCGTCCTCGAAGCCCACTAGCTGCGGTCTTCATCCCATGCGGTCAACGAGGATTGATGGCGCTAGTCCCGCTTCGCATAAACGGCCAGATAGGTCGATCCTGTCTGCATCCCCAAACACCCTGTCTGGGTCACCTGAAAAACCGAATGCAGCTCGTATCCCTCGCGGGATTTCGCAGTAAACCGCTCTCCAAGTCCCTGCATATCCCGGGTCGAGAACGCGCTCCCTATTGGTTCAATCAGATATTTCACAGCAATCCATCCCCTCTGGTAGATCCACGCCGCCATTGCCGTGCCGGCAACGCGACAGACGTCCGGCTGTCGACATCACTCCCCCGACCAAACCGTGCTTGCGAAAAGCCAATTCGGCATAACGCGAACAACTGGGATCGAACACGCAACGCGCACCGACGGTCGACGGGCGAACGCGACGATAAAGGCGCAACAGCCCAATGACGCATCTTAACGTGAAAGGTCGGCGGGGAAGGTCGAGCGCATCGACCTCGGCATCCATCGGCGTCCGCCCGGCAAAGCTCCGCAAAGCCTTGGGGATCGCGTCCGGCGCCATGTTGAACTCGATTTCTATCTCGCCCAGCTCGACCTTTCCATGCTCAGCCATTACCCCCTCCCCAGGACATCAAGAATTGCGCAGAGGGATTATGCAGTCAAGGATTGACCCTCGATTTGGTCACGCAATCGAGTGGCGCTCCAGACGCATCGTCATGCGACCGCCCGCTGCGAAGCGGAGGCCCGTGGAATCGAGCCGCGCAACCGGCGCCGGACTGCGCAAACCTGCCCGTTGGCACAGGACGATCGGGACCACCGGCCCCGCCGGCCTGAAACGAAAAAGGGCCCCGCATCGCGGAGCCCTTCTCACTGTCCCGAGCCTCCCCGGCCCTTGTGATGTAACGCCTATTCCGCGTGACCGGCCACGGCCTGGACGTAGGCGGTGCGCACGTCCTGGTGCTTGGTGTCCAGATCGCGGGCGACCTCCTCGTCCTGCTTGGCCAGCAGGTCGAGATCCTGGTCGGCATAGTGCAGCACGCCCATGTCGGCATAGGCTTTCTGGATCTTCGGCCCCCACAGGCCGATATCCTTCACCACCGGCACGATGCGCTGGAAGAGCAGCGTGCGGAAAAGCTGGTTCATTTCCGACTTTTCCGCCCACTCGATGCACTCTTCGACCGGCAGGCCCATCACCTCGTAGACCTCGCGGGCCTGGAAGCGGTCGCGCATGTGATAGCAGGCCTCGACGAGGAATTCCTCGCGCTCGGCGCGTTCCGCATCGGTCAGCTGGGGATAGTAGTCGCGCAGGGACAGACGGCCGAAGGCGACGTGGCGCGCCTCGTCTTCCATCACATAGGCATTGACCATCTTGGCCAGCGGGTTCTGGGCAAGGTCGCGGATCGTTCCGAAGGCGGCCAGCGCCAGACCCTCGATGACGACCTGCATGGCCAGATAGGTGAAGTCCCAGCGGCTGTCGCGCAGCGCCTCGTCGACGAGCTGGCGCAGCGGCTCGGTCATCGGATAGGCGACGCCGAACTTCTGCATCAGCTTCTTGTAGGCCTCGACATGGCGGGCCTCGTCCATCACCTGGGTGGCGGCATAGAATTTGGCGTCCAGATCCGGCACCGACTCGACGATCTTGGCGGCGCAGATCAGCGCGGCCTGCTCGCCCTGCATGAATTGCGAGATATTCCAGGCCTGGGCGTGACGGCGGAACTCGATGCGTTCCTTCTTCGTCATCTTGTCCCACATCGGCGAGCCGTGCAGGGCGATCCCCTCGTCGGGGAGCTGCATCGGGTTCTCGAAATCGAGCTCCAGGTCCCAGTCGATGCGGTTGACCGCATCCCACTGCATGTCCTTGCCCTTCTGGTACAGGTGCATAAGCGTGGACCGGCCTTCGTCGTATTCGAAATCGAAGGTGGCGTCGAATTGCTGCGGAACCGACCAGTGCTTGTCGATATCCGGCATCGGATACAGCTCGCGAAGCGATGCCATGGTGCGTAACCTCCCCAGGTGCGACCAATCATTATCTTTAGTGAACAATGTTCACATGACCAACGTGATTCAATTTCGTCCCGTTGGCAAGGGGAAATCGAAAATCGTGATGGCCGGACCGGGGCCGCCCGGCTAGAGCCGTCCGCCCGGATCGGGCAGCGCATGCTCGGCCAGCTCCCGGGTAATGTAGGCAAAGGCGTCGTCCACCGAATCCGTGCGGTACATCAGGTCGAGATCGGCGGCATCGATCGTGCCGAACTCCACCATCGTCTCCAGATTCATCACCCTGTCCCAGTATTCCGTACCGAACAGCACGACCGGTAGGCGCTTCTTGATCTTGCGGGTCTGCAAGAGGGTGAGCGTCTCGAACAACTCGTCCATCGTGCCGAAACCACCCGGCATCAGCACCAGCGCCTTGGCGAGATAGAGGAACCAGAATTTCCGCGTGAAGAAGTAGTGGAATTCGAAGCTCAGCGAATGGGTGACCCAGGGGTTGTTGCCCTGTTCGAAGGGCAGCGAGATGCCCAGCCCGACATTATCGCCATGCGCTTCGGAGGCGCCGCGATTGGCCGCTTCCATGATGCCCGGCCCGCCACCCGTGCACACCACGAAACGGCGGCCCGACTTGTCGCGCAGGCTCTTGGACCATTTGGTCAGCCGCGAGGCCAGCTCGCGCGTGGCCTCGTAGTATTCCGCGAGTTTCAGCTTGTGCCGGGCCGGCGCCTCGTCATCCCCGGCCTTGCGCAGGGCGTCCAGCTCGGCCTCCGCCTCCTCGCGCGAGACGATGCGGGCCGAACCGAAGAAGAGGATCGTGTCCTGCACGTTCTGTTCGGAAAAACGGGCCTTGGGTTCGAGGTATTCCGACAGGATCCGCACCGGCCGAGCGTCCGGCGAACTGATGAAGGCCTCGTCGCGATAGGCCTTGGCGGGAAATTGCGGGGGCTTCTTGGGGGGCATGGGCACGTCCCTGAAATCATTGGCTTGAAAACAAAGGCGGCGGCTCATCATGCGCCGGCCCGGCGCGCGATGCAATCGGATGTCGGAAATGCCTCAGAGCGGCCAGAAGGTCAGCACGGCCGGCACGCCCACGGCGATGATCAGGATTTCCAGCGGCAGGCCCATGCGCCAGTAATCGCCGAACCTGTAGCCCCCTGGGCCCATGATGATGGTGTTGTTCTTGTGCCCGATCGGCGTGAGGAAGGCGCAGGATGCGGCCACGGCCACGCCCATCAGGAAGGCATCCGGATTGACGTCCAGCGCCCGGGCGATGTCCAGTCCGACCGGCGCGGCAATCAGCGCCGTGGCGACATTGTTGAGGAAGTCCGACAGCGTCATCGTGACGATCATCAAAAGGGCCAGGATCGCCCAGACGGGCAGCGTGCCGGTGAGCGAGAGGATGCCCTCGGCGATGAGCTGCGTGCCGCCTGTATCCTCCAGCGCCAGTCCCAGCGGAATGAGCGAGCCCAGAAGGACGATCACCGGCCATTCCACCGCTTCATAGACTTCGCTGGGTCCGATCACCCGGAAGACGGCATAGATGGCGACCGCGGCGGCCAGGGCGACCACCAGCGGCACGAGCCCGGCCACGGCCGCCGCGACGGCGGCCGCGAAAACGCCGATCGTGAACAGCGCCTTGGAGCGCTGGACCACGCTGTGCCGGCGTTCGGCCAGGGGCAGCACGCCGAGCCATTCCGCCGCGTCGTTGACCCGGTTTTCAGGGCCCAGCAGCAGCACCAGGTCGCCGGCCCGGATCGGCAGTTTGCGCACGCGCTGGCGGAAACGCTGGCCCTGGCGCGACACGCCCAGCAGCGTCACGCCGCGGCGGTAGAGCAGGCGCAGGTCCAGCGCGGTCCGGCCGACCATGCGGGCATTGTGCGGCACGATCGCCTCGATCAGCGTCATGGACTGGCCGGTCAGCCCTTCATGGGCATCCGCACCCGGCGGGTTGAGTTCGGCCGCCCCGATGAAGGCCTCGATGGAGGCCGGGTCGCCTTCCAGGACGAGATGATCGCTCTTGCGGATTTCCTCGCCGGCGGCAAAGCCGCGCAGACGCTTGCCGCGGCGCACCAGGCCGAGAATGTAGACGTCGTGCGTATCCGCCAGCGGGTAGAGATCGGCCGGCGTCTGGCCGAGGACCTTGGAATCCGCCTTCACACCGGCCTCGGCCACGAAAATCCCGCTTCCGGCCCCCTCGCCCGCCACATCGCGCTGCTCGCCCTTCGGGATGAGGCGCCAGCCGATCAGGGTGACGAAGGCGATGCCGATCACCGCGCAGATCAGCCCGACCGGGGAAAAGTCGAACATGGAGAAGGGCTCGCCCAGCGCCCGGCTGCGGAACTGGGCGACAACGATGTTCGGCGGCGTGCCGATCATGGTGATCATGCCGCCCAGTATGGTGGCGAAGGAGAGCGGCATCAGCGTGCGGGTGACCGATCGCTTGGCCTTGCGCGCCGCCTCCATGTCCAGCGACATCAGCATGACCAGGGCGGCGACATTGTTGATCACCGCCGACAGGGCCGCCCCGATGACGGAGATCACGCCGATATGGGTCGGCAGGGCCCGCGTGGTGGAGAGGACAAAGCGCGCAACCAGCTCGACCGCGCCGGCATTCGTCATGGCCCGCGAGACGATCAGCACCAGGGCGATGATCACCACCGCCTCGTGCCCGAACCCCTCGAAGGCGCGCTCGGTCGGCACCACGCCGCCGATCACGGCCACGACCAGCGCGGCAAAGGCGACCAGATCGTAGCGCACCCGCCCCCAGATCAGGAGGCTGAACACGACGCCGAGCAGCGCGAACAGGAAAATCTGGTCGTAGGTCATGCGCGGCGTGTCTCCCTGCGCGGAATCGGTCTCCAGACTTAACGCGTGTCAGGGCCAAAAGGGAGCAAGGTCTTTGCAGTTGGAGGGGTTTTCAGCCCCGCCCCTTTTTCGCCGTCTCCGTTTCTCCCGGATAGCGCTCGCGCGCTTCCGGGAAAAGCGTCTGGAATTCGAGACACCGAGAAACGCTCCGCAGGCTCATGACGTCTTCCCAATTCCTCCAAACACCGCGTCTTCCCCCGGACAAGCCGGGCGATGACGGTGGGTTGGGGCAGTAGTGCAGATACCCGCCACCATCGCGCTTCGCGATCTGGGTCCCAGCTTTCGCTGGGATGACGGTGGGTAAGGGCGGAAAGCGGGTGTGCGCCTACTCCGCCGCCTCGGGCACATCCTCGACGGCCTGGCGCGCCTTCCACTTCTCGAGCAATTGCTTCGACGTGGTGCGCGATCCGTCCGGCGACCAGCCCGGCGGGGCGAGCAAGTACATCGCCGCCTCACGCACGGAACGCGCATGGCGCATGTCGTCGATAATGCCCCACCATTCGTGCAGGCAGATCTTCACCGGATTGTAGGTCCCCAGATTCTTCACGATTCCGTAGCGGCACTTTTCCGCCTCCAGCTCGGGCTGGAAGGTGCCGAACATCTTGTCCCAGACGATGAAGACGCCGGCATAGTTGCGGTCGAGATAGAGCGGGTTGGTGGCGTGATGGACCCGGTGGTGCGACGGGGTGTTCATCACCGCCTCGAACCAGCGCGGCATCTTATGGATCGCTTCGGTGTGGATCCAGAACTGGTAGATCAGGTTGAGCGAGCCGACGAAGGCGATCATCGCCGGGTGAAAGCCCAGCAGGATCAGCGCCGAGCCGAGCCAGAGGAATTTCAGCGTGAACGGGTTGAGCCAGGGCTGACGCAACGCCGTGGTGAGATTGTAGTGCTGGGAGGAGTGGTGAACGATGTGGTCGGCCCAGAACCAGCGCACGGTGTGGGCGAAACGGTGGGACCAGTAATAGACGAAATCGTCCAGTACAAAGGCGACGATCCAGGCCCACCAGGCAAAGCCGATATCGAAGATGCGGTGCTCGTAGACGAAGATCGACCAGATCGCCAGCACGGTGCCGAACACGATCCCCGATATGGTGTTGCCCAGCCCCATCATCAGGCTCGCCGCGCTGTCGCGGGCCTCGAAGCGGGCCCGGCCGGTCGCACGCGCGAAGATCATCTCGGCGAACACCGCGATGACGAAGAGCGGGATGGCGATCCAGATCGGATCGAAATTCTCGACGAAGGCGGGCACTTCCATGACTTACCCCTTCAGAGCATTGAGCCGGTCGGCCCAGGAGCGCGCACTGTCCGCGGAACCGAAATCCAGGCGGGCGGGCGCGAAGGCGAAATCGTTCAGACGCAGCGTCAGCGTGCCGTCTTCGCCGGCCTCGGCCGAACGCACGCTGCCGAGACCGAGATAGCGGATCACGAAATCGCTGCCGCGCGCCACCAGCAAGCCGACATGCGTGCCGTCACGCGACGGCACCAGCGCGCTCAGCCCGTCCGGCGTCACCAGACCGCCCTCGCCGGCTTCGTAGCCGACCGAGTCGGTATCGAGCCGGGCGACCGCATCGTCGAGACCATGCAGACGCGCCGGTTCGGACAGGCCGAGCCAGACATTCACCATCACCATGGCGGCGATGCCAAGGATGGATCCGATCAGCACGATGAGCAGCATTTGGCGCTCCGCAGAAACGACAACGGGCAAAGGCTACCCAGCCTTCGCCCGCCGTCAAAGTAATTTTTGAACAGTGTTCACCGGAGACGCCGCCACCCGGGCGGCGTCCACCGGCATTCAGCCCTGCTAGCCGCGGATCCGCAGCGTCACGCCATAGGTCTGCGGGTCACCCGGATAGACGTTGTAGCTGGTACCCAGATAGCCGACCGACGGGAAACCGCCCTTGGTGTAGTCCTCGTCGAGGATGTTGCGGCCCCACAGCTGCAGCGCCCAGCTGCCGCTGTCCGATCCGAGCGTGACGGAAGCGTTGTACAGCGTGAACGCATCCTGACGGGCGAAGGGACGCGGATCCTGTGTGGTCGTGTGCAGGAATTCCGAGGTGTAGGTCGCCTCACCGCGCCAGTCGATCACCCAGCCATTGTCCAGCGGCGTGGTCAGGGTCGCGGTGAGCGAGCCGACCAGTTCGGAGTTGCCGCGGTCGCGGCCGGTCAGGTTGTTGAAGGACGCCGTCACGCCGGCATCGTTGGTGCGCTCATTGCCCGGCTCGCACAGGGCGAACATCGGGTCACCGGCATCCCACACGCCGACGCCGTTGAAGCTGTCGGGGCACGGCGCGAACTCGTAGTCGCCGTACTGGTTGTCGATGAGATAGGTGAAGCCGCCCGTGAAGAGCAGGTTGTCGATCGGGGACCACTGGCCCTCGAACTCGATACCCGACACTTCGATCGAACCGGCATTTTCAAGCGCGAAACCGTTGCCGACGAAGTTGTTCGTCTGGAAGTCCTCGATCTCCTGGTTGAAGTAGGCGATCGCATAGACGAAACGGCCATCGGCCAGAGAGCCCTTGGCGCCGACCTCGAAGGACTGGGCGGTCTCTTCCTGGAATTCGAACACGCCGGTGAAGGCGGCATTCGTCGAGACGTTGAACCCGCCCGGTTTGAAGCCGGTGGCGTAGCTGCCGTAGATGTTCAGCGTGTCCGACACGTCATAGGACAGGATGATATTGCCCGAGAAATTCGTGTCGTTGCGCTCGGTCGGGAAATCCGACGCGCTGACCGGAGGCCAGTTCTGGAAGGCCGAGAAGGCCAGCAGCGGATTGAGTGCGCTCATGCGCGCCTGCTCCGCCGTCAGCGGCTGGGTCGGGTCGATCGGCGCACCGCCCTGGGCCAGCAGCGCCGGCACCAGATAGGCGCAGGCATCGCCGCCGATGATCGGGAAGAGCGTCGGATCGCAGGTCGACGGCGTCACCAGGCGCAGGTCCTGCGCCAGGTCGGCGAAGGAGAAGGCCGAGATCGGATCCGGCTGGTCGATCGTGGCGACCATTTCCTTGCTCTCGTCGGAATAGCGGCCGCCCAGCGTCACCGTGAACCGGTCGGTGATGTTGAAGTCGAGCTGGCCGAAGGCCGACCAGGCCTCGGTGTCGTACTGGTAGTCTTCGCTGATCAGACCGTGCGAGGTGGAAATGAAGCCCTCAGACGGGGTCGTCGGCAGGCTGGCATTGCCGGACGCCAGCGGGACGAAATTCCCCACGCCGGCCGCCTGGTTCATGTTCAGGCAGAATTCCAGCAGGTCCACGCCGCCGGAGCCCGGCGGAAGACCGAAGGCCGAGATCAGCTGCTGGGCCGTCGGATCGGCGGCGGAGGCCGCATCGAAGAAGGCCCGCGCATCGCTGCCGAACGGCGTCGCGTTCGAATAGCTCAGCCGGTTGTTGTAGTAGAAGGCACCGGCCATCCAGTCGACGAAATTGTCGCCGGTGGACGTGACCCGGAATTCCTGGGTGAAGCTGTCGTATTCGTTCTGGATGCTGCGGCGGCTGACCAGGTCGAGATCGGAGAAGTCCGCGTCGAAATTCTGGTCTTCGTCATAGTTCCGGAACGCCGTGATCGAGGTCAGGGTGAAGGCCTCGAAGTCGTGATTGATCTCCGCGGAGATGCCCTGGGTGTTGAGCTGCGTGTTGAGATCGCCGTCGATGGCGATCAGGTCGCCGCCATGCGGATCGGCCGGCACGGCCGTGCCGCCGAGGCCGACGAGCGCGCCCTGGTCGATCGGGTCGTAATAGGCGAACGGCGCCGCACAGCAATTCTCGTCGATCCCGCCATAGTCGGCGATGATGCGCACTTCCGTGTTGTCGCCCGGATTCCACAGCAGCTGGGCCCGCCAGGTGTGACGGGAGCGGTTATTCACTTCGCGGCCGTCGACGGCATCCATATAGCCGTCATTCTGGTGCATGGAGCCGTCCAGGCGGAAGGCGACCGTATCGCTCAGCGGCCCCGTGATCGAGGCGCGGGCGATATTGGTGTTGTAGTTGCCGTGGGTGAATTCGGCGACATAGCCGTACTCGTATTCCGGCTGCTGGGTGATGACCGAGACGACACCGGCCGGCGTGTTGCGGCCGAACAGGGTCGACTGCGGACCGCGGATCACCTCGACGCGCTCGACGGAGAGCAGGTCGTTGATCGCCGAACCGGAGCGCGGACGGTAGACGCCGTCGATGAACACGCCGACGGAGGGTTCAAGACCCGGGTTGAAGCTCGACGTACCGATGCCGCGCAGGCTGAATTCGGTATTGGTCGAGGTCGCGAATTCCGCCACGCGGAGCGACGGAACGAGCGTCTGCAGGTCGGCGGCGTCGCGGATCTGCGACTGCTCCAACTGTTCGCCCGTCACGGCTGCGACCGAAACCGGCGCCTCCTGCAGCGTCTGCTCGCGCTTCTGCGCCGTCACGGTGATGACGTCGACCTGGGCGAGTGCGCCGGACGCACCGATCAGGCCGGTAAGGATGGCGGTCGTGCCCAGAACGGCCGCCTTGTTCAGCTTTTTCATGGATTTGACTCCCCTCGTTACGCGGTTTGTTTTTGCCAACCGATCCGCGTTTCACGAATGTTATATGAACACCGCTCATGGGCATTGTCAGCCGGATTCTCCCATTTGTCCCGAATTTCCTGCTGGAATTGGTGCACATAAACCTCACCCCGTTTTTCAAACGCAGCGCCCGCCCCGCCTCTTTTCAAGCTGGCCATCTGTGCTTAGGCTGACCAGTGAACAGCGTTCATAAGGCTGTCAGTGGGGAGAGAAATGAAAAGAATAATCATAGGGTTGGTCGCCATTCTGGGTGTCCTCGTCCTGATCGCTGCGGGTTGGTATTTCCGCCCGTGGTCCGAGTATTCGCCGGCGGAAATCCAGGCCGCCACCCAGCCGGAAAACCTGCCGGACACCTTCCGCGACATGGCATCGGTTTTCCCCTATCGCGAGATCGAGCCGGGCGAATCGGCGCGCCCGCTGCCGCGCGACACCGACCAGGCGAACGTCGCCTACGACTTCCAGGGTGAAACCCGCACGGTCGACGACTGGCTCGCGGCATCCCGCTCGACCGGGCTGATGGTGCTGCATGACGGCGTTGTGGTTCACGAGCAGTACCTGCTCGGCTCCACGCCGGACAGCCGCCACACCTCCTGGTCGGTCGGCAAGAGCTACGTGGCCACGCTGATCGCCATGGCGATGGAGGAAGGCCGCATCGACAGCCTCGACCAGACCGCCGAGACCTTCGCGCCGCAGTTCTCCGGCACCGCCTATGGCGAGACCTCGCTGCGCCACCTCCTGATGATGTCGGCCGGCGTGGATTTCGAGGAAGACTACAACGCGCCGGATTCGGACATCCGCCGCCTCTTCTTCGGCGCCAATATTTTCGGCCGCGATATCGACGGCATGGTCGCCGAGGTCGAACGCAACCGGCCGGCCGGCGAGGATCTGCACTATGTCTCCGCCAACACCCAGGTGCTCTCCGCCGTTGTGCGCGGCGTGTGGGACGCGCCCCTCGCAGACATCGTGGAAGAGAAGATCTGGCGCCCGATCGGCATGACGGGCGAGGCCTACTGGAACCAGAACGTGCCCGGCGATGACGGCATGGCGATCGGCTACTGCTGCCTCAACGCCACGCTGTCGGACTATGCCCGCTTCGGCCAGTTCTACCTGCAGGACGGCGTGTGGGACGGCCAGCGCCTGGTGCCGGAGGGCTGGGTGGAGCAGGCCACGCGCCCCAACGCCCCCTTCCAGGAACCGGGACCGGACGAAGTCTACGCCCATCGCGGCTACGGCCTGCACTTCTGGGTGCCCGAAGGCTATGACGGCGAATACTTCATGGCCGGCGTCTACGGCCAGTACATCTGGGTCGACGAACGCCGCAACATCGTCATCGCCCGTACCGCCGCCGATACCGAATGGGGCGCACGCACGGCCGAATCCATCACCGCCATGCGGGCTCTGGCGGCTCACTACGGCGATCCGCTCGAGCCCGCCGCCGCGGCCATGCCGGAAGAGGCGCCGGCCACGGACGACGCCCCGGCCGAACCCGCGGAGCCGGGCGATGAGTGAGCGCGAATACGACTATATCGTCTGCGGCGCGGGCTCGGCCGGCTGTACGGTCGCGGAACGCCTGTCGCGCGACCCGGACGCCCGCGTCCTGGTGCTCGAGGCCGGCGGCGAGGACAACAGCCCGATCATCCGCACGCCGATGCTGCTGCAATACGCGGTCACCGGCGAGCAGTTCAACTGGGGCTACTGGACCGAACCCCAGAAACACCTCAACGACCGCACCCTGCTCTGGCCGCGCGGCAAGACGCTGGGCGGCTCCTCCTCGATCAACGCCATGCACTACATGCGTGGCGCCAAGGAGAATTACGACGAGTGGGAAAACGTCTACGGTGCCGAAGGCTGGGGCTGGAAGAACGCCCTGCCCGCCTTCAAGGAGGTGGAGCACCAGACCCGCGGCGAAAGCGAGCTGCACGGCACGGGCGGGCCGCTCTGGGTGTCGGACATCAAGCCGCTCAACCCGCTGACCGAGGACTTTCTCAAGGCCGCAGACCAGCTGCAATACAAGCGCAATGCCGATTTCAACGGGCCCAGCCAGGAGGGGTTCGGCCCCTACCAGGTGACCCAGAAGGACGGCAAGCGCTGTTCCGCCGCCGACGCTTTCCTGCGCCCGGCGCTGGAGCGCGAGAACTGCGCCGTCCAGACCGGCGCCATGGTGCGCCGCGTGGTCGTGGAGAACGGCCGCGCCACGGGGGTCGAAGTCGATATCGCCGGCGAGACCACCGTTCTCAATGCCCGCAAGGAAGTCATCCTGGCCGGCGGCGCGATCAATTCGCCCCAGACCCTCCTCCTCTCCGGCATCGGCCCGGCGGACGAGCTGCGTGCAGCGGGCGTATCGGTCGAGCACGACCTGCCCGGCGTCGGCAAGAATCTGCAGGACCATCTCGACGTCACCGCCCAGGTCTGGACCAAGTCGGCCACCTCGATCGGCAATTCCCTGCGCTCCATTCCCCAGCACATCTACATGGTGGCGCGCTGGGCGTTGCGCGGCGACGGGCCCTTCACGGTGAACCCGGTCCAGGGCGGCGCCTTCATCAAATCGGCCTATGCGGAAGACCTGCCGGACCTTCAGCTGGTCTTCATCCCGGCGATCTCCAATCCGCACGGCATGGAGAAGACGCGCGGGCATGGCGTCACCCTGCACGTCTGCCAGCTCTATCCGAAGAGCCGCGGCGAGATCACGCTGAAATCGACCGATCCCAATGACCATCCGGCCATTCAGCCGAACTATCTGGCCGAGGACCGGGATCTGGACGTGATGACGGACGGGCTCGCCAAGGTGCGCGACATCCTCAACGCCCCGGCTTTCGACCATGACCGCAAGGCCGAGCGCTATCCGGGAGAAGAGGTGAAGACGATGTCGGACCTGCGCGACGATGTCCGGGCACGGGCCGAGACGCTCTACCACCCCACCTCGACCTGCGCGATGGGATCGGGCGATCTCGCCGTCACGGACAGCCGCTGCCGGGTAAAGGGGCTCAGTGGCCTGCGCGTCATCGACGCGTCGGTGATGCCGCGCCTGGTGGGCGGCAACACGAATGCGCCGACCATCATGATCGCAACCCGCGCCGCAGGCATGGTCGCCGAGGACAATGCCTGACACACTGCAACGCAACATTATGACCCGACAGGCCCGAGGAGGCTGAGATGAGCGAAGCCGAAGCCAAACAGATCGAACGCATGAAATCCCTGCTGGAGGCGCAGAAATCCGCCTTCCGGCAGGAGCGCCACCGGCCGCTGGACAAGCGCAAGGCCGATCTCGACCGCATCGCAGACCTGTGCCGCAATCATGCCGACGCGATCGCCGAGGCGATTTCCAAGGATTTCGGCAACCGGGCGCGCCAGGAAAGCGTGCTCGCCGAGATCGCCTTCGTGATCCAGGACGCCGCGCACACGAAGAAGCATCTGGACAAGTGGGCCAAGACGCGAAAGGTCGGCGTGCCCATGACGCTGATGCCGGGCAAGGCCGAAATCCGGCGCGAGCCCAAGGGCGTGGCCGGCATCGTGGCACCCTGGAACTACCCCTTCCAGCTGGCCATGGCCCCGCTCGTGGCAGCACTGGGCGCGGGCTGCCGGGCGATGATCAAACCGTCCGAATACACGCCCGCCACGGCGGACCTGCTGAAAAGCCTGCTCGCCGACGCTTTCGAGGAAGACCATGTCGCCGTGATCACCGGCGGCCCGGCCGTGGGCGAGGCCTTCACCAAGCTGAAATTCGACCATCTCTTCTACACCGGCTCGACCCAGGTCGGCCGGCTGGTCGCGCTCGCGGCGGCGGACAATCTCGTCCCGGTCACGCTGGAACTGGGCGGCAAGTCGCCGGCCATCGTCACGCCGGACTATCCGCGGGACGCAGCCGCCAAGTCGATCAGCTGGGGCAAGCTGTTCAATGCCGGCCAGACCTGTGTCGCGCCGGACTATGTGTTCGCGCCCAAGGGCACCGAGCGCGATCTCGGCGAAGCCATCATCAATGTCGCGTCGCACCAGTATCCCGACGCCTCGACCGACGACGCCTATACGGCCATCGTCTCCGACCGGCACTATGAGCGCCTGGCCGGCATGATCGAGGAGGCCCGCAAGAGCGGCGCCGAGATCCTGCAGCCGGAACACGACGCCCAGGCCGCCCAGGCGGCGCGCAAGATCCCGCCGACGGTGATCCTCAACCCGGCGGAGGATTCCCCGGTGATGCAGGAGGAGATCTTCGGGCCCATCCTGCCGATCCTGGGATACAGCGAGCTGGACGCGGCCATCGACTTCGTCGGCGACCGGGACCACCCCCTCGCCCTCTACGTCTACTCCACCGACAAGACCCAGGCGCAACGCGTGCTGGACGACACCATGTCCGGCGGGGCCGCCGTGAACATCAATGTGCTGCACCTCTCGGTGCCCGACCTGCCCTTCGGCGGCGTCGGCGCGTCCGGCCAGGGCGCCTATCACGGCGAGGCGGGCTTTTTGACCTTCACCCACGAACGCTCGGTCTTCTCCACCGGCAAGTGGCACCCCTCCCGCCTCCTCGCCCCGCCCTACGGCAAGATGTTCGACACCGTGGCGAAAAAGCAGATGAAATAGGAAGGCTTCCCCTGTGAAGCGGGGGAAGTGGCCGCGCTAGCAGCCTTTCCGGCATACCACCGTCATTCCGGCGAAAGCCGGAACCCAGGGCGCCGGGCTGGATGACTGCGTGTCATCCACCGACGCATCGTGTGAACTAGGCCCCGGCTTTCGCCGGGGTGACGGTGTATAAGGGCCGGAATCGCCTATCCGACCCGAACAAATCATCAGGAAACCGCCCATGCCGCTCCCCCTCGCCGGAAAACGCGCCCTCATTACCGGGTCCAGCCATGGCGTCGGCCTCGCGGCCGCGCATCTGTTCGCCGACCAGGGTGCGGAAGTCGTGCTGCACGGCAATGCCAACATGGCCGATGCGGACAAGGCGGTGCAGGAGATCGGACCGGCGGCGCTGGGCGCAGTGCAGGCCGACCTCTCGCAGCCCGGCGCCGGGCGCGACCTGTTCGATGCGGCGCTGCACCTGGCCTCCGGCCGGCTGGACATCGTCATCAACAATGCCGCCATCCACTGGGCGAGCCCGCTGGACAGCAGCGATGCGGACTGGGAGGCGGCCTGGGCCACCACGCTGCAGGTCAATCTGATGGCCGTGGCCGATATCTGCCGTGCCGCGATCCCGGAAATGGTGGCCAATGGCGGCGGCTCGATCGTCAATATCGCCAGCCGGGCCGGCTATCGCGGCGAGGATCGCGAGCACATGGCCTATGGCGCGTCCAAGGGCGCCCTCCTGTCGCTGACCAAGACCATCGCCCGGCAATGGGGCAATGAGGGCATCTACGCCTACGCCCTCACCCCGGGCTGGATCGACACCCGCATGGGCCCGCAGCACGAGGAACACCGCGCCCGCGCCAAGGCGGAAATCCCGATCGGCGATCTCGCCCAGCCCGAGGAAGTCGCCGCCATGTGCGCCTTCCTCGCCTCCGGCGCCTGCCGCAGCGCGACCGGTGCCTGCATCGACATCAACGGCGCGAGCTATGTGAGGTAGAGGCCTCATTCTCCCCGGCCGGCATCGAGTCGGGGTCCAGGCCCATCGCCGTCATCCGGTCGCGCCAGCGCTGGCGCGCCAGGATCTGCATGTCCTCGACCGTGTCGGCCTCGTCGGTGATCTCCAGGCCCAGCAGGGTCTCCACCACGTCCTCCATGGTGACCAGACCACGCAGCGTGCCGTATTCGTCGACCACCATGGCCAGATGACCTTTCGACCGCGTGAGACGGTCGAAGGCGGCCGAAGCGCTCATATCGTCGCGCAGGGTCATGATATCGCGCTGGAACTCGCCGATCGTGCGGTCGAACTCGTCGCGCGCCTGGCCCAGAAGCAGATCGGACTTGAGCACGTAGCCGGACACCTGGTGCACGCTCTCGCCATGCACAGGCAGGCGCGAGAACGGCGTCTGGGCATGGCTTTCGAAGAACTCCCGCACCGTCTCGTCCGCACTGACGGACACCATCACCGAGGCAGGCGTCATGATGTCCTCCACCTTCAGGCGGTGCAGGCGCATCAGGTTGGAAACCACGGCCAATTCCTTGTCGTCCAGAATGCCTTCGCGGGCGCCGATCTCGGCCATGGCCCGCATCTCGTCACGCGAGAAGGTGAAGGCGCTCTCGCCGGACCGGGCGATCACGCCGGTCAGCTTTTCGGAGAACCAGACGAAGGGCGCCATCAGCCGGGTCAGCCACAGCACCATCGTGCCCACGGACGGAGCCAGCGCCTGCCAGTGCACGGCGCCCAGCGTCTTGGGAATGATCTCCGAGAGGACCAGGATCAGCAGGGTCAGGATCGCCGAGGTCAGGCCGACGAACTCGTTGCCGAACACCACGGCGGCCTGTGCGCCGACCCCGGCCGCACCGACCGTGTGGGCGACCGTGTTGAGGGTGAGAATGGCGGCCAGGGGCCGGTCCAGATTCTTCTGCAGGATGCCCAGCGCCTTGCTGGCCGGATGCTTCTTGCGGCGCAACGCCTCGATATGGGCCGGCCGCACCGACAGCAGCACGGCTTCGGAAATGGAGCAGAAGAAGGAGACGACGAGCGCCAGCGCCAGATAGGCGGAAAGAAGGATCATGAAGAGGCTCTGCGGGATGGCTGCGGCATGGACATGAAACGGGTCTAGCCTGTTTCGCGATCCATGCCGAGCCTGACCTGACGCAGTGGTCTAGCGCAACACGGCTTCGCGCAACGCGCGCACGGCATCGGCCCTGCCGGTGTGACCGTTTTCCTCCAGACGCAGGGCCAGCTTGGCCAGGACCTCCGGTGTGGGCAGGTCGTGCATCGACACCGCCCCCGCCATGAAGGCGCTCGTGCTGGCCTCGGCGGTCCGCGCCCAGTGCCGTGTGCCGCTTTCGTCCACCAGGGCAACGGCATCGATCTGCGGCCATCCCGGCGTCTGTGCGGTCTCCAGCTCGATCCTGACGGCCCTGATCGCGTCACCGGGGGACAGGTCGAAGCGCACGATGGGCGCACCGGCCTGCGATGTCAGCCGCTGCGCAGCCTCCCGATCCAGATCCGCGCCGTTGGGGCCCAGGCGGACACGGCGCAAAGCATCGGGAATCTGGGTGAAGTGGATATCAAGGCCCACCGCCATGACAGGCGCGTCGAACCCCAGCTCGAGCCATTCCGGCCCGGCATCGGCCGTCGCCGGAGCCCAGGCATAAGCCGTCTCCCCGACACCACCATCGGGCGCCCCGGTGGCCTGGGAGGCCGCGGCACTGGCCACGGGCGCGTCGCTCAGATCCAGCGTCTCGCGATAGCGTTGCGCCGCCTCGACACCGTCGCTCTCCAGACGGGCGAGCGTGTCGGCCAACGGCGCGTCCGGCACGGCAGCATCGCCCGCGCGGTCCAGCATGCGCGTGAACAGGATGCCCCGCAAAAGCGCGAGCAAGCCCGTGCGGCCGGCGCGCGTATTGTTCTGCACCGTGGCGGCGACGAGGTCGTCCGGCCGGTTGTCGATCACCAGCATGGACAGATAACCATCCGATGCTCCCGAGGCGACCCAGGCCATTTCGTCATCGCCCAGGGCGACCCGCATCCACCCCATCGCATCATCCCCGTCGGAGCCTTCTGCCGGGATCCCGGCCAGCATGATGGCCAGGCTCTCCTGGGAGATCAGCCGGCCGGCCTCCAGCGCCTGCCCGAAGCGGACCAGATCGCCCGCCGTCGCGAAGATGCCGCTGGCACCGGGCAGGCCGCCGCGAAACTGCGTGGCATCGACCGCAACACGCGTCACCAGGTCGGGCATGTCCACACCGGTGGCAACATCGACGGTCTCGGCAGGCAGACCGTAAGTCGTGGCCTGCAGCCCGGCCGGCCGGGCGATCCAGTGCTCCAGCAGGCGGGCATAGGTGTGGCCGGTGGCGCGCTCGAGGATCAGCGCGAGCAGCGCATAGCCGGAATTGGAATAGGTATAGCGCTCGCCGGGCGCGGACTGCGGGCCTACGGCGTTGAGCGCCCGCACCATCGCCTCCGGACCGGCCTCGCCGGCCGCCAGGGCTTCGGTGTGGTCGCGCATCAGGCCCGCCGTGTGTTCCAGCAGCTGCCGCAGCGTGACATCGCCATAGGCCGCCGCATCCAGTTCGGGCACCCAGCGGACCAGCGTGTCGTCGAGCGACAGCGTGCCCGCCTCGGCCGCATGCAGGACCAGCGTCGCGGTGAAGGCCTTGGTGATGGAAGCGATATGGAAACGCGTATCCGGCGTGTTGGCGCGCGTTCCGGCCACGTCGGCATGGCCGTAGGCGCGCTCGAAAACCGGTTCGCGCGCGCTTTCCACGCGCACCACGCCCTCGAACTGGCCCGCGGCGGCCAGATCGTCCAGGAAGTCCTCCATCGGCGTGGTCGTCATCAGCGCCGCGGTGAGCAGCGCGCCGGCAATATCGGTGATCATGTGTCCCCCCTTACAGGTCTCGGGAGGACGATGCCGGGGCGAGACCTCACGGATGCAGGCCACGGGATTACAATTCGGTCAGGCCCGGACCGTGTTCCTGGACCGCGATTCCCGTCATGCGGGCCGGAATCCTCGGGCCAGCCTAGCCGCGCGCGGCGAAGGCCTGCATCAAGCGCGGGAAATCCTCCATCGGCGGGAAGCCCTCATAGCTGTGCACGGCCGGCGTCGTGGCCCAGCCCAGCTTCTCCGCCGTCATGGTTTCCATGAAGGGCTCCGACCAGGCGGGATCGTCGAACATGGTCGGGCGGATATTGACCAGATCGTCCACACCCCCGATGCGGGTGAACAGCCAGCTCTTGCAGTTCGGACAGCAATAATGGTCGAGCCCGTCCGTGTGGGCGCCGCCCTTCTCGACCGTGCCCGACATCACCGCGAACGCGGCCGCCGGCACCATGGCGCTGAGCGAGAAGGCGCTCGAACTCATCCGCTGGCAGCCGCGGCAATGGCACGCCATGGTGATCACCGGCGCGGCCGTGACCTGCATCTGCACCTCGCCGCAACGGCATTCGCCCCGGCAAACCGTTTCTGTCATTCGAATACCCCTACTCCGCCGCGATCGCCGCATCCCGGCCGGCACGATAGAGCGTGCCCGGGCGGGCGCCGGTGAGCTGGCCCTTCTCCATCACCACCTCGCCGGCGACGATGGTCGCGTCATAGCCGCGCGCGCCCTGCAGCAGGCGCTGGCCGCCGGCCGGCAGGTCCTGCTCCATGTGCGGCGGCTCGGACTGGAGACGGTCCAGGTCGATGATGTTGATGTCGGCCTTCAGGCCCGCTCGCAGATAGCCGCGATCCTTCATGCCCAGATAGTCGGCCTGGGCGCCGGTGAGCATGCGCACCACCTTTTCCAGGGTCAGACGCCGGCCGCGCTTCCTGTCCCGCGTCCAGTGGGTGAGCATGTAGGTCGGCATGGAGGCGTCGCACACCGTGCCGACATGGGCCCCGCCGTCGGACAGGCCGTAGAGCGCCTGGGGGTGCTCCATCATCTGCAGCACATTGTCGTAGTTGAGCTCGGTGTAATTGTAGAGCGGCAGGTAGATCAGCTCGTGCCCGTCACGCTCGAGCAGCGTGTCGTAGATCATCTCCATCAGCGGCACGCCCTTTTCCCGCGCCCGCGCGGCGAGCGAACGCTCCGGCGGCTGCTCGTAATCCGGCGGATTGCCGAGCTGGAAGAATTTCTCGGCCACCATCTCGATATGCTCCATCAGCAGATCGGCCAGCGGCGGCACGGAGGAGCCCGGACCGGACAGCTTGTCGGTGGTCTCCGAGAGGATCTGCTTCTTGAAGGTCGGCTCCTTCATTTTCGCCACGCGCTCAGCCAGCGGCAGATCGGCGATGGTCTTGTAGCTGGGATAGCCCATGAAGGGGTGGAAGGTGCAGTTGAATCCCAGGAAGACGCCGATCGCGCGCGGGGCGACCTGCATGCGGGCATCCACGCCCTCCTCCTTCAGCTTCTCGGTCAGCCCCATCAGCTTCTTCCACTGGTCCGGCGCGAAATCGCGCTGCATCAGGGAGAAGGAGAAGGGCCGCCCCGCCGCCTTGGCATAGTCGGCGATGATCTCCCATTCCTCGTCGAAATCCTCTTCGCCGCGCTCCAGGTTGAAGTCGGAGACGGCCTGCACGACGCCGTAGTCCAGCCCGTCGAAGGCCCTGGCGATTCCGGTCAATTCCTCGCGGGTGGATTCCGAGGACGGCGTCCAGTCGCCGTCGGCGGTCTTGTGCACGTCGGAGCGGCCCGTGGCGAAGCCGATCGCGCCGGCCTCCAGCGCCTCGCGGGTCAGCTGGCGCATGGTGGCAATGTCGTCGTCATTGGCGTGTTCGGAGCACACTGCCCGGTCGCCCATCACATAGACGCGCAGCGGGTCGTGCGGAATCATGGCGGCGATATCGATGGTGCGCGGCATTTTCGCCAGCGCGTCCATGTATTCGGGGAAGCTCTCCCACTCCCAGGTCAGGCCCTCGTAGAGCGCCGTTCCGGGGATGTCCTCGACGCCTTCCATCAGCTTGATCAGCTTGTCGTGATCGGCCTCGCGGACCGGAGCGAAACCGACGCCGCAATTGCCCATCACCGCCGTCGTCACGCCATGGTCGACCGAGGGGCGCAGCTCGTCGTCCCAGCTCGCCTGGCCGTCATAATGGGTGTGGATGTCGATGAAGCCGGGCGTCACGATACGCCCCGCCGCGTCGATGGTGCGGGCCGCCTCGCCCAGATCCTCGCCGATCGCGGCGATGCGCCCGTCCTTGATGGCGATGTCGGCGACAAAGCCGTCGCCGCCCGAACCGTCGTGCAATGTGCCGCCGGTGATTTTCAGATCGTACATGTCAGACCTCCCGATAGTGCACCCTCTTACGGGGCTGCTTTCGTTTCCGCCCCGATCTTCAGCCAATCGAGCGCGCGGAACAAGCCGATGAGCGCGCTGCCGGCCACGAGGTGCCAGATGCTCCACATCCCGGTGATCGCCGCGGCGCCGCCCAGCCCGTCGAACTGGCTGAGCAGGATGAGCAGGCCGAGGCCGGAATTCTGGATGCCGACCTCGAAAGTCAGCGAGCGCCGGCGGGCCACGTCGAGGCGCAGGGCGCGCGACCACAGCGAGCCGAGGCCGAAGGCGGCCGCATTGTGGATCACCGCGATCGGGATGATCAGCGCGCCCACGGCGAGGATGATATGCCAGTTCTGCACCGTCCCCACGAGGATGAGGATGGCGATGCCGATCAGCGAGGCCGGCATCAGCACGGCGCGGATCCGCGCGGCGGTGCGCGGCCAGCGGGCGGTGACCGCCATGCCCGCCGCCAGCGGCACGGCGAGCAGCCCCACCGTCTGGGTGACGAAGGGCATGGGGTCGATGTCGAGCTGTCCGACCAGGTCCGCCGTGGGCCCGTAGACCGAGGACCAGAACAGGATGGAGACCGGCGTCGCCAGTGCCGCCGTGACGCTGGAAATCGCCGTCAGGGAGACCGAATAGGCCGTGTCGCCGCGGGCGAAATGGGTGAGCAGGTTGGAAACGTTTCCGCCGGGACAGGACGCCACCACGAACATGCCCAGCGCGACGCTGGCCGGCGGCTTGATGAGGAGAATCAGGGCCAGGGTGAGAAGCGGCAGGCCGAGCACCTGCGCGAGCACGCCGCCGATGACCCGGACAGGCTGTTCGCGGACGCCCCGGAAGTCCTCGATTCGCAGGGCGAGCGCGACGGTGAACATCATTCCCACAAGGATGAACGCCATCGCCAGACGCGTTTGGTCATCAACAATTACCCGGAGGGCATCTATATCGGGAGCCGCCACGTTTCCTCCACAAAAACAATTATTTATTGTTGTCTTTATCGACCTTGGCGACACCCTAGGCCAGATGCGACAGATTGTCATTCTTTGACAAAGGCTCGCAAAATCCCGGCAAAGATGTATCCTGCAACCCGGTGACCGGTCCGCGGGAGTGCGCTGAAGCGCTCCATCGGCCCGGCCCAGGGCAAGACCCGCTCCCGGCAAATCGCCGGGTCCGGGCATTCATTTGTATTTGGGATAGGCCGTGTGGGCAGCGGCCAGGTTCTTGGGGGACCGGAGTTATGGGTCGGAAACGTTTCGACGAAATGTCGTGCGCTATCGCGCAAACGCTGAATCAGGTGGGCGATTGGTGGACGCTCCTTATCGTACGTGACGCCATGCGCGGCGCGCGACGCTTCAGCGACTTCCACGAAAGTACGGGCATTGCGAAGAACATCCTCACAGACCGGCTGAACAAGCTGGTGAACAACGGCATCATGGCGCGCGAGGAAGTCGGCGTGCGCGGCCAGCGTCAGGAATACGTCCTGACCGAGCGCGGCGAGGCGCTCTTCCCGATTCTCATGGCCATGCAGCAATGGGGCGACAAGTGGGTCTACGGCGACGACGACGCGCCGGAGGAACTCTACGACACCCGGACCGGCGAGCAGCTCGCGCCGATCCAGGTCGCCAACCAGAGCGGCGAGGAAGTCACGCACCGCGATATCGCATCACGGGAACGCGAACGCGAGCGGGAACGCGAGCGCGAACGGGCCCGCCGCCTGCGCGATGCGGGCTAGCGCCACGCCCTGATTTGAATCGACATGAACGATGTTCACTCCTAGGCTGGCTGGTAAACAACAGCCATGTCTGGGAGGGGACTGAAGACATGATGCGATCCGTATTCGCCTCGATTTCCGGTGTTGCCGTACTGGCGCTCGCTGCCTGCGGCGGCCCGCAGGAGCGCGACATCGACGCGGCCGACCGCGACTATCAGAGCCAGCTCATCGAACAGCTCATCGACGCCCGGCCCGGCGATGTGATCGAGATACCCGAGGGCGTCTTCGCCTTCGACCGTTCGCTCAGCCTCACGGTCGACGGCGTCACGATCCGCGGCCAGGGCGCGGATCGCACCATCCTCTCCTTCCAGGACCAGTCCCAGGGCGCCGAGGGCCTGCTGGTCACGGCCAGCGACTTCACCATCGAGGACCTCGCCATCGAGGACACGGTGGGCGACGGGCTGAAGGTCAATGAGGGCGAGAACATCGTCATCCGCGGCGTGCGCGTGGAATGGACCAACGGGCCGGACACGAATAACGGCGCCTACGGCCTCTATCCGGTGCAGACCGTGAATGTGCTGATCGAGGATTCCATCGCCATCGGCGCAGCCGATGCCGGCATCTATGTGGGCCAGTCGCGCAATGTCGTGGTGCGCCGCAATCGCGCCGAACGCAATGTGGCGGGGATCGAG
>Ga0207716_100261_pt1 | contig 28771 bp, 32 predicted proteins | sample TtaePargueraPR_FD_187739 | JGI IMG/M metagenome (GOLD analysis project Ga0207716, IMG submission 187739) | Aerobic enrichment media microbial communities from Bioluminiscent Bay, La Parguera, Puerto Rico - Tt and P2 (5) (SPAdes) | ecosystem: Environmental > Aquatic > Marine > Unclassified ... | reverse complement strand
AACGTGGAGCATGCTTTTTGATAAGTGTGTTCAAGAAAATCAATAGCATAACAAGGCCAGGCACGGCGACGTCTACTACATTTCGGCTTCGCCTCCATTTCGTAGCCGCGCGTGCTGAGCGGCGTTAAACGTATAAGGAGAAAATTTTGGCACCACCCGATCATCATAAAGAAGTCGCGAAGTTCCTGAGAGAGAAATTCGAGGGCAATGCGTCGATTTCTGCTTACCGGGATGAAGGTGGAGCAAGACCTGTTCCTATTGGCAACTTTGGTGGTTCATTTTTCTCTACGATTGGAGCCTTTGACTCGAATTTGTCGCTGCCTGACGGCAACTTCGAGTTCGCAGCTATTGGAGCTGAGGATTGGTTTCCCAACGTATTGGCGAGCTCAATCTACTGGCTGCGTGAGCGTAACTGCGATTCATGGCCGCTAGTCTGCGAAGACGTTGTGAAGCAAAAAGCTAAAAGCCAGTATCGACATATGGCGTTTACGCCATCGCCTTTTGGTTTGCAGGTTTCTACCGGACAAGTTGTTCACTGGCTTCTCGGTGCGCCGATTAAAGATAGTGAAATCGGTATTTCCCAGGGCGAGCTGCTGGCTAGGGTCCGTCTCATGTACCCAAAATGGTTGTTCAGTGAGCCCGTTTAACCAAACGGTCAACCGGACGCCAAAAGCGTACCGCTTTTGGTTCCCTCCGCTGCGCTCCGGCGCCGGTTACCATCAGCGTTAATTGCCAGGGAGAGGTATGGAGATCAGCTTCAAGGTAAACCATCCCATTACCACGGATCAGTTCATCGGTTTGCTGGATAGCTCTACCCTTGGGGAGCGTCGGCCAATTCACGATCGAGATTGTATGGAGGGAATGGTTTCCAACTCCAATCTCATCGTAAGCGCTTGGGATGACTCTCTACTTGTCGGTATTGCCCGCAGTGTCACTGACTTTCACTATGCTTGCTACCTGTCAGATCTGGCCGTTCATAGAAACTATCAGAGGTCAGGCATAGGTAAGCGATTGCAGTCACTGACCCAAGAACACCTGGGCCCGCTTTGTAAATTGATACTCATCGCAGCGCCGGCAGCGAACTCATACTATGGTCAGATTGGTTACACACACAATGAGCGTTGTTGGGTTCTAGATCCGGGGGTGACCATTGGCAATTAACAAGTCAATTAAGTTCGTTCCCGGCCTGGCGGCCGTCCACCGGACGTCCCTGACGGGCCGCCGCTTATTTCAGCGTTAGCACTTTATGAATCATCTCGAACAACTCGTTGCTGAGTGGTATGAATACAGAGGATATTTCGTCCGCCGGAATATTCAGGTTGGGCCTCGTGCGAATGGTGGCTACGAGTGCGAGCTTGATGTGGTGGCTTTTCATCCTGGGCAACAACACCTGGTTCACATCGAGCCATCTATGGACGCGCACTCATGGGCAAAGCGTGAACAGCGTTATGGCAAAAAGTTTGAAGCCGGGCGGCAACATATCCCAGCGCTGTTCGACGGCATTAGCTTACCCAAGGATATTGAGCAAATTGCACTCCTTGGGTTTGCCAGCAATGCGAACGTAAAGACACTCGCAGGTGGTCGAGTAATGACAACCTCCGAGCTATTTGCAGAGATCGTTGATGGGATCGGAAACAAGAAAATTGCCAAGGCGGCGATCCCAGAGCAGTTTCCGCTGTTGCGAACTATTCAGTTCGCCAGCGAGCACCGTCATGCCGCTGGCTGGTGCTAACAAGGTGGTCAACGGGACGCCAACTACGCTGCGCTCCGTTGGCGCCCATTACCACTGGCGTTAATGGCTCGGCATTTGTAAGTTTTTGGCGGGTGCGGTGCAAAGGCCTTGGCACCGGGTTTGGTTGCAACGCTCGTTCACTCTGGTGATCGCCAAGGCCGGAAAATTCGCTGTCTGGTTTGGTTGCCACAATGGCCAGCGGTGTTGGTATTCATGGCGTGCCCCAGTTGTGGGGTCGTCCGTCTCAAACGGTAATCGGGTTGGCGGCTTTTGCGTTCTGGTTCTTTTTGCCATCCGTCGAGTTGGTGCAAGCTGTCCGGGAGAGGGCATGCGGTCTGGGTTTCCAGGCTCAACCACGGTGGTGAACGGCCATTAACCAGGCGGTCAACCGGACGCCAAAAGCGTACCGCTTTTGGTTCCCTCCGCTGCGCTCCGGCGCCGGTTACCTCAGCGTTATGCATCAGGATGAGTATGAGCACTAAGCCAATTCTCGAGAGTGATTTCTACCACGACGGAAGAGGCCCTGAGCTTCAGAGAGTTGTATGGAAACTAAGGGGAACGGTCCTCGTCGGCTTCGAGTATTTCAATCCTGACGATAAATATGTCCCTGACAACTTGAGGCACCTAGCGTTAGAAGGTGTTGAGGCATATAGCATGGCCTCCGAAGAGGTACACGGTAGTATCCTAGCCACTGGAGAAAGCCGAGCAGCGATATTTGAAGTTGTGAATTCCACGTGGTTGGCCTCACTAAATCAATCGCACCTTTCTGAGTGCAAGCACTACCAGGTGATGTTCTACGACGAAGTCTTCGATTTGGTATGCAGGGGCATAAAGTCAGGCGTGGGGCCTATCAATGCATAACAATCGCAGGCACGGCGACGCCTTTTCCATTGCGGCTTCGCCTCCATTCCAAAGGCGCGCATGCTGCGGGCGTTAAGCCGTCCGAGGTTTTGGACATAAATTGAGATTCTATGCGAGAAACAATCACAAAATTTCAGGAGCTTCGGATTCTGTTGGCTTTCATAAAAAATGCCAACGAAAAAGGAGAAGTTGATTTCATGGGGTCAGAGGTTGGCTCCGATCTTAGCGGAATCGTAACGAACGGAAATCGGTTGGATGCCGCTCTATATGAGCTTAATGAAGCGGGAATTATTTACTACGAGGAAGTGGGCGAGGAGGGCTTCAGGCCATTTATCGGCGCGGGGATAAACTCTAAATCTCATAGCCGTGTAGCCGAACTGGTCTCTTCTATAGAAGATGATTACGACTCCATAGAGCAGAGAATCACCGAGATACTTACATTCAACCCTGAGCAACTTTCAGAAACAATTTCTGATACCCAGCGTAAGCTCGATGAGGTAAGCAGGCAAATCTCCAGTAACGAGCTGCTCAAGCCTTTGGAGCGCCCTCTCTCAGAAATCAGGCACCATTTCAGGAGCGTTAGTACGGTTTCTAAGCACTATGAGGATGTGTACAAAAATATCATTCGGCCGGTTCAGGAAGAGGGACAGTCCGGTGTAAGGGCAACGGTGAAATGGGCAATCATCAGTATCGTGGTGTCCACTGGGCTGTCATTTTTAGTGAGTAACTGGGGCACAATTAGTGCCCTGTTCTAGTTGGGCTTAACAAGTTGTTGTAGTTCGTTCCGGCCTGCGGCCTCCACCGGACGCCCCTGTCGGGCCGCCGCTAAACAAAGGCGTTATTGGCCCGGCATTCGTGAGTTTTTAGCAGGTGGGGTGCAAAGGCCTTGGCACCGGGATTGGTTGTAAGCCCGCTCACTCTGGTGATCGCCAAGGCCGGAAAATGCGCTGTCTGGTTTGGTTGCCACAATGGCCAGCAGTGTTGGTATTCATGACGTGCCCCAGTCGTGGGGCCGTCCGTCTCAAATGGTAATCGGTCGGGTAGCGTTTGCGTTCTGGTTCCTTTCTCCATCCGTCGAGTTGGTGCAAGCTTTCCGGGAGAGGGCATGCGGCCTGGGTTTCCAGGCTTAACCATGGTGGTGAACGGCCATTAACCAGGCGGTCAACCGGACGCCAAAAGCGTACCGCTTTTGGTTCCCTCCGCTGCGCTCCGGCGCCGGTTACCTCAGCGTTATGCTTCAAAAAGGAGTCCGAAATGAGGTCTTTGCTATTCGCGGTTTTGGTTTTGACCTCTGGTCACGCGTTTGCTGCCGATATCTATGCGCTTTGCCAAGCGCAGATCGATCAAATGCGAGAGCTGACTTCCTACCCGATAGAAAATTTGAATGCGTACAAGGGGATGCTCGCAAAAACTACCTCATTAGAGGAGTTGGGGGAGTTGACCGGTAAAAACTATGCTCAGTTCGTTCCCATGGCCCAGAAACATCAAGGTATCACTCGAGCAGAGGCGGAAGTTAAAACGCTGGAGCTATTCAAGACCGTTGAGATAAGTGCATTGAGTCGGGCTATTAAATTCCACGGCCTTTCGGATGAGCAAACGTGGAGCATGCTTTTTGATAAGTGTGTTCAAGAAAATCAATAGCATAACAAGGCCAGGCACGGCGACGTCTACTACATTTCGGCTTCGCCTCCATTTCGTAGCCGCGCGTGCTGAGCGGCGTTATATTCAATAAGGATGCTTGGTAAATGCTAGTGAATGTTGAAGAGGCGGTTCCAGACGAATTTTTTGTATTCGTAAATTTTTCCTCTCCATTGGCGGCCCATAATTACAAGATCGGTTCCTACCCATCTGCCGCTGTATCTGCATGGATGGATGAGGAACTAACGAAAAAATACCAGGAAGGCACAATTAGCTACCTGCCATTCGGCCCTTGCGGACGAGACCCCATCGCTATATCCCCCTACTGCCTTACCGCAATTAATGATTATCGTGTCGAACACGATGCTGAAACTCACAGAATTAATAATTTCCCACGATATCCATCTAGACTTTCGGCAACCTACGCATTCGGAGACGAGAAAACATGTGAGCTCGTGAGTAGGAAGTATGGTTGGGATTTGGGGACTGTTAGGAAGTTTCGGCTGTTACCACACCCCTTAAATAGAGTGGCGAAGGTCAATATGGAACATGTGTCTCTTGCGCGACACGCATATCGTGTCTCAGCTATGCAAAGCGTCGAGAAAATTTGGGATGCGTACTGGACGGGAGTGGGGAATATCAAAATAGAGCTTCCCGACGGTGAGAATTTTTCGCGTAATATCAGAGAGTCGGGTGAAATCTGGGAATTTCTGGTAGAAGGTTGTCTTCAGCCCGTCGCATAAATATAACCAGTCATTCCAGTACGTTCCGGGCCTAACGGCCCTCCACCGGACCGCCTTTACGCTGCGCTCCAAGGCGGCCGCTGAATATTGGCGTTATATTTTGAGGAGATAGCTTGAGTCCTTTCGAGATCATCAGCTTACTGGTTTCGGTCGTCGCGGTGGTTATTTCAGCTGTTGCGCTCATTCGGTCAAGGCGAAACCATGCACAGCTAATCGAGCTTGAGCGGGTCCACGCAGAGCTGAGCCGAAAGCAACTTGCCGAGATGGAAGAGCAGGAGCGCCAGGCACAGAAAGCGAAACTCCGTTGCCATATGGAGCAGCAGGGCAATAACAACAAATTTGTTATCACGAATACGGGCCAAGCCACCGCAACGGATATCTACTTTGGGCTCGAAGAGAATAATGAGCACAATCCATTGGTTCATGGAGATTTTGAGAAGAAGACTCCTTTCCCATCATTGGCCTCAGGTGAGAGTTTTTACCTTCTTGCTCAGATTCCGTTGAGCGTTCGGCAGTCTGCCTACAGTATTTCTCTACGGTGGGAAAATGAGGATGGCACTCAAGATCGGATAGTTCGGACTGTGGCTCGGTAAATATAACCAGTCATTCCAGTTCGTTTCGGCCCGACGGGCCTACACCGGACGGCCTTTTCTCCGCTTCGCTACGCAAAGGCCGCCGCTGAATATTGGCGTTAACCCTTCCACTCGCCACCTTGCAAAAGTCCGTCAATGACGTATATTGGTGGTCATGTTTACCATCATCGAAACCCCAACATTCGAAGCAGATGCCAGAAAAATTTGGACCGAGGAAGAGCGAAGTGCCTTCTTCGCCTGGTTGGCAGCCAATCCGGAAATTGGCGATCCCATTCCAGGTAGCGGCGGATGTAGAAAGGTTCGATGGTCGGTGGCGGGTTCAGGGAAGCGTGGTGGAGTGCGAGTCATCTACTTCACCAGATTGGCAAATGGTGAGATCTGGCTGTTGGTGATCTACAAGAAGGCCGTAAAGGAGAACATACCCGCGCATATCCTGAAGTCGATTCGTGAGGTATTGGAAAATGAGTAATGAGACTCTGAGTGCTGAGGAGCTTGGCAATAAGCTGCTCCAATCTGTTAAAGAAATGAAAGCGGGCAACGCTGCGCGCGTCAGTCGTGTGGAGCCAAATGAGGTCGCAGAGGCGCGTGGCAAGACGGGCCTTACACAGCGGGAGTTTGCCGAGGTACTCCATATTTCTCCGCGCACGTTGCAGGAATGGGAGCAGGGGCGACGTAAACCCTCAGGGCCGGCAAAGGCGCTCATCGAGATTGCGTTTCGGCATCCCGAGGTTATTCGAGAAGACCTCGAACTCAGGGGTTAACAAGGTGGTCAACGGGACGCCAACTACGCTGCGCTCCGTTGCCGCCCATTACCACTGGCGTTATGGTTCCTAGAGTTTGAGTTCGATGGACAGTGAAAAATTAGAGGTTGATTGTAAGGAGCACGGAAAAGGCGTTGCAGCTGTTGTGTGTCGGCATCTAGTAAATAATAACGGTGCGCCTCTCGGCTTTATCGAAAATAGCTCCATACCCGGCGATTTTCAGGGGTGGTGTTATGCTTGTGAATTTGTTTACAACCAAGAAAATGATATGACGGAAAGGTTCCGCACATTTAACGATATGGCGCTCGTGTGTGAGCAGTGTTATAGCAGGATCAAAAGCAAGCACCAGCAAGAACCATAACAAGGCCAAGCAGTTTGCTCCACCCCTTCGGGGTTCCGCGGGACGCCCAACGCTGTGCACCTTTTGCGCGGTCGCTACGCTCCCATTATTGCGCAAAAGGCGCACAACGTTGGTCGCCCCTGTTGGCGGCGTTAACTGTCAGGAGGAATAGTGGAACCTGAACAAGCATGTACATTTTTCAGCGCATGGGTAGACCCGAAGTACATCATCCCTGCGTTTTTGGTTCTGCTTTCTTCCGGACTTTTTCCTTTTCTATTGCATCGATATAAGCTCAAAAGAGAGCGCCAGGAAAAACTGTTTGATACTCGAAAAGAAGAGTATCAGGGGTACTTCAAAAAAATGGAGGAGGCGGCGCGGCTGGCAGGTCAAGATTACGACTACTTCCTGACACATACACTTCCTGAGGCATCAAGAAATTTACGTGATTCCGGGGCATCATCAGAAGCTCTTGAACAGTATGACCGCACTTTGCAGAGCTTTATCAAAGGCTTGAATGAGGGATATCAAAAGGCAACGAGTGAACTCGTCAGCCTCCGAATCGTTTGCTCTGATCATTTGGCGCAGCAGTTAGACGAATTCGAGGGGATCTTTCAAGAAATGATGACAGCTCAGCCAAAAATGTTGCGGGAAATCAAGGACTCGATGACCTTTGAGGCATTCCAAACGGGTAACTTTGACTTTGATACGCCAACCAAGGTCGAAATGACCGAACTTGGTTCAAGACTCGTCATAGTCCGCAACAATATTATTGCTACTATGCGTCAGGAGCTGGGGTATGCCAGTTAACCAGACGGTCAACCGGACGCCAAAAGCGTGGCGCTTTTGGTTCCCTCCGCTGGCGCTCCGGCGCCGGTTATCTTAGCGTTAAGCATTCGAGTCAACCGAAACTATGGAAAACCTTCAGTGCCAGTTTGCAGAGCTCAAGAATGCAATCAGTTCTTCTGTTGAGGCGCATCTCGTACTGCCATCGCTAATACTTATTTATACGACGATCGATGTGTGTGCTTGGCTTGATTACGATGATCCTCAAGTTGGTGTCAGATTTGAAAAGTGGTGTGACACATATCTTTTGCCCAAGTCTCTAATTGGTGCTACAGGTTCAGATCTCTACGGCGCGAGGTGTGGAGTTCTCCATACACTGTCGGCTGAGTCAGAGAAAAGTAAACGAGGTACTGCTCGACAAGTAATCTATGGCTGGGGCGTTGCTGATTATTCCATGCTGGACGAGATAACTGCCGGTGCTGGCGTCTCTGGCTATGTGGCTGTTCAGCTTGAGCACTTGCGAGATGCACTATTTCAGGCGATGGATGATTTGGAAGCTCGAGCCCCCGAATCTCCAAATGTATCGCGGAAGCTGAAGAAGTGGTTAGCACATCAATCTATTGACGAAACAGAACAGCTGCATGATCTCGTTAAGAAATCTAGGAAAAATGCCTAACCATGCCAGTCACGGCGACGTCTACTACATTGCGGCTTCGCCTCCATTCCGTAGCCGCGCGTGCTGAGCGGCGTTAAGAGTATGGAGAAAAAATTGAAGGCTCACTGTAATACCTGCTTGAGAGAAACAAATCACTCTCTTCTTCATGAAGAGGAGCAGCCGTGGAGTGAAGAAGTCGGGTATAACCAGCGTATTTACGGAGCTGAAACCTTCAAGATGATCAAGTGCTGTGGCTGTGATAGCGTTAAGCTAATGCATAACAGTTGGTTTTCGGAAATGGTTGATGAAAGTGGTCAACCATATATAGAGACCAATTATTACCCTCCCGCTATATCCAGAGCAGAGCCGAAATGGCTTTCCGATGTACTCGGCCCCCTTTCATCGACCAATGATGTTTTCATTGTTGATCTCTTTCGGGAAATATATTCTGCTTTGCATAACAATTCTCGCAGACTGGCTGTCATGGGGATCAGGGCGCTAATTGAGCACCTAATGATTAGGGAAGTGAAGGATAACGGCTCGTTCAAGAAAAATATTGAGGCCTTTCAGGATGCCGGCTATCTTTCGAAAAAGCAGCGTGAAGCCATTGAACCAATACTTGAAGCAGGGCATGCGGCCATTCATCGGGGTTACGAACCAAGCCCAGAAGACGTGTTAACAGTTGTTGAAGTAACTGAGAGCTTGGTTGAAACGATTTATGTGCATTCAAAAAAGGCAAGCAAACTAAAAGCTCGTGTACCTGGGCGTACGAAATAATCTCTTAACAATCGCGTCAACGGGACCGATTTGTTCCGCTGCGCTCCACAAACCGGCCCGTTACGCCGGCGTTGAGGCTGTAGAAAAACCCCGAAATCCCCCTCGGTTTTGATAGCATCAGGCAAACGGACAAGGAGTGGTCAGATGCCCCGCTTCAAGCACTACAACTACGACCAGAACGCTATGGTCGTGATCAACTACCAGGAACAGCTTCAACCCGGCACCTTTGAACACGCAGTGCACTACCTGATCGAGCACAAGCTGGACCTGTCGGTGTTTCACCCCAAGTACCGCAACGAAGACACCGGCCGGCTGGCCTACGATCCTGCCATCCTCCTGAAGATCATTCTGTTCGCCTACTCCAAGGGCATCACATCCAGCCGCGAGATGCAATGGTGCTGCGAGACCAACATCATCTTCAAAGCCCTGTCCTGCGACACGGCTCCGCATTTCACCACCCTGGCCAAGTTCGTCAGCGGTCATGCCGATGAGATCGAAGAATTGTTCGAGCAGGTACTGCTGGTCTGTCATGAACAGGGTCTTCTGGGCAACGAACTCTTTGCCATTGATGGCTGCAAGATGTCCTCGAACGCGGCCAAGGAATGGTCTGGCACCTTTAAAGAGCTGGAAGAGAAACGCACCAAACTGCGACGTCTGGTTCGCCATCACCTCAAAGCCCATTACGAGCGGGACGAGGCGGAAACCGAAGCCGAACTGGACCGGGACATCCGACGAGCGAAAACCATTCTGTCCCTGGATGAGGCCGCGAAGAAAGTCGACCGTTTCCTAAAGACGAACCGCCCAAGGATGGGCCGGGGGAAACGGAACAAGGAGGTGAAGAGCAACATCACCGATAACGAAAGTGCCAAGATGACCACCAGCAAAGGCACGATCCAGGGTTATAACGGCGTGGCCACGGTGGACAAGAAGCACCAAGTCATTATTGATGCCCAGGCCTTTGGTGAATGAAGGCCAGGAACACCACACCCTGCAGCCGGTGCTGGAGAGCGTGGAAGCCCGCTTCAGGAAGCTGGGTATCGCTGACAGCATTTATCGGCAAGGCACTGTAATCACCGCCGATACCTGCTTTGCCAACGAAGCCAACATGAAGTACCTGCACGAACGGCAGATCAATGGCTACGTACCGGACAACAAGTTTCGCAGCCGTGACCCGAAGTTCCAGCATCAAAAAGACAAGTATGGCAAGCGCTATCAAAATCAGCCGACCACCGGCTGGAAAGACATCATTCCGGCCAGTGAATTCCAGTTCGATCCGGTGAACCTGACCTGCATCTGCCCGGCGGGCGAAAGCCTCAAGTACCACGGTACCCGGGCAGACCAGAACGGCCAAAGCCGAGCCTATTTCCAGGGCCGTTTGCTGCAATGCCGCCACTGCCCGAAGAAACACAGGTGCATGCAGAACCCGGCATCCGCCAACCATCGCAAAGGCTCCGGAAGACAGGTCTCGTTCACTATCGAGAATAAGCGCTTACCCAACTACACCGACTGGATGAAGCACCGGGTGGATAGCCCGCAGGGTAAAGAGATCTACAGTCACCGCATGTCGGTGGTGGAGCCGGTGTTCGGTAACATCGGCACGAACAAGGGCCTGAATCGCTTCAGTTTGCGGGGCAAGAAGAAGGTGCAGGGCCAGTGGCAGCTATACTGCCTGGTGCACAATATTGAGAAGCTGGCGAATTACGGGCGGGTGGCGGCGTAATGCCGAGGGCGGAACTCCCGGAAAAGTGCCTGCTGGAAACCAGTAATGCCGACGCGAGGAGCCCCAAAAGGCCGAAGCAGATGGCTGAACATCGAATTAATGAGAATCGGCCAGTTGATGGCCGCGATAAAAATTACAGGAATCAGGCGTTGGGAACGGCTCGGAATCGGGTTTTTCTACAGCCTCGTTATAGCGCAATCAATTTAGGATCGTGAGTTTGAAAAAAATTCTTCTTCTGGCTCTTGTAGGTTTCGGTGCGTGGAACTACTACACAAATAACTTAAATTCCGCGGCTAGCCCTACGATCCGCTGGTCTGGGGAGGCTGAGGTTCCCAAGGAAGCACCTATTTATAATTCCCAAACTAGTTTCAGTTGCGACGGGCGCCAGCATTGCAGTCAAATGACATCCAGAGCCGAAGCTGAGTTTTTCACTAGAAACTGTCCGAACACAAAAATGGATGGTGATCGCGACGGGATCCCTTGTGAGAACGACTCCCGTTTCTAATAGTGAAAGCTATAACAAGTTACGGCACTCGGACGGCCATAAAATGGCCGCCGGTGCGTTCAGCGTTAAAGCTGAAAAGCCGAGTCGTGGCACCTGGTACCCATCCGTGTCAAAATTGAGCGATATGTGAACGAGAGGTTTTGTCCATGAATCTCCAGAAAATTGAAGACGAGGCGCTGCACCTCCCTAAAGAGGAGCGAGCCCAATTGATCCAGCGACTGGTATTGAGTCTGGAGTCTCCTTCAGAAGAAGAGCTCAGATCCGATTGGTTACTTGAGGCCCGACGTAGAGGCGAAGAGCTGGATAATGGCACAGTTCAGGCTGTGTCTGGTGAGGATGTCTTGAGGAAGGCTAGAGCGCTGATTAAATGAACTACTCTTTTCACCCGGCAGCGGAAGCCGAGTTCCTGGAATCCGTTGGTTATTATGAATCAAAAGTTCCGGGATTGGGTGGTGCCTTTATAGAGGAATTTGAGGCCCTGGCCAACTTAATTGGCGAGTCACCAAAAGCCTGGCAAGCTGAGTTGCCGCCAGATATTCGTAGAGCGCCCCTTCACAGGTTTCCCTTGTCTATCGTTTACCGAGAGAGCCCTGATGGTTTTCAGGTTCTGGCTGTTGCCCATGACCGCCGGCGCCCGCAGTACTGGCTGGGACGGCTTTAACAATCGGCTGCACAGCGACCGATTTTCCGCCGCTTCGCAGCTCCAGACCGGCGCGTTAGGCGCGACTGCTCACCTTTATATTTGGACTTCGCATGCGGCATTCTGAAAGACACAGAACAGATCGGATCGGCTGGCTTCGTGCTGCGGTTCTTGGTGCAAACGACGGGATTGTTTCTACTGCGAGCCTGGTCCTGGGTGTGGCGGCCTCAGGGGCGGACTCTAAGGCTGTTTTGGTTGCAGGCGTTGCTGGTCTCGTCGCAGGCGCTATGTCGATGGCAGCGGGTGAGTACGTGTCAGTCAGCTCTCAAGCCGACACTGAGGAGGCCGACCTTGCCAGAGAGAGAGCCGAGCTGGCTGATACGCCTGAACAAGAGCATGCGGAGCTTGCCGAGATTTACGTTAGGCGCGGTTTAGACCGGGCGCTCGCAGACACAGTAGCAAGTCAACTGATGAAGCAGGATGCACTGGGGGCGCATGCCCGCGATGAACTTGGCATTTCAGAAGTCTCCACGGCCCGCCCAATTCAGGCTGCGCTCGCGTCAGCAGGCACATTCTCGGTAGGTGCGGCCCTTCCCCTGTGCGTCGTCTTTCTGTTTCCGGTGTCGCTGCTTATGTGGGTCGTCCCCGGCAGTTCGCTGTTTTTCCTTGCCTTGTTAGGCTCATTGGCAGCGAAAGTTGGCGGCGCTCCTGTTGTTAAGGCTGCCTCTCGGGTTACGTTTTGGGGGGCCTTGGCAATGGCTTTGACGGCTGGGGTCGGTGCGCTCTTTGGCGTGGCCGTATGATTTGCTGGCGGTGCATTCTCTCGCCTAACCAGGCGCTGCTGTCGGACAAATTTTACGCTGCGCTCCAAATTTGCCGCAGAGCGCGGTGTTAGGCAAGAGCATGGAATCCGCAGAGAAGACTAGAAACTACCGCAGCTTTTCTTCTGCTGCGAAATCAAGATTTCGTCCGATGGCAGAGTCGCTGGGATATGAACAAATCACAGCCACGGCCTTGATGGCTCCGGGGCTGTTTGTCGTTGCTTTATCCTCACAAAACGGTGTAATCGTTATTCTGGAATCAAATGGTGATTGAGGCGATTCATTGTATGGAGCAGCAAGCGTCAGCCATCCTGATCCTGTAACTCCTCTGCTGGCGGCCACCGTTAAGAACACAGGAGTGTCAAAATGTTTGATTACACAACGATTCACTGGGTGACATTTCTGGTTGCGGCGGTTCTTCTGAACCTTTCCCCAGGCCCGGATATCGCGTTCATTTTAGGGCAAACCTTGCGCAACGGACGCCAACACGGGTTTGCTGCGATGTTTGGTATTTGGACGGGGGCGGCGTTGCATGTCGCTATGGCCGCAGTGGGCCTTTCGGCCATCCTTGCCACGTCCGCGCTGGCGTTTTCGATTGTTAAGTGGGTGGGCGCCGCCTATTTGATGTGGCTTGGTATCAGAATGCTTTTATCCCGTGGCGACTCCTTCGTGCCCGGTGAGGGTGTCCGCCATCAACGACTGCATTCAATTTATTGGCAAGGCGTGTTGGTTTGCGCACTTAACCCGAAGGTAGCGGTATTTTTCCTCGCGTTTCTGCCACAGTTCGTCGTGGAAGGTGCTGGTTCTCCAGGTGCTCAGCTGTTGTTGCACGGAAGCCTGATCATTGTTGTCGCGGCGCTCATCGAGCCACCGTTGGTTATGATGGGGTCAAAGCTTGGGGTATTCCTGAGACAGAATCGACGAGTTGGCTTATGGATGGATCGCGGCCTTGGCGTCGTATTCGTCGCACTGGGTGCGCGGCTTGCTGCCAGTACCAGGTAATGTAGGTGAACATCGGGGGCTGCGAAACCTCCGGGCTTCAGGTTTTTACGCAGACGAACAGGGCGTTACCGGAGACGCCGTCCCAGGGGATGATCTTTTCATAGTCATGTTCGAAAATGTGGACGTCGAAATACCGCCGGAGCAGGCGGTCGAAATCATCAAAACCCAGTGCCACCATGGCGTGCTCATCCTGCCAGGATTCGGTAACCTCCAGGGTGGTTTTGGCGATACTCAGTTTCAGTGATTGTTGATCCCCCTGGCCGCAGTAATGCCAGCCGGACCGGAAGGTAAAGCTGCTGTCGTCGTGCTCAGTGGTATGGCTGACATACAGGTTGTTGTTGATCCGGTTTTTGTCGACCGCGTTGAAACAGAGCACCCCGTTTTGGGTCAGGGCGTTATGGGCCCTTTTGATGCATGCTTCCAGTTTGTCGATACCCGCGCTGTAATGGATGGAATACAGGAAGCAGGTGATCAGGTCGAAGGGGTGGTCGAATTCAAAGCTGGCCATGTCCTGGCGGGTGAACAAGGCTTCCGGGCAGCGTTGCCGGGCGCGATCCAGCATGGGCTGGTTGATGTCCAGGCCGCAGCTGTCGTAGCCGAAATCGATAAAGTGCCGGATGTGCGGGCCGGTTCCACACGCCAGGTCCAGGTGGCGGCGGCCCTGGTTGCCAAACAGCTGGTGAAGCCGCCGCACGCCGTTGCTTTGCGCCGGGTAGTTGATGTCGGCACACATCAGGTCGTAGTAGCCCGACAGGTCGGTGTATAAGGCGTTGGCGGACATGTGTACCTGGCGCGGCGGGCGGGATAGCATCGGTCACGTATAATATCGCAAGCACTCAGGCGCAGATAGCCTGGAAAACGCATACTCCACCACTCAGCACGAGGCTGTGACTATGTCCGACGGAACCTACACGCCACCGAAAGTCTGGAAATGGGACGCCGCCAGTGGCGGCGCGTTTGCCAACATCAATCGCCCCATCGCCGGCCCGACCCATGACAAGGAACTGCCGGTGGGCAAGCACCCCCTGCAGCTGTATTCCCTGGCCACGCCCAACGGCGTGAAAGTCACCGTTATGCTGGAAGAGCTGCTGGAAAAAGGGCACAAGGGCGCCGAATACGATGCATGGCTGATCCGGATCCACGAGGGTGCGCAGTTCAGTAGTGGCTTTGTCCGGCTTAATCCCAATTCGAAAATACCGGCCCTGCTCGATCGCAGTGAGGACCCGGCGGTGCGGGTATTCGAGTCCGGCTCGATACTGCTGTACCTGGCAGAAAAGTTCGGTGACTTCCTGCCGCAGGACCTGCGCAAGCGTACCGAAACGTTCAACTGGCTGTTCTGGCAAATGGGCAGTGCGCCGTTCCTCGGGGGTGGTTTCGGGCATTTCTACGCCTATGCTCCGGAAAAGTACGAGTACCCGATCAACCGCTTCACCATGGAAGTCAAACGGCAACTGGATGTCCTCGACCGTCAGCTGGCGGATAACGAGTACGTGGCCGGCGATGAGTATACCATTGCCGATATGGCAATCTGGCCCTGGTATGGCGGGGTGGTGACCAATACGGTGTATGAGGCTGCGGAATTTCTGGAGGCCCACAGCTACAAGAATGTGTTGCGCTGGGCCAGTCAGCTGGCAAGGCGACCGGCGGTCCAGCGGGGGCGTATGGTCAACCGCACCTGGGGTGAGCTGGCCAGGCAGCTTCATGAGCGCCACGACGCCAGCGATTTTGAATTACGCACCGAGGACAAGCTGCACCCGGAGCAGGGCGACTAAGCGGCTAAATGGCATTGGCCGACTGACAGGAGATTGGTGATGACGAATGCCGGCGAGGTCACCCGGATTGCGTTTGCGGAGCTGAAGACGTTGCTGGCCCGGGTATTCGAGCGTCATGGCACCTCTGCCGAGGTGGCTGCGGTGCTGGCTGACAATTGTGCCAGTGCCCAGCGGGATGGCTCGGAGAGCCACGGGGTGTTTCGCATTCCCGGTTACCTGTCCACCCTGGCCAGTGGCTGGGTGGATGGCCGGGCCGTACCGCAGGTGGAGGATGTTGCACCCGGCCTGGTGGCAGTGGATGCCGGTAACGGTTTTGCCCAGCCGGCTCTGGCGGCGGCGCGTGGTTTGCTGCTGGACAAGGTAAGGCACAATGGCATCGCCATGCTGGCGATCCGCAACTCCCACCACTTTGCCGCCTTATGGCCGGACGTCGAGCCCTTTGCCCGTGAGGGACTGGTGGCACTGGCGTTCGTCAACAGCATGGCCTGCGTGGTGCCCTATGGCGGCAGGAAGCCGTTGTTTGGCACCAATCCCATCAGTTTTGCCGCCCCCCGGGCGGGTGCTGATCCGCTGGTGTTCGATCTGGCCACCAGTGCCATTGCCCACGGCGACGTGCAGATTGCTGCCCGGGAAGGCCAGCTGCTGCCCGAGGGCTACGGGGTCGACAGTGATGGCCGGCCGACCTGTGACCCGGCGGCCATCCTTAACGGCGGTGCGTTGTTGCCCTTCGGTGGTTACAAAGGTTCGGCGTTGTCGATGATGGTGGAGTTGCTGGCGGCGGCCCTCACCGGAGGGAATTTCTCGTTCGAGTTTGACTGGTCGCAGCATCCCGGTGCGAAAACCCCGTGGACCGGCGAGTTGTTGATTGTCATTGATCCGTCCAGAGGTGCCGGCAGTAATTTTGCCGAGCGAACGGCAACCCTGGTCCGGGAAATGGCAGCCGCCGGCCAGACCCGTCAGCCCGGCGACCGCCGCTATCGCCAGCGGGCCGAGTCCGCTCGGGCCGGAGTGGCCATTGCGAGCGAGGATCTGGCGTACCTCCGGGGCTTGCTCGGTTAGCCGGCGGTGATGTCGCGGGTGAGGCTGGCGCTCGCGCCGGATTGGCGGCGGTCCTCCCGGAACAGGTGGCCGTAGGCCCGGCGCAGGCCATCCACGATGAACTGGTGGGGCAGGTCGTCGAAGACGCCATGGTCGTTGATGTATTCCATGTGGGCGTCACCGCTTGCGGTATACTCCTGGAACACTGAGTCCCGGACACCGTCGAACTCCAGGGGCTCGACGTTCATCATGGCGCACAGCTCGGCGTTGAAGGCCGGTGTGGCTTTGACCCAGCGGCCGTTAAGGTAGAGCTCGATGTAGCCGTGCATGCGGAAGATGTCGGATTGCAGCCACTCGATGAGCCTGGGGCTGGACAGATGGTTCTTCACATCGGCCAGGCCCAGCCGGCTGGGAACGCCGATGGCCCGGGCAGCGGCACCGAACAGCACCGCTTTTGGGATACAATAGGTCTCTCCGCATTCAAGGGCATAGCTGGCGCTGAACGTCGCCGGGTCGGTCCGAAACACGTAGGGGTTGTAGCTGATCTGGTCACGAACCGCCAGGTACAGCGCGCGGATCCGCTCCAGCGGGTCTTCCCCGACTCCCTCAAGCTGGCGTTCCAGCCAGTGTTGTATCTGGGGGTGGTCGTAATCGAAAAAACGCGTTGCCTCAAGGTATTGCTGCATGCCTGGGTATCCTCGACCGGTGCGGTGGGCTGGCGGTAGGGCTCGCAAACCGTGCCTGCAACCCGTGATAATCCCCGAGTGGTCATGGGGCTGCAATGATGTTTCCGGACAATCTGACTGACCGCAGATGCCAGTCGACTTGTCCGGTATAGCCAAAAACTATTCTTGGTTTGAAAATAATTAATTTAAATGAAGCGGGCAAAGCCGTTAAGGTGTCATCCGTAACTTCATCGACCCGGATTCAATACCGGAAACCAACCAACAGGAGTCTTTCTTTCATGGGTATTGTTAACTCTGAAATCAAACCGTTCAACGCCACCGCATTCAAGCAGGGTGAGTTCGTAGAGATCTCCGAAGCCGACGTTAAAGGCAAGTGGGCGGTGTTCTTCTTCTACCCGGCCGACTTCACTTTCGTTTGCCCGACCGAGCTGGGCGACGTGGCTGACAAGTACGAAGAGCTGCAGAAGCTGGGTGTCGAAGTGTTCTCCGTGTCTACCGACACCCACTTCACCCACAAGGCATGGCACGACACTTCCGAGACCATCGCCAAGATCAACTACTACATGGTAGGCGACCAGACCGGCACCATCACCAACAACTTCGGTGTTATGCGTGAAGGCCAGGGCCTGGCAGACCGTGCTACTTTCGTAATTGACCCGGATGGCATCATCCAGGCTGTTGAAATCACTGCTGAAGGTATCGGCCGTGACGCAGACGACCTGCTGCGCAAGATCAAGGCTGCCCAGTACGTTCGTAACAACCCGGGCGAAGTATGCCCGGCCAAGTGGAAGGAAGGTGAGAAGACCCTGGCTCCTTCCCTGGACCTGGTAGGCAAGATCTGATTTGAGTTGAATCAGAGACTTGTGAGAAAGGCCCGCGCTGCGGGCCTTTTTTATGGCTGCTCTATCAGAGTTATGGTCAGAAATAGTAAACGGCTATCAATAGTTTTGTGTGAATCAATTTGAGCTTTCTATAGCCTGGCCGTATTGTTGAACCATCATAACGGCACAACCCGTGTTACCTCAGTGTCTTACGGCGCTGGCTGGCCAAAACTTCATTACCGATCAAGGGGAATACCTACATGCTGGATACCAATCTCAAGGATCAACTCAAAGCGTACCTCGAGAACGTCAAGCAACCCATCGAGCTGGTTGCCGCGCTGGACGACAGCGCCAAGTCCCGGGAGTTGCATGAGCTGCTGACCGAGATCGCCTCACTGTCGGACAAGATCACCCTGACAGAGGACGGTGCCTCCAACATCCGGCGGCCGTCGTTTGCCATTAATCGTGTTGGTACTGACATCGGTGTCCGCTTTGCCGGTATCCCCATGGGCCACGAATTCACCTCGCTGGTGCTGGCCCTGCTGCAGGTGGGCGGCCATCCGTCCAAGGCCAGCCAGGAGGTGATCGAGCAGGTCCAGGCTCTGGACGGCGAGTTCGAATTCGAGACCTACTTTTCGCTGTCCTGCCAGAACTGCCCGGATGTGGTGCAGGCCCTGAACCTGATGGCGGTGCTGAACCCGAAGGTCCGCCACACCTCGATCGATGGCGCCCTGTTCCAGGACGAAGTGGAACAGCGGGAAGTGATGGCGGTGCCGAGCGTCTACCTCAATGGCGAGCCTTTTGGCAACGGCCGGATGACTCTGGAGCAGATCCTGGCCAAGGTGGATACCGGTGCCGAGGCCCGCGAGGCCGAGAAGCTCAAGCAGAAGGACACCTTTGAAGTGCTGGTCATTGGTGGTGGCCCGGCGGGTTCGGCGGCGGCGATCTACGCCGCCCGTAAGGGCATCGCAACCGGCATCGCTGCCGAGCGGTTTGGTGGCCAGGTGTCTGACACCATGGGCATCGAAAACCTGATCTCGGTACCGTATACCGAAGGCCCGAAGCTGGTGGCGGCCATGGAGCAGCACGTTAAAGAGTACGACGTGGACATCATGAACCTGCAGCTCGCCGACAAGCTGATTCCTGCCGCGAAGCCGGGCCAGGCTCACGAAGTACGGCTGGCCAACGGGGCGTCACTGAAGGCCCGCACGGTGGTGCTGGCCACCGGCGCCCGCTGGCGTCAGCTGGGCGTGCCGGGTGAAGCCGAATACCGTAACAAGGGGGTGGCTTACTGCCCGCACTGTGACGGCCCGTTGTTCAAGGGCAAGCGCGTTGCGGTAATCGGTGGGGGTAACTCCGGCGTGGAAGCAGCGATTGACCTGGCCGGTATCGTCGGTCACGTCACCTTGCTCGAGTTCGGTGCCGAAATGCGTGCCGATGAGGTGCTGCAGAAGAAGCTGCGAAGCCTGAAGAACGTGGAGATCGTCACCTCCGCCCAGACCACCGAGGTGACCGGTGAAAACGGCAAGGTGAGCGGCCTGAACTACACGGACCGCAATTCCGGCGAAACGCACCACGTGGCGCTGGAAGGGGTGTTTGTCCAGATCGGCCTGGTCCCGAATACCGAATGGCTGAAGGGCGATATCGAGCTGAGCCAGCATGGCGAGATCGTGATCAACGAGCGCAATGAGACCTCCATTCCGGGCGTCTTCGCAGCCGGCGATGCGACCACCGTGCCGTACAAGCAGATCGTCATCTCCATGGGTGAGGGATCCAAGGCTGCGCTGAGCGCCTTTGACTTCCTGATCCGCAACAGCGCGGAAGACTGATCAGCTACGGTTCAGTTCGTAAGCGCAGATATTGACGGCCGAGGCGAGATTGAGGGATTCAATCTCGCCTTTGCCGTTTATGGTGTAGGGCATTGCGCCAAGACGCTGCAGGGCGTCGGCCGGTACCCCGCGGGCCTCGTTGCCGAACAGGTAGCAGTCATGCTGGCGGAAGCCCGGCGCAGTGAGCCGGCCACCGTTCAGGTCGAGGCAGGCAATGCTGGAATAGCGGGCGGCCAGGGCATCCAGCGGCACCTCGGTTTCCAGTGGCACGTGGAAAATGGCACCCATGCTGGCGCGCACCACTTTCGGGTTGTAGGGGTCGACACTGCCGGGGCTGAGCAGGCAGCGGAAGCCGCCAAACCACGCCAGGGTGCGCAGAATGGTGCCGAGGTTGCCGGGGTCCTGGACCTCATGAAGGTAAATGGCTTTCTCGCCAGCCACCGTGTCCGGGGAGGCCGTCTGCCGGGGCAGGGGCACTACCGCCAGGATGCCCTGGGGCGTACGGGTGTCTGCCAGTTGCGCCATCTGGCGTTCGCTGACCGGATGGATGCGTAACGGGCTCTGCCAGCCGGCGTGGGCCGGGGTAACGTACAGTTCGGCCTGCCGCAGCGCGGGCTGGCGGACAGCCGCCTTCTGCAGTTCCAGCACCAGGTGTTCACCTTCCACCAGGTAGTGGCCGAGGGCCTGCCGGTATTTCTTCTGGTGCAGTTTCTTGATGTCGTCCAGCTTCACGGCTGCGTCCCGGCGGGGGTGGCGGCGTCCTCGCTTCTGCTGCCCTGCAGGTCCGCCACCATGGCCCGGGCCAGGGCCTCTGCGACCTTGATGCCATCCACGCCGGCCGACAGGATGCCACCGGCATAGCCGGCGCCTTCTCCGGCCGGATACAGCCCGCGTACGTTGAGGCTCTGCAGGCTGGCGTGATCACGGGTAATGCGCACCGGCGAGGAGGTGCGGGTCTCGATGCCGGTGAGTACCGCGTCGTCCCGGTCAAAGCCGCGGATCTGCTTGCCAAAGGCGGGCAGGGCTTCGCGGATGGCTTCGATGGCATAGGGTGGCAGCGAGGGTGCCAGATCCCCGAGCCGGACGCCGGGTTTGTAGGAGGGTTCGACCTCGCCCAGGGTGGTGGAGGGGCGGCCTTTAATAAAGTCACCGACCAGCTGCGCCGGCGCGCAGTAGTCGCTGCCGCCGAGTTTGTAGGCGTTGGCTTCCAGTTGCTCCTGCAGTTCCACGCCGGCCAGCGGGCCGCCGGGGAAGTCCTCACCCGGGTGAATGGCCACCACGATACCGGCGTTGGCATTGCGCTCGTTGCGGGAGTACTGGCTCATGCCGTTGGTCACCACCCGTTCCGGTTCGGAAGTGGCGGCGACCACTGTGCCGCCGGGGCACATACAGAAGCTGTACACCGCGCGGCCGTTGCTGGCGTGGTAGACCAGTTTGTAGTCCGCCGCGCCGAGAGCCGGATGGCCGGCGTATTTGCCGAGGCGGGCCTGGTCGATGAGCGATTGCGGGTGTTCGATGCGGAAGCCGATGGCGAAGGGTTTGGCTTCAATAAAGACGCCGTTGCGTTGCAGCATGCGGAAGGTTTCCCGGGCACTGTGGCCCAGAGCCAGCACCACATAACGGCTGCTGATCCGTTCTCCGCTCGCCAGCTCGACGCCTTCGATGCGGCCGTCGTTGAGCAGCAGGTCGGTTACCTTGCTTTCAAAGCGGATGTCCCCGCCGAGGTCGATGATTTCCTGGCGCATGGCGGCCACCACGCCGGTCAGGCGGAAGGTGCCGATGTGGGGCTTGCTGACGTAGAGGATTTCTTCCGGGGCACCGGCGCGGACAAATTCCTGCATGACCTTGCGGCCGTAGAACTTCGGATCCTTGATCTGGCTGTAAAGTTTGCCATCGGAAAACAGCCCCGCGCCGCCTTCACCAAACTGTACGTTGGATTCCGGGGTCAGGGTTTTCTTGCGCCACAGCGCCCAGGTGTCCTTGGTCCGCCGCCGGACGTCCTTGCCCCGTTCCAGCACAATGGGACGGAAGCCCATCTGGGCCAGCAGCAGGGCGGCAAACAGACCGCAGGGGCCGAAGCCGATCACCACCGGGCGTTCGGTCAGCTCAGCGGGAGCCCGGGTCACCGGGTGGTACTCGGTATCCGGGGCCGGGCGCACGTGGTTGTCGGCGGCAAACCGGTCGAGGATAGCGGCTTCGTCGCGGGCCCGCAGATCAATGATGTAGACAAACTTGATCTCGGTGTTTTTTTTGCGCGCGTCGTAACTGCGCTTGAACACCGTGAAGTCGAGCAGGTCCGCGTTCCGGATCTTGAGCCGCTCGAGAATGGCGGCACGCAGGGCGCTTTCAGGGTGGTCCAGTGGCAGGGCCAGTTCGGTAAGGCGGATCATAGTCAGTCCTGCCCGGAAGCTCCGCGTCACAGGGCGCAGGGTGCTTGCCGGAGATGCCGGGTGGTGAAGTCGGGTTGAAAACGGGCCAATTGTACGTGTGCCGGGGGCGGTTGTCAGGGTTTTGCGGCTGCCGGGTGGGGCACGTACAATGGTTGGCAGTTTCCTGCCGTCTGTCTGGCAATCGCCTGAACCATTGAATGAGTCACTATGGCCCGATCCAAAAGCAGTAACCGCTGGCTTGAAGAGCACGTTAACGATCCTTTCGTCAAACAGGCGCAGGTGGACGGTTACCGCTCCCGGGCCAGTTACAAGCTCCTCGAGATCAACAAGAAAGACCGGCTGATCCACCCCAACATGGTGGTGATGGACCTGGGCTCTGCCCCTGGTGGCTGGTCTCAGGTGGCCGCCGACCTGGTGGGTCACAAGGGTCGGGTGGTGGCCTCCGACATCCTGCCGATGGATCCCGTCGCCGGGGTTGAGTTCATTCAGGGGGATTTCACCGAAGATGCGGTGTTCGAGGCGATCATGGCGACCCTCGATGGTGCGCCGGTGGATGTGGTGATCTCCGACATGGCACCGAACATCAGCGGCGTGAATGCCGCTGACCAGGCGGCCTCCATGTACCTGGTGGAGCTGGCGCTGGATATGGCCCGCCAGGTCCTCAAGCCCAAGGGCAGCTTTGTCGCCAAGGTGTTCCAGGGTGAAGGCTATGACGACTACGTCAAGGCGGTGCGCGCAGTGTTCGACAAGGTCGTGGTGCGCAAGCCCGAGTCATCCCGCTCCCGTTCGCGGGAAGTCTATATCGTCGGCAAGGGTTTCAAGGGGTAACCACCACAGGCAACCTCCCCGGACCGGGTCTATGCTCTTGGTAAGACTCGTTCAATCACATAGCTGACCTCCCGCAGGGTGGCCTTGGGGCTGTCGTTCAGGGAGGCGTGGGGAGAGGATTATGTTGCTGGCCGAAAAAACCACCGGGCACCTGGTGGAAATCCAGGATCTGCAGGCCCTGTTCAATCCGTTTGCCGCCACAGTGAGCGGTTGCCTGCATTTCGGCGAAGAAGCCCAGGATCCGGAGCAGTTCGACAAGCAGGGTTTGGGGTTCCCGTCGGGTGAGGCCTTGCCACGCTGCTGGACCGATCCGGATTACCGGCGCGGCTAGCTGGCAGAGTGCCGCAAAGCAGCCATCCACCTGTCCGCAAGAGCTGTAAAAAAAGCCCCGGCGAGGCCGGGGCTGAAGGTTGCAGGTGCTTCTGTAGTCAAACCAGGTGCCCGCTTAGCGGTCTTCGTAGCGTTCGTGCTTGAAGAACACTCCGGAATCACCGAACTGCGAGGCAATCAGCGGTGAGGTCAGGGTAATCTCGCCAATCTTGACGGCGCTGTTGCGGCGCTCCTCGGCATAGCGGCGGTTCAGCGACGGGAAGATCGAGGTGCGGATGTCTTTGCTGGTGGCATAGACGTCATACACCCGGGTGCCCTCGCTGAGAGTCATCAGGCTTTCCCGGAAATCATGGGGCTCACTGGGGAAGCTTGCCTTGAGGTCGGCATTAGGTACGAAGTAGACCTGGACCGGAGCCTTCGGTGCTGCCACCGGATTGCCATCCTGGGTGACTTCGGAGATGTCGTTGACCATCAGCCGGGTCGGCTTGGTGGTCACCAGGGAGAACAGCGTGGTGCTGCCGAGGGTGTCGTTGACTTCTGGTGAGACGTAATTCGACAACTCGTTGGCAAAGAAATTGTGGTTCTGGTCCTGACCGGAGAGCGTGTACAGTGCAGACACGTTCCGTGAGGGCTGGCCATCGGCGAACAGTTTCAGGGCCAGGCCCGGCGCAAAGCCGCGATCGGCCGGATCGCCGGTGACCGACAGCCGCAGCAGGCCGTGATCCGCGCCCTGGAACAGCCCGGTGTACGGGTTGCCCGGTACCGCCTTGAAGCTTACCCGCGCCATTACCGCCTGCGGATGAATCGGCTTCTCATAACCGGCCGGAGCCACGTCGGAATCCCGCTTGACCTTGTCCCAGAGTACCGAGCTGATCAGACCGCCGATGTCCACCGGTTGCAGGGCGGGCAGTTCGCCGTCACGGTATTCGGTGCGCATGGCACCGTTGGTCCACAGGTGCATCTGCTTCTGCCGCGCGGTCCAGTTCTCGTAGTCGGCCGGCATGTTCAGGCCCCAGGGCTTGAACGCGTTATCCATGCCCACCAGGCTGCTGGCCAGGTTGGGGTAATGACGCCGGATCACGTCCACCATGGTGTTGCCTTCGACCCAATCCATGCCTTCCGGGGTGTAGATTTCCGGGCGGTAGTCGGAGGTAAAGAAACGGTCGGTCATCAGCCGGCGCGACGCGTTGAGGATGAAGATCTGGAACGAGGTTTCGCCGAAGCCGAAGCCATCGGGACGGGTTTCTTCCGCCAGTGAGCCCACCAGGGTGTCGATCATTTCCACGTCACCGTTATACAGGCGCTTGAGGTTGGCCAGTAACTGCGGATTGGAGGTCAGGTCTTCGAACTTGGTGATGGGCTTGAGGCCGATCTGGCGGCGGAACTCGTTGTAGCGCGGAACGCCACGCTCACGGTCACGCAGGATGTCGATGGCGGCCATGTCGATGTCGCCGACAATGGGCATGGACAGGTTGCGCATGAAGTCCGGGTAGTTCTCGAGGGTAAGCGCACCCGGATGGGTGATGCCGAAGGAGTACCACATACGGTCGGCGCCGACGCTGTCGAGGATGTCCTCGGCATTGCCATCGCGGGTGGCGGGCACCGGAATCACCTGATCGATGATATTGGAGCCGATGTCATAGACCTCGATGTCGTCCCGCAGCAGAGGGTGCATCCGGTAGACCGACACGAACTCCTCGGTCAGGGTGTAGGGCACGTCGTAGTTGTTGGGGGTACGGGCACCGACCAGGCCGCCGAGGGCGTGATCGATGGTGCCGGCGTCCATGTTGGCCAGGTCGTTATCGAGACCGAGCATGGTCAGCAGATTGCCGAGGCTTTCCACGTCGTTATTGAGCATGTCGAGGGCGTTCTGGAAGAACTCGCGGTTCTCCAGGTCGCCGCCAATGCCCCACCAGTTGGCGTACATGGCACGCTCAAGGATGGGGTTGGCGAGAATGGCCGGCGTCCACTCCACGGTATGGATCTTGGCCATCAGGGCGGCGTTGATCAGGCGGGCCTTGTCGTACAGCCACTGGTCAGTGGCGTCCGGATAGCTTTGCTTCAGGGTGGTGGCAATGGCGTTGTGTTCGAGGGTGAACAGGCGATGCATCATGCTCAGCCCGACCCACCAGTTCTCGTTAAAGCCGGTAACCGGTTTGCCGCTCCAGAATTCGGTGGGCAGGGTGTTGTCGCCGTCCACCTTCAGTTTGCCGTCGACGAAGGCACGCACCTTGTCGTTGGTTGCCTTGTCGCTGCCATAGAGCTGCGAACCGTCCCACCAGTGCGTGTTGGTGTTCTGGTAAGTGACCGGCAGGCTGGTTTCGGTCGGTGTCCGGCTGGCATCCGGCTGGGTGCGGCGCACGCTCATGGTGCCGCTGCCGAGCGGGTCGCCATCGGGCAGTGCGAATTCGATCGGATTGCCTTCGGCGTTGGGGCCGTGGTCAAACCAGTCGTGGACCATGAACTGGATCCAGGCGGCGGCAATGAAATTGACGATGGTGGCCGGCTGGAATTCATCGCCACGGGCCATCAGTACGTTACTGACTTCCCGCGGATTCGGTGTCAGCAGGATGTCCTGTTCGGTTTCGGCGAACACGGTGGCGGGGTCGACGTTGCGACCGAAGCGCTTCATCGCCGAGCCTTCCGCGGGGTTTGCCAGGATGTTACAGGTGCCGTCCTCGGTACGGGCGGTCAGGCTGCGTTCGTCACAGACGATCTGGGCGTTGTAGCGGTCCCAGTTTTCCATGTCGAACATGTTGTTTTCCAGCAACTCGGTGCGTTCAGCACTCAGCACCAGCAGTCCGCCCACTATTCCGAGCGAACCGAACTTGGTGAGTGCGGGCCAGGTGACCCAGGGGGTTATAGCCATTTTCGATCTTCCTTATGCTTCGTCGATTGTTCTTGTCGGTCTTGCCGGGTGTTGCAGTGGACGAGCATTTCCGATCGGGCAAAAACTGGCCCCCTCCCCGGGGAGGGGGGAGCTAGGGAAAACCGCTGGGGTGAGTGGGGCGGAGTTAAAAATGTGACGGATTACCGTTGTGCCAGTCGTGGCCGGCGACAGGTTACGATAGGCCGCATCCGTTATCGCGCTCGTTACCGGGCGACGGTGCGGTGTCGCAGGACCGCTTCGGTGCGGTTGGAGACGCCCAGCTTGCTGTAGATGTTCTTGAGGTGCCATTTGGTGGTGGCGATGGTGATACCGGTGCGGATACTGATGTCGTTATTGCTGAGCCCGGCCAGCAGGTGATGGTAGATTTCCTGCTCTTTGTCCGTGAGCAGTGTGGTGGGGTCCGCCGCCGAACTGTGGGCTGCTGTCGGCTCGAGGGCATCCCGGAAAACGTCGATATACTCCGTTGGCAGCGGAAGGACACCGCAACGGTCTGCTTCCATCAGCAGCGAACCAAACCCCGGCGCCTCATCCAGCACACTGCGGGAAAAGCGCATCAGGCCGTAGGCCATGACGGTGCGTCGCAGGGCCTGGCTGCGTGCCAGCCGGTCGTGTTTGCGGGCGGTGACCACCAGCAGGTTGGCTTCCAGCACCACCGCGCGGCTGATGATGCCGGCGGGCTCGACTTCCCGAATCAGTACCCGCAGGATGCGCTCGGCGGTGTCCAGGCGCCGGTTGGCCTGCAGCCAGTACACCGCGGCCAGCCCCAGCCGCTCCCAGCTTTCGGTATAGGGTCGCTGGCGGTCCCAGGTGCCGGCGCTCACCTCTTCCGGGATCCCGAACTGCCGCGCCGCACTCTCGACCAGTACCCGGTCTCCGCTGATAAAGGCCTGGCGCAGAGACTCGGCAGCCAGGTGGCTGTCGAACCGATCGTAATTGCCCGGGCGCAGGATGCCCTGCAGCTTGCCGATCAGGTGGCGGGCGCGATCCGGCTTGCCCTGCTGGAACAGGGTGCGGGCATGGGTGAGGTAGACCGTGCTGATCACTTCGGTGGCGGACGTGGCATTGAGTCGGGGCAGCAGGTCGGCACAGAGGTCGTGCGCGTCGTCCAGGCGGTTCTGTTCATAGAACGCGACGATCATCGCGGTGCTGCGCAGGATTCGCGCAGGGCTGCGGGGTGGCGTGTCTTCGAAGGCCTTCTGGACGTCCCTTTGGACAATATCCAGGCGCCCCATGGTGCGATTGCACAGGGCGATGATCAGGTCCACATAGGCGGCCATGAAGCGATGGCCCTGATGGAGGAATTCCTCGCGGGCTTGCAGGGCATGGCGCAGGGCCAGGTCAAGGCGGGCATGCTGAAGGTGGTGGTAGGCCACCATGCAGAGGGTGAAGGCATGGAGGTAGTGGTCTTGGCTCTGTAGCAGCAGGTGCTGCAGATCGTCCCGTACCAGGAAGTCGGTATCGTGCTGGAACAGTTCCAGGTGCAATTCGAGGAAACGGATCACCAGGGGCAGGTCCCCCTGCGGCTCGCCGTCGGCGGAGTGATGGCGGCGAAACACCTCCAGCAGGCAGCCGGCACGGTGAAACTGCCGCGACAGGGTGAGGGTACAGATCAGTGGCGGGGCAATCTCCGGCCGCAACAGCAGGTTACTGCCGGCCAGTTCGTCCGCCCACTGCAGGATTCGGTAAAAACTGCCTTCCTTGCCCCAGGTGTTGAAGGCTTCGGCCAGTATGGTCGCGAACAGGCCGCTGTCGCCGCTGTCCCGGGTATGGCGCAGGGCGCGGTCCAGGTCGCCCTGGCGCTGAAAGTAGTCGGCGGCGCGGCGGTGCAGGCCGCTGATGATGTCCGGCGACTCCACCGCCAGCCGGCTGGCGAGGAAATCCCGTAACAGGGTGTGGTAGCGGTACCAGCCCGGGCGGTTCTCAACCGGGATCACGAACAGCTGGTGGGCCGCTACCCGTTCCAGGGTCAGTGCCGAGCCCGTGCGTTGCAGGGTGTGATCGCACAGTGGGCCGCTGATCTGGTCGAACAGTGCGCTCTGGACGAACAGCTCCCGTTGCTCCTCCGGTAACCCGCGGAACACCACATCCCCGAAGTAATCGACCACCTCCGGCTGCCGGCCATTGAAGCAGGCGATGGCCTCCAGCCCGGTGCGGGAGGCGGCGAGCAGTGCCAGCCGCAGGCCTGCCATCCAGCCCTCGGTGACCGCCAGCAATTGGTCTACTGCCGCTGCCGGCAGGTTCGGGTCACCCAGCCGCCGGCACAGTTCGGCGGCCTCCGCGGCCGTTACCTGCAGGGCCTGCTGGTCGATGGTCTGCAGTCTGCCGTCCAGCCGCAGCTTGCCGAGCCGGAGCCGGGGCAGGGTGCGGCTGGCAAAGATCAGGTGAAGTGCCGCCGGTGGATCCTCCAGCAGGCAATCCAGGGCTTGCAGAACCCGGCTGTTACGCAGGTTCTGGAATTCATCAATGATCAGGGTCAGGTGCTGGCCGGTTGACCGCACCGCGTCGGCAAAGGCGTCGGCGGTGGCGGCCGGAGGCAGGCCGGTACGGCTGTCGAAGGGGTTGAAGCGGGTGGTGTCGAAGGCCGGCGCGATGCGTCGAATCGCGTCGGCGAGCCGG
>Ga0207716_100259_pt1 | contig 28936 bp, 30 predicted proteins | sample TtaePargueraPR_FD_187739 | JGI IMG/M metagenome (GOLD analysis project Ga0207716, IMG submission 187739) | Aerobic enrichment media microbial communities from Bioluminiscent Bay, La Parguera, Puerto Rico - Tt and P2 (5) (SPAdes) | ecosystem: Environmental > Aquatic > Marine > Unclassified ... | reverse complement strand
ACCGGCGTGGGCGTGTCCTCGCAAGGCGGCCTGTTCGGCGGCGGCGTCGGTTCCGGCGCCACGGCGATCGGCAACCAGCTCAACGTCAATGTGACGGGCCGGTACAACACCGTCATCGTCAATTCCAACCAGATCAATAATGGCGACATCAACGCCAATGCCACTGCCAACGGCAATGTGAGTAGCGATAATGACCAAGACTAAGCTCCTTCTCGCGACAGTCGCCGGTGCCATCGCGCTGACCGGCTGCGCCTCGACGGGAAATGGCGGCGGGGCGGACGGCCGCTATGCGACGCCCATCGGCGGCGCTCCCGTGACGGCCAACCCGACCCCCTATTCCGAAGCGCTGGTCTGCCTGGCCAACTACGCGCACGCCAACGGGCTGCGCTCGCCGCGCATCGCCGTGGGCCGGCTGGCCGATTATACCGGCCGCGCCTCGCTGGAAGGCGGTGCCGCGGTCACCCAGGGCGCCTCGCTGATGGCGATCTCGGCCTTCGCCAAGGCCGGCATCCGCCTGGTGGAGCGTTTCGACACATCCGTGTCGGAGCTGGAACTGCGCTATGCCAACAACCAGCTGATCCGCGACAATGACGGTCAGCAGCGCCAGATCCACGCGGCCTCCCTGCCCGGTTCGGATTTCCACCTCGTCGGCGGCATTACCGAGCTGAACTACAATATCCGCTCGAACGGCGTCGACCTTCTGGCCGGCGACCGTATCGACAGCGACCCGACGGGCCTGTTCTCGCGCCGCGCCTGGGTGATGAATATCGGCCTGGACCTGCGCCTCAACGATACGCGCACGATGGAGACGGTCGACGTCATCTCCTACCAGAAGCAGATCATCGGCCGGGAAGTCTCCGCCGGCATCTTCGCCTTCTGGGACGATGCGGTGATCGACCTGTCCGGCGGCGGCCGCTCGCTGGAACCGGTCCAGCTGGCCGTGCGCTCGGTGATCGAGCGCGCCGTGCTGGAAATCTCGTCCCAGCTCTATGGCGTCGACGCCTCGGCAGCCTGCACCTATTCCGACCCGATCGGCGGCGGCAGCCACACCAATGTTACCGGCGGTATCGATATCGCCACCGCCTACGGCTCCAGGGAGAGCACCAATGTCCAAGCGCGCCTTTCTGCTGATCACGGCCATGACCGCCGTGACGATGACGTGCGCACCTACCTTCGCGGACGATACGACTGAGATCCTGAACGGCCAGATCAATCTGGACGCGGCGATCGACGTGGTCGCCGAGGGTGAGACGGACGAAGCCGGTGCCGCAAACATGACGGCCATCGGATCCGCGAACGCGCTGACCGTCGATGTTGTCGAACGGCACGATATCGCCTCGGAGCAGACTTTCTCCGGAGACGTGGACGCGCGCGCCACGACCCGCGCCGGCATCGTGCACGGCACGGCCGTGACCACCTCCTCCGCCATGGGCAATGCCGCCAGCGTGATCAACGATAACGGCATGGATGCCGAGATCGAGCAGACCGCCGAGGACGGCTCCACCGTGTCCGCCACCTCGGAACTCGAGGTCGGGTCCTACGCGATTTCCTCCATCACCACCGCCACCGCCTCGGCCAATGCCTATGACGCGGTGAGCTATGGCGGCGAGAACGACCATGCCCTGCGCCAGGACAGCGGCGCCGACGTGACGGCCGACAGCTATGTCCTCGCGCCCACGGGCGGGCTGGGCTATGCGGCCAGCGTGATCGCGGCGGCCAACGGCAATTCCGCCCAGATCCAGGGCTATTACATGGGCCCGGACCAGATCGCCGATATCGACCAGGACAATCGCGGCGACGTGACTGCCCGCGCCAGCGCCCAGTCGGGCGGCGGCGCCGTCTCGCAGACCGTCACCGCCTCGGCCAACGGCAATTCCGCCTGGATGCAGAACGAGAACGGCTATGCCCATATCCAGGGCGAGCAGGACAATTCCGGCGCCGTGAGCGCCGGGGCGACGGCCGAAGTCGGCAATTTCGATATCGACCTCTTCGCCATCTCCGCGGAAGGCGTCGGCAATTCGGCCATCATCTCCAATATCGGCAGCGATGCCTTCATGGGCCTCGACCAGACCAATACCGGCGCGGTGTCGACCCTGGCCGGCTTCGACGGCGAGGAAGGCGGGGCCGCCCTGGTCTCGGCGACATCCTTCGGCAATGCCGCGACGACCTATGTCTGTTCCGAATGCGGCGCGACGGCCTATGGCAATACCAACCAGACCAACTCGGCCGCCATCAGCGCCACCGCCAATGCCCGCATGACCACCGGCTCCACCCTGTCCGGCACGGCCACGGCGATCGGCAATTCGGCGACCTATCAAAGCGTTTCCCCCTATGGCGGGAACTAGAGCTCACCGACCACTCGGGTGAGGTGGGGGAAAGCCCCGGGTCCTGTGTTGTAGGACCCGGGGCTTTCGCTTTTTGGGGGGTACGCCGCATCAATCTTTGCGCTAGACTGGCGACTTGCGAAGGTAGGGCAGATTCGTACTTTGTAACATCTGCCTGTTAAGGCCCCGAGAGCAATTAGGATGCTCACGATGCAGCGCATCTGCTCCGCCATGTTACGATAGGCCAAATGTGGGAAAACAAGCGACTGATGATGGGCTTGCAGCGTCTTCGTAGATGCCCCGCTTTGAAACGTAAGCACAGGCGAGTTTCACTAATCTCACGGCAACGGGGCCTACGCCCCGGGCGCTGCCACCACGGATAGAAAACTTATCATTGAAGGTCTGCAAGACACGTCCGAAAAATGCGGATGCGGATGCAAGCTCACTTCAGGACAACTGTTAGGTTGCTCTACATCGCTTGGATCGGCACTGGATAGAAGGCGATTTTCTACAGCCTCACCACCTTAACAGTTCTGCTTTCCTTCGACTGCATGGCAGCCGCTACCGCAAAAGCGGCAAAGCGGCTTGGTACCAGTGCATCTTGACCCGAAGACAGACCTTTTTGGCCAACACAAGCCCCGAGCAGGGTGGCGGACCGCGCAAAGCGCATCAACGACCAGGCCACACCATGACTTGCAAACAGTGCTAGCACTGTTCAATATCGCAACGAATTGGATCGTTCACGACAGACAATGCACAATAAAGAAATATAGGGACCAATATGGCGAAAGTAATATCGTTGCTTGCCCCAGCATATTCTGGATCAACATTGATTGGCCTCATACTGGGGTCGGATGGCAACATAACTAATGTTGGGGAAATCCGAAATATCGAACTTGATTTCAATGGATCAGCAACATGCCTTTGTGGGGAAACTTTATTTGATTGCCCTTTTTGGTCCGAAATATATGCTGATCAGAAAAGGAGCGAACACGCTGGTAGTTGGGGGCTAAAGTTTGGGCGTCCCCGTAGACGAGAAATTGATGCCCGACCGCCCGCTTTTTTTATACAATTAGCATTAAACCTTGGGATTTCACCGAGACATTTTATAAAAAGAAAAGGACCTGCATACGCTCGCGATCACGATGCCTTCATAAGATATATCTCCGAATTCACCGGATCCGAATTTGTTGTAGATTCATCCAAAAACTTACTTAGGTACAGCGCCGTCATCAATAATAGCAGGCTAGATATAAAATATGTTGTTATAGACAGAAAACTTTCTGAACTTGTTGCATCAAGAATAAAAAGGGCAAAAAAACGTCGCTCCTGGTACTCTTCTTTTTTTGTTTTCATTTTCTTATACTTGTCTATTGTAAACATTTATCAATTGAACCGATTGAGGAAAACTTTAGATAAAGATGATATAATCAAGATTTCATTAGATGAAATTATAGAAAATCATCAAGGGCTTGAGTTTAGTTTAGAAAAGTGGCTTGGCCGAAGAGCTCGGCTTAAGATAAACTCAAAAAATGAATTAGACTTATTAGGCCAACATATATTTACGGGAAATAGATGGATAGAAGACGTCCACAAAAATGAAAATCGTGTAAAGCTGAAAAAAGACCAAGGCGTTGTCAATTTCGGAAAAATAGAGAAGATCCAACTTAATATCATAAGGCTTCTTTTAGACAATCGATTTAGTCTACGGTGATATATAATAAATATAGATCTATATTTCCATTTTATATTCGGCGACGCTCATAGCATTCCACGCGGGGGCTGGCCGGAAGCTCTTACATTTCGCTACCAAGGAAGTGGTAGACACAACATCGTTCAACACGCCGTTGTCCCGCTTGAACCTGAGGGCTTCACTCATTCAGCGCAAATCGCTTCGCGAGTTTCGTGGCACAAATGTGCTCTTCATACTTTCTGGCCCGCAAGTCTTTTCCGCAGATCATCAGGCAAGATGAGAGTGAACCCGCATCCACATGATCCGATAAATTAGGTTCAGACGAGGGGCTAGTTCCGCGAAAGCGGGTGCATCAATGAATGTGTTTGGAACTTCAATATTTGTGCGCCCTAACAAAAAAAGGCCCCGGCTGGGTGAGCCGGGGCCAGGCATGCCGAGTGGGCATGTGAGATTGTTGGACGGGCTCCTGTGTCAGCGATAGCCGCCGACGCCCCCGTCGAGCATGAGTGTCATGGAAACCCGCTCGCGGCGTTCGCGTTCCACTTCGTGACGGACGCGTTCGGTGTAACGCTCCTCGCGGCGCATGAAGACGAGCTTCACGCCGGGGCCGTGACGGCGCAGCAGCGAGCGTTCATTGCAGTTGCGGCGCGGCTCCTGGGTCTCGCAATAGAGGCGCCCGCCCGGCTCGTGGCGCAGGGCCTCGCCCTTGCGGCAGGCGATGGTGGCGGCCTCGTTCCAGTCGTATTCGCCGTCCAGCGCCCAGCCGATCGTCACCTGCATCGCCGTGCCGGCCATGCAGCGATAGATCTCGCCGGAATAGCTCGCACCGACGCGCTCGTCCGGATCGACGCGCGAGGCCGGGTGCGGCGTGCCGCCATCGTCCACGCAGACGGCGCGCACGACGCGCCATTCCTCGACCCAGCGCGTGCGCTCTTCCTCGTAGTATTCGTACTCGTGCTCTTCCTCGAGCCCGACCACGTTGAGCCCGGTGATCGCCGTCGCCGCCGGAGCCGTCGTCATCGGCGTGTAGGACCCGCCGCCGATAAAGGTCACCGCGCCGGCACCGGCGCCGGCCGAGGCGTTGGAAGACGCGTTCGCCGAGGCATTCACATTGGTGTTCACATTGGTGATCACATTGACCCGGGACGAGACATTCACGCCGACATTGATGTTGCCGCCGTGGATGTTGATGTTCGGGACATTCACCGTGTGCCCGCCGCCGTGATCGCAACAGGTGGGCGGAGGCGGCGGCGCACAGCAATTGCCGCCACTCGTGCCGCCGCCACCGCCGGCCTGTGCCGGTGCGGCCAGCAGCGCGAAGGCCGCGCTCGCGGGAATCAGAAAAGCGTGCCGGGCTGATACGCGCATGGGCTTGCTCCTTACGTGTTGCCCCTGTCGATGCAATCCGCGGGCCGTTTTGGGTGCCCGCCGCTCGCGCGAGCGGGGAACCGCGGCAAACGCACCTCTCCCCAGACGGGTATGGCCCCGAAATTGAAGACAGTTTCGGCAACACGCCGGGCCGGCACAGGCCGCGGCACTATCGGAACGACGAGTGGAGACACGGGATGCGCCACGCGCAATCGCAAGCCTTGCACGCCTATTGGCAGACGCGCCGGCAGGGCGCCGCGGCACCGCACCGTACGGATATCGAGCCGCAGGACATCGCCCGCATGCTCGGCTATGTCTTCATTCTCTGGCGTGCCGATCCCGCACACCATCTGTTCCGCCTGGCCGGCACGCATCTGTGCGACCTCTACCAGCGCGAATTCCGCGACCAGAATTTCCTCTCGCTCTGGCGCAGCCACGACCGCACGCATGTGCAGGCGGTGCTGGAAGCGTCCCTGAACGGGACGGAACCGGCCTCCCTGGTGGCCCGGACCGTCACCATGGACCGTCTGGAACTGCCGGTGGAGATTTCCTTCCTGCCCCTGCGCGGGCCGTCCGGCGTGATCGACCGGACGCTGGGCCTGTTCCAGCCGTTGGAGGATGTCGAGGCTCTGCGCGGCCGCCCGGCGGTGCGCACCACGCTGACCGAGATCCATCCGCCGGCCCAGCGCGGCGAGCTGTTTCCCGGCGTTTCCGGTTGCGTTTCGGAACCGTCCCGCATGGTCGCGAACGACCAGTGACAGCAAGTCCTTCTTAACCGCTTTGACCTAGTCTGGCGGGCTGCAGGAGGATGTCGCCATGCATCACGAGCCCGGCCGGCTGGACCGCCGGAAGATCAAGATCGCCACGCGCGGCGCACAGGAGCGCCGGCGGCACGCCCGCGTTCCCCTGCAGCTTCACGGACGTTTCTGGACGGCGGACGAAGGCGAGCATGCCTGCTGCCTGCTCGACATTTCGCCCGGCGGCGCACGCGTCACGGCCCGCCTCGTGCCGGCCGACCGCACCCGTGTCGTCCTGATGATTCCCAGTATCGGACGGATCGAGGGCCAGATCGTGCGCCGGGAGGGACAGGAGTTCTCCGTCGCCTTCAACGCGCCGATGCGCAAGCGCGACAAGCTGGCCGACGCCATCACCTGGCGTTTCAACAAGGACCGGCTGGGCCTCGACGAGGACCGCACCGCACCACGCAAGCCCGGCCGGGGCCGCGCCCGCATCCTCTTGGAGGACGGCGTGGTGATCCAGGCCAATGTCATCGACGTATCCGTTACGGGCGCGGCTTTCGAGTGCCTGGAAAGACCGCGGATCGGCGAGCCGCTGCGTGTCGGTGAGATGTCAGGACGGGTGGCGCGAATTCTGGACAACGGGTTCGCGGTCGTGTTCGATCCCCCCCAGGCGAAAGCCAGCGGCCCCGAAGCAGCATAATCGAGTTCACATCCGCCGGAATCCGAGCCGTAACGGCCGAATGGACCGAACTGGCCCGATTCTTGCCGTAACGAAGGCCTAGACGGTAGTTGTTTGAGTGCGAGAGAAACCTCAATGCCTCGCGATGACGGAATCACGATGTCCTGGTTTGTGAAAGTCGAAGGCCGTGTGTACGGCCCGTATACGCCGCAGCAGATGCGCGCCTTCGTTGCCGAAGGCCGGATCGCGGCCCATTCCCAGGTCTCGCCGGACCGGGACGGTATCTGGGCCCAAGCCTCCGATATCGAGGAATTCCGAGAGTGGCTTGGCGAAACGAGCGAACGCCCCCTGCCGGAAAAGCGCGTCACGCCCGGCGTGCGGCCGGCGAATTTCGTGGTGATCGCCGAGATCCAGTCCGAGAACGCGGCGGAATTCGCGCACGCTCTGGCCGCCTATGGCGATCTGGAATCGATCACCAGCGGTGTCTGGCTGCTGCGCGGCCCGACCACGTCGGCCGTTCTGCGCAACGAACTCAGTCACATTCTGGGACGCGAGGACAAGCTTCTGGTCATCGACGCGTCGCACGACCGCGCTGCCTGGTTCAATCTGGGCCGGGACGCCGACCAGAATATCCGCGAACTGTGGAGCCGCGCGCACTAGCACGCGCGGCCCGAAGCCCTTCTAGTCGATCCGCCGCAGCTGCGTGCTGTGGCGCTTCCAGTTCTCCACATAGTGGTCGGCGGACGCCCTGAGCATCACCGCCGCATCCTCGTCGAGCGTGCGGATCACCTTGGCCGGCGCGCCCACGACGAGGGAATTGTCCGGGATTTCCTTGCCCTCGGTGATCAGGGCGTGTGCCCCGACGATACAGTTCTTTCCGATCTTCGCGCCGTTGAGCACGGTCGCCCCGATCCCGATCAGGGAATAATCGCCCACCGTGCAGCCGTGCAGCATCGTCCTGTGGCCGATGGTGACACCCTTGCCGATGGTCAGCGGCACGCCCTCGTCGGTGTGCAGGACGGACAGGTCCTGGACGTTGCTGGCCTCGCCGATGACGATCGGGTCGTTGTCGCCCCGCACCACGGCGCCGTACCAGACACTGGCATCGCGATGCAGGACCACGCGTCCCATCACCTGGGCGTCCGGGGCGACCCAGAATTTCCCCTCGCCCGGCGTTTCCGGAACCGAATCGCCCAATGCATAAAGTGCCATTCCCGTCTCCCCATATTTGTTGCGTGAAATTTTGACGACGTGCTCGTTCAGAACTTCTTCACCGGGTTACACTGAGACTGTAACCGCGATTCGAGAGCGTGTTCTCGCTTCGCTAACGGCAATGCAAGGAGGCACCGGGTAGTCGGCATGACCGCTCCTCGACCCAGCCCGCCAGGATCCGGTCGGCATACCGCCGCCCCCGCAGCGTCCTCTGCACTGTTCTTCGTGCCCCGTATCGTTTTCGCCCCTCGCCGCCCGGCCGAGGGGTTTTTCATGTGTGGAGGTCCCCGTCATGGGTAAGCGCAACGTCAAACGCCGCCAGCGTGCAGAATTCAACACCGCCCACTATCACACCGAAGAGGACAAGGTCCGCGCCCTCTTTCCCGGAACCACCTGGAGTCCGGACGAGAAGGAACCGATGCGGGACCAGCGCTTCATGAAGACTGTGAAGCCGCGCTCGGAGGGCCAGAAAACCCTCATGACGTCGATCGACACGCACAATCTGGTCATGGCCCTGGGCCCGGCCGGCACGGGCAAGACCTTCCTGGCCGTCGCCAAGGGCGTGGAAGCCCTCGAATCGGGCGCGGTCAGCCGGATCGTGCTCTCCCGCCCCGCCGTGGAGGCCGGCGAATCGATCGGCTTCCTGCCCGGTGCCATGGAAGAGAAGCTGGCGCCCTATCTGCGCCCGCTCTACGACGCGCTGGCCGACCGGCTGAGCCCGAAAAAGCTCAAGGCGCTGATGGCGGAAGGCCTGATCGAGATCGCACCGATCGGCTATATGCGCGGGCGCACGCTGAACAATGCCTTCGTCGTCGTCGACGAGGCGCAGAACTGCACCTACGGCCAGCTGAAAATGCTGCTCACCCGCCTGGGCTGGAACTCCACCATGGTCGTCACCGGCGACCCGGCCCAGTCGGACCTGCTGCCGGAAATGTCGGGCCTGGCCCAGATCGCCGACAAGATGGAAGACCTCGAGGACATCGCGGTCTGCCGGCTGGAAGCCAAGGATATTGTCCGCCACCCCCTGGTTGCGACCATGCTGACCGTGCTCTAGGGCACGCCCGCCATACCGGATCGAGACGGCGCGGCGTCCCGGACGCTGCGCCGTTTTGCTGTCCGGTCATGACGCTGTCGCCCTTTACGCCTAGAAACGTCCGGTCTCAGCCAGGGGAAATCAATGTTCCGCACACTTGTCGCCACGTTCTGCCTGCTTTCCGCACCGGCCCTGTCGCAGGGCGAATTTCCGCCGCAGGACAATCGCGAGGCCTGGGGGCTGGCGATCATCGATGTCGAGACGACGGGGCTGGATGCCGGCCATCACGAGATGATCGATCTGGGCGCGATCTACACCGATCTGGACGGCAACGAGCTGGGCCGGTTCTTCGTGCGCATTCATCCGGACCATCCGGAACGCGCCGGCGAAATCGCGCGGTCGATCAACGGGTTCGACGAAGCGCGCTGGATCGAGCTGGGCGCGTCGGACGAATCGGAGGCCGTGGCGGACTTCCTGGCCTTCCACGCCGAAACCGCCGGCGAGCGGACCATGCTTTTCACCGCCTACAACGCCTATTTTGACCGCAATTTCCTCGACGCCCTGCTGCGTCAGCACGGCGAGAGTTTCCGCGAACACTTCACCTATTTCCTTCTCGACCTGCCGTCCCTGGCCTGGGGCGCGGGCATTCCCGACATGATGAACGCGGATGTCGCCGCCGCCCTCGGTCTGGACGCCGAGACCGACGACCCGATGGAGCACACCGGTCTGAGCGGCGCAGAATGGAATCTGGCGCTCTACCGGGCGCTCATGGCCCGGATCGAGGCGCAACGGGCCGCAGCGGCGGACTAGCCAGGCTCAGGCCAGACCGGCCGTGCGCGGCAGAACGACGGTGGAGAACCAGAATTCCCGGATCGCCTCGACAATGTCGACCAGGCCGGAAAATTCCGAGGGCTTGGTGACATAGCCGCTGGCGTGGTGCCGGTAGCTGGCCAGCACGTCGCGCTCGGCCTTCGAGCTGGTGAGCATGACGACGGGAATCACCGACAGCGTGTCGTCCGCCTTCAGCGTCTCCAGGATCTCGATTCCGTTGAGTTTGGGCAGGTTGAGGTCGAGCAGGACGAGATCGGGCATCAGGCGCCCCTCATGGGCACCGCGACCGAACAGGTAGTCCAGCGCCTCTTCGCCGTCGTTCACGACATGGAGGGCGCTGTCGAACTGGCTGTCCTCGAACGCCATCTTGGTCAGGAAAACATCGTCCTCATTGTCTTCCACGAGCAGGATTTCGGCAGGTTTGGCGGGCCGGGTCATGCGGTTTCCCCTTGCGACAGGTTTCCGCCAGTTTCGCCTGTACCGTCGGCCGCGTCGACCGTAGCGTGCGCCTCGTCCTCAGCGGCTTCGGGCCAGTAGACATAGAAGCGGCTGCCCTCGCCGAGTTCCGATTCCGCCCAGATCGTCCCGCCGGCGCTGTTGACGATCTTCCGGCAAATGGCGAGGCCCATGCCGGTGCCGGAGTATTTCGAGGCCGGATGCAGGCGCTTGAACGGCTCGAATATCTGGTCGCAGTATTCCGGCCGCATGCCGATGCCTTGATCGGACAGCGTGAACAGCCAGCCCTCCTTGTAGGGGGCCGCGGAAATCTGGATGCGCGGCGGCTCGCCGTCCTTGGCGTACTTGATCGAATTGGCGATGAGATTCTGGAAGACGCGGGAAAAGCGCGTGGGGTTGGCGCGCAGGCGCGGCGGCAGGTGAACCGTCTCCAGCCCGGCTCCGCTGGTGTCGAAATCCTCGGCGAGATTCTCCCGCGCCAGTTCGATCATGTCGACGGGAATGAAGGTCTCGATCTGGCCCAGGTCGTCGCTGGCCCGGGAGAAGGAGATCAGATCGTCCAGCAGGGCCTGCATGCGCCCGGCCGAGCCGGCACAGATCTCCACCGCCTTGCGGGCGTCGGCATCGAGTTGTTCGTGATGCTTGCGCAGCAGCATCTGGGAAAAATTCCCGATCATGCGCAAAGGCTCACGCAGATCGTGCGAAGCGGCGAAATTGAAACGCTCCAGCTCCGCATTGGTCTCCTCGAGCCGGGCGATGAAGTCCTCGCGCTCCGCTTCCGCCCTCTTGCGCGCCGACAGGTCCCGCGCCGTGGCGATGAAGATGCGGTCGTCCTGGCCGGCCCTGTATTCGGTCACGGCCAGCTCGATGGGAATCGCGTGCCCGTCCTTGTGCACCCCCTCCACTTCCCGGACCTTTCCGACGATATCGCTGTCGCCGGTCTCGATGTAGTGGCTGATATAGTAGTCGTGCTTGCGCCGGTGCTCGGCCGGCGTGAGGATCCGGATATTGCCGCCCACGAGTTCCTCGGGCCGGTAGCCGAAAATCGTCTGGCAGGCCGGATTCGCCTCCTCGATAATGCCATTGGCATTGGTCGTCAGCACGGCGTCGACGGCGCTCTGGGTCACCGCCCGCAGCCGCTGCTCGCTCTTGTTGCGGGCTTCCTCGGCCGCGCGTTCCTCGGTGATGTCCTCGATGGAGCCGGCCATGCGGACCGGCTCGCCCATTTCGTCGTACAGAACCTGTCCGGTCACGTGACACCAGACGAAATGCCCGGCTTCATGGCGCATGCGGAAGCTGCGCATGTAAGGCTCGCCGTGATCGAAATGATCCTGGATCGCCTGCCGGATCGTGTCGGCGTCATCGGGATGTATCCTGTCGAAGAAGAAGCCGATTTCGCGAACATTGTGGTCGGGCGGCAAGCCCAGTATGCGCAGCGCATTGGGCGACCAGATCAGCGTTTCGTCGGCCACGCCCCAGTCCCACACCCCGATGGACATGCCCCTGACGACCAGATTGTAGCGCTGTTCGCTGGCCCGCCGCCTGCGGTCGACTTCGGCGAGTTGTCCGGTCTGCCGGCGCAATAGCTGGGCCAGCACGAGGAGCGCAGCGGCAGCGAGGGTCAGAGCGAGACCGGGCAGGACGACCGGAGCCGGATTGCCGGACAGGCTTGCGGCAAGAAGAGCCGTGGCGATCGTGCCGGCGGCCGCGGCGCTCAGTGCGGGTACGAACAGTCCTGTCCGTGTCGCAGGGTCCAGCAGGGCAGCCAAGCGCATGCTCCGTTTCAGCGGCACCATCTCCATCGGACCTGCAGGGAGGGGGCCCGCCGGAATGGCGGAACGCGTCGTCCGGCACCAGTTTTGTTTAGTGGCTGTTTGCCCGGACGATGCGCGCCCAGCGAGTGTACACGGGCAGTCCCCTTAGACAACGAAAAATGCTGCTGCGGGAACGGATTGCGTTAATGCAGCGTGACGGCCGGGCGGCGGTAGCGCACCAGGATGCGCAGTGTCAGCGGATGCTCGCGCGTGGGGTCCAGGCCCAGGCGGAGCATTTCGGCCCGCGCCCGTTCGCGGGCCCGGCGCGCCCGCAGATACTGGATGGCGACGAAGCCACCAATGGCCAGATAGGCCACATAGTTCGCCACGCCATACCAGTCCGGCAGGAAGAGCCAGACGCCCAGCGCGGCGACAATCGCGATGATGATGTCGACGGGCCAGCCTTCCGACGCGGTGAAATAGGCCAGCACGGGAAAGATCTTCCGGTCGATCTCGCGCTCCGGGTCGACCCGCTCCAGCAAGGTCTCGAACTCGGCCGCCTGACGGGCATAGACCCGGTTGAGCGGCGTGTCCTCGTCGATCGCATCGGCATGGGCGGGCCGGTCGCGATTGAGAATCATGCAGGCCCGCATCAGCCACTCGCCGTCCTGCAGACGGCCATGCCCGGCATATCCGCTCATGGTTCTTCCGGTCCGGTCCGGCTGGAAATGCGTGCGTCGAGCCAGGCCGCGGCCTGGGCCGGCGTCTGGTCGCCCAGATCCACCCGCCGGTTGGCCTCGCGCATGGTCTGCGCGTCGATCGCGCCGATCAGCGGCGCCAGCGCCTCGGCCAGGCCCGGCCGCTGTGCCGCCTCGGGCGACAGCAGGATCACCGCATCATAGGGCGGCAGGACGGCCAGCGGATCGTCCAGCACGGCAAGGTCGAAGGCGGCGATCCGGCCGTCCGTCGTATAGGCGGTGATCACATCGACCTGCCCGTCGCGGACCGCGGAATACAGGAAGGTATTGTCCATCGTGCGGGTTTCCATCGGCCCCAGCCCGTAGGCGTCGCGCGTCGCCGTCCACTCGGCCCGGGCGAAGACTTCCGGGTCGCCACCGATCACCAGATCGCCGGCCAGCGGCGCCAGATCGTCCAGACTGTCCACCTCCAGCGCTTCGGCTGCATCGCGCCGCATCGCGAAACCGTAGGCGTTCTCATAGCCCAGCCGGCCCAGCGTCACGATGCCGTGCTCCTGCCACAGCCAGGCGGACATTTCGGTGAACATGACATAGCGGTCGATGGGTTCGGGCCGGTTCATCACCGTGGCCCAGATCGTGCCGGTGAAGTCGACATAGGCGTCGATCTCGCCCGTGCGCAGGGCATCGAAGGCAATGGTGGAGCCCAGATTGTCGCGCCGGTCGACCCGCGCGCCGGCCGCGGCCAGGCGTCGCTCCATCAGGGCGCCGAGAATGTATTGCTCGGTATAGGCCTTGGCGCCGACCACGACGCGCTCGCCGGCGATGCTGCGTGCCGCGGCGGCCTCGCCGAGCGGTCCCTGCGCCGGGTCCGAACCGTCGAAACTCACGAAACGCGGGGCGACGGACACCGCGACCAGCGCGGCCAGGAAGACGCCCACGCCCATGGCCATGCCGCGCCGCCGGTCGCGCGCCGCGATCTCCAGCAGGCGGATGGCCTGGTCGAGCACGATGGCCAGACCCGCCGCGAAGACACAGCCGAACAGGACGGACAGCCAGTTGCGGGTCTGCAGGCCCGCGAAGATGTAATTGCCCAGGCTGGTCGCACCGACCGGCGTGGCCAGCGTGGCCGAGCCGACCACCCAGACCGTCGCCGTTCTCAGACCCGCCACGATGACCGGCAGGGCGAGCGGCAATTCGATCTGCCAGAGCCGGTCGCGGTCGGTCAGGCCGATGCCGCGGGCCGCTTCGCGGATCTGCGGCTCGATGCCCTGCAGGCCGACGATCGTGTTGCGCAGGATCGGCAGCACCGAATAGAGCATCAGGGCGACGAAGGCCGGCAGATAGCCGATCGTGCCGCCCAGGAGCGGCACCATCAGCGCCAGCAGGGCCAGGCCGGGAATCGTCTGGATGACGCTGGCCACATTGAGCGTCACCGCCGCCAGTTTCGGTCGTTGCGCCGCATGGATACCCAGCGGCACGCTGAGCGCGATACCCGTGAGGATCGCCGTCACCGACAGCACGACATGGGCCGACAGGAAATGCGGTAGTTCGGCCAGGCGCTCGGCGAAATTGGCGTTCATGCGCCCAGCTCCCGGATGGCGCGCATCTGACGGCGCGGGGTCTCCAGCAGGCCGGAGACATAGTCGGTCGCCGGGTGTTCGAGCAGTTCGGACGGCGTGCCCTGCTGGATGATCTCGCCATCCAGCATGACCGCGATCTGGTCGGCCATGATCAGGGCCTCGGCCATGTCGTGGGTCACCATGACGGCGGAAAAACCGAGCTCGGCCTGGAGGGCGCGGAATTCCTGCTGCAGCGTGTCGCGGGTGATCGGATCGAGCGCGCTGAAGGGCTCGTCCATGAGGATCAGGTCCGGCTTGCCGGCCAGGGCCCGGGCAAAGCCGACACGCTGGCGCTGGCCGCCGGAAAGTTCGCCGGGATGACGGCCGGCATAGTCCGACGGCGGAAGCTGGACGAGGTCCAGCATCTCGTCGGTCCGGTCACGGATATCCGCCGCCTCCCAGCCCAGCAGGCGCGGAATGATCGCGACATTCTCGCGCACGGTAAGATGGGGGAAGAGCCCGTCGCCCTGCATCACCCAGCCGATTTCCCGGCGCAGCTTCACCGGGTCGAGACCGGCGACATCGCGCCCCTCATAAACGATCGAACCGCCCGAAGCGTCCTCCAGGCGGTTGATCATTTTCAGCACGGTGGTCTTGCCGCAGCCGGACTCGCCGGCCAGGGCCAGGAGTTCGCCGCGTTCGACCTGCAGCGAGACGTTCCGCACGGCCTCGACACCGCCGGGATAGGTCTTGGAGACCGCCCGGATGTCGAGAACGGGACCGCCGGGCTCGCTCAAACTTCTTCCAGGTCGATGTCCAGGATCGTGATCTCGAAGGAATAGGACGTCTCGCCCTCGTCGATGATCTTGGACACCACGCCCAGGCATTCGTCGCCGATATGAATCTCGGCGCACTCGTCCGGACGGTTGCGGCATTGCACGACCAGCTCCGGATTCAGCTTGGACTGCAGGAACATCTGGAGCTTGGCCGCCTCGAGCGGGGTCATGTTCTTGTTCAAGGGATTTCTCCGGTCGGGATTCGAAGTTGGCGCCAACTAAGCCCACAAAGGGGGTTCGCGTCCAGTATGCGGGTGTTGGCGAAGGTGCGCTCGGCCGCGCGGCAATGCCGCCGGCACGGCTCGTATGAATAGTTCATACATGGTAGTCTGCCCGCAAAGGAGCAAGCCCATGATCCGCAAGACCGTGTCGATGCCCGACGAGATGGGCGAATGGATCGCCGAACAGCTCGCCAAGGGCCGCTATTCCAACGAAAGCGAATATGTCCGCGACCTGATCCGCCGCGATCAGGAGAACCAGCGCAAGCTGGAAAACCTGCGCGCCATGCTCGCCGTCGCCGAGGCCGAGATCGAGGCGGGGCAGTTCACGGAGCTGAGTTCGGCCGAGGAGATCCGGCATTTGTTCGACGAAATCGATGCGGAAATCGCCGATGAAACTCGTTCTGAGCAAACGCGCACGGGCTGAATACAAGGCGATCCGCGCCTACTCGCTCAGGCAGCACGGTCCCGCGCAGTCCGCGCTCTACCGGGACCGCTTTGAAAGGGCATTCCAGCGCCTTCTGACCTTTCCGGAAAGCGGCGCTTCAGCCGAAACCCTGACACCGGCACTCCGCCGCCTGTCTGTCGGACGGCACAGCGTGTTCTATCGCTTGTCCGAAACGGAAGTCCGCATCGTTGCCATCCTGCACGAGCGCCAGCTTCCGAAAGGCCTCTAGCCGCGCGGCGGGCGGATGCTGTCGAGCCCCCAGGTCAGGACGAGATTGTCCGGACCGAAGAGCGCGTAGAGATAGTCCAGCGCGTCTTCCAGGCTTTCGAGCTTTTCCTTGTCCTGCACGAAGAGCGTGAACCGGCTGTGCGCCTCGATGCCGAATTCGCGCGAGATCTCGGCATCGAAGTCCTTCAGGGCGCGCGGCTCCGTCAGGCGGAAGGGAAAATCGAACCATTCCGGACGGTCCTTGCGCGCCCGATCGATCCGCTTGCGCGCTTCGGGCACGGAAAGACCGCAATGTCCGGCATAGTCGATCGCCATCGGCGCGGCTCAGCCGGAGCCCTGGGGCAGGCTCTGGTCCATGCTCTTCGCCGGCTCGTTGCCGCACTTGCCGACCAGCTTGGCCGGCACGCCGGCCACGGTACAGCCGGGCGGAACCGGTTCCAGCACGACCGAACCGGCGGCGATGCGGGCTCCGTCGCCGACCTCGATATTGCCCAGCACGCGCGCGCCGGCGCCGATCAGCACACCCTTGCCGATCTTGGGGTGGCGGTCCTCGTGGGCCGCGCCGGTCCCGCCCAGCGTCACCTCGTGCAGGATGGAACAGTCATCGCCCACCACGGCGGTTTCGCCGATCACCACGGAGGTGGCGTGGTCGAACATCACGCCGCGGCCGATCTGCGCGGCCGGGTGGATGTCGAGCCCGAAACGCTCGCCGACCCGGCTCTGCAGGTGGAAGGCCAGCGTCTGGCGGCCATGCGACCACAGCCAGTGGGCGATGCGGTGGGCCTGCAGGGCGTGATAGCCCTTGAAGTAGAGGAAGGGCTGGAGCAGCGACAGGCAGGCCGGGTCGCGCTCGTCGACGGCCATCATGTCCGCGGCCGCCTGGGCGACAATATCCGGGTCGCCGGCGATAGCCTCCTCGGCCACGTCGCGGGCCAGCATGGAATCGAGCTGCGCGTCGGCCATCTTCGAGGCGATGCGATAGGCCAGCGCGTGGGAAAACTTGTCGTGGCGCAGGATGGCCGCGTTCAGGAAACTCGCGAGGATCGGCTCCTCGGCCGCGGCCGAAGCGGCCTCGACGCGCAGCCGCGCCCAGAGCGAATCCACGCCCGTACGGGCTTCCACCGGCGTATCGACATTGGTGAGCGGCATCGCTCTCTCCTCGTGCCTATCTTAGCAACATGGCGGCAGCCAGCGTCTCGTCCAGCTCACCCTCGCAGGCCATGTAGTATGCCCGCAGCAGCATCGCCACCGTCAAGGCGTCGCGTATCGTCCCGTTCATCGCTTCGTGAAGCGCCTCACGGAAAGGCAGGCGCCGCGTGAGCAATTCCTCCGTGCCCTCCGGCTCGGCCTCGCCCTGGGCAAGACCGGTCGCGATATAGCCCACGGCGCGCTCGTCGGTGACGGAGTTGGACAGGTCCATCTGCAGGATTTCGCGCCAGTGCGCGGCGCTCAGCCCGGTCTCTTCCTTCAGCTCGCGCTTCGCGCTGTCCAGCGGCGGCACATCGAGCGGACCGCCACCTTCGGGAATTTCCCAGCTGTAGCGGTCGTGGGGAAAGCGGTGCTGGCCGACCAGAACCGTCGTGCCGTCCTCGAAGAGCGGCAGGATGGCAATCGCGATATTGGCGAAGCCGACCACACCGTAGAGGCCGGGCTGGCCGTCCGGACGCGTGACATCCGACTCCTCCAGGCGGAGCCAGGGATTCTCGTAGACGGTGCGCGTATCATGCACCTGCCAGGGTCCGCGCCTGTGCGTCATGGCCTGCTCCCTTGCCGGACAAGGCCTCTAGGCCTGTTCGGCAAGGCCTGGCAAGCATTTCGCCTTGTCCCGCGCGCGTTTCAGACTGTCGGCCAGGCGGCGTTTCTTCTCGGACAGACGCGCCAGCTTCACGAAAGCGGCCGGTGCGAAGACCAGGGCCAGGATGGCCGAACCGGCCACACCGCCCACCATCGCCGAGGCAAAGGGCAGCCAGAAACTGTCGCCGGACACCAGCAGCGGGATAAAGCCGCCGATCGTGGTCAGCGTGGTGGAGAGGATGTGGCGCGTGGCGTCGGTCACCGTCGCCTGCACGGCGCCCGGTTCCAGCGTGCGGGCGGCGGGATCGGCTCTCAGGGCCGAGAGCACAACGATGGCGCCATTGATCGACAGGCCCATCAGCCCCATCGATCCGACGATGGCGTTGAAGCCCAGCGGCGTGCCGAACAGCCAGACACCGAACAAGGCCAGGCCGACCGACAGGAAGGCCACGACGAAGATCACGCCGGCATAGCGGAAGGAATTGAAGGCCAGCACGACCGATCCGATCATCAGCACCAGGAGCGGGATGGCGGTGGAAAAGAGATCGGCCATGGCGCCGCCGCGCTCGGCCGCCTCGCCGGCGACCTGCAGCTCATAGCCCGGCGGCAGCACGATATCGGCCTCGTCCAGGGCGGCGAAAAAGTGTTCCAGGGCCGGGGCTGGCAGGGTGAAGGGATCGAGATAGCCCAGAACCGTGTTCACACGGTGCCCGTCCTCGTGGTGGATGGTCGCCACCTGGGGGGCAAGAGTGACATCGCCGAGCGCCGCGACGGGGGACGCCAGAATATCGGCGCCCGGCGATGCCAGAGGTGACCCGGCGAGAGAAGACAGGCTGGACCGGCGCGCATCCTGGGCGATCACGCGCACGGGCAGTTCCTCCATGCCTTCCAGCACGCTGCCGCCGATCTCGCCATCCAGTTCGCCGCGCAGACGGTTGGCAAGATCTGCCAGGCGAACGCCGGCGAGCTCGGCCGAAGCCTCGTCCGCCATGATGCGGGCGACAGGCTCGCCCATTTCGAGACGTGACAGTGTGTGGGTCACTGTGGGGGTCCGGCTCAATACGCCGCGGATCTCGTGTCCGAGGCGGTCGAGCTCGGTAAGTTCCGGCCCGACGAGAATCAGCTCGATCGGGGCCGGAATCGGGGGGCCCTGCTCGAAGGGCAGGGTCAGGAAACGGGCCTGCGGGAACTCCGCCATCACGCGGCGCTGCAGGTCCGGCAGGATGCGCGCCGTGGCCTCGGCCGAGGCCGTGTGCACGAAGCCGGCGGCATAGCTGGGCGAGCCTTCGCGATTGCCCATCACGTTGTAGTAGGTGCGCGGCGCGCTCTCGCCGATCGTCCAGGTGACGCGTTCCACGCCCTCGTAGGACATGATGATCTCTCGCGCGCGCTCGGTCTGGCGCCGCGTCTCGGCGATCGAGGCGGAGGACGGCAGTTCCAATTCCAGCTGGAACATGTCGCGATCGGTCGGCGGGAAGAACTGCATCGGCAGGGTCGAGGCGGCGAGGAAACCGGCCACGGGCAGGATCAGCCCGGCCACCAGCCCCGTCCAGGGCCGCGCGGTGATGGCATCCAGCATGCCGCGATAGGCACCGCCGAAGGGTCCCGCGCCGATGCCGTGCCGCCAGAACCGCCGCGGTGCGCCGGCCAGCGTGGGATCGTCGAACCAGGCGGCGAAGGCACCAACCACCGTCATCGCGAGGATGAAGGAGGACCCCACGGCGAAGATCACCGAAATGCCGATCATGGAGATGAACTCGCCGGCCGCGCCGGGCATCAGCGCGATCGGCGCGAAGGCGAAGATCGTGGTCAGGGTGGAGGCGGCCAGCGGCGCGAAGAGGTGGCGCACGGCATGGTTCAGAGCGCCCAGGGGGGCTTCGCCGCGCGAGCGGAAGAGACGGTATTCGTCGACCACGACGATGGCGTTATCGATCAGCAGGCCCAGTGCGACGACCAGCCCCGTCACCGACATCTGGTGCAGCGGCTCGCCATGGAGCCGGGTCAGCAGGAGCACGGCCAGCACGGTCAGCGGCAGGGCCGAGCCGACGATCAGCGCGGCGCGCCAGCCCATCATCACGAAAAGCACGGCGAACACGATCAGGGCCGACATCATCAGGTCGCCGGCCAGGCCGTGCAGCCGGTCGTCGACATAGTCGCCCTGGCGGAAAATCGTCTCCACGCGCACGCCGGGCACGGAGGCGGCGAAATCGGCCACCACGGCATCGGCGGCCTCGGACCACTGGTCCACGCGCAGTTCCGGCTGGAGATAGGCGGCCACGAAGACCGAGCGTCGCCCGTCGGTGAAGGCCATGGTGGCCGGCGGGGTGCGGGCACCCTTCTCCACCTCGGCGACATCGCCGACGCGGATGAATTCGCCATTCGGCCCCTCGGCCAGGGCGATCGCGCGGATCCGGTCGAGACTATCGAACTCGCCGGCGATCTCGACATTGAGATCGACCGTGTCCGAGCGCAGCTCGCCGGCGGGTGTCTTGGCGTCGGCGCTGGCCGTCAGGCGCGCCAGATCGGCCACGGTCAGGCCAAGTGCGGCGAGGGTTTCCGGATCCGCCAGAACGCGGACCTCTTCCTCGACCTCGCCATAGACTTCGGTTTCCTCGGTGCCCGTGAGATTGCGAAGCCGCGCTTCCAGATCGTCGGCCATGCGCGAGAGGATCGTCATGTTTTCCGCGCCGCGCCCCTCCCAGCTCAGCGCGACGACCAGGGTGGCCGCGCCGGTATACTGGCGCTCCACATCCGGCGCGCTGGCGCCCCGGGGCAATTGCGGGCGCACCCCCTCGACCTGTTCGCGGATCAGCGTCCAGGCCTGGTCGACATCGTCCGGCGACAGATCCTCGCGCACCTGCAGCGTGATGACGGAAATGCCCGAGCGCGAGTCCGAACTGGTCTCGTCGATCTCGGCCAGTTCGTGGATGGCGTCTTCCAGGGGTTCGGTGACCAGGGCTTCGACGCGTTCGGCCGACGCGCCGGGGAAGATGGTGACCACCGTTCCGAAACGCTCGGTCAGGGAGGGGTCTTCCTGGCGGCCCAGGGAGATCAGCGCGCCCAATCCGGCCGCGACCAGAAGGATGATCGCCAGGGCGGTGAGCCGCGAATAGCGGTAGAAGAGCGTGCTCATTGCGCCCGGGCCTCGATCGCGGCCGGCGTCACGCGCTGTCCCGGCGTGATGCGCTGGATGCCGGAGGCGAGCAGCAGCTCGCCGTCTTCCACGGCCCCGCGCACGAAGACGCGTCCGGCCTCGATGCGCACGGTTTCCACGGCGCGGCGTTCCAGCGTGTGGCCGCCGGCGCCGTCGGGCATGAGAACATAGACCGACCACAGGCCGCGCCGGCCCTCGGCCAGCGCCGATGTGGGCACCCAGAAACCGTCCGTGCCGATCGGCGTGGCCACGGAAAGCCGGACCACCTGCCCGGCCGCCGCGCCGGCGCCTTCGCCCAGGTCGAACAGGGCCGTCACCGTGCGCGTCTGCCGGTCGACCACGCCGGTGGACGTCCGGAAGACGGCATCGACCGGCCGGCCTTCGAGCATGAAACGATGCGCCTCGCCGGTCTCGAGCCCGGCCGCGATAGCCTGGGGCAGGCCGACCCGGATCTCCAGCGCGCCGGCCTCCACGATGTCCAGCACCGGCTGGCCCGGCTGGGCGATGGCGCCCTCGTCGGCATGGCGCGCCGTGACGACGCCGTCGAAGGGCGCCGTGACGATGGAGAGGTCGCGCTGGACACGCAGCGCGTCGGCGGCCGCGGCCGCGGCGTTCTGGCGGGCCCGTGCGGCCCGGGTCGAGGTGCGCACCTCGTCATAGCGTTGCTGGGAGATGTGACCGCGCTCGAGCAATTGCGCCTGGCGATCCTCGGTCTCGGCGGCCAGCGCGGTCTGCGCGGCAGCCTCGGCGGTCTGGGCATCGGCCGCGGCGATCTGGGCGTCCAGCGCCCGCATGTCGAGCCGGGCCAGGAGCTGGCCCTCGCTCACCCGGTCGCCGACATCCACGGCGATCGCGTCGATACGGCCGCTCCGTTCGAAGCCCAGGGCGCTTTCGCGCCGCGCGGCGACGAGGCCGGGATAGAATTCCTCGATCCGGGCCCCGCCGTCGTAGGACGCCTCGATGGCCGGGACCGGCATGGGCGCCGGCGGCGCGGCCACGGCGTTGGCGTCGGCCCTCAGCGTGGACACGACGAAGACGAGAAGAAAGATCGACAGGGCGGCAAGCGCCACAGTGATGCCGGCCCCCAGGGGGCGCTTGTAGAGCGACATGGCCATACCCTCGCTTGCCAGTGCGAAGCGAGATGTAGGCTAGAAAACACCGTTTGAAAAGTGAACGCCGTTAAATTCTTTTACGTATAGCGCTCATTCGTCAATTCATGAGCCCCCGGATAATCAGATCCGTGTGCAGGTCGATCACGCCTTCCAGCGTGATGTGTTCGGACCCTGGCAGCCCCTGCGGGAAATCGTCGAGGCACACGATCAGCATGGTCAGCCCGTGCAGGCTGGCCCAAACGCTCTTGGACGCCATGCGCGGATCGACATCGCGAAAAACGCCTTCCGCCTGGCCCTGCTGGATCATGCTGACGAGCGCCGACTCGGCCTCGAAGGCGACTTCCTTTTCCTCGTGCAGATGGGGCTTGGAGGTCACCGAGGGCGAGAAGGCCATCATGTAGTGATTGGGCTCTTCCATGCCGGTCTCGATATAGGCGCGGATACAGCGGGCGCACAGCGGCGCGACTTCGCCCCCCTCGCCCATCGCCTCCTTGATGCGCGACATCAGGCGTTCGAAGAACATTTCGCGGATGGCGGTAAAAAGCTCGTCCTTGGAGGCGAAATACTTGTAGATCGCCGCCGGGCTGTAATCGATCGCCTCGGCGAGCCGACGCATCGAAATGCCTTCCTCGCCTTCGGAGGTGAAGATGGTTTCCGCCGCGTCGATGATCGCCTCGCGCACCTTGCGGCGGCGGCGATCGGCCGGTGTGTCGTCGCCCGCGGCGAAATCTGCACACATTCCTAAAACAACTCCCCTGCCCCGGTGGACAAAACCCCGTCCCGACGACAGGTATACCGATCACGGACCGTTTTGGTCAAAACCCCCTGTCACACCCAGTCTTCAGGTGATCGCCATGAATGAGCCGGTTCTTCCCGAATTTCCCGCCCCCGGCGAACGTCTTGCCTCCAGCCACGCCAATGCGGACACGCTGACCCTGCTGGCACGCCGGCGCTCCACGACGGCGGTCGCGCTGGCCGAGCCGGGCCCTTCGCCCGACCAGGTCGAGCAGCTGATCGGCATCGCCGGCCGCGTGCCCGATCACGGCAAGCTCGCGCCCTGGCGATTCGTGGTGTTCGAGGGCGAGGCACGGGGCAGTTTCGGCCAGGTGCTGGCCAAGGTGTTCTCGGCGAACAACCCCAAGGCGACACCGGACCAGGTCGAGGCGGAAGCCGGCCGCTTCAACCGGGCGCCGCTGGTCATCGCGGTGATCTCCAACGTCATCGAGAACCACAAGATCCCGGAATGGGAACAAGTCCTGTCCGCCGGCGCGGCCTGCCAGAACATGCTCATCGCGGCCTCGGCCATGGGTTTCGGCGCGCAATGGCTGACCGAATGGTATGCCTACGACCCCTATGTGAAGGATGCGCTCGGCCTTCGCTCCGGCGAACGCATCGCCGGTTTCGTCTATGTCGGAACGGCGCCGGACGAGCCGGTGGAGCGGACAAGGCCGAAACCGCATATCGGCCGCTGGAAGGCCTGACCTTCAGCAGGACTCATAAGATATTCCGGACATCCGGTATGACGGAGCGGCCGCTCCCGGCCGTCCGCCGCAACGCCCGCCCGGCCATCGACACGGCCAGCCGGGCCGGCGGGGCAGAAAGTCCGACCCGCTGATTCCAAAGCGATTTTTCGTGTTTTCACGAAATTGTTGCACACCCAGCCGGCGCGCGCCGTCCTGCGCTCTTTTATTTCGATGATATTCGTATATTCGAAATCTTAGTTTTGCCTAACGAAACCTGAACGCGCGCGAATGTCATATAACTGTAATCGTTGCAATTTTTCGGGCTTAGGAACGGACTTCGGAACACATGGGCCGCCAGGACGGGTGTGGAATCGCCCCTCATTCCTGCGGTCAAGGAGACAGGCATGCCCGGACTGAAGACGCTCTCTGTTTACGCACGCATCGGCATTCTGGGAGGCCTGATCGGCTTCACGCTGATCGCCCTGGCCGCGACGCTGTTCTACAGCGACCGCGCCACCAGCGCCGCCCTGGCCCGCCAGCAGAATTTCAGCGAGATCGAGCGGCTGTCCCTGGAAATGGAAATCGGCGTCCTGCAGATGCGCCGGCGCGAGAAGGACTTCCTGCTGCGCCGGGAGACCCGGTATTTCGACGCCTATGGCGAACAGGCCGACCGGGTGGGCGAACTGCTCGAGCGGATCGACAGCCTGAACGCGCCCGCGCAGGTCAATGCCGCGATCGGCCGTCTCCAGTCCGCCCTGCCGCGCCATCGCGAGACCTTCGCCTCGGTGGTGCAGGAACAGACACGCCTCGGCCTGACCCACGATGCCGGCCTGCAAGGCGCGCTGCGCGGGGCCGTGCACGATGTGGAAACGCGCCTGGACGGCTTCGACGACGCCGAACTCACCGTGCTGATGCTGATGATGCGGCGCCACGAGAAGGACTTCATGCTGCGCGGCGCGCCGCGTTATATCGAGGCCTTCGACGCCCGTCAGGCGGAATTCGCCGAACAGCTCGCCGGCCGCGACTATCCTGCGGCCGACAAGGACAATATCAGCGCCCTGATGCAGGCCTATTCGGACGGCTTCCATGCCTGGGCGCAAGGCGAACTGGCCCTGCAGGAGACCGTTGGCGAGCTGAGCGAAATCTTCGCCGCCATGGACCCCGATTTCACCTTGATCGTCGACACGGCCCGTGAAGGCGGGCGTGTCGCGGCCGCCGATCTGGTGGCCGAGCGCTCGCGGATCCGCCAGCTGACCGTCATCATGGTCGGCCTCATCGCCCTGGTCTCCGGTCTGACATGCTGGCTGGTGGGCCGCTCGATCGCCCGGCCGATCAACGCGCTGACCCAGGCGATGGGCGAGCTGGCCCGCGGCCGCACCGACGGCACCATCCCGGCAACCGACGAGGGTGGCGAGGTCGGCCAGATGGCCGAGGCCGTCCTGGTCTTCCAGCAGAACCAGATCGAAATGGACCGGATGCGCGCCGAACAGGCCGCGGCCGAAGAACGCGCCGCCGAGGACAAGCGCCGCCTGATGCACGAGATGGCCGACGAGTTCGACGCCAATGTCGGCTCCATCGCCGAGGACGTGACGCGGGCCGCCCAGGCGATGATCACCATCGCCGAACAGCTGCGCGCGACCGCCCACGAGTCGGACGAGCGCTCCACCATCGTCGCCTCGGCCGCCGAGGAAACCTCGGCCAATACGCAGTCTGTGGCCTCCGCGGCGGAGGAACTGACGAGCTCGATCCGCGAGATCAACCGACAGGTGACCGAGTCGCAGAACCTCACGCGCAATGCCGTGCGCGAAGCCGACGACACGCGGTCCACCGTGTCCGGCCTGTCCGAGGCGGTGGCCCGGATCGGCAATGTCGTCACGCTGATCCAGTCGATCTCCGAACAGACCAACCTGCTGGCGCTCAACGCCACCATCGAGGCCTCGCGCGCCGGCGATGCCGGCAAGGGCTTCGCCGTGGTCGCCTCGGAAGTGAAGGCGCTGGCCGACCAGACCGGTCAGGCCACGCACGACATCGCCAGCCAGATCGAGGAGATCCAGAAGAATGGCGACCACGCCATCACCGCGATCGGCTCGATGACGACCATGATCGACCAGGTCTCCGAAAGCACGACCGCCATCGCCGGCGCCATCGAGCAGCAGGATGCCGCGGCACGGGAGATCGCCGGCAGCGTGAGCCAGGCGGCGCAGGGCTCGGCCCAGGTGACCGAAAGCATCGCCATCCTGTCCGGCAATGTCCGCGAGACCGATGGCGGCGCGAACCGCGTCCTCGACGCGGCGCGCGGCGTGTCCTCCGACGCCGACCGGCTGCGCACGGCGCTGTCCGGCTTCCTCGAACAGATCCGCGCCGCCTGACGGCGCCCAGCAACGAGCAACCCCGAAAAGCCCATGCGAACCCTTCTCGCCCTTGCCCTTGCCGCCTGTTCCGCTGCGCCCGCCCTGGCACAGCCCCTGCCCGTGCCCCGCTGGCAGAGCGAGGACGGCGACACCTCGATCAAGCTGCGTGGCCGCGTCTACTACGACATGGCCGATATCGACTGGTCGAGCCCCTATGGCGGCGGTCAGTCCGAACGCAACGAGTTCCGCACGGCACGCCTGGGCGTGCAGGCCGAGCACGGCGATTTCAAATTCGTCGCCGAGTTCGACTTTTCCGGACCGGACACCAAGCCGAACGACATCTATCTCAACTACGCCACCCCGGTCGGCGATATCCGCGTCGGCCACTTCAAGACGATGAACTCGCTGGACGAGCAGACCTCGTCGCGCTTCACCACCTTCATGGAACGCGGCCTGGCCACGGACCTCTTCCATCTCGATCGCCGCATCGGGGCCAGCTACACCTGGACCGGCAACGGCATTTACGCCTCGGCCGGCGTGTTCGGCGGGCGGATGGACGACAATTTCAGCTTTTCCGAAGCGGACGGATCGAGCGCTATTGCGGCGCGGCTGGCCTGGTCCGGCGAGCATGACGGCATGCGCGTCCATCTGGGCGCGTCCTGGCGCCGGCTCGACTACGATCTGGGCACACGCCTGCGCACCTATCCCCAGGCCCACCTGTCCAACCGGTTTGCCGCCGCCGACTTCCGGCGCGGCGCGGCGCTGGGCGAAGCCGACCGGTCGGACTTCACCGGGCTGGAAGCGGCGCTGGTGCGCGGGCCTCTCCACGTCCAGGGCGAATATGCCCGCCTGGCCCTGGAAGGCCCGGCCGGCGATCCGGAATTCGACAGCGCCTATATCCAGGCCGGCTGGCTGATCACCGGCGAGACGCGCCCCTACAAGGCGTCAAAGGCGGCCTTCAACCGCATCCGGCCCGACCGCGACATCACCGAGGGCGGCTGGGGTGCGTTCGAGGTCGCCGCGCGGTTCGACACGGCCGATCTGGGCGATGCGGATCTCGGCGATATCCGGTCCACGACGCTGGGCCTGAACTGGTATCCGCTCGACCATGCCCGCATCAGCGCCAACTATGTGACGGCCGAACACGACGCGCCGGCCTTCAGCGAGACCAGCGACGCATTCCAGATGCGGGTGCAGTTCGACTTCTAGGCGGATGTCCCGCTAGCCGCGGCCGCGATAGCCCGGCACGTCTTGGTCGGGAATCCACACGCCGGCCGGCGGCTCGCCCGTGGCGAAGAAGATGTCGATCGGAATACCGCCGCGCGGATACCAGTAGCCGCCGATGCGCAGCCAGACCGGGTTCAGTTCGCTCACGAGGCGCTGGCCGATCATGGTGGTGCAGGCTTCATGGAAGGCGCCGTGATTGCGGAAACTGCCCAGGTAGAGCTTCAGCGACTTCGATTCGACGATCCAGTCGCGCGGCACATAGTCGATCACCAGGTGCGCGAAATCGGGCGCGCCGGTCACCGGACAGATCGAGGTGAATTCCGGACAGGCGAAGCGGACCATGTAGGGCGCGTCGCACGGATTGGCGACGCGCTCGAGCTCGGCGGTTTCCGGATTGTCGGGCAGCGGCGTGGAAGCGCCGAGCTGGCCGAGAGTGTCATAGCGCTGATCGGTCATGGCGCGGAATTAGTGGCACAGCGGCAAAGAGGCAAGCGCTCAGTCCGCCGCCTCGACCACCACTTCCTCGGGCACCGGCATGGCCGTGCGCGCGAAGACGCGCCGGATGGTGAAGCTGGACACCAGGCGCGCCACGCCCGGCAGGCCGGAAAGCACTTCGCGATGGACGCGCTCGTAATCGTTGGCGTCGCGCACGAGGACGCGGATCAGATAGTCCGCGTCGCCGCTCATCAGATAGCATTCCATGACTTCCGGAACGGTCTCCACGGCTTCCTCGAAACCGACCAGCGTCTCGCGCTTCTGGTTGTCCAGTGTGACCTGGACATAAACCGTGATGCCGCGTCCCAGCGCCTGTTCGGATAGAATGGCGACATAGCGATCGATCACGCCGGCCTGCTCCAGCGCCTTCACCCGCCTGTGACAGGCCGAGGCGGACAGGCCCACCCGTTCGGCCAGCTCCGCATTGGTCAGCCGGCCATGATCCTGAAGCTCCGTCAGGATGGAGATATCAACGCTGTCGAGGCGCACAGAGAACACCCTCCCGGTCAAATTACGCACCACCGCAGATCCTTGTTAGATTACAGCGATTGTGCGTATATGCATCGCGAATAACGGCATTTGATGCACGATAATTCACATCAAATGCCCGCCATTGTCAATTTCCTTCGCGTAGGCGGTCGACGGATCGAAGAATCCCGCAGCCCGGACCGCGCGATCCAGCAAACGGGGAACAATCATGCGTATCGGGGTGCCCAAGGAAATCAAGGTCCGTGAATACCGGGTCGGCCTGACGCCGAACAGCGTCACCGAGTTCGTGCGCAACGGCCACGAGGTTTTCGTGCAGTCCACCGCGGGCGACGGGATCGGTTTTTCCGACGAGATGTACGAAGCCGCCGGCGCGACCGTGCTGCCGGACGCCGCCGCCGTGTTCGAGAAGGGCGAGCTGATCGTGAAGGTGAAGGAGCCGCAGCCTTCGGAAACCCCGATGCTGAAGCCGCATCACACGCTCTACACCTATCTCCACCTCGCCGCCGACGCGGTGCAGGCGGAAGGCCTGCGCAAGGCCGGCTGCCTGTCGATCGCCTACGAGACGGTCACCGACAATGACGGCCGCCTGCCCCTGCTCACGCCGATGAGCCAGGTCGCCGGACGCATGTCCGTCTCCGTGGCGGCGCACTGCATGCAGAAGGCCCAGGGCGGGCGCGGCCTGATGCTGGGCGGCGTGCCCGGCGTGCTGCCGGCGCGCGTCGTCATCATCGGCGGCGGCGTGGCGGGCAGCCACGCGGCGGAAATGGCGATCGG
>Ga0207716_100257_pt1 | contig 29192 bp, 33 predicted proteins | sample TtaePargueraPR_FD_187739 | JGI IMG/M metagenome (GOLD analysis project Ga0207716, IMG submission 187739) | Aerobic enrichment media microbial communities from Bioluminiscent Bay, La Parguera, Puerto Rico - Tt and P2 (5) (SPAdes) | ecosystem: Environmental > Aquatic > Marine > Unclassified ... | reverse complement strand
CCCGAAGCCCGCACTTGGGGCGAAGGGTGGAGGCACCGCCCGGAATCGAACCGGGGTACAAGGATTTGCAGTCCTCTGCGTAGCCACTCCGCCACGGTGCCGCAATTTGCGAGCGGCGAGCTATAACCGGAGTGCGCGGCCGGGGCAATGGACCAGTTCACAGCGTTGCAGGGACAGTGCTGCGGCGAATGGCCCCTCGCGCAGCAGGGCGGTTGCCGATCCTTGCCACGGCAGGATATATCAGCGCACCGGATCGGCCGCGCCAGGGAGCGTTGCGGCCAGGCTAGGGAGATGCCCGTGAGCGAATTCGAACAGGCGCGCAAGCACATGGTGGACAGCCAGATCCGCCCGGCGGACGTGACCGACCGGCGTCTGATCGCCGCCTTCCTGGACGTGCCGCGCCATCTCTTCGTGCCCCGGTCGCGCCGGGCTGCGGCCTATGCCGACGCCCAGCTGGCCACCAGCGACAAGCGTTCCATGATGCGCCCGCGCGACCTGGCCAAGCTGATCCATGCCGCCGAGATCGAACCGAACGAGCTGGTGCTCGATATCGCCGGCGGCCGCGGCTATTCCACCGCCATCCTGGCCCGCATGGCAGAGACGGTGGTCGGCGTGGAAAACGATGAGGACGGGCTGTCGCGTTCCGCCGGCCTGCTCTCCGATGTCGGTGCCGACAATGCGGTCGTCGTGGAGGGCGATCCCAAGGCGGGCGTGCCCGGCCAGGGGCCCTATGACGTGATCTTCGTCAACGGCTCGGTGGACATCGTGCCGGATGCCTGGTTCGACCAGCTCGCCGAGGGCGGCCGTCTGGCGGTGATCGTGCGCAAGGGCCCGGTGGGCAAGGCGACGATTTTCACCAGGTCGGAAGCGGGTATCGGCGAGCGCATCATCTTCGATGCCAATGCCACCGTGCTGCCCGGTTTCGAGGCCGAGCCCGGCTTCACCTTCTAGTTCCGGCCAGTTCAGGCCAGTTCCGGTTTTTCAAGCGGCGGGACCGCCTGCAGGGCATTCGCGCGGCCTCAAAGTCAACACCTGATGACTTTTTGCAGGAGAGCGCCCAAAAACTTCGCAAACGCCGTTCACTTTAGACTATGTCGTCCCTATATGCAGGCGACATTGCGTCGCTGGCCAACGGGCAGGCCGGCAGTATAAGGTTTCACGCGACGGGCCAGCCGGGCCCGCCGGATCAAGGGGTGCGTAAATGACGCGTTCGATACAGGGGTCGATCAAGGCATTGGGACTGGCGCTGGCAGGGGGCGTTTCCCTGGTGGCGATGTCCGGAGCAGCCTGGGGGCAATCGCTCGAAGAGACGCTGATCCTGGCCTATAATTCCAATCCCACGCTGCAGGCCGAGCGCGCCAATCTGCGCGCCATCGACGAGAACCGCGTCCAGGCCCAGGCCGGACGCCTGCCGACCGTGTCGGCGGAAGCCTCGATCTCGCGCCAGCACACCGAATCGCAAAGCACGTTCGTGATCGGCGACCAGCGGGTCTCTTCGGCCAGCGAAAGCGATTCCACCCCGAAGAACTACTCCATCACGGCCAACCAAGTGCTTTATGGCGGCGGTCAGATCAGCGGTACGATCGACCAGGCCACGGCCCAGATCATGGCCGGCCGCGAAGGGTTGCGCTCGGTCGAGCAGAGCGTGCTGGTCGACGCCGTGACGGCCTTCATGAATGTGCGCCGCGATGCGCGCGTCGTGGATATCCGCCGCAACAATGCCGAAGTGCTGGCCCAGCACCTGCAGGCTGCGCGCGACCGGTTCGAGGTCGGCGAGATCACCCGCACCGACGTGGCCCAGGCCGAGGCGCGCCTGTCCGGCGCCCAGGCCGAGCTGTCTGCCGCCCAGTCCCAGCTTGCCGTGAGCCGCGCCGCCTATGAGCGCGTCACCGGCCAGCCGCCGGCCACGCTGGAAGAGCCGCCGGCCCTGCCGGGCATGCCGGAAACGCTCGCCGACGCGGCCGAATATGCCTACGCGTCGAGCCCGCAGCTCCTGGCGGCGCAGTACAGCGAGGAAGCGGCCCGCCATGGCATCCGCGTCGCCCGCTCGAACCTGCGCCCGGAAGTGACGCTGAACGCGACGGCCTCGGCCGCGCGTGATTCGACCTTTTCCGGCGACGAGCGTGATTCGGCCTCCGTCATGGGCCGGGTCGCGATCCCGATTTTCACCGGCGGGTTGAATCGCTCGCGCGTCCGCGCCGCCGTCGCACAGGAAGAGCAGGCCCGTCACCAGGTGCGCGAAGCGCGCCGTGTCGTGACCGAGGGTGTGACGAATGCCTGGAGCAACTACGTCACCTCGCTGGCCGTGATCGAAAGCTCGCGCCAGGCCGTCCGCGCCAACGAGATCGCGCTAGACGGGGTGGAGCAGGAAGCCTATGTCGGCATCCGCACCACGCTGGATGTGCTTGATGCGGAACAGGAACTTCTCAACTCCCGCCTGACGCTCGTCACCGCGGAGCGGGATTCCTACGTGGCCGGCTATCAATTGCTGCAGGCGATGGGCCTGGTGTCCGCGGAACGTCTCGGTCTGGCGGTCGATGTCTACGACCCGGCGGAACAGGACATGCGCGAGTCACGCTTTCCTAACCTTGATTTAACGCCCTGGGACTAGGGTTCTGAGCGAGTTGCGGGCTGGACAGGCTTTGTCATGCCCGGTTTATTCGCGTTAGAAGAGAACTGACGAACTTCTTTTAAGGACCTGGCGTCATGGCAGAACAAGCCGAAAACGAACCGTCGATGGAAGAGATCCTCTCCTCGATCCGCCGGATCATCAACGAGGATGACGACGAATCGACGGAAGAGGCCCAGCCGGAGGCCGAAGCGGCCCCGGAACCGGAGGCCGATGAACCGAACAGCCAGGACGATATCGACTCGATGTTCGACGAGGCCGGCGACACGGACGATGGCGACGTGCTGGAACTGACCGAAAAGGTCGAGGACAGCGATGGCGGCACGGACCCGCTCTCCATGGACGACGATCTGATGATCGTCGACCGCGAGGACGCCGAGGAGCCCGAGCCGGTTGCCGCCGCGCCGGAACCGGAGCCCGAGCCGGAACCGGAAATCGATTTCGACGCCCTGGAAGACGAGGTCTCCGACGGCATCATGTCCGAGCCGGCCGCCTCTGCCGCCATGGGCTCCTTCCACACGCTGGCGGAAAACATCCGAATCTCCGAAGAGGAAGGCCGCACGCTGGAAGGCGTGGTGCGCGCCCTGCTGCGTCCGATGCTGAAGGAATGGCTAGACTCCAACCTGCCGTCCATCGTGGACGAGAAGGTTCAGGCCGAGATCGACCGCGTGGCCCGCCGCCGGCGCTAGGCCCTGTCGTATACGGATTTCGAAGAGGCGCGTCCTGCGGGGCGCGCCTTTTTCTTTGTGCCAATTTCACAATCCAAAACAGTGTCATCCCCCGGCTTGTCCGGGGGACCTCAGCGAACCTGCCGGCCGGATTGGCGAGGTCCCCCGGATGCCCGCTGCGCGGCCACCGTGGGATGACGGTCGTGAGGGGGCGGGCAGGCGAGGCGGCACACTGAAGCACCCATCCGCAGCTGCCGGGCTGACATTCCGGTGCGCTTGCCCGTAAAACTCGCTAAACGCTCCACGCGTGCAGCACAGCAGCGGATCCAAGATGGACAAGACCTTCAACCCCCAAGACGCCGAAGCCCGGATCTACGAGGCCTGGGAAACGTCCGGAGCCTTCCAGCCGAAGGACGATCCCAACGCCAAGCCGTTCTCCATCGTGATCCCGCCGCCCAACGTCACCGGGCGGCTGCATATCGGCCACGCGCTGAACGACACGCTGCAGGACGTGCTGGTGCGCTACAAGCGCATGCTGGGCGATGCCGTGCTGTGGCAGCCGGGCACCGACCATGCGGGCATCGCCACGCAGATGGTCGTGGAGCGCCAGCTCGCCGCCGAAGGCAATAACATGACCCGGCGCGATATGGGCCGCGAGGCCTTCATCAAGCGCGTGTGGGAATGGAAGGAAGAAAGCGGCGGCCAGATCCAGCAGCAGATCCGGCGCCTGGGCGCCTCCTGCGACTGGTCGCGCGAGCGTTTCACCCTGGATGACGGCCTGTCCGCGGCCGTGCTGAAAGTCTTCGTCGAGCTCTACGAGCAGGGCCTGATCTATCGCGACAAGCGCCTGGTGAACTGGGATCCGCACTTCCAGACGGCGATCTCCGACCTGGAAGTGGAGAACCGCGAGACCCAGGGCCATTTCTGGCATTTCGCCTATCCGCTGTCGGACGGTTCCGGCGAGCTGGTCGTGGCGACGACGCGCCCGGAAACCATGCTGGGCGACAGCGCCGTGGCGGTTCATCCCGAGGACGAGCGCTACAAGCACCTGATCGGCAAGACGATCCGCCTGCCCATCGCCGATGTGGATATCCCGATCGTCGCCGACGAGCATGCCGATCCGGAACAGGGCACGGGCTGTGTGAAGATCACGCCGGCGCACGACTTCAACGACTTCGAGGTCGGCAAGCGTCACGACCTGCCCAAGGTCAATATCCTGAACAGCGAGGCGCGCCTTCTGAGCGAGGATGACGGCACGGGCGGTCTGGAGCGTATTCCCGCCGAATGGCGCGGCCTCGACCGGTTCGAGGCGCGCAAGAAGGTCGTCGCCCGGCTCGACGAGCTCGGCGTGCTGCGCGAGACCGAGGACAAGGTGATCCAGCAGCCCTATGGCGACCGCTCCGGCGTCGTCATCGAGCCCTGGCTGACGGACCAGTGGTTCGTGAAGGCCGACGTGCTGGCCAGGGAAGCCATCGCCGCCGTCGAGGACGGGCGCACGACTTTCCATCCGAAGAACTGGGAAAAGACCTATTTCGAATGGATGCGCAACATCCAGCCCTGGTGCGTCTCGCGCCAGCTGTGGTGGGGGCATCGCATTCCCGCTTGGTATGGCGAGGACGGGAATGTCTTCGTCGCCGAGAGCGAGGAGGCGGCCTATGCCCAGGCCCGCGAAAAGCTGGGCCGCGATGTCTCGCTCACCCAGGACGAGGACGTTCTCGATACCTGGTTCTCTTCCGCGCTCTGGCCCTTCTCCACGCTGGGCTGGCCGGAGGATACGGCCGAGCTGGAGCGCTTCTATCCGACCTCGGTGCTGATCACCGCGTTCGATATCATCTTCTTCTGGGTCGCCCGCATGATGATGCAGGGCCTGCACTTCATGAAGGACGAGGCCGGCCAGCCGCAAGTGCCCTTCAAGGACGTCTATATCCACGCCCTCGTCCGCGACGAGAAGGGCCAGAAGATGTCCAAGTCCAAGGGCAATGTGATCGACCCGCTGGAACTGATCGACGAATACGGCGCCGACGCCGTGCGCTTCTCGCTGGCCGCCCAGGCCGGGCAGGGCCGCGATATCCGCATGTCCAAGGAGCGCGTCGAGGGTTATCGGAATTTCGGCACCAAGCTGTGGAATGCGGCGCGCTTCTGCGAGATGAACGAGTGCCGCCCGCAGCCCGGTTTCGATCCCAAATCGGTCAAGCAGACCGTCAACAAGTGGATCCTCTCCGAGGCCGCAAGGGCCGTCGAGGCGATCAATGCGGGGCTGGACGGCTATCGCTTCAACGAGGCGGCGGCGGCAGCCTACAAATTCGTCTGGAACGTGTTCTGCGACTGGCATCTGGAATTCGCCAAGCCGCTCTTCAACGGAGATGACGAGGCGGCCAAGGCCGAGACGCGGGCGACCACCGCCTTCGTGCTCGACCAGGCGCTGAAAATGCTCCACCCCTTCATGCCCTTTGTCACCGAGGCGCTGTGGCAGGAGACCGGCGATCGCGACACCCAGCTCATCGTTGCCGACTGGCCGGTGCTGGACGGTCTGGACGATGCAGACGCCACCGCCGAGATGGGTTGGCTGATCGAGCTGATCACCGACATCCGCCGCCTGCGCGCGGAGATGAATGTGCCGGCCGGTGCCCAGATCCCGCTCATCGCCGTGGAGGCCAGCCCGGAAACGCAGGCCCGCCTGGAACGCCACGAAGCGCTGATCAGCCGCATGGCGCGCCTGGCCGATATCGCCGTCTCCGACAGCGTGCCGCCGGCTTCGGCCCAGACCGTGCTGGGCGAGGCGACGCTGGCCCTGCCGCTGGAAGGCGTGATCGATTTCGGCGCCGAGCGCGAGCGGATCTCCAGGGAGGTCGCCAAGCTGGACGGCGAGATCGTCCGGCTGGAAAAGAAGCTGGGCAACGAGAAATTCGTGGCCAACGCGCCGGCCGACGTGGTTGCCGAGCAGCGCGAAAAGCTTGCAGACTATTCCGAGCAGAAGGCCAAGATGGCCCAGGCTCTGGAACGGCTGCAGGCGATGTGATGGATGAACGCTGGGAAGCCTTGTGGCGCGACACGCTGGAGCCCTGGCTTCAGGGTCTGGAGGGTGAGCGCCGCGAGGCCGTGGCCCAGCGGCGGCTGTGGATCGGCGGCGGCCTGGCCGCGGGGATCGCGCTGGGCGCCCTGTTGTGGAGCCGGACCGGCGACGCGCCCTTCATGCTGATCGGCGTCGGCGCGGGTGCCGCGATCGGCGCCATCGTCGGCAACCGCCGGGTCTCCAAGCTGGCCAAGCGGGTGAAAACGCGGCTCAACACCGCCATCGCCGAAGCCCTGTCCCTGCGCTACGCGGAGACGCCGGCCGAGCCGGCGCGTTACCGGACCTTCCGCGACTACGATCTCCTGCCGTCCTCGGACCGCCGGTCCTTCGAGGATCATTTTTCCGGCCAGCGCCAGGACTGCGATTTCGAACTCTACGAGGCGCATCTGGAACAGAAGCGCCGGTCGAACAAGCGCACCTACTACGTCACCGTCTTTCGCGGCGTGCTGATCCGCATCGCCTTTCCGCGCAAGGTCGAGGGCGTCACCGTGATCACGCGCGACCAGGGCTGGTTCAACGGCCTGGGCGCGCTCGGCCGTTCCATGGGGTCGCACAAGCTGGAGCGGATCGGCCTGGTCGATCCGAAATTCGAGCGCATTTTCGAGGTCTATGGCGACGACCAGGTGCTGGCCCGCTACATGCTCACCCCGTCCTTCATGGAGCGCCTCCTGGCCTTGGAAGAGGCGCTGCACGGCAAGCATGTGCGCGCCCTGTTCGACGGCGACAGCGGCCAGGGCGAGCTGCTGATCGCGGCGGAAACCGGCGATTTCTTCGAGATCGGCACGATGAGCCGCCCGCTGGCCGACCAGTCGCGGGTCCAGGCGCTGGTGGGCGAGCTCAACCAGGTGCTCGGCCTGATCGACCTCCTGGTCGAACCGGCGACATTCGACGAGGCGAGCGTGGTGGAGGCCGACGCGTAGCCTGGAAAAAGGGCCTACATGCCCGTCGCCAGCTTCGCGATCCCGGCGGCGGCCGTTTCGATCCCCGCCCTGTCCAGCGTCTCGACGGCGATTTCCGCATCGCGGTCCGCGGTCTTCTGCCGCTTGCGGGCGCGGCCATAGGCTGGATCATAGTGTTCTGTGACGAGCGCTGCCGCGAGCGCCTGCCAGCGGCCGTCATCGGCCAGGTCGCGCCAGTCGGCGATCACGGTCTTGGCGTGGAAGGGCCGCAACCCCTCGAACGCCGCCTCCAGCTTCTCCCGGTCGGCCAGCAGGTCGGGATAGGCCTCCACGAGGTAGCGCGCGCGCTCCGCCACCGGCACGCTCACCACGATCCGCGGGGCCGCCTCCATCGCCGCCCACAGGCGCGGCGGCACCCGGCGGCGCCCGACCTGGCGCGATTCCGCCTCCACGAAGATCGGGCGAGACAGGTCCATGCCGCGCAGCCGGTCGTGCAGCGCCGTGTCGAAACCCTTCTGGCTGGGCTGGGGCGTGCCAGGGAAATCGCCGAAGATGGAGCCGCGGTGCCGGGCGAGGCCTTCCAGGTCGATCACCTGTTCGCCCGCCGCCTCCAGCGCCTTGAGGATGGCGGTCTTGCCGGTGCCGGTCTGGCCGTCGATCAGCACGACGGGCAGGGGCGTTTCAGCCTCCAGCGCCGCGACGACCTGGCGCCGCCAGGTGCGGTAGCCGCCTTCGACGAGCGTCACTTTCCAGCCCACCGAGGCGAGCACCAGCGCCATGGATTCCGACCGCATCCCGCCGCGCCAGCAATAGACCAGCGGTTTGAACCCTTTCGGCTTGTCCGCCAGGGCGGTGTCCAGATGCCGGGCGATATTGCGCGAGACGAGGGCCGCGCCCATGCGGCGGGCCTCGAAGACGGAGATCTGGGTGTAATGCGTGCCGATGCGGGCGCGCTCATCGTCGTCGAGCACCGGCAGATTGATCGCGCCGGGGATGTGATCCTCGGCGTATTCGGACGGCGACCGCACGTCGATCACGGCATCGAAGCGTTCCAATTCCTCCGCCGATAGGTCATCTGTGTAGGCAAGGCGCGGCATGCGTCGGTCCTGTTCCTGTCGGGATGCAGACTAGCGAAAACGGAGGCCAGCGGGATGATGGATGACACACCGGGCAAACGGCTCACCGAGCTGGCCCATGGCGGCGGCTGCGGCTGCAAGCTCGATCCGGCCGTGCTGACCGAGATCCTCGGCGCGCCCTCGGCCTTTGCGATGCCGGCCGACCTGCTGGTCGATGCGGCCACGCGCGACGATGCGGCGGTCTGGCGGATCAATGACGAGACGGCCCTGGTGGCGACCACCGACTTCTTCACCCCCATCGTCGACGATCCGCGCGAATTCGGGCGCATCGCTGCCACCAATGCGTTGTCGGACGTCTATGCCATGGGCGCCACGCCGATCTTCTGCCTCGCCATCGTGGGCATGCCGGTGAATGCCCTGCCGCGCGAGACGGTGCGGCAGATTCTGGAGGGCGGACGCAGCGTCGCCGAGGCGGCGGGTGCGCCCATCGCCGGCGGTCATTCCATCGACGCGGCCGAGCCGATCTACGGCCTCGTGGCGTTGGGTACGGTGCATCCGGAGCGCCTGCTGGCGAATGCGCGGGCGAAAGCGGGCGATGTTCTCATCCTGGGCAAACCGCTGGGCATCGGCATCTATTCGGCGGCCCTCAAGCGCGGCACCCTGCCGGAGGACGCCTATGCGGAAATGATCGCCTCGACGACGCGGCTCAACACGCCCGGCGCGGCCCTGGCCGGCATGGCGGGCGTGCACGCGGCGACCGATGTCACCGGTTTCGGCCTGCTCGGTCATCTCTCGGAAATGGCCTCGGGCAGCGGGCTTTGCGGCGTGATCGACCGGGCACGCGTGCCGGTCTTCGAGACCGCGCGGCGCCTGGCGGGCGAGGGTGTGAAAACCGGGGCGTCGGGACGCAACTGGTCGGCCGTCGCCGGTCAGGTCGAGGACGCCGATGCGCTGGATGAACTCCACCGCACCCTGCTTTGCGATCCCCAGACCAGCGGCGGGCTTCTGGTCTCCTGCGCGCCGGAGGCGGCGGACGGCGTGCTGGCGCTGTTCCGCGAGCACGGGCATGGCGAGGCTGCCCTTGTCGGCCGGATGGAGGACGGGGCGGGCGTCCGGGTGGCCTAGGCTCAGTCCGGCGAGGCCGTGTCGATTTCCACCACATCGCTGGCCAGGTCGAAGGCGAGCATGAAGTCGGCGATGGTGGAGAAGGTGGCGATGCGCACCGGGCCGGGCTGGTCGTCCAGATCGATGCGCGGATCGAACCAGTCCGCCATCAGCCGCTCGAACCAGTTCATCTCGACGATGGCCGGCGCGAAATAGGCGCGCAGGTTCGACTTGATCTGGGCCCTGTCTGTGCGCAGCCAGGCCGCCGAGGCGACCACGTCGAGCAGGAATTCCTCGGCATTCTGGAAGCGCGGATCGCCCGGATTGGACAGGGCCGAATAGGCCGGCTGGTGCAGCGCCTCGTAAGTGTCCGAGGCGATCACGTCGAGAATGCGCACCTGCATCTGCGGGGTGGGAATGATGATGCCGACCTCGTCGCTCGCCGCGCCGCGCACGAAGTCGAGCGGCCAGTCCTGTGCGAGATAGGAGCGGGCTTCGTCCACGACGCCGTGATAGAGGCTGTAGACGGCATAGCCATAGGTCGTGCCGCCGCCGATCGTTTCCACCGGGCCGTAGACCCAGAAGGCGCCATGCGTGTAGCGCAGCCCGTCGGGCAGGTCGCCGCGCGGTTGTCCGGCGCGGAAGACGAGGGCGGCATAGACGCCCCGGCTCGCCAGTTCACGCTCGATCTGCTTGGAGATGCCGGCGGCCTCGGAGAGTGTGAAATGGTCCGCAGGCCGGCCGTCGGACCTCGCGCCGGCCGGTGTGGCGGCCAGCCCGCATGCCAGACAAAGACACGCGATGAAACGGAGCATCAGTCGTTGTCCGGCTGCGGCGTCTCCGTGACGATGACGGCTTCGCCCAGCGGCAGGGGCGCGCTGCCGCGCGGCGCTTCGCCGTCGCGGGTGGCGTGGAAGGCGCGGGCCATCTGCTGGGCCTGGCGGGCATGGGGGCGGCGCGCTTGCGGTTCTTCCGCAGCCTGCAGACGGGCCGCGCCGGGCGCATCCTCGCGCGTCTCCGGACGGTCCAGCCCGGGCTCGAAGACATCGGCGCGCGCGGCCGCGCGGTAGGTCTGCGCGTCGGACGTGCCGGCATAGAGCGCCAGGGTGAGGGAGGACAGAAGCAGGATGCGCATGGTCGGCTCTCGGTTAATCAGTGGTTAACCGAAACTAGCACGCTTTTGCGCGAAACCGGGAATCAAAACTCGCCCCTCGGGCGAGACGCGTCTCAAAGATCGAAGCTGCCGACGATCGGGATATGGTCCGAGGCCTTTTCCTTGCCGCGCGTTTCGCGGTGGATCTCCACGCTCTCCAGCCGGTCCGCCGCCTGGGGCGAACACAAAAGATGGTCGATCCGGATGCCATGGCCCTTCTGCCAGCGCCCGGCCTGGTAGTCGTAGAACGTGTACTGGTGACCGCGCCCGTCGACCTGTTCGAAGGCTTCGGTGAGACCCAGCCATTTCAGCGCTCTGAAAGCGGCGCGCGTGTCGGGCAGGGCGAGGGCGTCGTCGGCCCACACATCCGGGTCCCAGCAATCGCTGTCGCGCGGGATGCAATTGTAGTCGCCGGCCAGGATCAGCGGTTCCTCGAACTTCAGCAGGCCCTTGGCGTGGCGGCGCAGGCGCTCCATCCAGGCCAGCTTGTAGTCGTATTTCGGACCGGGCGCCGGATTGCCGTTGGGCAGGTAGATGGACGACACCCGCACCGGCCCGCTCTCCGCGGAAATTACCGCCTCGAGATAGCGGGCCTGCTCGTCCTCCTCGTCGCCGGGCAGGCGCGGCACGGCTTCCTCAATGGGAAATTTCGAGAGGATGGCAACGCCGTTATAGGTCTTCTGGCCATGCGTCTCGATATTGTAGCCGAGGCTCTCGATCTCCTCGCGCGGGAAGTTCTCGTCGACCGTCTTGATCTCCTGCAGGCAGGCGACATCCGGCGCGGCTTCCTTCAGCCAGTCCAGCACGTTGGGCAGGCGGGCCTTGATCGAATTGACGTTCCAGGAGGCAACGGTCAGGGTCATGGCAAGTCGGTCTCGTCAGCGTTCGGCGCGCAGCTTAAGCGGTTTCGCGGGCGAGAAAAGCGGGGAGGGCTGCCGATCATGACATCGTCCGGGGAAGACGCGCCCGATACGCAAGCGCCGGTGCCGCGGCGGCTGCCGCTCCTCTGGCTGATCCTGGCCTCGATGGCCGTGGCCGGGCTGGGCGTGGTCAGCGCAGGCCTGTGGATTCCCTCGCTGATGCTGTTCGATGCGCCGGGTTCGGCGCAGAACGTCCCGCTGGTGGCCTTCGCGCTCTATTCCGCCTCCGGCCCTGTCGCCGCTGCGCTGGGGCTCCTGGTCGGCTGGGTACGCGTAGCCATGGGTCAGCGGTTTTCCGGCCTGAAATGGATGATCGTCATTCCGGTCGTCTGGCTGGTGGGGCTTCTGGGCTGGTTCGCCGTGCTGACCGCCTTCTGCGACGGCCAGTTCGACTGCCGCGCCTAGAACCGTCTGCATCCATACGGGCCCGCCCGGGCATCCACAGGATGAAGAGCCAGGGCAAGAGGGGCAGGCATGACCATCCGGCACGTATTCACGGCAATGAGCATCGCGCTTGCGGCCGTCTCCGGCGCAGCGGCCGAGGAGCCGCAGGCCCGGTTCCATTATGACGGCGATATGGAGATCGATCCCGAGGCGGGGCGGATCGCGCTGGACTGGACGATCACTGTGTACGAAGCGGATCTGGAGGCCGTGACCTTCCTGCTCAATCCGGCACTGGGCGAGCCGTTCGTCGGCGGCGCGGATATTGCCGGGGTGGAACGCGGCGAGATGCCGGCGTTCAACGGCGATGTGGGCACTTATACGGTCCATCTGCGCGACCGTCCCGATGCGGGCGATCACCGGCAGATCACGATCGCCTATGACGGTGTATTGCTGCCCGAACCCATGGAGACGCGCATCAACACGGTCGATGCCGACAAGGTGGAGCTGACGGTCGACAGTTTCTGGCTGCCCTTCGACCGGCGTTTCTCCTCGCTGGTGACCGCGGGTATCGACATCACGCTTTCCGGCACCGCGGCTTCGGACTGGGTGGGCGTCGGCACGCAAGACCTCCGTCCCACTGCGACGGGCTTCCGGGTCGAGCAGACCCGGCCGGCGCTGGATATCGCCTTCACCCTGATGGCCCGCTCCAGCCGGGTCGAAACATCCGCCTACACGATCCACGATACCCGCCCGGAAACGGGCGGCGGCATGGAGACGCTGGCCGACGCCCTGGAATTCTGTACCGGCTTTCTCAACGCGATGGCGGGCGATGCCGGGCCGCTGCCGCGTGCCGCCGTGACCGTGAACGATCGCGAGGAGGCGGGCTATTCGCGCGGCACGCTGATCGCCCTGACCGATATCGACGGCGAAGACCCGCCCGGCCTCTACCAGTTCATCTGTCACGAGCTGGCCCACTATTGGAGCCGCGGCAATGCCATGACAGTGGAGAACTGGCTCAACGAAGGCTTCGCCGACGCCATGGCGAACATGGCCGTACGCGAGGCTTTCGGCGAAGCGGCCTACCAGGCCCGTCTCGACACCTATGGCGAACAGCTGGCCGGCGCCGACGGCGAATTGCCCCCGGTCTGGACGCCCGGTGCACAGGACCGCACGCCTTATCTGGTGATGTACCGCAAGGCGCCCCTGGCGCTGGCGCAGCTTGAGGCGGATATCGGACGGGACGCGTTCGCGCGTTTCATGCAGGGCTATATTCGCGACGGTATCGCCACCACGCCGGACCTGCTCGACATGCTGGAGCGTGTCGCGGGGCGCGAGGCTCGCGTGGCGTTCCAGATGCGGCTCGCGGAATAGGCCTAGAAACCCTCGAACGTCGCGAATTCTTCCACGCCGGCCCGGTCGGTGCGCGTGGTGTTGATGGGCGCGTCCGGATCGGCATGGCCCAGGGCGATGCCGCAGAACAGCGTGTAGTCGTCCGGGATGCCCACCGCGCCCTTCACGGCTTTCGGGAAGGCGGCCCAGAATTCCTGGCAGCAGGTCGCCAGGCCGGCTTCCTCCGCGGCCAGCACGAAGGACTGGATGAACATGCCGCAGTCCGACCATTGCCCCGGCTGCATGGATTTGTGCAGCGAGACGAAGAGGCCGACGGGGGCATCGAAGAAATCGAAATTGCGGGCGAACTGCATCAGCCGGCCCGTCTTGTCCTCGCGCTCGATACCGATCGAAGCATACATCGCCTCGCCGCAGGCAAAGCGGCGCGAATACCAGGGCTCTTCCAGGGGCTTGGGATAGACGCGGTATTCCAGCTCCGGCTCGCCCTTGAAATTCTCCGCCTGGCTGGCCTTCACCGCATCGACGACGCGCTGGCGCGCCTCGCCGGCGACCACATTCACGGTCCAGGGCTGGAGATTGCCGCCGGACGGGGCCCGGCTGGCCAGTTCCAGGAGGCGCCGCACCGCGCCTTCCTCCACTGGCGTGTCGAGGAAGGCACGGGTCGAAATGCGCTGCGTCAGGGCATCGGAAACAGAAAGCGGCACGGGATCAGCCTCGTCGTTGGATTCGCATCCAGACTAGGCCCCGTTGAACGCGGCTTCCAGTGCATCCATGTCGAGTTTCACCATCTGCATCATCGCTTCGGTCATGCGGGCGGCGGCTTCGCGGTCTTCGCTCTGGAACAGGGTGAAGAGCCGTTCCGGCACGACCTGCCAGCTCACGCCGAACCGGTCGGTCAGCCAGCCGCACATCATGCTCTGGCCGCCGTCCAGCAGACTGTCCCAAAGCCGGTCGAGTTCGGCCTTGTCAGCGCAGGACGCCACAATGGACGTCGCGGCGCTGAGCTGGAAATGGGGGCCGCCATTGAGCAGGGTATACGGCGTGTCGTTCAGATGGAGGCTGACGGTGAGGACTTCGCCGGCCTGGACGCCGCCGGGATTGTCGACGAGGCCGTGCTGGATGCTGGTAATCCCTGCATTGTCGAACAGGGACACATAGAAGTTGGCGGCGTCCTCGGCGTTTTCCCTGAGCCAGAGACAGGTCGATATCGCGGCCATCGCCTAGGCCTCGAACACAGGCTCGAAGCCGCCGAAGATCATCCGCTTGCCGTCGAAGGGCATGGGATTGTTCTCCTGACTGAAGGCCGGGTCCTTCATCATCGCCTGGAAGGCGGTATCGGCGGCCTCTTTCGAGGGCCAGACGATCCAGGAGAAGACCACGCTCTCGTCCTTCTCCAGCTTCACGGCCATGGGAAAGGACGTGGTCTCGCCGTCGGGCACGTCATCGCCCCAGCATTCCATGATGCTCAGCGCACCATGTTTCTTGAAGTGTTCGGCCGCCTGGCGGGCGTGGTCGATGAAGGCCTGGCGGTTGACTGTCGGCACGCCAGCGACGAAGCCGGTTACATAGGTCATGATGGATCCCCTTGCTTGGTGTTGGTGATCCTGCCGAATGAGATTATAAAAAGCAACTATGAAGTTAGAAAAAATAACTAAAAAGGAAAAGCCCGGTCCTGCCAAACGGTATGACGACGCCTGTGCGGCCGCACATGCGATGGAAATCCTGGGCGAGCGCTGGGCGCTGCTGGTGGTGCGCGAACTGCATGCGGGGCCCCGGCGTTTCACCGATATCCGCGCCGCCCTGCCGGGTATCAGCGCGAATGTCCTCACCCAGCGGCTGGACGGGCTGGAGACGGCGGGCGTGGTGCGCCGGCGCGAACTGCCGCCGCCGGCGGCGTCGAAAGTCTACGAGCTGACCGAATGGGGTGCGCAGAGCGGGCCGATCTTCGAGGCGCTGGGCCGCTGGGCGGCGCGCTCGCCCTGGCACGATGCGACGCAGTCCTTCAGCGCGGCCTCCTTCATGCTGTCCCTGCGCACCATGTTCGATGCGGGCCGGGCCGGGGGCCTCGCCGCCACCATCGATTTCCGCATCGGGACGACGCGCCTGACCTGCCGGATAGCCGATGGCACGCTGACGATCGGACCGGGAGAGGCGGAAAGCCCCGACCTGGTCCTCACCGGTCCGGGCGAGGCGCTGGCCGGCCTGATCTATGGCGGCGCACCGCTGGCGGCGCTGGAAGCCGACGGCGCGATCGAAGTGGAGGGCGACCGGGCCCTGGCGGAACGCCTGCCGGGTCTGTTTCCGCTACCGGACAGGGCGCCGAAGCCGGGCTGATCCTGCTGTTGGCGACAAAACGCCCGTCATCCCCCGGTCCCTGCGTTAGCAGGGGTCCGGGGACCTCAGCTCGCCGGTTCGAGGAAAATCACCCGCTTGCATGCACCGCCATCAGGGTGGTGGAGGTCCCCCGGACAAGCCGGGGGATGACGGTGTCGTATGGGCTGGCAGTGAGATCGGCGGCTGACGGCGCGCCTAGATCGAGAAACTCGTGCCGCAGCCGCAGGCGGCTGTCGCATTGGGATTGTGGATCTGGAAGGAGGCGCCGATCAGCTCGTCGACATAGTCGATCTCCGAACCTTCCAGGAAGGGCAGGGAGGCTTCGTCGATCACCACTTTCGCGCCGTCGCGCTCGATCAGCTGGTCGTCCTCGCGCACTTCGGCGTCCAGGTCGAACGTGTAGGAAAAGCCCGAACACCCGCCGCCTTCCACGCCGACGCGCAGCAGCGTGCCGGCCGCCTGGCTGGCGAGAATGGTGTTGATCTGTTTGGCCGCTGAGGCCGAGAGCGTCACATTGGATGTCATGGCAAACCCCGTTGGGGCATTCAGTTTCTGCGTTCCATACCGTATATGGACCGCCAAGTGCGCCGATGAAAGGCCCGAATATGACGATTGCGGCGATCGACCGAAGCCGAGCCTCCTATGCCTGCCACCCGTCGCGGTCGCGCGGCCGCCGGTTCGAACAGCCCGACAGCGCCATGCGCAACGCCTTCCAGCGCGACCGGGACCGGATCATCCACTCCGCCGCTTTCCGCCGGCTGAAGGAGAAGACCCAGGTCTTCGTGGCCCATGAGGGCGACCAGTACCGCACGCGGCTGACCCACTCGCTGGAAGTCGCCCAGATCGCGCGCACCCTGGCGCGCACGCTGGGGGCGGACGAGGATCTGGCCGAGGCGCTGGCCCTGGCCCACGATCTGGGGCATCCGCCCTTCGGCCATGAGGGCGAGCGCGTGCTGGCCCAGCGCATGAAGGACTATGGCGGCTTCGACCACAACGCCCAAACCCTGCGCGTGGTGACCAAGCTGGAGGTGCGCTATCCCCAGTTCGAAGGGCTGAACCTGACCTGGGAGACGCTGGAGGGCGTGGTCAAGCATAACGGCCCGCTGCTCACCGAGGCCTCGGGCGAGGGCGATCTGGCCTGGGCCTTCACCGACTATGACGGCTGGCGCGATCTGGAACTGGACACGCATGCGGGCCTGGAAGCGCAGATCGCGGCCCTGTCCGACGACATCGCCTACAATAATCACGATATCGATGACGGGCTGCGCTCGGGCCTTCTGGAACTGGAGCCGCTGCTGGAACTGCCCCTGGTCGGCGAGATCTTCCGCCGTGTCGAGGAACGCTGGCCCGGCCAGCCGCGTACCATCCTGATCCACGAGGCCGTGCGCGACCTGATCGGCGTGATGGTGGGCGATGTGCTGGAGGAGACGCACCGGCGTCTCGAGGCGGCCCGTCCGGAAACCGCCGAGGACCTGCGCCGGCTGGATCGGCCGGTGGTGGCGTTTTCCGAAGAGATGATGCTGCATCTGGCCGCGCTGCGCCGCCATCTCTTCGCCCACATGTACCGGCACTACAAGGTGAACCGGATGATGAGCCAGGCCGGCCGCGTGATGCGCGATCTGTTCGATCTCTACCTAAACGACCCCGGCGTCCTGCCGACGGATGTGCAGGCCGGGATGCATGGCGCGGGCACGGCGGATTCGGCGCGTCATGTGTGCGACTACATCGCCGGAATGACCGACCGTTTCGCCGTCGAGGAGCATCGCCGTCTGTTTACGGTTCAGGGCTATTTCTGAGCCGGCCTGTTGAAATATCAGGCCGCCGGGCTGCCGGGACGCATGAAATGCGCGGCCGTCCGGTGCTATCGTTTTCGCGCCGCAAGCGATTCGCTTGCCTCCGGACCCTGTGAGACGCCTAAGCACAATGACCGATCAGGACGATGACAGCCGCATCGGCGCCTATGCCCCGCCGACGGACGAGTTCTCCACCTTCGATGCGCGCGAGGAAGACGCGCGCCGTGGCCCGCTCCTGCTGACCGCGGCTCTGGCGGTTTTCATCCTGTTTCTCGGCGTGGTCTGGAGCGCCTATAATCAGGGCCTGCGCGAGAGCGGCCGGGACGGTGCGCCGCGCCTGGTGCCCAATGAGGAACCCTATCGCGAACGCCCGGCCGATCCGGGCGGCGAGGAGACGCCGGACACGGATCTGGAAGTCTATGACCGTCTGACCGGCGAAAGCGACGAGGGCGAGGGCCCGGTCTCGCTGCGCCCGGCGCCGGAAGAGCCGATCGAGGACAGCCGTCCCGCCCTGCGCGTGGAAACCGTCGATGCCGACGAGACCGGCGAGCCGGCCGAGGATGTGACGCCGCGTCCGGCACCGGAGCGCCCCGAAACGCAGCCGGAAGCGCAGCCCGAACCGGAACCGCAGGAGACGGCGCCCGATCCCGAGCCCGAACCTGTGACCTCCGATCTCGAACCCGAACCGGCCCCGGCTGAGCCCGAACCGGAGCCGCAGACGGCGGCGTCGCCGGCCGTCGATCGCGACGGCGACTGGGTGGTCCAGATCGCCTCCTTCCGCAGCGAGGCCGATGCCGAGGCGGCCTGGGTGGCCTTCCGTACGCGCTTCTCCGATATCGCCTCGGGCCTGGCGCCGGATGTGGCTAGCGTGGAAATCCCCAATCGCGGCACCTATCACCGCCTGCGTATCGCCGCCTTCGCCACGCAGGCCGATGGCGTGGCGTTCTGCGAGATGCTGCAGGCGCGCGGCCAGGACTGCCTGGTGAGACGCCGATGAGCGTCACCACGGCGATCTACGGACTGACGGGAACCACGCTCGATCCGGAGGAAAAGGCCTTCTTCCGCGATGCCGACCCCTGGGGCTTCATCCTGTTCGCGCGCAATGTGGAGGGCATGCGCCAGCTCTCCCGGTTGACGCTGGAACTGCGCGACTGCGTGGGCCGTGATGCGCCCATCCTGATCGACCAGGAAGGCGGCCGCGTGGCGCGCCTCAAACCGCCGGCCTGGCGCAAGGCGCCGCCGGCGGAAGTCTTCGCCGATCTCTATCTGAAGGACGAGGAAGCCGCGATCGAGGCGACACGCATCAATCACCGCCTGCTGGCGCACGAGCTGCGCACGATCGGGATCGACGTGGATTGCGCCCCCGTGGCGGACCTGCGTATCGAGGGCGCCGACGCCATTATTGGCGACCGCGCCTTCGGGCGGACGCCGGAGCCCATCGCCCATCTCGGCCGCGCGGCGATGGACGGCCTGATGGCCGGCGGTGTGGCGCCCATCATCAAGCATATTCCCGGTCATGGCCGGGCCCGGGCCGACAGCCATCTGGAACTGCCCGTCGTGCCGGAAGAGCACGGGCTTCTGTCGGAGACGGATTTCGCGCCCTTCAAGGCGTTGGCTGATGCTCCCATGGCGATGACGGCCCACATCGTCTACGCCGATATCGACGACAGTGCCCCGGCGACCCAGTCGGCCGGCCTGATCGGCGATGTGATCCGCGGTGAGATCGGCTTCGACGGTCTCCTGATGACCGACGATCTCTCGATGAAGGCGCTCTCGGGCACGTTCCGCGAACGGGGTGAACGCTCGCTGAAGGCGGGATGTGATATGCTGCTCCACTGCAATGGTGAAATGGCCGAGATGGTGGCAGTCGCCGAGGGCGCGGCCCGGCTGGACGGCAAACGCCAGGACCGGGCCCTGGCCGCCGAGGCGGCGCGCGAGCGGATCGAAGATTTCGACCCGGACGACGCCGAATCGCGGCTCAATGAACTGCTTGACCCTGTGACGGGCTGACGGAGCCATGCCGTGTCGGATCGGAACCTGATCGACGAATTCGAGGAAGACGTCCGCTTCGAGGCTGCCGAAGAGGCCGAAGCCGACGCCCTGATCGTCGATATCGACGGGTTCGAGGGGCCGCTCCACCTGCTGCTCGCCCTGGCGCGCAAGCGCAAGATCGACCTGGCGAAAATCTCCATTCTCGAGCTCGCCGAACAGTATCTCGATTTCATGGAGGCCGCGCGCCGGCGCCGGCTGGATCTGGCCGCCGACTATCTCGTGATGGCGGCCTGGCTGGCTTTCCTGAAGTCCAAACTGCTCCTGCCCAAGCCGAAGAAGGACGAGGAGGATGCGCCCGCCGAGGTGATGGCGGCCGCGCTGGCCTTCCGCCTGCGCCGGCTGGAAGCCATGCGCGCGGCCGGCGAGGCGCTGTTCGCCGGGCCGCTGCTGCACACCGACGTGCATCCGTGCGGCCAGCCGGAAGGCGTGCGCTCGACCCGTTCGGTGATCTACGAGGCGGACCTGCACGATCTGCTCTCGGCTTATTCGCGTCGCCGCATCCGCCAGGCGCGGGCCTCCTACCGCCCGCCATCGCCGCGCGTCTACCAGCTCGACACGGCGCGTCAGCGGCTCGACCAGCTGATGCCCGAAGTGACCGACTGGCGCGATCTGGACACGCTCCTGCCGGATACTGGCGAGCTGGGTGCCAATCCGCCGCCGCTGCGCTCGGTGCGCGCCAGTTCCATGCTGGCTGCCCTTGAAATCACCAAGGAAGGGCATGCACGATTGAGACAGCGCGAGGCCTATGCCCCGCTCTATGTGCGCGCCGCCGGGGAAGACGCCAAGCATGACTGACGAAAACGACGGGACATCCAGCGACGCCATCTCCGATGCGATCGCCTCGCTGCGCGAACGCGCCGAGCATCAGGGTCCGTCCGTGGCCGCCGACGAGGAGGCCTCCAAGGCCCTCGGCGTACATCTTGCGGTCAATACCGAGCGCCAGAACCTGCGCATCCTGGAAGCGCTCCTGTTCGCGGCCAACGAGCCGCTGGACGAGGAGACGCTGATCGGCCGCTTGCCGCTGGAAGCGAATATCCAGGAATTGCTGGCCGCGCTGGCGGCGGAATACGAGGAACGCGGGGTGCGCCTGGTCGAGGTCGGCGGGCGCTGGCGTTTCGAGACCGCACCGGATCTTGCCGAGGTGCTCACCGAAGTGCGCCAGGAGCCGCGCAAGCTTTCCCAGGCGGCGCTGGAGACGCTGTCCATCATTGCCTACCACCAGCCCGTCACCCGCGCCGAGATTGAGGAGATCCGCGGCGTCGCGGTGTCCAAGGGTACGCTGGACCTGCTCTTCGAACTGCGCTGGATCCGTCCGCGCGGCCGCCGGCGCACGCCGGGCCGTCCGGTGACTTACGGCACCACGCCGCAATTCCTGGAATATTTCTCCCTGTCCTCGATCGGCGACCTGCCGGGCATGGCGGATCTCAAGGCCGCCGGCCTGCTTGATGCGCGCCTGCCGCCGGACTTCACCGTGCCGGACCCGTCGCGCGTGGAACAGCCCGAACTGATCGAGGATCCGTTCGATGACGAGGAGGCGCACGCCTTCCACGTCGATTTCATGGAGAGCGACGACGATCCGGACGGCGCGGCCTGACGCAGGGTGACGCAGGGATTGGACGCGGCGCAGCAAACGCAGTAGATCAGACTGAGTTCTTCAAGTCGGAGGGGCATATGGCTCCGGGTATGTGGCAAATCCTGCTGGTTCTCATCCTGGCGGTCCTCCTGTTCGGCGGTCGCGGCAAGATCGCGTCCATCATGGGCGACTTCGCCAAGGGCATCACGAGCTTCCGCAAGGGCCTCAAGGACGAGGAGGAGGGCGACAGCACCTCCGGCGAGGCGTCCTCGATCGGGGCCGAAACCCGCGAAGACGAAAAGACCGGGAGCTAGGCGATGAGCCCCGGCATCGGCATGCCGGAATTGATGGTGGTTCTGGTCCTGGCGCTTGTGGTTGTCGGGCCGCAGCAGCTGCCTGTCATGATGCGCAAGGTCGGCCAGATCATGGCCCAGGCCCGCGCCATGGCGAAGGAATTCCAGCAATCCTTCGAGGAAATCGGCCGCGAGACCGAGCTGGCCGAGCTGCGCAAGGAAATCGAGGCCTTGAAGAAGTCCAACCCGGTCGAGGAGATTCGTGGCGAGGTGGACAAGGTCGCCTATGAGGCGCGCTTCGGCGACGGCAAGGCCGCTGAAAAGCCGTCCGCCGGTACGCCGTCGGACCGGGCCGAAAGCCTGCCGGAACGAGGTAACGGGTAGGCGTCATGGCGGGACATATCGAGGACGACGAGGTCGAGGCGAGCCGTGCACCGCTGATCGATCACCTGATCGAACTGCGCTCGCGGCTGATCATCGTGATTGCCTGCCTGGTGGTCGGTTTCATCGGCTGTTTCCTGTTCTCCAGCCAGCTCTACCAGCTCCTGCTCATCCCCTATCGCGACGCCGCCGCCGCCGTGCGCGGCGTGCCGGTGGAGGAGCTGGAGCTGACGGCCAATTTCTTCGCGCCGCTGGAATTCTTCTTCGTGCGCCTGAAACTCTCCCTGGTCGGCGCGATCATCATCATCTTCCCGGTGATCGCCTGGCAGGTCTACGGCTTCGTCGCGCCGGGCCTCTACAAGAACGAGCGCGGCGCCTTCGCGCCCTTCCTGGCACTCTCGCCGGTCCTGTTCGGCATCGGCGTGGCTTTCGTCTACTACATGGTTCTGCCCATGGTGATGCGGTTCTCGCTGGGCCAGGAGCAGGTTCCCGAACTGGCGGGCACGCGGATCGAGCTGCTGCTCAACGTGTCCGACTACATGAACCTGATCACCACGCTGATGCTGGTTTTCGGGATTTCCTTCCAGATGCCGGTCTTCCTGATGCTGCTGGCCAAGGCGGGCATTCTGCGGGCGCAGACCCTGCTGAAGGGCTGGCGCTTCGCCGTGGTCGGCATCGCCCTTTTCGCCGCCTTCGCCACGCCGCCCGACCCGGTCAGCCAGATCATGCTCGGCGGTGCGCTCCTGCTGCTCTACTTCCTCTCGATCGGGGCCATGCGCTTCATGGAGCCCAAGCAGAGCGAAGACGAAGCGGACGGCTCTACCGGCTGATCCGGTTTACGCCGCGCGCGGGCGCGGCTATAGCCGCCTTTCCACCTGTTCCAGACAACGGTTCCAGCCATGCATGACATCAAGCTCGTTCGCGACAATCCCGATGCTTTCGACCAGGGTCTCGCCCTGCGCGGCCTGGAACCGCAATCCTCCCAGCTGCTCGAGCTGGACAGCCAGCGCCGCGAGGCGCTGACCCGCCAGCAGGAGGCGGAGACCGAGCGCAATGCGCTGTCCAAGCAGATCGGCAAGGCCAAGGCCTCGGGCGATGAGGACGAGTTCAACCGTCTGCGCGCCGAGGTCGACCGGCTGAAGACCGTGCTCGAGGAGGCCGGCCAGCAGGCGCGGCATTTCGACGAGACGCTGAGCCAGCACATGGCGGCCCTGCCGAACCTGCCGGAAGCAGGCGTGCCCGCCGGGGCGGACGAGGCGGAGAATGTCGAGGAACGCCGCTGGGGCACGCCGCGCGAGTTCGACTTCGAACCGAAGGATCATGTCGATCTGGGCGAGGGGCTCGGCCAGATGGATTTCGAAGGCGCCGCGGCGCTTTCGGGCGCGCGCTTCGTGGCCCTGAAGGGCCCGCTGGCCCGGCTCGAGCGGGCACTCGCGCAATTCATGCTCGACCTGCACACGGCCGAGCACGGCTATACGGAGGTTTCGCCGCCCTACATGGTGCGCGACGAGGCCATGTTCGGCACGGGACAGCTTCCCAAATTCGCCGACGACCTCTTCCGCACCACCGATCATCGCTGGCTGATCCCGACGGCGGAAGTGCCGCTGACCAATCTGGCGCGCGACGCGATCCATCCGGACACCACGCTGCCCATGCGCATGACGGCGCACACGCCCTGTTTCCGCGCCGAGGCCGGTTCGGCCGGCCGCGACACGCGCGGCATGATCCGCATGCACCAGTTCCACAAGGTGGAAATGGTCTCCATCGTGACGCCGGAGGAGAGCGCCGCCGAGCTGGACCGCATGACCGGCTGTGCCGAGAAGGTGCTGCAGCTGTTGAACCTGCCCTACCGGGTGATGCTGCTGTGCTCGGGCGATATGGGCTTTTCCGCCAAGCGCACCTACGACCTGGAAGTCTGGGTGCCCAGCCAGAAGAATTACCGCGAGATCTCCTCCTGCTCGAATTGCGGGGATTTCCAGGCGCGCCGCATGAATGCCCGTTTCCGCCGCGAAGGCGAGAAGCGTCCGGCCTTCCTGCACACGCTCAACGGTTCCGGCGTCGCCACCGGCCGCGCCCTGCTGGCTGTGATGGAGAACTACCAGAATGCCGACGGTTCGATCACCGTGCCGGAGGCGCTGCGTCCCTATATGGGCGGGATCGAGACGCTGGGCGCCTGAGGCCGGCTGCGGCCGCACTGGGTCGCGTCTGAACGAATTGGCGGGTGCGGGCGTTGCGCCATGTCGCAACGGGAGATGCGTCATGGCCAATCCGCTACGAATTCTGGTTCGCGACTATGGCTGGGTCCATCTGTCGCTCGGCCTGCTCGGCAATCTGGTCTTTCTGACCGGCAGCGTCCTCTTCCTGCCGCCCCTCGAGCATCTCAAGACGATCGGCGTATGGCTGTTCATCTTCGGTGCGGCACTGATGGCGGCAGGCTCGCTGGGACGGCTGCTCGTGGATATCTGGTATTCGGACGACCGGTCCCGGTCCGGATGAATTGTCCGGATGCGGATCATAAGAAATGAAGTTCCGCCGTTAACCGAGTTTCTTAATGACCGTTTAATGGGGGAGGCGTGAATTCGGGACGTTCAATCGGGTGAATTCGATGCGTTTCGGAGCATTCTTCAGCGCTGACAGCAAGGCCGGCGGCGCCTATTCGGCCGTCTATCGCAGCCGGGTGAGGCGGGATGCCTTCTGGCTTGTGATCGCTTGCGCGGTCGCCCTGATCCTTGCGATCCGTTTCGACCTGTTCGAGCGGGTCATCGATTTCGCTGCCGGTCACGAGAGCTGGGAGGTCGACGAATTCCTCAACCTGTTCGTCATTACCTCGGTCGGCGGACTGATCTTCTCGGTGCGCCGGCTCAGGGATCTGGACCGGGAATTGCGCCAGCGCGCCGCGGCGGAGGAACGGGTCCGCGTCCTCGCGATGCAGGATCCGCTGACCGGCCTGCCCAATCGCCGTCATTTCTCGCGCTTCATCGGCCAGCGGCTGGAGACCGGCGAGGCGATGGCCTGCCTCGTGATCGACCTGGACCGCTTCAAACCGGTCAACGACCTCTACGGCCATGCCATCGGCGACGGCTTGCTGGTCCATCTGGCCGGGGTGTTCCGTGCCGCGGCGGGCGAAAAGGGCATGGCGGCCCGTCTGGGCGGCGACGAATTCGCCATTGTCGTGCCCGGCGCCGGGCGCGATGCCGCCGCACAGATCGCGGAGAGCGTTCTGACGCGCATGCAGTCGCCCTTCGACATCGAGGGCAAGGCCTGCCAGGTCGGTACGAGCATCGGGATATCCCTGTCGCCGGAAGACGGCTTGAAGACGGATGTGCTGATGCGCCGGGCCGATATCGCGCTCTACCGGGCGAAGGACGAGGGGCGGGCCCGCTACTGCTTCTTCGAAACCGGGATGGACGATCGCATCCAGGAACGCGCGCGGCTGCAGAAGGAATTGTCCGATGCGGTCCGTCTCGGCCAGATCGAGCCCTATTACCATTCGCTCATCGACCTTGCCTCCGGCGAGATCGAGGGGTTCGAGGTGCTGGCCCGCTGGAATCACCCTTTGCGCGGCCTGGTCCCGCCGACCGTCTTCATCGCGCTGGCCGAGGAGCTCGGCCTGATTTCCGACCTGTCCTGCCAGATCCTGCGCCAGGCCTGTACCGACGCGCGCGACTGGCCGTCCCATCTCAGCCTGGCGGTCAACATCTCGCCGCTGCAACTGCGCGACCGCTGGCTGGCCGAGCGCATCCTGCAGATCCTGACCGAGACCGGCTTTCCCGCCGACCGTCTGGAGCTGGAGATCACCGAGGATGCGCTGGTCGACGATGTCGAGACGGTGCGCAATGTGATCGTGTCGCTGAAGAACCAGGGGATCCGGATCGCCCTGGACGATTTCGGCACCGGCTATTCCAGCCTGCAGCACCTGCGCGACCTGCCGATCGACAAGCTCAAGATCGACCGCTCCTTCGTGCAGAATGCCCGCTCCGACGCGGAGTCGATCTCCATCATTTCGGCGATCATCGGCCTGGCCGGCACGTTGGGCCTGAAGGTGACAGCCGAAGGCATCGAGACGCAGGAGAACGGTCTCTGGCTGCGCGAGATGGGATGTGCGCTGGGTCAGGGCTTCCTCTACGGCGAACCGGCCGATGTGCGCCGCACATCGGCCCTGCTGAAGGAGGTCGCCTCGGCCAAGCGCAAGCCCCGCGCGCGCCGGGGCAGGGCGTCCGGCACTCGCCGGGCCGACGCCGGTCCGGTTCGCCGCCGCGGCTCCGCCTAGCGCTCGTCCGTATTGGCGCGCAGCCAGGGTTCCAGTTTTTCAAAGCGGAATTCCCCGGTCTCGTAGAGGCCGAGGATGAAGTCGATGGCGTCATCCTGACGAGCGGTGAGCGCCAGGCCGTTCATGCCGAGGAAGATATCTGTCGCGGCAAAGGCTGTTCGCTTGTTTCCGTCAATGAAAGGGTGGTTTTGGGAAAGGCTTTCCCAAAGTGCCGCGGCTTCCTCGATGATGTCATTGTAATAGCCTGACTGTGGACGGAGCAGGGCGGATTCGAGAGCACTCTTGTCTCGCATCCCTTCACCACCGCCATAGACGGCAATCTGACGTTCATGGATGAAGAGAATGCTGGCCTCGGTCAGATACCGGGTCACTCTGCGAGTTTCCGATAGAGCCCGTCATACTGGGTCATCGATCCATCAAGCAGTTCAGCAACATCGGACTGAACGCCGGACGTGTGCGCTTTTCTGGCCAACAGCCCGGCAATCGCCTCGTCGACGAGCGCCTGGAGGTCGCGGCCTTCGGCCTCGGCCAGCGATTTCAGCTCGGCGAGGAGGGTGGCATCCAGTTCGGCGGAAAAATGTTCGCGGGGCTGGCCCATCATCCACTCCAGACAGTCGACTCCAAGCGGTCGATTTCGGATCCTGTAGCACGAAAAGCGTGTTCGTGAAACGTTCCGACCTGCCGGTATTGTGAACGCCGGACTGACGCATCGATTGCCGCCCTGCCGGGAACCGCCTAGAAGCGACGGAGACGACAGACCGAAGGACAGTCCGCCCATGATCCCTGACAATCCGCGTATCCTGCTGACCAATGACGACGGCATCCGGGCCCATGGCCTGAAAGTGCTGGAGAAGATCGCGCGCGACCTGTCGGACGATGTGTGGATCGTCGCCCCGCACGAGGAACAGTCCGGGGCCGGGCGCTCGCTGACCCTGCACGCGCCGCTGCGCGTGCGCCAGTACGAGGAGCGCAAATTCTCCGTTTCCGGCACGCCGACCGACAGCGTGCTGATGGGCGTGCAGGACATCATTCCCGGCAAGAGGCCGGACCTTGTGCTCTCCGGCGTCAATCGCGGCCAGAACATCGCCGAGGACATCACCTTTTCCGGCACCGTGGCCGGCGCGATGCAGGGCATGCAGCTGGGCATTCCCGCCGTCGCGCTGTCCCAGGCCTACGGGTTCAAGAAGGGCGATCCGATCGAGTGGGAGACGGCGGAGACCTATGGCGCGCCGATCCTGCGCCGCCTGTTCGACCTGAAATGGCCCGAGGACGTGCTGATCAACATCAACTTCCCGGACCGCAAGCCGGAGGATGTCACCGAGGTGGAAGTCACCCGCCAGGGCCGGCGCGACCAGCACATCCTGCACGCCGAGCACCGCACCGATCCGCGCGGCGCGGACTATTACTGGCTGGCCTTCAAGGGCATCCTGTCCAATCCGCCCGAAGGGGTGGACCTGAAGGCGGTCTATGACGGCAAGATTTCCGTCACCCCCCTTCACATGGACCTCACGCACGGCGAAACTCTGGGCAATCTGAAGCAGATGCTCGGCGGCGTCCCGCCCAAGCACTGAGCTGGTTCGCCGGGCCGCGCCCGCCGCAAGGAACACGCCGATGACCATCCCCGACCCGCGCATGATCCAGCTCGTGATGAGCCTGCGCGGCGGGGGTGTGACCGATGCCAAGGTGATGGGTGCGCTGGAGCGCACGCCGCGCCATCTCTTCGTGCCGGACCGGTTCGGCGACCAGGCCTATGACGATCGGGCGCTGCCGATCGATTGCGGCCAGACGATCTCCCAGCCGCTGATCGTGGCACTGATGACCCAGGCGCTGAAGCTGGACGACCGCTGCAAGGTGCTCGAGATCGGCACCGGCTCGGGCTACCAGGCCGCCGTGCTGGCGCGGCTGGCGCGGCGTGTCTACACGGTCGAGCGCTATCGCACCCTGGCCCGCGAGGCCGAGGAGCGTTTCCATGCCATGCGGCTGACCAATATCGTCACGCGGATCGGCGACGGCACGGCCGGCTGGCCGGAACAGGCCCCCTTCGACCGCATCATCCTGACCGCGTCGGCGCCGCAGCGCCCCGATGCCATTCTCGACCAGCTCAAGGAGGGCGGGATCGCCGTCGCGCCGGTCGACCGGGACGCCAAACAGGTGCTGGTCCGCTATGTCCGCGAGGGCGACGACATCGTTGAGACCGACATCATGGATGTGCGCTTCGTGCCGCTGGTGAAGGGCGAGGCGCGGGCGCTCTGACCCGGTCTCAGTCCGGCGTGTCGCACTGCACCGGATGAGCCGCGATCTCGCGGCGGCGCTTCGACATCTCGTGGGTCAGCCAGAAGCCCGATCCCAGCAGCATCGCGCCGCCCAGCACCATGCCCGGGCCGGGGATTTCCCGGAACACCAGAAAACCCAGGAAGCTCGCCACCACCGGCGAGACGATGATGTCGACCAGGGAGTAGAGATTGGCGTCGATCGTCCTGAGCACCAGGCTGATCCCGAAATAGGCGAAGCCCGTGGAGATCAGGCCCAGCCCGCCCACGGCGGCCATCACCGGCATGTCGAAGGGCAGGAGATTGTCGGGCACCAGGGCGGTCACGTCGCCGGCGCCGAAGATCCACAGCGAAGGGGCGAGCAGGAGGGCCGCCACCAGCATCGACCAGGCGATGTCGTTCCCGGTCTCCGTCTTACCCTCGTGGCGCATATAGGTGATCATCGCGGCATAGATCGCCCCGTCGCCCAGGGCGACGAGATTGCCCAGCATCTCCCCGCCCTCCAGCGGCTGGGCGATAACGATGCCGGCCATGGCGATGACGAAGATGGCGATATGGATGGGCCGCGCCTTCTCGCCCAGGAAGATCGCCGAAAAGATGAAGGTGAAGAAGGGCGCGATGCTCCAGAAGATCACCGCATTGGCGATGGGAACGAGCGTCATGGCATAGTTGAACACGCTGATCTGGGTGGCGATCAGCACGCCGATGATGGCGATGTCCTTGAAATTGCGGAAGGGCAGGTGCAGCCGGTGGCCCGTACCGATGCGCAGCGTGGTCAGCAGGAAAGCGGCGGCGAGGCCGAGCGCGTAGAAGTTCAGCGTCTGGATCGGAATCAGGCCGCCGGTCAGTTTCACGAACACGCCGATCGTGGCTTCGGAAAGCGTGATGAGGAGCAGGAGGCCTCCGGTTCTCATGACATGTCCCGTCGTCCGCTGGCAGTCCGCAAGCCCAAGTCTGGCGTGGATCGGCG
>Ga0207716_100252_pt1 | contig 30127 bp, 20 predicted proteins | sample TtaePargueraPR_FD_187739 | JGI IMG/M metagenome (GOLD analysis project Ga0207716, IMG submission 187739) | Aerobic enrichment media microbial communities from Bioluminiscent Bay, La Parguera, Puerto Rico - Tt and P2 (5) (SPAdes) | ecosystem: Environmental > Aquatic > Marine > Unclassified ... | reverse complement strand
AACGGATAGACATTGCCCGGCGGAGCCCTTAACTCCCGACGCTTCCATCGTGCCTGAAGGAAACACGAGATGAGCGAGTTCCCGCCCTGCCCCGAATGCGGCTGCGTCTACACCTATGAGGACGGCGCCCTGCTGGTCTGTCCGGAATGCGCCCATGAATGGACGCCGGGGTCCGCAGCGCAAACCGGCCCCGTCTGGCGCGATGCCAACGGGACCGTGCTGGCCGACGGCGACACTGTCACCGTGATCAAGGACCTCAAGGTGAAGGGCTCCTCCCAGGTCGTGAAAGTCGGCACCAAGGTGAAGAATATCCGCCTGGTCGAGGGCGATCACGACATCGACTGCCGCATCGACGGCGTCGGCCAGATGGGCCTGAAGAGCGAGTTCGTGAAGAAGGTCTAGAAGCCGCTCCTCGCCCGGATGGCCCGGAAACGCGCTGCCGGTGCCCTTGCCCCCGCCTCAGGCCGCGGCGTCGGCCGGGAAGTTGCGCGCCCACACATCGCCGAAGCGCGGTTCGTCCCGGGCAGCCCGGCCGATGGCGGCCAGGTGCGGCGCATCTGCCTCGAACCAGTCGGGGCCGGGGCGCCATTGCGTCATGGCGGCCAGATACACATCGATGGCGGACATGCGCCCGCCGAGGAACCAGGGTCCCGCCGCGCGGCTGACCGAGGCCCAGCCTTCGAAAATGCGATAGAGCCTGCAGCCATAGGCATCGACGGTTTCGCGGAAACCGGCCTGGCCTTCGGGCGCCGGCACGAAGCGCGCGGGCACATCGCCATAGGTGTAGGTCGGGTAGACATTGGCGACCAGGAAGACGAGCGCGTTGAGAAAATCCGCGCGAGCCAGATCGTCCGGGCCCGGCACCAGGGAATCCTCACCGGCCAGATCCGCCAGGTGAAGCGTGATCGCCGCGCTCTCCGTCATCACCGTGCCATCGTCCAGCACGAGGGTGGGGACCTGCGCCAGCGGGTTGAGCGTGGACAGCGCGTCGCGCGCGCCGTCATCGGCATAAAGATCGCCCACCGTCTCGAACGTGTAGTCCATGCCGTACCAGACCAGTTGCGCCTCGACGATCACCGATCCCCAGCCTGCGCGTCCGTAGAGTTTCACGAGATATCCTCCCTCATGCCGATGTGTGGCGCCGCCGCAGCCGGCTGTGGGCTGGAACGCCGATAACTGTTAAAATGTATTTTGGAGGTTATTCATGAGTCAACCCGTAAAACAACTTTTATCGGTTAGCTTCACAGACGACGGAGCCCCAGCATGACCGATTTCGGCCCTGACCACTTCATCGGCGGATGCCTGGCGATCGACTTCTCGAACACCGCGGACGGGCGCGAGACGACCTTGCTGGACGAGTTGAAAGAGAGTGAGGACTTCCTCGCCTGGATGGAGGCTGCCGGCTATTGGGACGCGGCCGACCGGGCGGCCCTGGCCGAACTCCTGGCCGATCCCGCTCGCTATGCCCAATTCCGCGATACCGCGCAGGATCTGCGCGAAGCGATCTATACCTCCCTCGCCTCCCGCATCCGCGAAGGCCGGCCCGATACCGGGGCGCTGGACCGCATCGCCGGGCACTACCGGACCGTCGCCGCCGACGCCGCCTTACGGCTGGACAGCGAAGGTCATGCCCGGCTGGACTGGTCGGACGCTCCGGCGGACAGCCGGTTTCTCGCCCCCATCGTCATGGATGCCGTCGACCTTCTGGGCGACGCGCCGCGCGAGCGGCTCAAACAATGCGATGGCGAACAGTGCGGCTGGCTGTTCCTGGACACGTCCAAGGCCGGGCGGCGGCGCTGGTGCGACATGGCCACCTGCGGCAATGTCTCGAAGGCCAAGCGGCATGCGGCCCGCAAGCTGGGGCAGGGCGACGCGGCTTCCTGAAGCGTGCCGCACCGGCGCTATTCCTCCAGCACCGCCTCGCCCTCGACGTCCAGCTCGATGACAAGCCCCGGCGCCGCCGCCTGGCCCTCGCGGCTCACCGGCTGACCGCCGCCGACCCAGATCCTGGCCGGTCCCGGCTCGATACGGCGCACGCCCTCCGCATCGACGGTGGAAAAGGCGCGCGGATCGAGCGTGAATTCGAGGGTGCGGGTCTCGCCCTGCGCCAGGGCCACGCGCCGGAAGCCGCGCAGCGAGCGGATCGGCGCGCCATCGACCTGTGGCCGGCTCACATAGAGCTGGACGACTTCCTCGCCGTCCATCCCGCCGTCATTGGTCACCTCCACCGAGATCTCCACCGGCTCGCCCGCCGCGACCGGACCGTCCGGTCCCTGCGGATCACCGTATTCGAAGCGCGTGAAGGACAGGCCGTGGCCGAACGGATAGAGCACCTCGCCCTCGAAACGGCGATAGGTGCGGCCCGACATGTCGTAGTCGGAGAAGCCCGGCAGTGCGTCGACCGAGCGATAGAAGGTCACCGGCAGGCGGCCGGCCGGGCTGTAATCGCCCGCGATCAGCCCGGCCACGGCCTCGCCGCCCTGCCCGCCCGGATACCAGGCCTGGACGATGGCGGGCACGTGCTCGTCGGCCCAGTTCACCGCCAGCGCGCTACCGCTCATCAGCACCAGCACCACCGGCGTGCCCGTGGCATGGACCCGTTCCAGCAAGTCCTGCTGCGGCGCCGGCAGGCCGATCGCCGTGCGGTCGCCGCCGGCAAAGCCCGGCGCATCGACCCGCATCTCCTCGCCCTCCACGCGCCAGGACAGGCCAGCCACGAAAACGGCGAGATCGGCGTTCACGGCCGCTTCGACGGCTTCGGCGGCCCGGTCGCCCGGCGGGCTCCAGACCAGGCGGTGAAGGCCGCGCGGCCCGCGCTGGATCGCCTCGACGGTGACCGGATGGGCCATGCCCGCCTCGAGCGCCACCGATTGCGCCGCGACCGAGGGCGGATGCTCGGCCGACCAGGCATCAACAACCAGCCTGTCACCCACCCGGATGCGATACCCGGTCTGGCTGACCAAGCGGAAATCATAGTCGCCGCTCTCCTCGACCCGGATGAAACCGGTCCAGCGCACGGCGCCGTCACGCACATCCCCGTCCCAGAGCTGGCGCGCCCCGGCCAGCTCGACCGTTTCCACCGGCTCGCCCGACATGGCGCGTGTGTCGAAGCGCTCGGACACCAGGCCCGGGATCTCGCATTGGGCATCAGCGCACAGATTGGCGGCCGGCACGTCCGGTTCGGCCGCTCCGACCAGGCCCGTGCCCATGGCGAAGCTCACCTCGCTGTCGGGGTAACGCGCGCGGATGCCGTCCAGCACGGTGGAATAGTCCGTCGGCGTGCCGTTGTAATTGCCGATCAGCGCGTCATAGCTGTCCGCATTGGGACCGATGACGGCGATGCGCTCCGGCGCCTCTTCCAGCGGCAGGAAACCGTCGGCATTGCGCAGCAGCACCATGGAGGCCTGCGCCATGCGCAGGGCCACGGCACGGTGCTCCGGCGTGTCGTGATCGGCCGGGCCGATATCCGCGAAGGGCGTGGTGGCGTAGTCGTCGAACAGGCCCAGCCGCACGCGGGCGGAGAAGAGGCGCACCAGCGCCCGGTCGAGCACGGCCTCGTCCAGCCGCCCCATGCGCACCGCCGCGATGATGTGATCGGCCTCGGTGGACATGTCGTTGCGATAATCGCCGCAGATCAGATCCATGCCGGCCTCGAAAGCCAGTGCGACGCCCTCTTCCGGCGTGTCGGCATAGTCCAGGCTGTCCTCGCGGAAGACATTGGCCGCCGCGCCGCAATCGGAAACGACATAGCCGTCGAACCCCCACAGATCGCGCAGATAGTGCTGCATCAGCTCGCTGCTGGCGCAGGCCGGGATGCCGTCGACGGCATTGTAGGCGCACATCACCGATTCCGCGCCGCCCTCCATGATCGTGGTGCGGAAGGCCGGCAGATAGGTCTCGTGCAGGTCGCGCGGCGAGGGATGGATGTCCTCGCGGTGGCGATTGGATTCCGGACCGGAGTGGACGGCATAGTGTTTCACCGTCGCCACCGTGCGCAGATGATCCGGGTCATCGCCCTGCAGGCCGCGGATGAAGGGCAGGGCGATCTGCGCGGTCAGGTGCGGATCCTCGCCATAGGTCTCCTGGCCGCGCCCCCAACGCGGATCGCGGAAGATGTTGATGTTCGGCGACCATACCGTCAGGCCGCGATACCAGTCGGACCCGCCGTCCGGACCGACCGTTTCGACGTATTTGGAGCGGAATTCTGTGGCGATGACATCGGCCACTTCGCGCATCAGCGGCGCATCCCAGGAGGCCGCCATGCCGATCGCCTGGGGAAAGACCGTCGCCTCGCCGGCGCGTGCGACCCCGTGCAGGCCCTCATTCCACCAATTGTATTCGGGCACTTCCAGACGCGGGATCGCCGGTGCCGTGTGACCCAGTTGTTCGGCCTTCTCCTCCAGCGTCATCTCGGCGACGAGGGCCTGCGCGCGCGTGCGGGCATCCAGCGATGCATCGCGCCAGGCGGGAACGTCGCCGCCGGAGGTCGTGCCGGCACTGTCCTGCGACACCGGATCGGCGGGTGAGGCTTCCTCCTGCGGCGCAGGCGCACAGCCGGCCACCCAGATCGCATACAAACCTGCCAGCCCACCGGCCAGACGAGATGCCGATACCATGCCAATCCTCCCATATTGTCGGAGTTTTGATATCGAAACACCCGATCTGCGGCAATATCAAAATTGGCTGCAGTTCCGAAATTTCGGCCTATGGCACCCTTCGAAGCTGGCTCGGAAACAATCGATCCGATGGAGCAGCGGTGGGATTTGAGCCCAATAACTCTGACAATAATGGCGACGCTGGCCCCAAGCTTGCGCCACCACATTACGGGGAATTTACTTACCCGGGTGGTGTCTCACGTTGCACCCTGAAACCATGCATCCTGTGAAACAGGTTAGGGGTAGATCATGAAAAAGCTTCTCGCGGCCGCGCTCGTGGCGGCCGTCTCGATCGGCGGTCTGGCGCACGCCCAGATGCCCGAAATCGACATTCCGTACGAAAGTTTCGAGCTGGAGAACGGGCTGACCGTCGTCGTCCACGAGGACCGCAAGGCGCCTATCGTCGCCGTCTCGGTGTGGTACGGCGTCGGCTCCGCGAACGAGCCGGCCGGCCGCACGGGCTTCGCCCACCTGTTCGAACACCTGATGTTCAACGGGTCGGAAAATTACAATGACGATTATTTCGGCCCCTTCGAACAGGTCGGCGCCACCGGCATGAACGGCACGACCTGGTTCGACCGCACCAACTACTTCCAGACCGTGCCCACGCCGGCGCTGGACATGGCGCTGTGGATGGAATCCGACCGCATGACGCACCTCTTGGGCGCGATCGACCAGGAGCGGCTCGACGAGCAGCGCGGCGTCGTCCAGAACGAGAAGCGCCAGGGCGACAACCAGCCTTACGGGCTGGTGGAGTATTCCCAGCTGCGCGCCCTCTTCCCGGAAGGCCATCCTTATGCCCACTCCACGATCGGCTCGATGGAAGACCTCGACGCCGCCTCGCTGGAAGACGTTCAGGACTGGTTCCGCCAGTATTACGGTGCCTCGAATGCCGTGCTGGTTCTGGCCGGCGATATCGACGCCGAGGAAGCCCGCCCGCTGGTCGAGCGCTATTTCGGCGACGCCCCGGTGGGCCCGCCGACCACGCGCATGGACGGCTGGGTTCCCGAACGCGACCGCGACACGACCGAGACCATGTATGACGACGTGCCCCAGGCGCGCCTCTATCGTACCTGGGTCGTGCCGGGCCGCATCACCGAGGAACGCGCCCAGCTGGAGCTGTTCGCCACCGTGCTCGGCGGCGGCCGCACCTCGCGCCTCTATCGCGACTTCGTCTTCGACCGCCAGGTCGCGACCCGCGCCGTGGCCTATGTCGAGGAACACCAGCTGGCCAGCCAGTTCCATATCGAGGTGACGCTCAATCCGGGCGAGGACCCGGCCGAGGCCTCGGCACGCATCGACGAGATCGTCGCCGAGCTCCTCGAAGAGGGTCCGACCGAGGACGAGCTCGAGGCCGCCCGCACCCGCACGAATGCGGCCATGGTGCGCGGGCTGGAAGAGATCGGCGGGTTCGGCGGCAAGGCCGTCACCCTCGCCCAGGGCCAGCTCTACGCCAACGATCCCGGCTTCTGGCGCACCTATCTGGAGCGCATCAACACGGCCGAGGCCGATGCCATCGCCGCCACGGCGAACGAATGGCTGAACACGGGCTATCACGAGATCACCGTGCTGCCCTTCGGCGACTATCAGAGCGTGGAAACCGATGCCGACCGTTCGGCCCTGCCGGTCGTGGCGGAGACGCCGGAACTGGTCTGGCCGTCCGTCGAGACCGCCGAGCTGTCCAATGGCGTCGACGTGGTCTTCGTGCGCCGCGACGCGGTGCCGGTCGTGGAAATGCAGATGGTGTTCGATGCCGGCTATGCGGCCGATGCCGTCGAGGGCGGCCAGGTCGGCCTCAACAGCTTCACCATGAACATGCTGGACGAAGGCGCCGGCCGGATGGACGCGCTGGAGATCGCCGCGGAAGCGGAAAGCCTGGGCGCCAACCTGTCGACCGGGTCGGGCCTCGACCAGTCCACGGTGACGCTCTCGGCCCTGTCGTCCAACCTGCAGCCCTCGCTGAACCTCATGGCGGCTGTGATCACCGATCCGACCTTCGCCGACGAGGACATCGAGCGCATCCGCGAGCAGACGCTCAACGGCATCCAGCAGGAAATGGCCAATCCGATCGCGATCGCCCTGCGCATGCTGCCGCCGGAAATGTATGGCGAGGGCCATGCCTATTCGGTGCCCTTCACCGGATCCGGCACGCCGGAGAACGTCTCCGGCTTCACCCGCGACGACCTGATCGCCCACCAGCGCGCTTGGCTGCGTCCGGACAATGCGACGCTGTTCATCGTCGGCGACACCACGCTGGACGAGATCACGCCGATGCTGGAACGGGCCTTCCGCCGCTGGGACGCGCCCAACGAGCCCCTGCCGCAGAAAAACCTGTCGCAGGCGCAGAATGCGGACAGTGCCCGCATCATCCTGGTGGACCGTCCCAACTCGCCGCAATCGCTCATCCTGGCCGGTCTGATCGGCCCGGAGGGCACGGTGGACGAGCCGGAAGTCTATGCCGCGATGAACGACGCCATCGGTGGCTCCTTCTCGGCCCGGGTCAACATGAACCTGCGTGAGGACAAGGGCTGGTCCTACGGTGCCCAGACCCTGCTCTGGGGCGCCCGGGCCCAGCGGCCCTGGATCGTCTATGCGCCGGTCCAGACCGACCGCACGGCCGACAGCCTGGCGGAGCTTCAGCGGGAGTTCACCGAGTTCACCTCCACCAATCCGGCCACGCCGGAGGAGCTGGAGCGCTCGATCAACAACAATACCCGCTCCCTGCCCGGCCAGTTCGAGACCGCGGCGGCCGTTCGCGGCAGCCTGGTGAACAGCCACAATCTGGGCCGTGACTGGGACTTCCCGGCCACGCTGACCGACCGCTACCGCTCGCTCGACCTGGAAGAGGTCCGCGCCGCGGCACAGGAGGTCGTGCACCCGGAACAGCTGGTCTGGCTGATCGTCGGCGATGTCGCCGAGATCGAGGCCTCGATCCGCGAGCTCGACATGGGCGAGATCGAAGTACGCCGCCTGGGCGAATAGTTCGGTTCCGGCACCTTGAAATAGCGTGTGACGGCCGGGCCGTGCCCCGGCCGTCACACTCTGCCGCGCCCCCTAGCGCCGCATCCGCACGCCCACGAAGAAGCGCCGGCCGGTCTCGGAGTATTCCAGCAGGCGCGGCTCCGCGATCGTGTAGGCCCGGTAGCCCTCGTCGGTGAGATTGAGCGCTTCGGCATAGACCGAGATCATGTCGGTCACGTCGTAGCCGATGATGGCGTCGATCTGCTCATAGCTCGCCGCGAATTCCGGATCGGCTTCCTGGCCCGCCGGGGTCAGCAGGAACTCATCCCGCCAGTTGTAGGCGATACGGGCATTCAGCCGGTCGCGCTCGTAGAAGAGCTGGAGATTGGCCGTCCACTCGGACAGGCCGGGCAGCGGGAATTCCTGGCTGCCGACACCGCCCTCGTCCTCGATATCCTGGCCGGCCTCGTTGGCCATGAATTCCGCATCGCTGTCGACATAGGTCAGATTGGCATTGATGCCGAACCCGGCAAGCGGCGCGGGCAGAAGATCGTCGAACGTATACTGGACGGCGATTTCCGCACCGAGCAGTTCGGCCCCCGCCCCGTTTTCCGGCCGCGTGACATTGAAGCTCTCGCCGGCCAGGGACGGATCGATGCCGTAATCGGCCGGATTGTCGATCGTGAGGGTGCGCGTCTGGTCGAAAATGAAGGATTCCACGTCCTTGTAGAAGACCGAGACCGCGATGATGCCGTCATTCCCGGTGTAGTATTCCAGCGACGCATCGAACTGGTTGGCCAGGTAGGGATCGAGATCCGGATTGCCCTGGCTGACACTCAGCGCGACCTCGTTGACCGACTGGCGCGGCGCCACATCGTCGAAGGCCGGACGCGCCATGACCCGCGCGGCGGCCCCGCGCAGGACGAGATTGTCGGTCAGCTCGATCCGCACATTGGCGCTGGGCAGCACCTCGGTTCCCTCGTCGGAGAAGGAGACCGCTTCCGGCGCCCCGCCATTGAGAATGCCATAGCCGTCCGCATCCAGCTCGGTGCGCACGACGCGGACGCCGGCATTGCCCGAGACCGGACCGCTCAGAAAGTTCATCTGGCCGTAGGCCGCCAGGCTACGCTCGTTGACGTCATAGCTGTTCAGGAGGTCGGCCGGGTAGTCGAAGCCCTCGGCGGGCACGAGCCCGTCGCGGGCCCGGTCGAAATCGACCACGACCGTGCTCCAGAACGGGTAGGCGCCGCCCAGATAATCGCTGACGGCATAGTTGCCGTTATACTGGTCCAGCGGCGCGGCGCCGTCGTCCGTTATCGAGCTGTCGCGATACTTGAACTGGGTTGCCGACTGTTCCCGCCCGCGATCGCGGACGGCAAGGCCGAACTGGAGCGTGTCCAGGAAACCGCGGCCGATCTCGCGCTCCGCATCGAAGGCCGCACGGGTTTCCGCATCCTCCACATCGCGCTCTTCCACCACGACCTGGCGCAGCTGGGTGTAGAGGCTGGCGTCGGAATAGGCCGTCTCCTGGCTGGGGCCGAAGAAGGTGAAGACGGGCCGGTAGGGATCGGTCAGGTCGTAACCGACATTGCCGGTCCCGTCCCAGACATATTTGAGATCGCTGGGCACCGAGACATCGGCTGCCGAGTAGCCGAGCTCGCCCGTGAAGCTCCAGGCCCCGGCCTGCCATTCCGCATCGGCCGTCAGCACGAGCGCGTCGCTTTCCTCGTTCCGGCGCTGATTGTTCGAGCCGATCGCCACGTCGCGGATCATCGCCGAGACCACGGCATCGTCCTGCGCTTCGATGTCGAAGATTTCCGAGCCCTTCTTGAAGCGGTGCAGGAACTGGTACTTCGTCTGTTCCAGGTCATAACGGGAGAAGAGCGCGCTGAAGCCGTATTCCAGGTTGGACCCCGGTGCGTGCCGGACGGCGCCGAACAGGCCGAGACGCTCGCGGTTCTCGTCGAACAGGCGCAGCTGGCCGTTCTCCCAGACGTCGAGATCCTCGGTGCCCGCCGGGGCGTTGCCGAAGAAGTCGCCGACCGGGTTCCAGCCGCCCGAGAAGACCGCGTCCTGGCGCACGGCACGGTCGGAATAGCTGATCCCGCCCAGCACGGCGAGATCGCCATTGGCGAAGGTATTGCCGGCCATCACGGTGGCGCGCGGATCCCATTCCCCGGCGAGATCGTTCTGGAACGCGGCGACATCGACGCTGAGCTGGGGGCCTTCCAGATCCATCGGGTCCGGCGTGATCAGATTGATCTGACCGGCCAGCCCGCCTTCGCTGTCCTCGGCCGAAGGCGACTTGATCACTTCCAGCCGTCCGAAGAGTTCCGAGGCGAAGAGATCGAGCGGCACGGCGCGGCTGTCCGAGGTCGACATTGCCGTCATGCCGTTGATAGTGACGCGGCTCAGCTCCGGCGGAAGGCCGCGGATCGTCACGAAACGCCCTTCGCCCTGGTCGCGGGTGATCGATACGCCCGGCACGCGCTGCAGCGCCTCGGCGATGTTCTGGTCCGGCATGGCGCCGATCTCGCTGGCACTGATAACGTCGCGGATATCGTCGGCGGTGCGCTTGTTCTCGATCGAGCGTCTCAGACTGGCGCGATAGCCGGTAACGGTGATGATGTCGGCATCCGCGTCACCGGCCTGCGGCACATCCTGCGCCTGCGCCGGAGCCATGACGGCGGTTGCGGCCAGGACGCCGATCGCGGCGCCACCCAGAAGTCCTGTCCTGAACATTGAAATCCCCCTTGGAACACATCGCGAAAACACTTCGCGTCAGGGGCTTTCATCATTTTTAGGTGTTTATTCTCAAGTAAAAGATTTATGAAAATTTGTCACTGGAGAATTTTATACTTTAAAGTTGTGATTTTCGATTGTATCAATGAGCTTGAGTTTACGAAACCCGGCCAAAAATCAATTTAGTAATGAGTTCAAATCAACAATGAACCACCGATCGGGATCCGAAGGCGATATCGTCCTGTTCGATGCTGTCGTCCGCGGCGGGACCTTTGCCGCCGCCGCGCGCGAACTCGGCGTCACTCCCGGCGCGATCAGCCGGCGCATCAAGGCGCTGGAAACCCGGCTGGGCGCCCGTCTTGTCTCGCGCACCACACGCTCGCTGACCCTGACCGAAGCCGGCGCGCGCTATGCCGAACGCTGCGCGCGCATCGTGGCCGACATCGTCGAGGCGGAAAACGCCGCGTCCGACGACACCAATGCCCCGGGCGGGCTGCTGCGGATCGGCGCCTCGGCCTCGCTCTGGGACTATGTCCTGCTGCCGCAATTGACGGGCTTCCTGGAGGCCCACCCCTCCATCGTGCTCGACATGGTCACCGGCGGGCGCAACCTGTCGCTGATCAACGACAAGCTGGATGCCCTGGTGATGACCCGCCCGCCGGTCGATATCAGCGTGGTCGGCGTGCGCCTGTTCGACACGCCCTGGGTGACCTGTGCGGCCCCCGGCTATGTGCGCGAACACGGCGAGCCGCGCACCCCCGGCGATCTGACCGGTCACGCCTGCCTGGCGCCGCGCAATCTGGCCGGCGACCGGATCACCCGCTGGGCCTACCGCACCCCCCAGGGCACCCAGCATGTCGATGTGCGGCCGCGCATGACGGGCCTGTCCATCCACCTCCTGCCGCTGGCGCGCCAGGGTTTCGGCATTGCCCGCATCCCCGCCCATCTGGCCCGCCAGGATCTGGAGGCCGGAACGCTTGTCACATTGCTGCCCGACTATCCCGATGCCGATGCGCGCAGCGTCTTCCTGCACTGCCCGCGCCTGCCCCGGCGTCCCCGGCGCGCGAGCCGCGCCATCGACACCCTGCTGCAGGCCTACGGCCTGACACTCGACGCCCTCAACTGACCCGGACCCGCCCGGAGATGCCCATGCCCGACCGGACACGCCTTTCCCGCTACACCGATATCGACCGCCGGCTCTTCCTGCTGGGCGGACTGGCCGGCGCCGCCCTGACGCAGACCCCGGCCGTCGCGAACATCCGGACCGAGCCGTCCTTCGCGACCACGCCCTTCACCCTCGGCGTCGCCTCCGGCGACCCGCTGGCCGACCGGGCGATCATCTGGACACGGCTGGCGCCCGAGCCCTTCGCCCAGCATGGCGGCGCCGGCGACACGCCGGTGGAAGTGGAATGGGCCGTCTTCGAGCCGGGCGATCCGCAACGCGTCGTCCGCAGCGGCCTGACCGTGGCCTGGCCGGACCTCGCCCACAGCGTGCATGTCGATGTCGACGGGCTCGCCCCGGGCCGGGAATACGGCTACCGCTTTGCCTGCGGCGGCTGGCAGAGTCCCGCCGGGCGGCTGAAGACCGCCGACCCGGAGGCCGCGGAATGCCGCTTCGCCGTGACCAGTTGCAACAATTACGAACACGGCTATTTCACCGCCTTCGAACGCATCGCCGCCGACCGGCCGGACTTCATCTATCATGCCGGCGACTTCATCTACGAAAAGGCCGGCCGCAGCGATCTGGTCCGCCAGCACCGCGGCGGGCAATGCCTCACGCTGACCGACTACCGCCAGCGCTATGCCCAGTACCGCAGCGATGCGCAGATGCAGGCCATGCACGCCGCCGCGCCGCTCATCGCCGCCTGGGACGATCACGAGGTGGCCGGCAACTGGGCCGGTCTGGACGACAAGTTCGGCACGCCGCGCGAGGTCTTCGCGCTGCGCCGGGCCGCCGCCTGGCAGGCCTTCTACGAACACATGCCGATCCGCCTGCCCGAGGGGGCCGACTACAACCGCTACTCCGTCGACCGCGCCTTCGCCTTCGGCGGCGGCATGGACCTCGCCGTGCTCGACACCCGCACCTATCGTGACGACCAGGCCTGCGACGATACGGACGGACCGCTGTGCGACGCAGCGCTGGATCCGGCGCGCACCCTGCTGGGCCCGCACCAGGAAGCCTGGTTGGAGCACTGGCTGACGAACCGCACCGCGCCCTGGGCGGTGATCGCCCAGCAACTGCCCAGCTTCCGGCTGGACTACGGAGCCGGCGACGCGGAAGAAGTGTCGATGGACAAGTGGGACGGTTATCCGGCCGCGCAGCGACGCTTTCACGCGGCCCTGGCCCGGCACGCGCCCGGCGAAACCCTGGTTCTGGGCGGCGACGCCCACGCCCATTTCGCCAGCCGCCTGCAGACCGGCTGGGACGATGCCGCCACCACGTTCGGCTGGGAGATCACCACGACCTCGGCCTCGTCCGGCGGCGACGGATCGGACACCGATCCGCGCTGGCCGGTAATGCGGGCGGAAAACCCGCACCTGATGTATCACTCGAAACGGCGCGGCTATGTGCGCTGCCGCATCACGGCGGAGGCGGCCGAGGCGGATTTCGTCACCCTGGACCGGGTCAGCCGCCCTGGCGGGCAGGCCCGCACCGATGCGCGCCTGTCGATCCCGCGTGCCGGCCCGGCCGAGCTGGTCCGCCCTGCCTAGCCGCCGCGCGTGTGTGCCACGCCGCCGTCGACGATGAGGGTGGAGCCGACGACATAGTCGCCTGCCCGCGAGGCCAGGTAGATCGCCGCGCCGGCCATGTCTTCCGGCGAGCCGATGCGGCCGGCGGGCACGTGATCGCCGACCGCGTCGGCATGGTCGCGCGCGGCCTTGTTCATGTTGGACGCGAAAGCGCCCGGCGCGATGGCCGAGACCACCACGTTCGACTTCACCAGTTCCAGACCCATGCGCTTGGTCAGGTGGATCAGGCCGGACTTGGAGGCGGCGTAGGAATAGGTCTCCAGCATGTTCACCGACAGCCCGTCGATCGAGGCGATGTTGATCACCTTGGACGGACGCTCGGCCGAGGCCTTCGCCTTCAGCGCGCCGAACAGGGCCTGGGTCAGGAAGAAGGGCGATTTCACGTTGAGATCCATCACCTTGTCCCAGCCGCTCTCGGGGAAGGTCTCGAAGGGCTCGCCCCAGGCCGCGCCGGCATTGTTGACCAGGATGTCCAGCGTGTCCTCGTGCTCCAGATAGGTCTTGGCCAGCGCCTTCGCCCCGTCCGCGCCCGACACGTCCGCCGGCAGGGCGATGCACGTACCCAGCTTCGAGAGCCGCTCGGCCGTGGCCATGCATTCCGGCGCCTTGCGCGCGGTGATGTAGACCTTCGCGCCGGCGCGCACATACCCTTCGGCAATCATCTCGCCGATCCCGCGCGAGCCGCCAGTGATCAGCGCCGTGCGGCCTTCAAGGGAAAACAGAGTATCGAGCATGGGGACCTCCCGCGTTGGATTATTGTGTTGCGGGAAGGGTTAGCCGGGCCAGCGCGCGGTGTCGAGGGGGCGGTATGGGGATGACGCTTTCTTCCCCACATGAGGGAAGGTGCGTGCCGCGAACACAGAGAGCTCTGCTTTCCCCGGATTTATTCCGGGGCCTCCCGAATGCGGCCATGAGCCCCGCTTTCACCTCAGCCAGGCCCCGGCACAAGGCCGGGGGAAATGGGGTGGGTTGGGAGAAATGGGGTGGGTTGGGAGAAATGCGCAAACAGAGGCGCCCCTACCCCCCGACGAAATACCGGCCGTCACGGTCGGCTTCCGCCTGGCCGACGGCTTCCATCACGTCGAGCACGTCCTGGACGCGGCCGATCTTGGCCTTGGTGTTCTTGCCGGCGACACGGCGGGCGAGGTCTTCGGCGCTGAGCGGGCCGGTGGCGCTTTCCAGCAGCTCGCGCACGATGCGCGCCTGGGCCTTGCGGTCCTTCGCCGGGAAGGCGGGCAGTTTCTCGCCGATCTCCACGGCGGCGTCGGCCAGGGCGAGATCGCTCTGCCCGGCCCTGGCCGTTTTGGGTGCAAAGCGCGGGATCTGGAAGTCGGGCCGCAGCCAGCGCACATGGCCGCGCTTTTCCTCCTCATGCCGTTCCAGATTGAGCGCGACCAGGCGTTCCAGGATCGCCTCGTCGTCCAGATCCGAAGGCCAGCCATAGGCCTCGAACACGGCGGCATCGATATCGTCATGAATGGATTTCAGCGTGCCGACCAGGCCGGCCTCGTAGATATCCTTCTCGGCGTCGGTGAGCGGCGGCTCGTCCACCTTGCCGGCTTCCAGCGCCCGCACCCGTTCGAGCACATTGTAGAGCTTGGTCATGGTGAGGACGTCGTGCTTTTCCAGCACGGACTTGCGATGCGCATCGAGGCGTTCGCCCAGATCGTCGAGGCGGACTTTGAGGGCGGGTTTGTCGGTCAGGTCGGGGAAGGGGAAGGGGTCGAAGCAGGTGCTGTGCGTGTAGACGGGGTCGTTGCCTACGCCTTGCCGGTTTCCACGAACCGTGGCGAAAAGCACGTGAATCTTTGAACTTAATACCGCCAAAACCCCGGAATCGGAGATAGCAATAACTCTAACCTTCTGATCTGGCTGCACACCGCGATCCAAAAACAGAAAAAACCGATGCTTGGCAGTCTCCGTAGTGGCGATATAGCGATCGAGACCGCCGAGCGCCTCACGCATTCTTGAGCTAGGCTCGCCATAAAGCCACCAATTCTTACGCCTAACCTCCCGCGCGTTGTTGTCGCGTTCCGGCTTGACGTGATCCCGAAGATGTTGCGTCAGTTCTGGAACGATAGCTTCAGCGGCATCCAAACTCTGCCCAAACAAGTCTATCGAGAACACGCCGCGTGACCGCCCGGCCAAATCGCGCCCGTTTACATAGCGGTGCAAAAACCGGTTACACTGAGCGTTGGTTCCAACTAGCCTTTTTCTCTCTTCGGAAGTGATCCAGAACCCGCGACCGTAAGGCATGAAACCTTTATGCCCCAACTCCTTGTGTGCGCCTAGCGCTCGAAGGGCAGATAGGGAGATTCCCTTTTTTAATTCGCAAGTTATAACACTCTGCGTCGCCGTCAGCCTCACCTCCGGCTGATCCGTATTCAGCCCGCTTTCCTTGACCACTTCCGCCAGAACGCCATCGCGTTCCTCGCCCGGGGCGGCGACGGTCATCGCAATGCGCACGGCGGCCTTGTCGGCGCTTTTCATCCAGGGGTGATCGGGGATGGCATAGACGAGCGATAGCGGCGGCTTGCCGGACAGCGCCTTTTCGATCACGCGACGATTGAAGGTCTGGCGAATGGAATTGGTGGTGATGAAGCCGAACTGGCGCGGCCGTCCGCCGCCGCCCTTTTTCGCACCGGCCGCCACGCGCCTGGCCGCCTGGTTCCACCAGTACATGACGAAATCGGCCGATCTGGGCATGTCGCCATGGGCCGCCCACAGGGCTTCCGCATAGCCGTCGCCCAGCTCGGCCCGCAAATCCTTGCCGCCGATAAAGGGCGGATTGCCCACGATGAAATCCGCCTCCGGCCATTCCGCCGGCTTCGGGTCTTCATAGTCGTGGATTTCCCGCCGCGCGCCTTCGTCCGGCACGTCCTCGCCGGTGACGGGGTGGGGTTTCATCGTCTCGCCGTCCCATCGGGTGACCGGCTTGCCCTCTTCGTCGCGCCGCAGGGTTTTGGCGGCATAGTCCAGCACCGCGTCGCGGCATTCGATATTGTGGAAGTCGCGCAGAACCGGGTCGCGCACCACATCCTGACCGCCGGTCTTCAGCTGCCATTTGATATAGCCGATCCACAGCACGAGTTCGGCGATCGCCGCGGCGCGCGGATTGAGCTCCAGCCCGAGGAATTGATGCGGATCGACCGTATGGCCCTGGAATTCCAGCGTCGCCTCGCCACCCAGCTCGGTGATGAAATCGACCACATCGCCTTCCAGCCGTTTCATCATCTCCATGGCGACATAGAGGAAATTGCCCGTGCCGCAGGCCGGGTCGAGCACGCGGATCTCGCACAATTCCTCGTGGAAGCGACGGGCGGCGCGGCGCGCCTCGTCGCTCTTGCCGTCCTCGATGAGCGCCTGGCATTCCACCTGCACATCGCGCCAGTCCTCGCGCAGGGGCTCGATGATGGTCGGCGTGACCAGACGTTCCACATAGGCGCGCGGGGTGTAATGGGCGCCCAGCTTGTGGCGCTCCTTCTTCTCCAGCGCCTGTTCCAGCAGCGTGCCGAAGATCGCCGGTTCCACATCGCGCCAGTCGCGCCGGGCGGCGACGGTCAGCTCGGCGATCATCTCCGCCGTCAGCGGCAGGGCCTTGGCGTCCTTGAACAGGCCGCCATTGAACTTGCGCACGGGCTCGCGGATCCAGGCATTGAGCGCCGAGCCCGTATTCATGTCGGACCACAGCTGTTCCAGGGCGAGATGCGCCTTGCCGGGCATGCCCTGCAACTCTTCGAGCATGCGCGTGAAGCTGTGCTTTTTCAGCAGCTCCACGTCTTCCGCGAACATGGTGAAGAGGCAGCGCATGAGGAACATGGCCACGGTTTCCGCATCATGTGTCTTTTCCAGATCGCGGGCGATGACGGCCAGGCGGGCGGCGACATCGCGCGTGACCTCGGCCGAGCGTTTCGCCGGGTCCAGATCGTGCGGCGCCTGCCAGATCGCGCGCAGCCGGTCGCGCACGGGCTGCCGGTGCAGATCCTCCAGCAGGATGCGGAAACCGCGCCGGTCCGGGAAATGGGCGTAATTCTTCCCCTGGCCGGAGAAGTCGGCATAGATCTCGAAGCAGTATCCGACGTCGCAGACGATCAGGAAGGGCGGCCAGCCATGTTCCGGCGGCAGGTCCTTGGCATAGCGCTCGGCCTGTTCGCGCGCCGCGCGCATCGCCGTCACCCAGGCATTCGTGCCGCGCTTCGCCGTGCCCGCCTTGGTGTCTCCCGCCTCGATGCCGTGCAATTCGATCTGCGCCGGGTCGGCCGGCTTCGCCTTGCCGGATTTCGCGCTCTGCTTGGCCTCCAGCACGAAGGCGCCGCGCTTGTAGAGATCCATGAAGCGGGTGGAGGTGTGCCCGTCGGCGTGGTTGCGGGTTACCGACCGGTCGAAGACGTAGTCGTTGAGCCAGTTGCTCTCTTGGGCCGGGTCGGGTTCGGGCAGGCCGAGGAGCCGGCATAATTCCTCGATGAATTTGTGCGTGTTCGAGCGTTCCGCGCCGCCGGACTTGTCCCAGCGCTCGACGAATGCCGCGACCGTTTCCGGCGCGACGCCGTCATCCTCGAACGTCTCTGCCATGGCGCACCGCCTCCCCGCGCGATAACCGGCTGAAGCCTATCCGGTTTCCCGCCGCAGCGGCAATGTGTGATTGCGGCAGGCGGAGGGCGCCCAGGCGCTCTTTGCTCTTCTCCACCGTCACCCCGGCCGGATGGCCAGCCTTGAGCCGACAAATCGCAAAACACCGTCATCCCAGTGAAAGCTGGGGCCCAGATCGCGGAACGCGGTGGCGGATATTCACACCACACTCCCCCCACCCCGCCGTCATCCCCCGGCTTGTCCGGGGGACCTCAGCTCGCCGCGGGGCGATGGGGCTGTGGCGACAGGTGGATGGAAGCCCGCCGACAGGATGGACGAGGTCCCCCGGACAAGCCGGGGGATGACGGTTTTGAAAGGGATACCGGGAGATTTATCCGCCCCCATCCTTTCCCGCACATACTCGCAGACGGCTTCCGGGACGGGAGGCACGAGCTCAGTCCCTTGTGCCCGGGAGCGTGCGGAGCCTGTCCGCGCTGAGGGGGGGGCTTTGTCTCGAGTTCCAAGTGCATTTTTCCCGGAAGCGCGTAGCGCTGTCCGTGAGAAATGCGGAGGTGGGGAGGAAAGAGCGGGAAGGCGCCCTACCCGCCCCGCGACGCCTTTTTCCGCTCGTGCTCTTTCAGCCAGACCTTGCGGATGCGGATGGACTGGGGGGTCACCTCGACGAGTTCGTCGTCATTGATGAATTCCAGGGCATATTCCAGGGTCAGCTTGACCGGCGGGGTGAGGACGATGTTCTCGTCCGTGCCCGAGGCGCGCATATTGGTCAGCTTCTTGCCCTTGGTGGGGTTGGCGATCATGTCCTCTTCGCGGGCATTCACGCCGATGATCATGCCCTCGTAGACGTCCACGCCGTGGCCGATGAAGAGCTTGCCGCGTTCCTGCAGGTTGAAGAGCGCGAAGCCCAGCGCCTTGCCGTCGATCATGGAGACGATGGCACCGTTATGGCGCTGGCCGATATCGCCATGGCTGCGCGGGCCGTAATGGTCGAAAGTGTGGAACATCAGGCCGGAGCCGGACGTCAGGGTGAGGAATTCGGAGCGGAAACCGATCAGGCCGCGGGTCGGGACGACATAGTCGATCCGCACCCGGCCGTTTCCGTCCGGCACCATGTTCTTCATGTCGGCCTTGCGCTGGCCGAGCCGTTCCATGATGGCGCCCTGGTGTTCTTCTTCGATATCGACGGTGAGGCTTTCATAGGGCTCCAGCGTCTCGCCATTGTCTTCCTTCAGCACGACGCGGGGACGGCCGACGGCGAGCTCGAAGCCCTCGCGGCGCATCGTCTCGATCAGGATGGACAGGTGCAGCTCGCCGCGCCCGGAGACGGTGAACTTGTCCGCATCGTCCTGCTGGACGACTTTCAGCGCCACATTGTGGATCAGCTCGCGGTCGAGCCGGTCCTTGATATTGCGCGAGGTGACGAACTTGCCTTCCCGGCCCGCGAACGGGCTGTCATTGACCTGGAAGGTCATCGACAGGGTGGGCTCGTCGACCGTGAGCTGGGGCAGCGCCTCGACATGGTCCGGATCGCACACCGTGTCGGAGATTTTCAGGTCCTCGATGCCCGTGAAGGTGATGATGTCGCCGGCCTGGGCGCTGTCGCGCTCGACCTTGTCCAGGCCGTGGAAGCCGAAGATCTGCAGGATCTTGCCCTTCACCTGGCGGCCGTCGGCCTTGGCCACGGTGACCGTCTGGTTCTTCTTCACCCGGCCGCGGGCGACGCGGCCGATGCCGATCACGCCGGTGAAGGAGGAATAGTCCAGCGCCGAGACCTGCAGCTGCAGCGGGCCGTCCGGATCGACCTCCGGCTTCGGCGTGTGCTGGGTGATCATCTCGAAGAGCGGCGTCATGTCGGTGCCGGTCTCGCCGGCTTCGTTGGAGGCCCAGCCCTGCAGCGCCGAGGCGTAGACGACGGGGAAGTCGAGCTGGTCCTCGTCGGCGCCGAGACGGTCGAAGAGGTCGAAGGTCTGGTCGACCACCCAGTCCGGACGGGCGGAGGGACGGTCGGCCTTGTTGACCACGACGATCGGCTTGAGACCGCGGGCCAGCGCCTTCTTGGTCACGAAGGAGGTCTGCGGCATGGGCCCGTCGACCGCATCGACCAGCAGCAGCACGCCGTCGACCATCGAGAGGACGCGCTCCACCTCGCCGCCGAAATCGGCGTGGCCGGGCGTGTCGACGATATTGACGTTCCAGTCGCCCCAGGTCACCGCCGTATTCTTGGCCAGGATGGTGATGCCCCGTTCCTTTTCCAGGTCGTTGGAGTCCATCATCCGCTCGGACACGGCCGCCCGTTCGCCCAGCGTGCCGGACTGCTGGAGGAGCTGGTCGACCAGGGTCGTCTTGCCGTGGTCGACGTGGGCGACGATGGCGATGTTGCGCAGCTTGTCGAGGGACGCGCTCATGGGCTCTTGGTATCCTGTAGGTGAAAGGGCGCGCCCTCATACGCTGTGAGGCGCGGGCTGGCCAGTGCTTATTCCGTGTGCCGGGGCCGCGCGGCGTTGCGGCGGCGGACCAGACGGCGCAGCGGCAGACGGCGTGTCAGCAGGCCGCGCAGACCGGCCAGGGCCAGCGAGGCGGCGAGCACGACGGCGAAGACGATCCAGGCCTTGCCGGCCGCCGCCGCGGCGATGTCCTGCGTGGGAAGGACGGAGACGAAATACCAGTCCGGCCCGTCGATCCGGCTGAAGGCGATCATCTGGCCGAGCGCGGCGGCCCGCACGACACCGCGCGGACGCGGATCGTCGGCCAGGTAGGCCATCACCTCGATCGGATCGACCTGGACCTCGCCATCGGCGGTGTCCGGCCGGCCGCGCGCCATGACCTGGCGGTCGCGCCCGAACATCAGATTCACTCCGCCCGCCGGCGGTCCTTCCAGGGCGCGGGCGAGATGGTCGGTCATCATGATCGACGTGCCGAAAGCCCCCAGGAGCTCGCCGTCGCGGCGGATCGGCTTGCGGCAGGCCGTCGCCGTGCGTTCGCCCTCGTCGCGATAGACGAAGCGGGAAAGCTGGGTGCACTGCATCTCGCTGTCCGGATTGGTCTCCAGCGAGAAGAGGCGCGGATCCTCGTCGGCTTCCAGCGGGAAGTCGGCGGGCGCGTCGAAGCGGTAGAATTCCAGCCGGTCGGGCCGCTCCGGCGCGAACATCACCATGCGGCGGTCGGGGGTGAAGTAGTACAGGCTGGAGAAGTTCTGCAGATGCGCCTCGCCGACCGTGCGCACCACGTGGAAGCCGGCCAGATAGCGCCGCTCTTCCTCCGGCGTCATCGCCTCGCCGTCGCCGAGAAAGGCGCCGACACCATAGACATGGTCGCCGCCGGCCAGACCCAGCCCGTCGAACAGCGCCGGCGCGCTGCGCCGCGTACCGTCGCCGGGCGCCGGGAAAAAGACATCGAACTGGGCGTCCGCATCGGCCGTACCGAGGGTGGCGAGACGGCGCTCGAAGGCGGCCTCGGCGGCCAGGATGAAGCCCTCGGCGCGATCGAAGACGGCCTGTTCGCGCTCGGCCCGCATGCGGATATAGGATTGCAGAGTCTGCGCCCGCGACGCGCTCAGCGTGTCGTAGAGCACGCCATAGACAAGCGTCGCGGTCACGGCCGCCAGAACCGCCGAGATCACGACATGAAGACTCACGATGACAAGGTTCCGGATAGCCAACAAGCGCCTCCCTGCCCGATCCCGTCTATACACAATGATCGGCCCGGAATGCGTGATATTTGATGAGCGCGCCGTCAGCTGCCCGGCGAGGTCTCCGGCATGGCCCTGGCAAGGCGCCGGACCAGGGCACAGAAGGCCGCCTGCTCGTCGGCGTCGAGAAGCGTCTCGGTGGCCTTCGGAACGGCTTCGACATGGGGCCGCAGGCGCTGGTAGAGCGCATCGCCCTTGTCGGTCAGGAAGAGATGGCTCACCCGCCCGTCGACCTGGGAGGCCTGGCGGACCAGCAGACCGGCGATCAGAAGCGCCTTGGTGGCACGGCTGACAATGCCCTTGTCCATCGGCGTCATCGCCACCACCTCGGCCGCCGTGCGGCCCGGGCGTTCCGCAATGGCGGCGAGAACCCGCCATTGCGACAGGTTCAGATCGCCCTCGCGCTTCACGGTTTCGGCCGTGCGCCGGGAAATCAGGTCGGCCAGCACCGTGACCTGGTAGGGCCAGTAGCTGTCCAGTTCGATCGCATCGCCGGGCGATGAGGCGGAAAGGGATCTGGGCTCGCTCATGCCCGCCATATTAGTTGCGATCACAACTTGACGCAATAGCAACCAAACTGATATCGAAGCCGTCAGATAGGCGATCTCCCCGCGCTACGCGCCGGACATCGCCGAAACAGCAACCCTGGAGACGAGACATGGCAGACCTGTTCGAAAACCCGATGGGCCTTTGCGGCTTCGAATTCGTCGAGTTCACGGCACCGGAACGCGGCATCATCGAGCCCGTCTTCAAGACGATGGGCTTCGTGCACGTCGCCAATCATCGCTCCAAGGACATCGAGCTGTGGCGCCAGGGCGATATCAACTTCCTGATCAATTACGAGCCGGGCACGCCGGCCGCCTTCTTCGCCGCCGAGCACGGCCCGTCCGCCTCGGGCATGGGCTTCCGCGTGAAGAATGCCAAGCGCGCCTACGCGCTCGCCCTGGACAAGGGTGCCCAGCCGGTGGAGACCGAAACCCGCGTGTCCGAACTGCGCCTGCCCGCCATCAAGGGCATCGGCGGCGCCACGGTCTATCTCATCGACCGGTTCGAGGACGGCAATTCCATCTACGACATCGATTTCGACTATATCGAAGGCGTCGACCGCCACCCGAAGGGCTGCGGCTTCAACGTGATCGATCACCTCACCCACAATGTCTACAAGGGCCGGATGGACTACTGGGCCAAGTACTACGAGGACCTCTTCAACTTCCGCGAGATCCGCTATTTCGACATCAAGGGCGAATATACCGGCCTTCTGTCGCGCGCCATGACCGCCCCGGACGGCCTGATCCGCATCCCGCTGAACGAGGAAAAGTCGGACGGCGTTGGCCAGATCGAGGAATATCTGCGCGAGTACAAGGGCGAAGGCATCCAGCACATCGCCTTCTCCTGCGACAATCTCATCGAGTGCTGGGACAAGCTGAAGGAATGCGGCGTCGAATTCATGACGCCGCCGCCGGGCACCTATTACGACATGCTGGACGAGCGCCTGCCGGGCCATGGCGAGCCGGTCGCGGAATTCAAGAAGCGCGGCATCCTGCTGGACGGCACGACCGAAGGCGGCCAGCCGCGCCTGCTGCTGCAGATCTTCGGCGAAAAGGCGATCGGCCCGATCTTCTTCGAATTCATCCAGCGCAAGGAAGACGAGGGCTTCGGCGAGGGCAATTTCAAGGCGCTCTTCGAGTCGATCGAACGCGACCAGATCAAGCGCGGCGTGCTGAGCGCGAAGGAAACGGAAGACGCGTAAGACCTGCCCAGGGGACATGTACCTTGGGTACGTGTCCCCGGACGGAGATCCCAAACCGGTATCCGGCTCCAGCCGTTTCCGCCAGGAGCCGGGGCATTGCCGACACCTTTTCGCTGCGGCGGGAAGCGTAATTCCCGGGACACGTACCCCAGGTACATGTCCCTCATGAGGAGGCAGACATGACCGTCAATCTGAAGCGCATCCACCATGTGGCCTATCGCTGCAAGGACGCCAAGGAGACCGTGGAGTTCTACCAGCGCGTGATGGGCATGGATTTCAAGCTCGCCATCGCGGAGAACGAGGTGCCCTCGACCAAGGCGCCGGACCCCTACATGCACATCTTCCTGGATGCGGGTTCGGGCAATGTCCTGGCGTTTTTCGAACTGCCGAACTCGCCGGAAATGGGCCGCGACGGCAATACGCCGGAATGGGTCCAGCACATCGCCTTCGAGGTGGAGGACATGGACGCCCTGCTGGCCGCCAAGCAACACATCGAGGCGGAAGGCCTCGAAGTGCTCGGCCCGGTCAATCACGGCATCTTCAAGTCGATCTACTTCTTCGACCCGAACGGCCACCGCCTGGAACTGGCGGCCAATACCGGCACCGACGAGCAGCTCGCCGAGCTCAAGCGCGTCGCCCCGGACATGATCGAGGAATGGAGCCGGACCAAGCGCGCGCCCAAGCACGCCGCCTGGCTGCACGAACAGGATTAGGGGTCTCTCCAACCCTTGACCGAGAACGCCCCGGCCCTGCGGCCGGGGCGTTTTTCGTTTGGGGGTTCATTCGAACGGCGCAGCCGCTTTCAGAATCTCGACATCCGGGGCGTGCTGCATGGCAGCCTCGGCCCGGGCAAGGGCCTCGCGGCTCATGGCCCGCGCCGGCTCGCCGAACGCCGTCTCATCGACGGCGACGAGAACGCCGAGCGCTCTTTGCAGACAGATACCGACTTCCACCCGGTCCGCACCGTCGCGGGCGACCGGACGGAAGGCATCGGTGACCAGCGCCGCCGCATCCGGCGGCGCCATGAAGACGCGATCGGCGGGATCGTCCGCGCGCGCTTCGAACAGGCCGCACATCCGGTTCAAAAGACGGGTCATGGCCATGATCGCCGACAGGGCCGAGCCACTGTCATTGACGGCGTCCGACAGCGCACGCGAGGCGATCTCCGCCAGCATGACCAGGCCGAAAGCCGGGTCCTCCTCCAGCGTGCGGCGCGGGGCCGTGACGATCTGTTCCAGCACGGCGTCATCGATCCCTTCCTCGCCGGTGACATGGGCTGCCGGTTCGCCCGGCCCGACATAGCTGCCCGGCGGTGACGGGATATAGATGCGCGCATCGGCCTTCTCGGCAATCGCCTGCAGGGCGGCCACATCGATGGTCTGCACATGGCCGGCCCGGCCCGGGCAGAGCGCCCGCGCGCCGCCGGGAATCCCATCAAGCCGGCTGGCGCCGAGATTGGGGCTGCCCTGCCCCCGCTCGATCGCCTTTCCCGTCGCGGCCTCGATCACGGCGATCGCTTCCTCCACGCCGCCGAAACCGGACAGCCGGTCGATCCAGCGGATCAGCATCACGACAACATGGACCACGAGCAAAAGGGTCAGCGCGAGCAGAACGACAACCGCCGCCTCGCCATACAGGCCGGAGTTGACGCCGATCAGGCCCAGCAGGCTGAACAGGAAAGCGCCGACAAAAGTCGAGATCGCGGTCTGCGCGGTACGGTCCTGCGTGAGCAGCGGACGCGCGCGGGGCGTTGCCGAATTGGCGGCCGCCTGGAAGGCGGAAAACATGGTCGCCATCGAGAAAATGGCCACGGCCAGCATGCTGGAAGCCAGGATATTCAGGGTCGCGGCCAGCGCATCGATATCGACCACCGCGACCCAGCTTTCCGGCAGATAGCCGCCGATCACCGGCGCCACGCCGACCGCCATGACCGCAGCCACGGCATAGATGGCCGGCAGGAACCAGATCGATTGCCAGATGCGGCGAAGATAGAAGGTCAGAATGCTCCCCACCCAGCTTTAACGCAGCCGGCCACGCCGGGTTCCGCGCCAGCCGGCCGCCGGGGTGTTTTCGTTCAGGGGGACGGGCTTGCGCGCAGCTCCCGTTCTTCGCGCTCACGCGGCGCGATATGCTTGGAGCATGAATACCGGACAACCCAGCGCCCCCGACATTGATCACACCCCTGCTTTGGGCCAGATTTTCGAACATGTGGCGCACCATTCTCATATTCTCGGTCGCTCTCGCCCTGGCCGTCTTCGCCCTGGAATGGCTGGAATACCGGTTCTGGGCGCGCCGGATCGGTGTGGAGCTTTTCGTGCCGCTGGTGGGAACGGGCTGTATCGCACTGGGCATCTGGCTGGGTGTGCGGCTGACCCGGCAGGCACCGCCGCAGGACTTCCAGCCCAATGAAAAGGCGATGGCCAGCCTGGGCCTGACCCGGCGCGAGCATGACGTGCTGCAGGCCCTCGTCGCCGGCGAGGGCAACAAGGCCATGGCCCGCCGGCTGGGCGTCTCGCCCAATACCGTGAAGACCCATATCGCGCGCGTCTACGACAAGCTGGACGTGTCCAGCCGGGTCCAGGCGATCGAGAAAGCGCGGGCCCTGCGGCTGATCCCCGGCAGCGGCGATCCCGTGGCCGCACCCGTCCGGACGGGTGAAATCGGCGAAATCACCCCGATGGGTGACGACCGTTCCGGCCCGGCGTCCCAGACTGCCCCCGTCGATCGCACATCCGATTAAAAGGGGGCCGCACATGGCACGCATCATTCTCACCTTCGGCATCATCTCTGGACTCATTGTCTCGCTTCTCATGGTCCTGGGCATGACCCTCCTGGCCGGCCCCGACGGGGTCGGCTCGGAAACGGTGGGCTATCTCACCATGCTGCTGGCGCTGTCCTTCATCTTCATGGCCATCAAGCGGCATCGCGACGTCAATCTGGGCGGCGTGATCCGTTTCTGGCCGGCCCTGGCGACGGGCCTGGGCGTGGCGGCGATCGCCGGCCTGTTCTACGTCGTCACCTGGGAGATCTACTTCCAGATGTCGGGCGGAGCCTTCATGGACGCCTATATGGCCGGACAGATCGAAGCCCGCCGGGAGAGCGGCGCGACCGCAGCGGAACTGGCGGCCTACGAGACCAGCCTGCGCGACTCGATGGCGCTTTATGCGCACTGGTGGTTCCGCATGCCGGTTACCTTCACGGAAATCTTCCCGGTCGGCGTTCTGGTCAGCCTTGTCTTCGCCGCGATACTGCGCAATCCGCGCGTGCTTCCCCAGCGCGCATGAGGCCGCCCTCCCCTGCGGCCCGCAAATTGCAAACAAAACCTTAACGGCCCGCCCTGTTGCAATTCGGGTCGAGGCGTACAAGGCTGAGGGGATGATGCAGATGTCCAACGAACCGGCACTCACCGAAGACGAGAACACGGCCATGCGGATCCTGTGGGATCGCGGCGGCGCCTCCGTGGGCGAACTGTCCATGGCGACACGGCGCCCGGCCGGCGAAACGCTGGCCATGCTGCGCCGCCTTCGGAGCAAAGGCGCGGTGGACCGTCACCGAACCGGCCGGGACATCATCTACCGCCCCTGCCTCAACCGGGACACCGCCCGCACCCACACGCTCGGCCGCCTGCTGGCGGGCGATGCGCCGGCCAATGACACCGGCCTCGGTGTGGTCGTGCTGCGCGAATGCGATGTCGACCCGCAGGACTGGGCCGACCTGCAGGCGGAAATCGCCGAAAAGGCCGCCGCGCGCCGCTAGTTCCGTTCCAGGAAGGCGCGGACGTCCTCGAGCGTGCGCGCCGGCGCTTCTTCATGAAGGATATGGCCGAGATCGTCATAGACGATCAGTTCGGCGTCCGGGATCGCCGTCTCGAACCGCGCGGCGTGTTCAACAGGAACCATGCCGTCACGCTCGCCCCACAGGATCAGCGTGGGCGCCTCGACGCGCGCCAGATCGTCTTCCGGCGCGGGCAGGGTGAACACTTCCAGCCGCTGAACCAGCGCCTCGCCGACCCCCTCGCCCTGCATCAGGGCGTGCACGCGGGCGGGCAGGTCCGGATCCATGCGCGAGGCATCGCCGAACAGGCCCGCCGATGCACCGGCCACCATCGGGCGCGGCGCCGAGGTGAGATAGAAGCGCACGCCTGCGGGCACGTCGACCGGCTCTTCGGTCACGCCATTGATCGAGAACCCGCCCGGCGCCACGAGGACGAGATCGTCGACACGGCCGGGATGGTCGGCCGCATAGCGCCAGGCCACGAGACCGCCCAGCGAATTGCCCACCAGCGTCGCCTCGCGGATCTCCATCGCGTCCATGAGCCCGGCCAGGAAATCGACGGTTTCCGGCACCGAATAGCGCGCCTGCGGGTCCGGGCCCGTCAGGGCATGGCCGGGCAGGTCCATCCGCACCACGCGGTAGTCTTCCGACAGGGCGGCGGCCCAATCGTCCCAGCTTTCCAGCGAATAGGAGAAGCCGTGGACCATCACCAGGACCGGCGCGTCCTGCGGGCCCTCGACACGCACCCGGGCCGACACGCCGTCGACCTCGACCAGCCGGTCGTCCTCGCTCCAGTAAGGCGAGTCGATCACCGCTTCCGGTGCCGTTTCCCCGCCGCCCCGGCCGAAGATCAGCCAGGCCGCGCCGGCGGTAACAAGAAGCAGAATGACGATCAGAATGAGCATGCGTGCCATGATAGTCCGCCCGTTTTTCAAGAACCCGTCGAAAGCAAAGAGCCGGCACCGCGGATGACGGCGCCGGCCCAGTCTAGCAGCCTGATGCGGGCCGGGGAGGGGCCAGCCCGCATCCCCAGCTCCGCCTAGTAGCGGTAGGCCACGGTGGCCGTGAAGGTGCGCGGCGGGCCGTAATAGGCCACCAGCGTTCCTTCCAGACCCAGTTCCGGCGCGAAGGTCGTGTTGTTCACGAAGTCATAGCCGGAGACCTTGTATTCCTCGTCGGTCAGGTTGCGGCCGTGAACGCCGAGTTCCCAGTGACCGTCCGAGCTCTGCCACACAGCCGACGCGTTCCACAGCGTGTAGGCGCCCTGGTCGAGCATCGGGAAGGGGAATTCGAACTGGCTCGAATCCCCGCGATGGCTGACCGTGGTGGACATGTTCAGATCGCCGTCCGCGAACGGGGTGTAATAGGCCAGCGTGGCCGAAGCCGTCGTGTCCGGCGTGTTCTGGATCTGGACCTGATCGGAGACGTCGACACCGAAGGCATTGACGAACTCGTCGTACTCGCCGTCCAGCAGGCCGACCGCCCAGTTCAGCGACAGCGTGTCGCCGCCGGTGAACATGTCGTAGGCAATGTCGACATTGCCTTCGTATTCCACACCGCGGATCGTCGCCGCACCGGCATTGGTCGTCACACCCGTGAAGGTGTCGTTGATGCCGTCGCCATTCGTGTCGACGCCGACCGAGCCGGGAACCTGGATGTCGGTATAGTCCATCTGGAAGACGGCCAGGGCGTGACGGTAGCGGCCGTTCTCATAGCGCCAGCCGAGTTCGAAGCTGTCGACCTCTTCCGGATCGAAGGCCATGAAGTTGTAGATGTCGTCGCTGCCCACCGTGCCGTCGCCATTGAGGTCCGGCGCCGCCGAGGTCTGGCCGCGCGGGTCGAAACCGCCGCCCTTGAAGCCCTGGCTGTAGGTGAAATAGACGTTGTGCTGGTCGTTCGGCTGCCAGGCGAGGGTCGCCGTCGGGCTGAAGTCATCCCAGGAATTGGTGCCTTCGAAGTCCGACGTCGTGGCGATCGCCACGCCCGAACCGTCGAAGAATTCCGAGAAGCCGCCGGCATAGGTGCGGCGCAGGACGCGCGAGGTACGCTCGTCCTCGGTATAGCGGCCGCCCAGGGTCAGGCTCAGCGTATCGGTCATGTCGTAGGTGAAGTTGGCGAAGACCGACCAGGTCTTCGTGTCGACATCGCCGAAGGTCTGGGCGGTCAGGCCCGGAACGCCGATCGCCGCGCCGGTGTTTTCCAGCATGACGTCGAACACGGTGCCGGCATTGGCGTCCAGATAGTAGTAGCCCATCACGCCGTTCAGGCGCTCGCCGGAATAGTGGACCTGGAATTCCTCGGAGAACTGTTCGTTCTCGTAGATCGCCGGCACGTCGAGATCGCCGCTGGGCAGGTTGTCGAAGTCGATCGGCGTGTCGGAGCGGTCTTCCCGGTTGGCCAGGATGTTGCGCACCGTCCAGTTCTCGTTGATGTGCCATTCGGCCATCAGCGAATAGCCCTCGGCCTCGACATACTGGTCCGTGACGTTCAGGCCGGCGCGCGTGTCGTGCACGTCGTCCAGAACCGGTGCGCCGGAGATGGCGCCCGGGATCAGGCGGTGGCCGCCGCGAGGATTGGATTCGTCCTCGACACGGTCATAGGACAGGCGCACGAAGATGTTGTCGGTCGGCTCCATCTCCATGGACAGGCGATAGCCCAGCACGTCCTTGTTGTAGTTGTCCTCGCCGAGATAGATGTTCTCGCCGAAACCGTCGCGCGTCAGATTGGCGATGGCACCGCCGACGCGCACGCGGTCGGCAATCGGCACACTTCCCGAGACGATCTGGTCGAACTGGCCGTGGGAGCCGAAGTTCACGCGCGCATCCAGGGTCGGATTGTCCGGATCGAGACGCTCGGTGACGTATTTGATCGCGCCGCCGATCGTGTTGCGGCCGTAGAGCGTGCCCTGCGGGCCGCGCAGCACTTCGACGCGCTCGACATTGTAGATGTCCAGCACCGCCGCCTGCGGACGGTTGAGATAGACGTCGTCGACATACATGCCGACGCCGGATTCGAAGCCGGCCACCGGGTCCTGCTGCCCCACGCCGCGGATGAAGGCGGACAGGGTGGAGTTGGTGCCGCGCGAGACTTCCAGCGTGACGTTCGGCGACACTTCCGCGACCGCCGTGATGTCGACCGCGCCCATGTCCTGCAGGGCATCGCCGGAGAAGGCGGTGACCGACATCGGCACGTCCTGGATGGTTTCCTCGCGGCGGCGGG
>Ga0207716_100251_pt1 | contig 30243 bp, 18 predicted proteins | sample TtaePargueraPR_FD_187739 | JGI IMG/M metagenome (GOLD analysis project Ga0207716, IMG submission 187739) | Aerobic enrichment media microbial communities from Bioluminiscent Bay, La Parguera, Puerto Rico - Tt and P2 (5) (SPAdes) | ecosystem: Environmental > Aquatic > Marine > Unclassified ... | reverse complement strand
CCGCGATCGTCAGGGCCAGCCCCATCATGACCGGGCCGGTCAGTGCCGCCCGGTTGGACGGCACGCGGTCCATGATCCCGCCCGTGAAAGCGCCGGTGATGTCGCGCCACATCGCGGCGAAGATCTCGCCGACGGCGCCGCCATCGGCCATGATCTCCACGACCATCGGCACGGCCGCGGCCAGCAGGAGGCCGCCCAGATAGTAGAATTCGCGCGCCGCGGTCACCTGACTGCGGGTGTGATAGTCGGTCGAAAGCTCGGCGCCCCAGGCCCGGAAGGGGATCTGGATCATGGTCGCGCTGGCGAAGAAGGCCGTCAGCCAGACCAGGAAATAGACAAGGCCGGCATCCTCCGGCGGCACGAAGAGGAACCAGGTCGACAGCATCAGCGCCGGCGCGCCGAGCATGATGTAGGGCTTGCGGCGGCCGAAACGCGTGCGACCGCGGTCGGAAATCTCGCCCATCAGCGGATCGGTGAACACGTCGGTGAAGCGCGCAATCATGATGATCAGCCCGACCACCGAGAGCGACATGCCGAGCTGGCCGGCATAGTGGGCGGGCAGCCAGATCGCCAGGGGATAGCCGTAGACCGCGAGCGGCAGGGCCAGCGAACCGTGCAGGAAAATCGTCGACCGCTTCAGGCGCGGCGCGGATGTTTCGCGCACGGTTTCCCCGCCCGCCGTTTCGACGTTGTCCAAGCTTTCCTCCCGGTTCCCGCCTGCCTTTTCGGCTTGTGGCGTGCAGTTTTCCAAATTGGAGTATGCAGGAGGCCGGGTGTCAAATTAAACAGGCACAAGGAAAGACGGGCCGTGACGTCGGCGCGGAACAAGCCCCGCCCTCGGAATGAAGATCAGGTACGCATTCCCGCGGCCAGCGCCGCATTCGCCTCGATGCCGGCCCAGTCGCCCGCCTCGACCATGGCCTTCGGCGCAGTCCAGGACCCGCCGACACAGACGACATTGGGCAGGGCGAGATAGTCCGGCGCCCGCTCCCGCGTGATCGAGCCGGTCGGACAGAAGCGGATATCCGGCAGCGGCCCGTGCAGGGATTTCAGGTAGTCCAGGCCGCCGGCCTGTTCGGCCGGGAAGAATTTCAGCAGGTCGAAACCGGCTTCCGCCGCCGCCATCGCCTCGCCCGCCGTCGCCACGCCGGGCAGCGCCGGCACGCCGCTTTCCAGCAGAGCCGGCGCAAGACGCGGCGTCAGGCCCGGCGAGACCAGGAAGTCCGCGCCGGCCTCCACACTGCGCGCCGCCTGTTCCGGCGTGCGGATCGTGCCCATGCCCACGACCATCTCCGGCTCGGCCGCCTTCATGGCCTTGAGCACGTCGAGTGCGGCGGCGGTGCGCCAGGTGACCTCGATGACCCGGAGGCCGCCGGCTCCCAGGGCGCGGGCGAGCGGGGCGGCATGCCCTGTATCGCCGACGGTGAGAACCGGAATGACGGTGGCCGCATCGGCCAGGCTGTCGGATGTGATCGCCATGCTAGATGTATTCCTGTTCGGCCAGGGCTGCAGCTCCGCGCAGGGCGGCGCTTTCGGACTGGATGAGACGGACCGGAATGTCCTCGACATAGGCTGTCATCGGACCGCGGTCGACAAAGCGCGCCGCAAAACCGCTGGCTTCCAGCAGGGCGCGGATGGGCGCCAGGATACCACCGCCCAGATAGAGCCCGCCCCGGGCACCGGTGAGCAGCAGGACGTCGCCGGCATAGCCGCCAAGGATCGTGCAGAAGAAATCGACGACGCGTGCGCCGAGCGATTGCGGATCGGCCATCGCCTCGGCGGTGACGGCTTCGGGACGATGGCCGGGCCAGGTCACGCCCTCGATCTGGCACAGCGCCCGATGGATATTGACCAGCCCGCGTCCGGACAGGAGACGCTCCCAGGACACGAAGCCGTATTCGCGAGCCAGGATGCGCGCCACCTCCATCTCCAGCTCGGTGCGCGGCGCGAAGGTGGCGTGACCGCCTTCGGTCGCCACGACCCGTATTCCCCCGCCCGCGGGCACGAGCAGTCCGAGCCCCAGACCGGTCCCGGGACCGAGAACCGCGATGGGGGCATCCTCGACGGGACGGCCGCGATTGATCTCGACGACATCGGCTTCCGGGATCAGCGGCGCGCCGCGCGCCTGGGCGGCGAAGTCGTTGACCGCGATCAGCCCCTCCACACCGATGTCCCGGCCGAGCTGGGCCGGATCGAAGCGCCAGGTCGCATTGGTCAGCTGCACCTCGCCGGGGCGGATCGGCGAAGCCACGGCGAAACAGGCGCGCTGCGGACAGGCGTCACGGCAGGTTTCCAGATAGGCCAGGACCGCATCGCGCAGATGCTCGAAATCCTCGTTCTTGAGGCGCCGGACATGGTCGAGATCGAATCCGGTCTGCGTCGTTCCGCGCGCGATCGCGAAACGGGCATTCGTGCCGCCGATATCGGCGACCAGATAGCTGGGCTCGTTGGTCATTCTTCCCCGTTCCGGCCTTTTTTCACCCCGGCCGATACACCGCGACAGCGTGGAATGTTACCCCTAACATTCCACGCTGGCCAGTGCCCGTATCGCCGCGGCCGGAGCGCCGGCCTCAGGCGGCCGGCGCCGGCCCGGTGGAATCGCGATGGATGACGGAATAGTCGAGCTGGGCCCCCTGCGGCGGTTGCGCCGTCTTGCGGGAGGCCGCTTCGATCAGCCGGCGGGTCGCGCTGTGACCCAGCTCCAGCAGGGGCTGGCGCACCGTGGTCAGGGCCGGCCACATCTTCTCGGCGATCTCGGAATCGTCGAAGCCGACGATCGAGACGTCGCGGGGGATCTCCAGCCCCATGCGGTGCGCCGCCATCAGGACGCCGGCCGCCATGTCGTCATTGGCCGCGAACACGGCCGTAGGCGGCACATCGCGTTCGAGCAGGGCATGGCCGGCATCCAGTCCCGCCTCGAAGTTGAAATCGCCCGGCGCCACGAGGCTCTCGTCCAGGTCGATGCCGGCGGCAGCAAGTGCCTCGCTGTATCCGGCATAGCGCTCGGCCGTCGCATTCTGGTCTTCCTTGCCGCGCACGAAGGCGATGCGCCGGTGTCCCAGGCCGATGAGATGTTCGGTCAGTTCGCGCGCCGCGGCGCGCTCGTCGATCTTCACGATGATCTGGGCCGCCGGAATGTCGTTGGGGCCGACCCGGGCCACGGGCACGTCGAAACTGGACAGCACTTCGAACAGGCGCTCGTCGTTCGACAGGGGCGGCACAAGGATCAGCCCGTCCGGCCGGCTCGCCGCGATGAGTTCTGCGAAACGCTGCTTCAGCGCGTCCATGGGCATGTCGCGCAGATCGTCCATCAACGACATGACAAGCTGGTAGCCCTCGTCCTGGCAGGTCTGCATGGCCCCGAACTGGATGGCATTCACATAATTCGAACGGTGCGAGTGGGAGACCATGTGGATCGTGTAGGAGCGCCGGCTGCGCAGGCGGCGGGCCGGGGCGGACGGCACATAGCCGACCTCGCGGGCAGCCGCGCGCACCCGTTCGCGCAGCGTGTCCTTCACGTGGGGCTCGTTGTTAAGGACGCGCGACACGGTCTTGATCGAGACACCGGCCCGGCGGGCCACATCGATCATCTTCGCCATGCGAGCCATCCCTTCCTGCAGCCCGGCGCCGGGTGCTAGCCCTCGCCGATACGGCCCACGATCTCGGCGTGAAGCCTCCGATTCAACGGTAACCTTAGAACAACCAGAACCGACAGCGCCAGCAGCACCGACGGCCCGAGGAAGACATGCATGCGCAGACCGTCCACGGTGGACTGGGCCTGCACCTCCTGGGTCACGTCATAGCCGATCAGCGAGAGCATGGTGCCCACGAACAGCCCCATCAGCCCGGCGGAAAGCTTCTGCACCAGCAGGACGGAACCGAAGACCGCGCCCTCATTGCGCGTGCCGGTCTGCCACTGCCCGTACTCCACCGTGTCGGGCACCAGGGCCCAGACCAGCACGCCGAACGCCCCGAAAGCCGCACCGTAGATCACCACCTGAAGCGGGATGCCCTCGATCACCCGCGCGCCGGACACGGCCAGGTCCAGCCCGGCCAGGACGGACATCACGCAGGCCGTCACCCATCCCGTCTTCTTGCCGAAGCGCCGGATGAAGGCGGTCCATACGGGGATCGAGACCAGGGTCGCCAGCGCATAGGCGGTCATCACGACCTCCTGGGCGGCGAAGCGGTCAGCATTGACCTTGATGAAAAAGGTCAGCGGGATCATCAGGCTCGCCACGCCGCCCGATTGCAGGAAAATCACCAGGAGGAGCAGGGCCAGCGCGCGATTGGCCCTGACGGCTGGCAGGAAGTCGGACCAGCGCGTCTCGGTCTCGCGCCCCAGCGGCGGCTTCTCGCGCGTGCCGGCGAAACACAATGCCAGCGCCAGCGTCGCCGTGACGGCCCCGACCGCGGCCGCGGCCATGAAACCGCCGCCGGAAACATTGCCGCCATCGCCGAAGGCACGGACCAGGGGAAACCAGAGGCCGGAGACGATCAGCAGCCCGCTATAGGCGAAGAACATGCGCACACCGGAATAGGTGGTCCGCTCGACGCTGGAATAGGTCAGTCGCGAGGCCAGCGCGGAATAGGGTACGGCCACGATCGTGTAGACGGTTCGGAACAGGATGTGCGCCGCGATCAGAATGGCCACGAGAGCGGCGCCGGAAAACGGCGGGACCCAGAAGAGCAGGATGAAGGCCGCCCCCAGGGCCAGGCCGCCGAACAGGATGTGCGGCCTGTAAGTGCCGAAGCGCGAACGCGTGCGCGAGGACAGGTTCGCCACCACCACGTCGGACACGGCATCCCAGCTCATGCCGGCGAAATAGATCAGGCCCGCCAGCTGCGGCGCCAGGCCGACCACTTCGGCATACCAGAACATCAGCACCAGCGAGAGCGCGTTCCAGTAGATGTTGAGCCCGAAATCGCCCACCCCGTATCCGAGATAGGCCGACGCGGTCCTGAGTTTCGACATGATGCCTCCCGCCGGCACAACGCAGTTTGCACGGTGGCGCCTGCCGGCCCGGCGATCAATCGAAACCCCGGCCAGCCGCCGCACATTCCGCACCCCGCACAATCCTCCGACAATATTGACAGCGTTGTCAGTAGCTGACAGGTTTTCCCGGCGCGATGACGGCAATGACGCGTACGGCGCCGTCAGTCCGCGACCGGGGAATCACACGCCACCAGCCGGATTTTCGAACAGGCCGACCAGAGCCGCCGGGCCCGGCACGGACCCGATAATGACAACGTAATCATAAAGGCTGCCCAAGGCGGCCGGGGGAGACAAGATGATCGCCAAGGCCGCAAACAGGCTCCTGTCGTCCGCTGCACCGATTGCCGTCCTGGCGCTCCTGGCCGCTTGCTCGGCCGAGCCCGGCGCAACGCCGTCCGAGGCTGGCGCACCGGACGCCCCGTCCGGCGACCGGACAGCCGCCCGGCCTGACAGCGGAGCCGCTGAACAGACCGGCGCGATCGATCCGGCCAACTGGCCGCATTTCGATCCGCTGCCCCTCGATCCGGAAATCGAGGCGCGTGTCGACGAGATCCTCGCCACGATGACGCTGGAACAGAAGGTCGGCCAGGTGATCCAGGCCGACAGCGGATCGGTGACGCCGGAGGATGTGCGCACCTATCATCTGGGCTCGGTCCTCTCCGGCGGCAATTCGGCGCCCGGCCCCCTGCCCTACGCCGATGCCGACACCTGGCTGGAGGCGGCGGACGCCTACTACCAGGCCTCGCTCGACCAGGAGGGTGTCGAGGTGGCCATTCCGATCATCTGGGGGATCGACGCCGTGCACGGGCATGCCAATCTGCGCGGCGCCGTCGTCTTCCCGCACAATATCGGCCTGGGTGCCGCCCGGAATCCCGACCTGATCGAGGACATCGCCCGGGTGACCGCGCGCGAACTCTCGGTTTCCGGTCACGACTGGACCTTCGCCCCCACCCTCGCCGTGCCCCAGGACGACCGGTGGGGCCGCGCCTATGAAGGCTTTTCGGAAAGCCCGGACATCGTCGCCGACTATGCCGACCGCATCGTCTACGGCCTGCAGGGCCATTACGGCGAGGACGATTTCATGGGGACCGGCAGCGTGATCTCCAGCGCGAAACACTATCTCGGCGATGGCGGCACGACGGACGGACGCGACCAGGGCGATGCCCGCACCAGCGAAGCCGATCTGCGCGACATTCACGGCGCCGGCTATTTCACCGCCATCCCGGCGGGCGTGCAGACGGTCATGGCCTCCTTCTCCTCCTATTGGGGCACGCGCATGCACGGCCACGAGGCCCTGCTGACCGACGTGCTGAAGGAGCAGATGGGCTTTACCGGCTTCGTCGTCGGCGACTGGAACGGGCACGGCCAGATCGAGGGCTGCACCCCGACCGACTGCCCCGAGGCGCTCAATGCCGGGCTGGACATGTACATGGCGCCGGACAGCTGGCGCGGCCTTTACGAAAGCACGCTGGAACATGCGCGATCCGGCCGCATACCCATGGAAAGGCTGGACGATGCCGTGCGCCGCATCCTGCGCGTGAAACTCGCCGCGGGCATCTTCGAACGCGGCCTGCCCAGCGGCCGCCCGCTGGCCGGCGACACGTCCATCCTCGGCTCGGATGCGCACCGCGCCCTGGCCCGGCAGGCCGTGCGGGAATCCCTCGTTCTCCTGAAGAATGAGGACCGGCTCCTGCCGCTGGATACCGGCCTGGACGTGCTGGTGGTGGGCGATGCCGACAGTATTTCACAGGCCGCCGGCGGCTGGACCCTGTCCTGGCAGGGCGGCGGCTACGAGAATTCCGAATTCCCCAACGGGCAGACTATTCTGGACGGCATCCGCGAGACCGTCGAAGCGGGCGGCGGGTCGGTGCGCTTCGCACCGGACGGCAGCGATGCCGCCGGGGCCGACGTGGTGATCGCCGTCTATGGCGAGCCGCCCTATGCGGAATTCCAGGGCGATCGCGATCATGTCGACTTCACGCCGGACGGGTTCGACCCGGCCGTCCTCGCCGGTTTCGGCGAACGCGGCATCCCGGTGGTTTCCGTCTTCCTTTCGGGTCGCCCCCTGTGGACCAATCCGGAGATCAACGCCTCGGACGCCTTCGTGGCCGCCTGGCTGCCCGGCAGCGAGGGCGGCGGCATCGCCGATCTCCTGTTCGATGGCGGCGACGGCTACGACTTCACCGGACGCCTCTCCTTCTCCTGGCCGCGCACCGCGCTGCAAGCAACGCAGAATGTCGGGCAGCCGGACTATGATCCGCTCTTCGCCTATGGCTACGGGCTGAGCTATGGCGATGACGGCGATGTCGGGCTCCTGCCGGAGGAGTCCGGGCTGGACGAAAGCGATCTCGCCCCGGCCGACAGCTATTTCGTGCAGGGCCAGGCCGTACCGCCCTGGACGCTGATGATGCAGACCGGCCAGTCCCTGGTGCCGGTCATCGCCCTGCCGGAGGAAACCGGCGCGCTCTTGCTCAGCGCCGTCGACCGGACCAGCCAGGAAGATTCCCTCCACCTGGCCTGGTCGGCACCCGGCGATACGCTGCGCATCGAGACGTCCGAGCCGGCCGACATTGCCCGCCAGTCGAACGGCGCGATGGAGCTGACCTTCATGGCCCGCGCCGAGGCAGACACGCCGGTGGAGATCGGGATGAGCTGCACGCGCGAGACTTGCGACGCCTTCTTGCCGCTGACCGTCAATGGCGGCGACTGGCAGGAATACCGGATCAGCCTGGCCTGTTTCGCCGATCACGGTGTGCAGATGAGCGATGTCGACAGCGCCTTCATCCTGCGTCCGGTCACGGGCAGCGGCGCCGTCGATATCGGTGCGATCCGGCTGGAGACCGATCTGGACGGCGCGCGCAACTGCGCCGGCTGAGGCCGGTCAGGCCGGCTCGGCGATGGCGCAGTAGCCGTCCACGAAGTCCTGGTGCGCGGGCATCTGGTCGACGGCCTTCGCGATATTGCCGCGGATGCCCTCCAGCGCCTGGCGCATCTGGTCGTCGGTCATCAGCCGGCCGACATGGTGGTGGGCCTTCGGCTCCAGCCGCTGGCCCGTCATGACCTGCAGCCAGGAGGCCACCCGGAACAGGTCGTGCCCGTCCTGATAGGCGATGGCATTGTTGCGGAAGAGTGCGATCCGTTCATTGAGGCTGTCGGGAATGTCCATGGCGCCGCAATGTTTCCAGAAGTCCGTGTCGGTGCGCTCGGTGAGCTTGTAGTGCAGCACGATGAAGTCGCGGATGCGCTCGAATTCCTGGCGTGAAAGCTCGTTATAGCGCCCCGAAATCGCATCGTTGCAGCCGCCGAAGGGGAACATCTGCACCAGGCGGGTCGCGCCGAGCTGGATGAGGTGGATGCTGGTCGATTCCAGCGGCTCGACAAAGCCGCTCGAAAGGCCCAGCGCGATGCAGTTCTTGCTCCAGACCTGTTTGCGGCGCCCCGTAAGATAGCGGATCGTGCGCGGCTCGGTGATCGTCTCACCGTCCAGGTTCGAGAGCAGCGTGTCGCGGGCCGCCTCGTCGGTCTGGAAATCGGAGCAATAGACCAGCCCGTTGCCGACCCGGTGCTGCAGCGGGATGCGCCATTGCCAGCCGGCCTCGCGCGCGATGGAGCGGGTGTAGGGAATGGCCGGCTGGGTGGAGCGCGTCTGCACGGCCAGCGCGCTGTTGGTCGGCAGCCAGCGGCTCCAGTCCTCGTATCCCGCCTTCAGTGTCTGTTCGATCAGCAGGCCGCGGAAGCCGGTACAGTCGATGAAGAGATCGCCCGCGACGCGCCGCCCCCCCTCCAGCACCAGCGCGGTGATGAAGCCGCTCTCGCCATCCCGTTCGACCGTCTCGATCTTGCCTTCCGTACGCTTGACCCCCAGCGCTTCGCTGAAGCGGCGCAGGAAGCCGGCATAGAGGCTAGCATCGAGGTGGTAGGCGTAGTTGATCCGCGATTTCGGCGAGGTGGCGAACTTGCCGGCCTCCGCCGCCTGGTGTTCGAAACAGTATTCGCCCAGTTCGCCGGCGAGGCCCTTCTCGCGGGCCTCCAGCCAGATGTGGTGGAAATCCGCCATCCAGTTCGACTTGCCCAGATCACCGAAGGAGTGGATGTAGCGATCGCCCTGACGGGCCCAGTTCTCGAAGGCGATGCCCAGCTTGAAGGTCGCCTGGGTCTGGCGCATGAATTCCGGCTCGTCGATGCCCAGCAAGTGGTGGAAGGTACGGTGCGTGGGGATGGTCGCCTCGCCCACCCCGACCGTGCCGATGGCATCGGACTCCACCAGTTCGATCTCCAGCAGCGGACCGAGCAGGCGCGACAGCGCCGCCGCCGCGATCCAGCCGGCGGTACCGCCGCCTGCGACGACGACTTTCCTGACAGCCTGGTTTTCCATCATCCCCTCCCGGTCTCGTTCAGCGGTTCAGCCGGCCGAGCAGTTCGGCGCGCAGCCGGCGCGCCGTCGTCGGATCCATCGGCCCCAGCGGGCCTCGCGCGTGTTCCGGCAGATGCGCGCCCGCCCGCTCCGCATCGCCGAAGACGTAGTAGTCGAACAGTTCGCGCCAGGCCCGTTTTTCCTGGTCCGGCCGGTCGCGCAGGCTCAGCAGGCCGTGCAGCAGCGTGTTCATGGGCGTGTCCATGAAGCCGGGCACGGTATTCCACCAGTAGTTCACCAGCACGTTGAACCCGTCGAGCGCCTCGACCTGGTGCCACCACATGGCCGGGTAGACGAGCACGTCGCCGGGCGCCATCTCGGCGACCCGGGCCGCCTCCAGCGCCTCGCGGAAGCGCGGATGCGCCTCGAAGTCCGGATTGTCGAAATCGACCATGGAGACGACCTGCCCGCCCGGCGTCGGATGAAGCGGGCCGGGATAGAGATTGTGGATCTGGTCCGGCGGAAACAGGGTGAAACGCCGATGCCCGACGGCGCAGCAGGCGATGTTGTTGGACATGTCGAAATGCGCCGAGGCGATGGTGCGGTTGCCCATCCAGATGCTCGCCAATGGCGGATAGCGCTCGAACATCGCCTCGCCGGCGACCAGATCGTTCTCCTCGCGAAAACCCGGCAGGTAGGTGTCGATATCGGTCGAGCCGATATAGAGGGCCGGCGCCTGGGATGCCGGGGTGTCGAGATGCGCGGCGACGGCGCCGAGAAACTCCGGGAGGGGCTGGCGCCCGGCGCGGAAGTTCAGCGCCGTCATGTCGCCATTGTAGAAGAAGCGGCCGCCGATTTCCGGAGCGCCGGTATAGCTGACCACGTCGCGCCCGCCGTCGAAGCCGCGGATATAGTCCATCGCGTCTCCGGCCGAGCGGAGCCCCGCCCGCACGAGGGGCCAGTCGCCGGCAAACCCTTTGAGCAATACGGGCTCGCCGGTGCCGAGCAACGCCTCAAAAGTCGTGTCGCCCGGCCTGAGGCCGGTTTCGGTGCGGACGCTGCTGCGGGCGATCTCGACCATGGCCGCTCCGCTTCACCGGCCCCCGCGGGCCCGGTTCTTCATGTCGATCAGCCGGCTGACATTGCCCAGCGAGGACGCCATCAGGAAGGCCGCGCCGAGATGACCGGCCGTGTTGAGCCGTTCCAGCGTGTCGCCGTCGAGCGCCGCCAGGCGCTCCTCGGAGATCGCGAACAGGTCGGGCACCTTGTAGGTTTCCGTATCGCTCAGCGCCAGCTCCACCGCGACCGGCTCGATCAGCCCTGCCGCCTCGAAAGCCGCATACATCGCCCCGGCCGCCTCCATGCCGGTGTGGATCCGTCCCAGCACTTTCACGATATGGTCGAGATAGGCCGAATTGCCGCCATGCTCGAGGAAGACGGGCTGACCGCCGCCCTCGCCATCGCTCACCCGCGGATGGTCGAGATCGACCAGGATCATCGGTTCGCGATAGGCCTGCCCGTTATCGCCCTCGCGTTCCTGAAAGCCGATCAGGAAGGGGCCGCGCTGCTGGACGGCGGGAATATAGCGCGCCTGCCAGCCGGCATCGGCGTCGAGGAAGAGATTCTCGTCGCGATCCAGACCCAGCAGGGCGATCGCGAGAAAGGCGCCGTCATCGTCGCGGCGCAGGAAGATCGGGTATTCGCGCTGGATGTCCGCGAATTCGGTCGGGAAGACCGGGACCTGGTTCACATTGTCGTCGAAACGGGCGGAATGCCCCGTCTCCACGCGCAGATCCTGATGGTCGACATTGTTGAGCAATACCGTGTTGGTCATGAAGTTCCGATGCTTGCGGGCGCCCGCCGGACAGGACCGGCGATCCGCCGGCCGCAAAGGCAAAAAAGACGGCCGGGGCATGATGAAGACAAGCCCCGGCTCGCTCAACCCCGGCCGGAGAAACCGCGGGGTAGGAGTTTCCCACCGGCCGGAAAGGCAAACCGGCGGCCCCGTGAGTTGGCCGCCGGTCCGTCGGCGTTACAGGATCAGAACCTGTAGCGCGCCCCCACGATGTAACGCGGGTCCAGCTCCTGGGCGAACCAGAGATTGCTGTCGTCACGGCCGTAATGGCGCAGGTCCTCGCCGGTGATGTTGATCGCCTCGAAGGACACGACGAGCTGGTCCGTCACGTCGTAATTGACGTTCAGGTCGAGCTGGCCGAAGGCCTCCACGAAGACCGGGTTACGCGAACCGCCACCGCGGTTCGTGCTCTGCAGGAACTCGTCGCGCCAGTTGTAGGCGAGACGGGCCGACAGGCCGTAATTCTCGTAGATCAGCGTGAAGTTGGCCGTGTCGCTGAGGCCCACGAGCGCGAACTGGTCCACGCCCGGGTCCGCCCCGACATCGATCTCCACATCGCCTTCCACGATCGTGTAGTTGGCCTGGATGCCGAAACCGGTATCGCCGAAGAAGTGCTGGGCCGCGATCTCGAAACCGTGGATCTTGCCTTCCCGGTTGTTGATCGGTCCCGTCACCTCGAACTGGAAGAGCGGGTCGTCACCGTTCGGCGTGACGTCATAGGCCGCCAGCACCGAGTCGATGAAGGCCTGGTCCAGCGCACCGCCGGAATAGTTGGCCTGGAACTGGGCCGTGGCCGCCGACACCGAGCCGGTCGCGTCGATCAGCGCCGTCATGGTGAACAGGTTCACATCCGTCGGATCGGCGCCCAGGGCCGCCAGCGCGTCCAGGGCGTCGCCCGACCGCGTGCCGGCCTGGCCGGAACTCGGGTCACGCAGCCCGAACAGGCTCCGCGTGGTCTGGCCGGTCCCGATGAAGTTCGCCACCCGCTTGTCGAAGAAGCCGAAGGAGACATAGCTCGCATCGTCGTAATACCACTCCAGCGAGATGTCGAAATTGTCCGACTCGAGCGGCAGCAGGCCGGCATTGCCGGTCGAACCGGCCGCGATTCCGCCCAGCGCGGTCGGGCGGGGCGGCGTTTGCGGCGAGTCCGCCACGAACATGTTGTTGTAGGACGGACGGGCGATCGTCTTCGAGAAGGACACCCGGCCGATCAGTTCGTCGGTGAGGTCGATCGAGAAGTCCATGGCCGGCAGGAAATTGTCGTAGCCGGCTTCCTGGGTGACCAGTTGCTCGTCGGTCGAGGTGACGACCGAGAAGTCGTTGTCGGACGCCCAGACGATGGCCTGCGGCACCGCGATCTCGGCACCGGCCGTGACCTGGGTATCCTCGTAGCGGCCGCCGACCACGAGATTGGCCGGCCGTCCGGCGAACTCGCCGGCCCAGGTGAGCTGGGCGTAGGCCGAGAAGACCTCTTCCTCGATCACGTTGTAGGTGTCCGCGGTCGTGTTCAGCGCATTGCCCATACCGGCATAGACCGGCGAGAGCGCGTTGAAGAGCTCCACGGCATTGGCCTTGAAGGCCACATCCGCCATGCCCGGCGTATAGCTGTCGAACAGGCAGCCCAGGCAATAGGTCTCGACCAGGCCCGGCGCATATTGCTCGACATCGCCGACATTGTTGATGCCCCAGTCGCCCAGCGTCTGCTGGGTCTGGAACTGCGTGCGCTGCATCGAGGAGTCGCGATAGCCGACGCCGAAGTCGACCTGGCTGCCGCCATCGAACTCCCAGTGGCCGTCGAGCCGGAACTCGTCGACATCATGCTGCTGGTTCACCGCCATGGTGCGCGCGATCTGCGTGCCCAGGTCCCCGACATCCAGCATGCCGTTGCCATTGCCGCGCAGGGCGTCGTCCATCGTGTATTCCTGCACGGGGAAACCGCTGCGGAAATCCACCGAGTGCGCGGAAATCACCGGCGCCCCCATCGAGATCAGCGTGGACGTCGCGCCATTCTCGGCGTTCGGGCGGCTCTCGGCCGACGAGGTGTGGGCATCCAGCGTCAGGGAGAAGCTGTCCGTCAGCCACCATTCGGCATTGAAGCCGAAGGATTCCATCGTGTCCTCGACAGCGCGGAATTGCTGTTCGAAGCCCATATCCTTCACGCCCGCGATGTTCTCCTGGAGATAGACCGTGGAGTTCACGACCGGATTGCCGTCGAAGATCACCTCGTTGAAGGGACGGTTGAACCAGTTGGTCTGGTCCGTCCGGGCCTCTTCCGTCTGGTTGTTGGCATAGGTGGCATCCGCGGTCAGCGTCAGCGCCTCGGTCGGGCGGAACTGCATGACCAGCTGGCCGTTGACGCGTTCGCGGTGCGCTTCGGCCAGGTGATAGCGGCTGTCATTGGGATAGGAGACCAGATCGTTCGGTCCGGGCGGGTTGGTGATCTGCGTGGACGCATTCACCCGGCCATTGCCCGGATCGAGGAAGGCTTCGCCGCGCTCCACATTCCAGCCGTTCACCGTACCGGAACGCGAGGAGCTGTCGCGCTCCTGGAAGCTGCCGAAGAGCGAGATGCCGAAGGTCTCGGCGGGATTGGTCCAGCTGAGAAGACCGGTCAGTTCCGGCGTGATCTCCTCGCCGCTCTCCACACCGGTATCGTGCATGCCCTGCAGGCCGATACTGCCCGTCAGGCCGGGATAGTCGAGCGGGCGGCGGGTGTTGATGTTCACCGTGCCGCCGATACCGCCGGAGGGGACGGCCGCGCGTCCGGTCTTGTAGACCTCCAGCGAGCTGACACCTTCGGAGGCCAGGTTGGAGAAGTCGAAGGAGCGCGACGTGCCGAGGCTGCCGTCGAGGTCGGCAAGCTGGTCGCCCCCGACCGTCGCGACATTCGCCGTCGGCATGGTGCGGCCGTTCAGCGTCACCAGGGTGAAGCCGCTGCCGAAACCGCGCACGGTCACGAGCGAGCCTTCGCCGTTGACGCGGTTGATCGAGACACCGGTGATCCGCTGCAGCGATTCCGCGAGGTTGGTATCCGGGAAGCTGCCGATATCCTCGGCGGAAATGGCATCGACGACGCCGTGGGATTCCCGCTTGATATCCATGGCGCGCCGGAGCGATCCGCGAACGCCGGTGACCGTGATCACGTCCTGTTCGGCCGTGTCCTCATCCTGGGCATAGGCCGGCGCCGACACGCCGATCGCGATGCTCGAGGCACCGGTGAGAAGCGCAAGCCGGCCGGCACGGCCGACATGCGAGAGCAATACTCGTCTGTCGTTTCGGGTTTTCACTGTTTCCTCCCCTTATTGGATTATTGCCCGCCCCGTATCGGCGATGGCAATCGCCCCCGGACCGGTGCTGTCCTGCGGACCGCCGGATTCTCCGTCCCGGCTGGTCCGAACGCGCCTCCCGCGTATCGCCAGGGGCGATACAGCGTCAGGAAGAGCGTGCGTGCGCTGCACGATGATTGTCCTTGGACGTCCTCCCCTGGATCCCTTGGCGCTTTGTGGATCCGTTATGTTAGCGCTACTAATTTTGGCCAGATCAAATGTCTGACTATTTATCTGCGTAGCGCAGGCGTTTTTCCGGTGCAACCTTTTTGCCGATGGCCCGGACCGTTCTCGCGACAGTGTCGCATCGGTGTCACGGTCGCTTTTTTGTCTCACGATGTCAAATGTGTTTTTGATAGTGTGAGCGGCCAGCCAATTCTATCATCGGCGTGTGCGATGGCGGCCGGAGCGGCCGCCCGGAATGCCGGGAACAAGGCCAGAGCCGGAGGAATTACAATGTCAGACAAAACAAGCAGTTTCCGCCCCGGAACCGGCTCGCGCCACATCGCGGCGGCCCTGGTCGCGTCGGGTCTGGCCGCGCTGGCAGCCGCTTGCACGGAACAGCCCCAAGGCGAGGATGCGGCACGGTACGACATGCAGGCCCACTTTTCCTGGTTCGCGTATTCCGGGGCGGACCCGGTGCACGAAACCGGCGCCCCGGCGCCAGACACCTATCTCAACCCGATCCTGTCCGGCTTCTATCCCGACCCCTCGAACACGCGCGCGGGCAAGGACTACTACCTGGTCACCTCGACCTTCGGCTATTTTCCCGGCCTGCCCATCTTTCACAGCCGCGACCTCGTCAACTGGACCCAGATCGGCAATGCCATCGACCGTCCCGGCCAGATGGACTTCGGCGATCTGGGCCTTTCGCGCGGCCTGTTCGCGCCGACCATCGAGCATCATGACGGACGCTTCTACATCTTCTGCACCTGCGTGGATTGCGGCGGGAATTTCGTGATCACGGCCGACGACGCGGCCGGCCCCTGGTCCGATCCCGTCTGGCTGCCCGATCTGGAGGGCGGCATCGATCCGTCCCTCTTTGTCGACGCGGACGGGCGCGCCTGGATTCTCAACAATGGCCCGCCTGACCGCGAACCGGAATACGAAGGCCACCGTGCCATCTGGATCCAGGCGTTCGACCTGGAAGCGCTCGAAACCTTCGGGCCGCGCACCGTGCTCATCGACGGCGGCGTCGATTTCTCCGAGCAGCCGATCTGGATCGAGGGACCTCATATCTATCGGATCGACGACCGCTACTACCTGATGGCCGCGGAGGGCGGCACGGCCCGGGGGCATTCCCAGGTCGTGCTCCGAGGCGACCACCCGGCCGGCCCCTACACGCCCTTCACCGGCAATCCGGTCCTCACCCAGCGCGAACTGCCGCCGGACCGCGACCACCCGGTCACCTCCGCCGGCCATGCCGACATGGTCCGCACACCCGATGGCGACTGGTGGGCCACCTTCCTGGCCGTGCGGCCCTATGGCGACGACCTCTACAATACCGGCCGGGAGACCTTTCTCATGCCGGTTCGCTGGGAGGATGGCTGGCCGCGCATCACCGGTCCCGGCGAAGCGATCCCGGCCGAGATGGCCCGGCCCGACCTGCCCGATACCGGCCCGCCGCCCGTGCCGACGGCCGGAGCGTTTTCCGTGCGCGAGGCATTCGACGGCCCGGCCCTGCCGCCGCACTGGCTCACCTTGCGCAATCCGGCGGCGGAGTGGCTGCAGTTCGAAGACGGGATGCTGGTGCTCGAACCCCGGCCGGACGGTCTCGGCGATTTCTCCACCCCGTCCTATGCCGGGCGGCGCCAGCAGCACATTCATGCAGAGGCCTCGACCGAGCTAGCCTTCACGCCCCGGAGCGATGGCGACCGGGCCGGCCTCGCCGTCTTCCAGAATGACGATTACTGGTATCTGGTCAGCCTTTCGCGGCTCGGCGGCGAAACCGCGATCCGGGTGGAGCGCCGCGCCGGACCGGAGGACCCGGCCGACGGGCGTGTCCTGGCCGCGGTGCCCTTCGAACCGGCCGGCCCGGTCCAGCTGAAGGTGAGCGCCCGGGCCGGCCGCTACGATTTTTTCTACCGGACCGGTGACGGGGATTGGCAACCCGTTCTGGAAGACGCCGACGGCACGATCCTGTCGACCCGCACGGCCGGCGGTTTCGTCGGCGTGACCATGGGGCCCTACGCCCATTCCGGAGAGCCGCCGGACTAGTCCGCCCGGCGGCTTTCCGGCGGCCCTAGATAGGTCTCCGGCACATCGCCGGTACGGACGCTGACGCGCTGGAAGACGACGCCGGGGTCCACGCGCCAGAGCCGAACCGTGTGCGCACCGGCCGGGACGTCTTCGAACCGGGCGGCCTGACGGTCGACACTGTCGGCGACATTCTCCATCCAGGCCTCGTGATCGTCGCGATCGTCGAGCGTGAGCACCACGGGTTCGCGCTCGTCGATCGACACCGCGAAACGCAGACCGCCCTGTCCGCGAAAATCCAGCGTGGGCGAAAGCACGGCCTCGACCGTCACGGGACCTTCGGAGACAAGGTGGATGTCATAGTCCAGCCGCGCGCCCTCGCCGGGCTCCGCGGACGGTGCGGTGGGGGGGAAGGCCACCACGCCGGAAAGGGTGCGCCCCAGTTCGGGGATGACCTGCCAGGCGGCCTGCCCTTCGATGGCGCGGGAGAAATGGGCCGCCTCCATGGTGACATGGCCATCGGCCTCGACATAACGGCCGGCCTCGATCGCGCCATCGGGATTGACGGCCGCGACGCGCACCGTGCGATCGAGCCCGCCGGACCCGGTGACACGGATCGCCGCTTCCGACCGGCCCATCGGGAGCCCGGACCAGTCGACGGAAACGGCGACCCGCACCGTCCCGTTCACCTCGCCCTCCTCGTCCGACAGCACGAGCCAGCCGGCATCGGAGGAGAGTTCGAAACGCGCCGGACGCGCGCCGCGGTCGAAGAGGGTGAGGTGACGGGTTCTCTGGCCGTAGCGATGAAAGTCCGGCAGGGCCGGCTCACCCGCCGCACCGGGCCAGGCCTCGGCGCGGCCATCCACGGCCAGGCCCAGCGCCGCCCCGCGCACCGGGTCCACGGTGGCGAGATCGGGCAGGATGTCGGCTTCCGGCTGTTGCCAGTAGGTGTAGGAAATATGGGTCTGGGACATCAAGTGGTTCCAGCGCCCGCCGGCCACATCCTCATGATAGATGCGCTCCAGCTCGCCATCGCGGGCGAAGGCCTCGCGCACGCGCTGCGCCGCTGCATTGGCGTCGATGCGGCCCTGACGCGCCCAGAGCCGGTTGCGCGCGGTCTCGATGTGCAGCCGGTTCAGATTGGCGCTGGCCTGGACCGGGAACCAGACGAGCTGGACGAAGGCGTCGTCATACTCCGGTGGCAGGGCCTGGCGCACGCGGTCGGCCTCGGCCTCCAGCGCGGCCCAGTCGGCCAGGACCCGTTCCGCTTCGTTGAAATGGACCAGGGAGAAGGTGTCCGGGCCGATGAGCTCCGGCTTGCGGCGGGCATTGTATTGCGTGTAGCGCGTCAGCAACTGCGCGATAGCACCGGCATGCTCCTCGCCGAACTGTTCGGCGGCCCAGTTCCGCGTATAGGCGGACATCGCCTCCAGCGTCATCGCCTCGGGATCCCAGGCCTGGTCGAGGAAGAAGCTGATCGGGAATTCCATCGGCTTGAGATCTCCGACATTGACGATCCACAGCTCTCGCGCCCCGTATTCCCAGGCCAGGTCCATCTGCTCCCAGGTCCGCTCGATCTGGGTGGTGTTGAGCCATTTGTAGTTTCGCGGATCCCCGACATAGTCGAAGTGATAATAAACCCCGTATCCACCCTCGCGGGGTTCGGCGCCCGGGCGCGGCAGGCGGCGGATATTGCCCCAATTGTCGTCGGCGAAGAGCAGGGTGACGTCGTCCGGCACGTCCATGCCCTGGTCGTAATAGTCCTGCACTTCCTTGTAGAGCGCCCAGACCTGCGGCGTCTGCGCGGCCGGCTCTCCCGTGACGCGTTCGATGATCTCGCGCTGGGTCGCCACGATGTCCTCGAGCAGCGCGATCGCCGTGCCCTCGGCCATCGCTTCGTCGCCATCGCCGCGCATGCCGATCGTGACCAGCGCCTCGCGGCCGTCGATACGCTCCACGCCCTCGCGCCAGAAGCCGCTCAGCCGTTCCGCATTGCCGGAAAAGTCCCAGTCGCCCTCGCCATAGCGCTCCCACTCGACATGGGCCCGGCCCATGGGTTCGTGGTGGGAAGTGCCGATGACCACGCCATAGCTCTGCGCCATCACCGCGTTCATCGGATCGTCGTCGTAGAAGGCTTTCCCCCACATGGCGGGCCACAGATAATTGCCGCGCAGCCGCAGGATGAGTTCGAACACATCCTCGTAGAAGGCATGGCCGAACCCGCCATAGGTCTCGTGAACCCAGCCGTAGAGCGCGGGGTTCTCGTCATTAAGGAAGATGCCGCGATAGCGCACGGACGGCGCGTCGCTACGGGCCCCGGCCGTGACGAAGAGCCTGTCATGGCGGTCCGGCGGCACGTCCGCCCACCAGGACCAGGGCGACACGCCGGCGGCACGGGACAGGGCGTAGACACCATAGATCGCACCGCGCATGTCGGACCCGGCAATCACCAGCGCCCGATCGAGGCCCGGCGTCGGGTTGTCGACGACCTGGTAGAGATAGGCCTCCCACTCGCCTTCGATGGCGGAGATGTCGAGCCGCCCCTCGCGGACCAGCCGGTCGATGGTCGCATTGCGCCCCAGCGTCCCGGCGATGACCGCACGGCCGCCGCTTCCGCCGGCATTGTGCGGCGGCGACGTGCCCGAGACGCGCTCCAGATCCAGCCTCAGATCCTGCGCCGCGCGGATCAGCCCGGGGTGATCGCCCGGATCGGTCAGCACCGCCGCCGGACGCCCATCTTCGATCAAGGCAAGGCCACCGGAAGGACGATCTTCGCCACCGCAAAGCGACGCTTCCGCCACGTCTTCGCACGGCCCCGGACCGAGCTGGGCTCCGGCTGCCGTCGCCAGCGACGCGGCGGCCAGAAGTCCCGTCAGATTTGCGAGCAGTCCCATGATCCGGGCCGGCCGTCTGCCGCTAACCGTCGGTGACGGTCAGCGTGGTGGACTGCAGCTGCGCAGAGCTGTGACCGGCCGAGATGGTGAAACTGCCCGGCTCGACCTCGCGCTCCATGTCGAGATTCCACAGCGCGAAAGCACGCGGCGGAAGTTCGAAGGTCACGGTGCGGGTTTCGCCCGGCTCCAGCGTGACCCGCTCGAAGCCTTTCAGCTCCAGCACGGGACGCGTCACCATGGCGTGGTCGTCGCGGACATAGAGCTGGACCACATCGTCGCCCGCGACATCGCCGGTATTGGTGATGTCGACCTCGACCGTGGCGGTCTCGCCGACGGCGATCGTCTCGTCCACGAGCCGCGGCGCCGAGATGTCGAACGTGGTGTAGGACAGGCCGTAGCCGAACGGGTAGAGCGGCGCCTCCTCGTCGAAGAGATAGCCCCGGCGCGAAGACGGTTTGTGATTGTAGAAGACCGGAAGCTGGCCGACCGACCGCGCGACGGTCACGGGAAGGTGCCCGCCCGGATTGACGTGGCCCAGCACCACATCGGCGACGGCATTGCCCGTCTCCTGGCCGAGATACCAGCCCTCGATCAGGGCGTCGGCCTCTTCGGCAAGCTCGCTGACCGCCAGCGGCCGGCCATTGAGCAGGACGACAATGGTCGGCTTGCCCAGGGCGAAGATCTCGCGGGCGAGATCCATCTGCTGGCCGAAGAGCTCCAGGCTCGCGCGATCGCCGAGATGGTTGTCGGCCCAGGCTTCGCGGGAGAGCTGCTCGTTCTCGCCCAGGACCATGAGAATGACATCGGCCTCCTGCGCTATGGCGACCGCGTCCTCGATCAAACGCGCATTGGTCTCCGCATCGACCGGATTGACTTCGTCGGCGGCCCATTCCCGGCTTTCCGTCAGGCGAACGCCCTCGGAGTAGACCACGTCGAAATCGTCTCCGGCGGCATTCTCGAAACCTTCCAGAACGCTCACGACATGGCGCGGCTGGTCGGAATAGCCCCCGATGGGCGTGTCCACGGCATGCGTGCCGATCACGGCCAGGGTGCCGATCTCCGATGCGGCCAGCGGCAGGGTATTATCGCGGTTCTCCAGCAGGATCATGGCGCGCTGCGCTGCCGTGCGGGCCAGCGCGATCGCGTCCTCGGTCGCCGTGCCGGCGACAGCCGCATCGGCGTCGGCATAGGGATTTTCGAACACGCCGGAGAGGAATTTCAGGCGCAGGATACGGCGCACGGCCGTATCGATCTGCTCTTCGCTGACCCGGCCCTGCTCGACCAGTTCCGGCAGGCGCAGGAAGGCGTCGCCATGGGGCAGCTCGACATCCACACCCGCGTCCAGTGCGCGGATGGCGGCCTCGTCGATATCCTCGAACATGGCATGGCGCGTGATCAGTTCGCGGATCGCGAAATAGTCGCTGACCACCAGCCCGTCATAGCCCCATTCCCCGCGCAGCACGTCGTTGAGCAGCCAGGCATTGGCATGGCTGGGAACGCCGTCGATCTCGTTGTAGGAGGCCATGATCTGCATCACCGGCAATTCCTCCACCAGCCGCTCGAAGGGCGGGAAGAAGACATCGCGCAGCACGCGTTCGGAAATCTGCGCCGGTCCGATATTCATCCCGGCCTCCGGCTGGCCGTGACCGGTCATGTGCTTGAGCGTGACGAAGACGCGCTCATCGGCGAGCGGCAGGGTCTCGCCCTGATATCCGCGCACCGCCGACAGCCCCATCTCGCTCACCAGATAGGGATCCTCCCCATAGGTCTCCTCGATGCGGCCCCAGCGCGGGTCGCGCGCGACATCGACGACCGGCGCCAGCGTCGTATGCACGCCGCGCAGCCGCATTTCCCGCGACGCCACCGAGAACACGTCCTCGATCAGACCCCGGTCCCAGGTGGAAGCGAGCGCAATTGACTGAGGAAAGCTGGTGGCATTCGGCGCGACATAGCCGTGCAGGGATTCCTCGTGAAAGAGCAGCGGTATGCCCAGCCGGGTTTCCTCGATCGCCCAGCGCTGGGCGGCGTTGACGTATTCCACCGTCTCGCGCTCGTCGCGGTTGAGCGCGCCGGCATTGGCGCCGGCCGCCTCGGTGCCCGCTTCCACACCCTGGCGATCGTATGGGCGGGAGATCTGACCGAGACCGTGGGGGTAGTTGGCCGCCGCCTGTTCGGCGGAGAAATTGCCCTCGGCGTCCTGGATTTCCGCCTTGTTTTGCCAGATGCCGATCATCTGGGCGACCTTCTCCTCGAGCGTCATGCGCGAGAGCAGATCCTCGACACGCGCCTCGACCGGCTGGTCCGGATCCAAGTAGAGCGGAGCCTCTTCCGCCGCTTGCCGCGCCTGTGCCGGCGCCGCAAAAACCATTCCCGCCAGCAGCGCCGCCGCCACCGGAAGCCGGGTCAGTACGGCCCCCGCACGGCCTGTCCGAACACAGTCGATCATCATGTTTCTCCCCTTCCCGATCCCGGCTTACCGATGAGGGCCGGATCGTGTTTCTGAGGGGAAAGGTAGAGGGGCCGATACGCGACCGTCAATCCAATAGTCTGAGGAATTAACGGATATGGACACACTCCATTGCGGGAAGTATGACCCGGAGAGGCAAACGGCCCTCTGTATACGCCGCATCGGCGGCGCCGGAGCCGGCCAGGAGAGAGGGAATATGGGCAAGACCGACGGAGCCGGTCAGCGGCCGTCGCGGCGCAGCGGCAATCCGGGACGGATCCATGGCACGATCGCGCACGATCTGGGCGTGGCCATTGTCTCCGGACAGTACAAGCCGGGCGAGATCCTGCCCAACGAGATCGACTTCTCCGAACGGCTGAAAGTGTCCCGCAGCGCCTATCGCGAAGCGGTGCGCATCCTGTCCGCCAAGGGCATGGTGGAAAGCCGGCCCAAGACGGGCACACGGGTGACCGACCCGCGCAACTGGAACCTGCTCGATCCGGACGTGCTGGCTTGGTATTTCGCCACCGAGCCGGACCCGGACCTGATCGACGGCCTGTTCGAGCTTCGCATGATCGTGGAGCCGGCGGCGGCGGCCCTGGCGGCCGAGCGGCGCAAGCCCGCCCATCTCACCCGCATGCGCGAGGCGCTGATGGAGATGGAGCGTTGCGGCGTCGACAATGAGGACGGGCGCGATGCGGACCGCGCCTTCCACGACACGGTCCTTGAAGCGACCGGCAACAAGCCGCTGATGAGTCTCGCCTCGACCATCGGCGCCGGCGTGCGCTGGACCACAATCTACAAGGCCCGCAAACACGAATTGCCGCGCGATCCCATGCCGGATCACTGGAAGGTGTTCGACGCCATTGCCGCGGGCGGTCCCGAACAGGCCCGCGCCGCGATGACCGACCTGGTCGGTGCCGCCCTGCGCGATACGGCCCGGGCGCTCAAGCGCGAAACCCCGGACAATTCGGCGCAAGAAGCCGCGGCGAACGACTGAATTTCAGCCCGTTTTTAAGGACCTATCGCAGTGCCGCCCGGCAGGCGGCCCTTGCACGCCCGTGTTTCGCCGGATATTTGTCGGAGTAATTGAGCCGATCGCCTGTCCGGTCGGCCCGCCCTTGCGGCATGGCTCGGCACCCCCGCTTTCGCGGGGCCGGGCCCATGCGATGCGTCAGGAGTCCGCCGGCATGACAAAGCGTCTGCGTTCCCGTCTCTGGTTCGACGATCCGGAGCATCCCGATCTGACGGCCCTGTCGATCGAACGTTACATGAATTACGGGCTGACGCCGGAGGAGCTGCGTTCGGGCAAGCCCATCATCGGCATCGCCCAGACCGGTTCGGATCTGGCGCCCTGCAACCGCCACCACCTCACCCTCGCCCAGCGCGTGCGCGAAGGCATTCGCGAAGCCGGCGGCATCGCGCTGGAATTCCCGGTCCATCCGATCCACGAGAACGGCAAGCGGCCGACGGCCGGCCTCGACCGGAACCTGGCCTATCTCGGCCTGGTGGAGTTGCTGCACGGCTATCCGATCGACGCGGTGGTTCTGACCATCGGCTGCGACAAGACCACGCCGGCCTGCCTGATGGCGGCCTCGACCGTCGACATTCCGGCCATCGCCCTCTCGGTCGGACCGATGCTCAATGGCTGGCACAAGGGCGAACGCGTCGGGTCCGGATCGATCATCTGGAAAGCCCGCCAGATGCTCGCCGCCGGCGAGATCGACTATGACGGCTTCATCGAGCTGGCTTCCACATCGGCGCCCTCGGTGGGCTATTGCAACACGATGGGCACCGCCTCGACGATGAATTGCCTGACCGAGGCGCTGGGCATGAGCCTACCGGGCTCGGCCACCGCGCCGGCGCCCTATCGCGAACGCCCGCAGATCGCCTATCGCACCGGCCGGCGCATCGTGGAAATGGTCGAAGAGGATCTCAAGCCGTCCGATATCCTCACGCGGGACAGTTTCGAGAACGCCATCCGGGTGAACTCCGCGCTGGGCGGCTCGACCAATGCGACGGTCCATATCACCGCGCTCGCCCGCCATGCCGGCGTCGAGCTGCCGCTGAAGGACTGGCAGACGCTCGGCCATGACGTGCCGCTCCTGGTCAATCTCCAGCCGGCCGGCCAGTATCTCGGCGAGGATTTCCACCAGGCCGGAGGCGTGCCGGCCGTCGTGGCGCAACTGATGACGCGCGATCTCATCCATGCGGACGCGAAGACGGTGAGCGGGCTCACCATCGGCGAGACTTGCCGCGATACGGACATCGTCCTGCCGGACGTGATCCGCACCATGGACGCGCCCCTGGTCGATCAGGCCGGCTTCCTCGTCCTCTCGGGCAATCTGTTCGACAGCGCCATCATGAAGACGAGCGTGATCGAGGACACCTTCCGCAAACGCTATCTGGACGATCCGGACGATCCCAACGCCTTCGAGGGGCCGGTCTGGGTGTTCGATGGGCCGGAGGACTATCACGACCGGATCGACGATCCCGCCGAGGCGATATCCGAGGACGCCATTCTGGTGATGCGCGGCTCGGGCGTGATCGGCCATCCCGGCTCGGCCGAGGTGGTCAATATGCGCCCGCCCAAATACCTGATCGAAAAGGGCATCACGGCCCTTCCCTGTCTCGGGGACGGGCGGCAGTCCGGCACGTCGGGCTCGCCCTCCATCCTCCATGCCTCGCCGGAAGCGGCGGCCGGCGGCAATATCGCGCTCCTCAAGACGGGCGACCGTCTGCGGGTCGATCTGAACGCTGCGACCGTGACCTGGCAGATCGGCGAGGACGAGATCTTGGCAAGGCGCGAGACCCTGGATGCGGCCGGCGGCTATGCCTACCCGGCCTCCCAGACACCCTGGCAGGAGATCCAGCGTGGCCTGATCGGCCAGCTGGAAACCGGTGCGGCACTGGAACCGGCGGTGAAATACTACCGGATCATCGACACGCTGGGTAATCCGCGCGGCAATCACTGAGGCGCGAAACCGGGCCTTTGCCTAGAGCCGGATGAGGTTCTGGGGCAGGCCCGGCGTGTCGGTCTCGACCCGGAAGAGACCGCCGGCCGAAGGCTGCTTGCGGCGCTGGTCTGGCGTCTGATGGAGCCAGGCTGTCGTGCAGTAGAGAGTCCGCAGATCGTCATCGCCGAAGGCGGCCTTGGTGACGGCAGACACCGGAAACCCGATCTTGCCGATCCGGGTGCCGTCCGGCGCGTATTTCGCAATGCCCCAGCCGCCGAACAGTCCGACATGGACGACGCCCTCGCTGTCCACGGACGGTCCGTCGCAAAAGCCCTCCTCCATCACCGCGAAGACGCGCCGGTTGGCGATGCGTCCGTCGGCATGGTCGAAGGCATAGATCGTCTTTTCCAGCGTGTCGTGATGGTAGAGCGTGCGTGCATCCGGCGACATGGCCGGGCCATTGGTCACCCCGTAACCGTCATCCTGGCGTACGAGTTCGCCAAGATACCACCGGTAAAGGGCACCGGTTTTCCCGGCCTCGCTGTCGTCCATCGTGCCAAACCAGAGCGAACCGTCAGGCGCGACGAAACCGTCATTGAGCCGGTTCTGGGGCCGGTCGGCTTCCACGGCCAGTATGAGCTCGAACTCGCCGCTTCGGGGGTCGAAGCGATAGAGCCCGCCGCGCACGCCGCAGATCAGGGTTCCGTCCTCCGCCGGCAAGGCAAAACCGGTCTGGTCGGGCGTGTTCCAGCTGGCCGTAGCCCCGTCCCCGACGCCGTAGCGATGGAGTTTTCGCCCCTTGATATCGACGAACCAGACGCAGCGCTCGCGCGCCGACCAGACCGGCCCTTCGCCCAGCTCGGCCTTCAGATCCCAGATCAGTTCCGGTTCGCGCATGTCCATCCCGTTACAGTGAAGGCCCGGAGGTGGCGGCCCGTATCGGACGGGCCGCCAAGCCGGCAGGGTCCGGACCGGTTCAGCCGGTCATGTCTTCCAGTTCGCGGCCGCGGGTCTCCCGGACCATGCGGATCACGAACAGGATCGAGATGGCGGCGAACACGGTGTAGATGCCGTAGGCGCCGGCCAGGCCGATCGATCCCAGGAGGATCGGGAAGGTCATGGTGATGCCGAAATTGGAGCCCCACTGGAACAGGCCGGAAACGGCCAGTCCGGATCCGCGGATCTGGTTGGGGAACATCTCGCCGAGCATCACCCACATCACCGGGCCCCAGGAGAAGTTGAAGAACATCACATAGACGTTCGCCGCGATCAGGGCGAGCAGGCCCATGTCGGGGTCGAGATCCAGCATGGAAGACTGCAGCACGGTCTCGGTCTCGTAGACCGTTCCGTTGGCCAGCACCGTCCCGGCCTCGATCACCATGCCCTCCGACAGCAGCGTGCCGGTGGAGAAGGCGAAGGCTGCGAGCCCCAGCGTCACCGCCATGCCCACCGAGCCGATGATCAGCATGGGCTTGCGGCCGATCTTGTCGATCACGAGCAGCGCAACAATAACGGCGGCGATCGACAGTCCGCCCGAAAGGACGTTGGTCAGCAGCGCGTCACCCTCGGTGAAGCCTGCGGCCTGCCAGAGCACGGCGCCGTAGTAGAAGATCACGTTGATGCCGACCAGCTGCTGGAAAGTGGCCAGACCGATGCCAACCCAGACGATGGGGCGCACGCGCTTGGCCACGGGGTCGATGAGGTCCTTCAGGCGGGGCTGGTGGTCCGCGGCCAGGGATTGCCTGATCTCCGCGACCTTGCGCTCCGCCACACTGGCGTCGAACAGCTTGGTGAGCACGCCGCGTGCCTTGTCGTCCTTCGCCCGGAAAACCAGGTAGCGCGGGCTTTCCGGGATCGCGAACAGGGCGACGAGGAAGATCGTCGCGGGCAGCAACTCCATCCAGAACATCCAGCGCCAGGCGGGAAAGCCCAGCCAGAATTCGCTGGTCGAAGCCCCGGCCGCGCCGGCCAGGACATAATTGGACAGGAAGGAGCAGAACAGGCCCGCAATGATCGCGATCTGCTGGATCGTGGCGAGCCGGCCGCGCAGGCGGGCCGGCGCGATCTCGGAGATATAGGCCGGCGCCATGACGCTGGCCGCGCCGACGGCCAGACCGCCGAGAATGCGGTAGACCACGAATTCCGCCGAACCGTTGGCGACCCCGGACCCCCAGGCGCTCACGATGAAGAAGACGGCGGAGACCAGAAGCAGCGTGCGCCGGCCGAACATGTCCGCCAGACGTCCCGCCAGCAGGGCACCGATGGCGCAACCGAGCAGCATCGAGGCGACATTGAAGCCCGTGCCGACCTCCTGCGAGTTGAAGGCGGCCTGCAGCCCGTCGACCGTGCCGTTGATCACGCCGGAGTCGAAGCCGAACAGGAAGCCGCCGATCGTCGCCACCAGCGCGATGGAGATGATGTAGCCCATATTGTGCGTGTCGGGCACGGCACCGCCTGCCGACGCGGTATCGGTTGTATCAGTCATTGCTCTTTCCTCCCCGGAGGCTCTTGCGGCCTCCCCATGCGATGCGGCTGTCTATCGCCAGCCGGCATCGACGAAATATCCGTGTCCCGTACAGGCCCGCGCATCGTCCGACGCCAGGAACAGGGCCATGGCGAGAATGTCCTTCGGTTCGATACGGACCTTCACGCACTGGGCCGCCACGATCTCCGCCTCGCCTTCCGGCGTGTACCACTTCTCCTGGCGAGGCGTTTTGACATTGCCCGGAATGATGCAATTGACCCGGATCCCGTCCGGCCCCAGCTCGCGCGCCAGCGCCCGCGTCATACCCTCGATCGCGGCCTTGGCCGTCTCGTAGAGCGAGAGGTTCGGAATGGCGAGATGCCAGGAGATCGATCCCAGATTGATCACCGAGCCGCGGCCGCGTTCGCGCATGTCCTCGATCACGCCCTGGGTGGCGAAGAACTGGTGGCGCAGATTCACGGCCATGCGGTTGTCCCAGTAGTCCGGCGTGACGTCGCCGATGGCATGGCGGTCGTCGTTGGCAGCATTGTTGACCAGTACATCGACGGGCCCGACCTCGCGGCGAATGCGTTCGATTGTCGCCCTGAGGGCATCCAGGTCGGTAAGGTCGCAGCGATGGAAGACAGGCGCGGGATCGAGACCGGACAGCTCCCGTTCGATCGCACGGCCCGCATCCTCGGCGATGTCGAGAAACGCGACCCGCGCACCCTGGCGCGCAAAGCCCTCGGTCAGGCCGGCGCCGATACCGGACCCGCCGCCGGTCACGATCACGACGCGGTCCTTCAGGCTGGGATAGAAGGCCATGCTCATGACGCGGCCTCCAGCAGGCCGCGGCCGGCCAGATTGCGCATCAATTCCCCGATCCCCAGCGTCCAGGGCGGTGCCTGGTCGCAGGTCGTCACGACATTTTCCAGCGTGCCCAGCCGTTCGCTGCTTACGCGCACGAGGTCGCCGGGCTTGTGGGTGAAGCCGAGGCCGGGCGTGTCGCGATCCTCGACGGGGGCGAACATCGTTCCCAGCATCAGGGCGAAGCCGTCGGGATACTGGTGGTTCCGGCCGATCGTCTGGTGCACCAGTTCCAGCGGATCCCGGCTGATCTGGTCCATCGAGCTTTCCCCGGTCAGCCGGTAGCCGTCGGCGCCCTCGACCTCGAGCGAGACGCGGGCCCTGCGAACGTCCTCGATGGTGAAGCCGTCGTCGAACAGGCGGATGAAGGGCCCCAGCGCGCACGACGCGTTATTGTCCTTCGCCTTGCCCAGGAGCAGGGCGGACCGGCCCTCGAAATCGCGCAGATTCACGTCATTGCCCAGCGTCGCCCCGGCCACGGCACCCGCGGCATCGCAGACGAGCACGATCTCCGGCTCGGGATTGTTCCAGCGCGAGTCCGAACGCACGCCGACATGATCGCCCCAGCCCACGGCCGCCAGCGGCGGCGCCTTGGTGAAGATTTCCGCATCCGGCCCGATGGCGACTTCCAGATATTGCGACCACAGGCCCTCCCGGGACAGCGCCGCCTTCAGGCTGGCCGCTTCGTCCGATCCCGGCTGGACCGCCGACAGATCCGTGCCGACCTTGTCCTTCAGAGCCTCCCGGATATCCCGCGCCCGGTCGGCATGCCCCTGGGCGCGCTCCTCAATCACCCGTTCGATGGCGGACACCGCGAAGGTCACGCCGGAGGCCTTGACGCATTGCAGGTCGACCGGCGCCAGAAGCTTCAGCGCGTTTGAAGGCGCGGCCTCGTCCCGGGCGCTGGCAAATTCGAGTGTGTCGAGACGGCCCAGATCGCGGCCGGAGGCTTCGGCCAGCACGGCGCGGCGCGCGACCGCATCGGCGACCGTCGGCGCGAACCCGGAGATGTCATACAATCGTCCGCCCCGGACCAGGACCGGCGTGGGTCCCTCCGGCAGGGCAAGCCGCCCGAGCATGAGGGCAGTTTCCCAGTCGGCAGCGAGGCTGCCTGTCAGATCCGTCATTCCTCCCCCCGCGACATGTCGCGCACCGCCGTTTTACGGCGTTTTTAATAGCGCTAACATCAAAGTGACAACGTTGCCTGTCAAGCGCCCGGAGCAAGATTTCGAGAAAAAGTCGGAGTTATTATTGCGCCGGCGCCAGTCCGGAAGAGGCCCGGAGCACGAGTTCGTGCGGCAGGAGGCGGTCGACGGGCACACCGTCCCTGGCCCGGTCCCGGCCGGACCGCGACTCGTCGAGCACGATGCGCAGGGCGGATTCCGCCATGCGTGCCACGGGCTGGCGAACGGTGGTGAGCTCGGGCCAGACCGCCGTGGCGATATGGGTGTCGTCGAAGCCGGTCACGCTGAGATCGCCGGGCACGTCCAGCCCCCGCCGGTGGGCGGCGGCCATCACACCGGCCGCCATGTCGTCATTGCTGGCGAAAACGGCGGTCGGCGGCTCGCGGTCCGACAGCATGCGCTCGGCCGCGCGGAAGCCCGAGCGATAGGTGAAATCGCCCTGCTCGAGGAGCGTCGTGGCCGACGGATCGGCGCGGCGGATCTCGGTCTCGAAACCGAGCTGGCGCTCCATCGAGACCGTCTGGTTGACCGCCCCTTTCACGAAACCGATCCGGCGATGCCCGAGGTCGAGCAGATGGCGGGTCATCTCGGCGCTGGCGGCGAAATCGTCCATCCGCACCACATTGGCATCCGGGCGCATGCGCCCCGTGCCCACGGCCACCGCGATCACGCCATGGGACCGAAGCTCGGCAATGGCCGGCTGG
>Ga0207716_100250_pt1 | contig 30501 bp, 23 predicted proteins | sample TtaePargueraPR_FD_187739 | JGI IMG/M metagenome (GOLD analysis project Ga0207716, IMG submission 187739) | Aerobic enrichment media microbial communities from Bioluminiscent Bay, La Parguera, Puerto Rico - Tt and P2 (5) (SPAdes) | ecosystem: Environmental > Aquatic > Marine > Unclassified ... | reverse complement strand
GATCCAGTCCAGCCGGTCCCTCAGACTGACTACTTCACCGATAATCACCAGCGTAGGTGCGGGCACCTCGCTTGCCGTCACCCTTTCCACAATGTTCGACAGGTCGCCGACCACCACCTGCTGCTGTGGCGTGGTTCCGCGGGACACCAGTGCCACCGGCATCGAGGCGCGCATACCATGCGCCATCAGCTCCCGGGTGATGATGGGCAAGCCCACCAGGCCCATATAGAACACCAGGGTCTGGTTGTTCTGGACAAAATCCGCCCAGGGCAACTCGCAGGTGTCGTTCTTCAGATGGCCGGTGACAAACCTTACTGACTGGGCGTAATCGCGGTGGGTCAACGGTATGCCGGCATAGGCCGCACATCCCGAGGCTGCGGTGATACCAGGAACTACCTGGAAACGGACTCCGGATGCCGCGAGGGTTTCGATCTCCTCCCCGCCCCGCCCGAAAATAAACGGATCCCCCCCTTTCAGGCGAACCACCCGGCGGCCCTCCAGGGCTAGGTCAACCAGACGCTGGTTGATCTGCTCCTGCGGTAAGGTATGGTTGGCCCGCTGCTTGCCGACATGGACCTTTTCCGCGTCTTCCGGGATCAGAGCGAGGATTTCGGGCGACACCAGGCGATCGTAAAGCACCACCTCGGCCGAGGTAATGATACGCCACGCCTTCAGGGTCAACAGCTCGGGATCGCCGGGGCCGGCGCCTACCAGGAAAACCTCCCCCCGTGAGCTGTTCTGGTTGGCCGTTATCGGGTTCACCCGATAACGGGTGGGCATCGAAATGGTGCGTGCGCCCTTCCCTGGGGCACTTTCCGTTGAATCTGTCATTGAATCCTGTCGAGACCTCCCATATACGGCTTCAGGACATCGGGAACACGAATACTGCCGTCCGCCTGCTGGTAGTTCTCCATGACCGCAATCAGTGCACGGCCTACAGCCAGGCCGGATCCGTTCAGGGTATGAACGGGTTCGGGCTTTCCGGTTTCCGGGTTACGCCAACGTGCATGCATACGCCGTGCCTGAAAATCCCGGGTGTTGGAACAGGACGAAATTTCCCGGTACTTCTGCTGGCCGGGCAGCCAGACCTCGAGGTCGTAGGTACGGGCGGCGGAAAAACCCATATCGCCGCCACACAGCGCCACTACCCGGTACGGCAACTCCAGTAACTGCAGCACCTTCTCGGCATGGCCGGTCAGGGCCTCCAGCGCTGCCTCGGAATCCTGCGGGCGAACAATCTGCACCAGCTCTACCTTGTCAAACTGGTGCTGACGGATCATACCGCGGGTATCGCGGCCGTAGGACCCGGCTTCACTGCGGAAACAGGGGGTATGACAGACCAGCTGCAGGGGCAGTTCGGCCGCCTCCAGGATGGTGTTGCTGACCAGGTTGGTGGCCGGCACTTCGGCCGTTGGAATCAGGTACAGCGGAGTCTCGCCACTGGTCTTGAACAGGTCTTCCTCGAACTTCGGAAGCTGGCCGGTGCCGTACAGGGTGTCCGCGTTGACCAGGTAGGGCACGTAGGCCTCGGTGTAACCGTGCTCGGAGGTATGCAGGTCCAGCATGAACTGGGCCAGCGCACGGTGCATGCGGGCAATACCACCACGCATCACGGCAAAGCGGGAATGGGCCAGCCGGCTCGCGGTCTCAAAATCCATTCCGCCCAAAGCCTCGCCGAGGGCAACGTGATCCTGAGGTTCAAAATCGAATTCCGCCGGCGTCCCCCAACGACGCACCTCAACGTTATCGTTCTCATCGGCGCCGGCCGGCACGGTTTCGTCCGGCAGGTTGGGAATACCTGCCAGGAAATTCCCGAGCTCTTCCTGCAGCTTGCGCAATTCGTCCTCGGCCTCGCTGCGGCGGGCTTTCAGGTTCTCGACTTCGTCGAGCAGCGGCTGGATATCTTCCCCGGCTGCCTTGGCCTTGCCGATGGATTTGGAACGCTTGTTCTGCTCGCTCTGCAGCGTCTCGGTGTGCACCTGCAGGGAACGCCGACGCTCTTCAAGCTGTTCGAAGGCGGCCATGTCGAAAGTGAAGTTCTTCACCGCCAGACGGCGGGCAATTTCTTCAGTCTGGGTGCGGACGCGTTTAGGGTCGAGCATGAGTATCCTGATTGTCTGTTTCAGATGGATTCTGGGCGGTGCCGTTTGCAATCTAAGAGAGGCATTATACCCGCGCAAGTGGGGATGACCACAGCCCTGGCAGGCTCAGTCAGAGGAAGGAGTGTCGCCGGGATAGCGCCGCCGCTCACTGGATGCATTGCGGGCATCGAGCCGTTCACGTTTCTCGGCCAGCTTGATTTCCAGGCCACGTGGCACCGGCCGGTAATAGCGGCGCTGGTGTATCGGTTCCGGAAGGTAGTTTTCGCCGGCGGCGAAGGCCTCCGGTTCGTCATGGGCGTAGCGGTATTCATCGCCGTGACCAAGACTTTTCAGCAGCTTGGTGGGGGCATTGCGCAGATGCACCGGAACCTCGTAGTCAGGATCCTGGCGAATATCTGCCATGCACTGGTTGAACGCCTGGTAGACTGCATTGCTCTTGGGGGCCATCGCCAGGTAGGTCACCGCCTGGGCCAGCGCCAGCTCGCCTTCCGGCGAACCCAGCCGTTCCTGGGCGTCCCAGGCGTCCAGTGATAACTGGAGCGCCCTTGGGTCTGCATTGCCGATGTCCTCGCTGGCGATACGAACCAGTCGACGAGCTACGTAGAGCGGGTCTGCACCACCATCGAGCATCCGGCACAGCCAGTACAGCGAACCATCCGGATCCGACCCCCTGACCGACTTGTGCAACGCGGAGATCTGGTCATAAAACACCTCCCCGCCCTTATCGAACCGCCGCAGGCTGGCCTGTAAAACCTGCTCAAGATGCCGCTCGGTTACTCGCGGCTGACCGGTTTCGTCAGGTTCCGCCAGGTCAGCACCCACTTCCAGGATATTCAGGGCGCGGCGAGCATCGCCGCCGCTGGCGGCCGCCATAACGGCAAGCACCTCATCGGATACCGCAACCCGGCCGGCCGGCCCCTCGGGCGCGGTCAAAGCGCGGTGGAGCAAGCTGGAGACTTCCTCCTCGGTCAGATTCTTGAGGACGTATACCCGGGTGCGGGACAACAGCGCACTGTTGAGCTCGAAGGAGGGATTTTCGGTGGTGGCGCCAATAAAGATAAAGGTGCCGTCCTCGATATGAGGCAGAAAAGCATCCTGCTGGCTCTTGTTGAAGCGGTGGACCTCATCGACAAACAGCAGGGTATCGCGGCCCTCGGACTGCTTACGGTACTTCGCCCGCTCCACCACCGCACGGATGTCCTTGACGCCGCTCAGCACCGCAGAAACCGTCTCGAAGGTCAGCTCACTCAGGTTGGCCAGCAGGCGGGCAAAGGTGGTCTTGCCAACCCCTGGCGGCCCCCAGAGAATCATCGAATGCAGTTGTCCCTGCTCCACCGCGCGCCGCAGTGGCTTACCGTCACCCAGCAAGTGGGCCTGACCAACATACTCGTCGAGGGATTTCGGCCGCATCCTTGCGGCCAGGGGTGCAAATCCCCGATCGTCACCGAACAGGGAGTCCTGCATCAGGCACCGTCCCGGATGACGTCAACGCCCTCCGGATACTCCAGGGTGAAGGCGTTGTTGGCGACCGCCTGGTTCAGGCGGATGTTGTGGAAGCTCAGAATGCTTTGCTGCGCCAGGGAGTCCGCCATGCGCATTTCCTGGAGCTCACCCTTGAAAAAGGTCAGCCGCAGGGAAACAAACAGCGAATCCGGGTTTCTGGGTTTCAGGGTGTACTCTTCCGAACTCTCGCCGAGCTTGCGGTAGCTGACCTCATAGGTGTCCGCCAGATTGTCCACCTCACCGCTAAGCAGCAGCGCCGGCGTTGACGATACCCGCTCGTCAAGATTGTGGATGGTTACCTGCTCCAGGTCCGGGTCGTAGACCGAGACTGTGTCGCCGTCACTGACGATGAACTGGTTGAGCGGTTCGCTGGCTTCCCAGTAAAACAGCCCGGGACGCTTTGCCTTGAGGGCACCACGGGTTTCCTGCACCTTGCTGCCATCTTCGTTAACCACAATCTGGATGAAGTCGGCCTGGTAGGTTTCGTAGCCCTTGAGGGTACGGGCCAGTTGAGCAGCGGCCTCCCCATTGGCCTGGGCGACTACGGTCAGGCTGTTGAGCATGGCCAGGCCAGCGATCAGGAAAACTGCAATTCGCTTGAATGACATAGGTTCGAAGCTCCTAGTCTCTCGGAGGTGGTGGTGCAAGCACTTCCCTTGCACCATTATGACCGGCCGGACTGACCACACCGGAGGCTTCCATCGCATCCACCAGGTTGGCCGCACGGTTATAACCGATCTTGAATTTTCGCTGCACAGAAGAAATGGACACCCGCCTCCCTTCGGTCACGAAGGCAACGGCTTCATCATACAAGGCGTCCCCTTCGCTGTCCCCGCCCCCTTCGGACAGAGTCGGCACCCCGGGAAGACTCTCCCCTTCGGCACCGTTAAGCACATCGTCCACGTACTCGGGCTCGCCACGTTCCCGCCAGGCACTGACCACCCGGTGAACTTCGTCATCATCGACAAAAGCACCATGGACGCGAACCGGCAAACCCGAACCCGGCGGCAGATAGAGCATATCGCCATGCCCCAGCAACTGCTCCGCGCCACCCTGATCCAGCACCGTCCGCGAATCAATCTTGGAGGACACCTGGAACGACATCCGGGTCGGTATATTGGCCTTGATCAGACCAGTGATAACATCCACCGATGGCCGCTGGGTTGCCAGAATCAGGTGAATACCGGCAGCCCGGGCCTTCTGGGCAATTCGCGCAATCAGTTCCTCGACCTTCTTGCCGACAATCATCATCATGTCGGCAAATTCATCGATTACCACCACGATAAAGGGCAGTGTTCCCAGTTCCGGACGCTCCTGCTCGTCGTTGGCCAGGTATTCGTCCGGTTTCCACAACGGATCCAGCAATGGCTCCCCGGCCTCGAGCGCGTCCTTAACCTTCCGGTTATAACCGGCAATATTACGTACCCCGAGACTCGCCATCAGCCGGTAGCGGCGCTCCATCTCGGCAACGCACCAGCGCAAGGCATTGGCAGCCTCTTTCATGTCGGTAACTACCGGTGCCAGCAAATGGGGAATACCGTCGTAGATGCTCAGCTCAAGCATCTTGGGGTCAACCATGATGAAACGCACTTCCTCGGGCGTGGCCTTGAGCAACATGCTCAACAGCATGGCGTTGACGCCGACCGATTTACCGGATCCGGTGGTACCGGCAACCAGCAGGTGCGGCATCTTGGCGAGGTTAGCCACCATCGAATTGCCCCCGATGTCATTACCCAGGGCCAGGGTCAGCGGCGAACTGGACTCCTCGAACACCCGGGCGCCAAGCACTTCGCTGAGCCGTACAATCTCCCGCTCCTCGTTGGGGATCTCGATACCGACCACCGACTTGCCGGGGATCACCTCCACGACACGAACACTCAGCACCGCCAGGGAGCGGGCCAGATCCTTGGCAAGGTTGGATATCTTGCTGACCTTGACGCCGGCGGCAGGCTTGATTTCAAAGCGCGTGATCACCGGGCCGGGATTGACCTCCACCACTTCCACGGAGACGCCAAAGTCCGCGAGCTTTTCCTCAAGCAACCGCGACATGTGTTCCAGGGATTCTTCGGAGTAACCTTTTTCCTTATGCTCCTCCGGCGGATCCAGCAGGGAAATTGGCGGAATCGGGCTTTCCACATCTTCCAGCAGCGAGCCCTGGCCATTGCCCGCTTTCGCGGAGCGGGCATTTTCATCCCGCTTGAAGGGCGAGATCTTCACCGACTTGGGCGGCGGCGCCACCGGCTCGGGGGTGACCCGGGCACCATTCACCGGGCGCCCGGAAGGCGCTGCTTCGGCCACGTCCCGGGACGAGAAACTTTCCAGTCGGGCGGGCTCATCATCCCGCGTGGGTACCACGCCATCAAAACCGGGCTCAATCCGCTCACGGGTCCCGGCGGGTTGTTTCACAGCCTTGCCTGAAGGTACCTTTGCCGCGCTCTGCGACTTACCCGCAAAGCCTGGAATACGTCGCCACCACGGGGTACGAGCCGGCGTTTCGGCAATCGCATCACGAACCACCGGCGGCTCAGGCCGCGACGGGCGGGCGGGCTTTTCGGCGCGAGACAGGGCCTCCGGGACTGACCCGGACGCAGGCTTTGGCTGGCGCTCAGGTTTCGGTTGCCATAACCGCCGGCAGGCCTGCCCTGCCCTCAGGGTCAGGCCGCCAACCTGATCCATGAGGCGGAACCAGGACAGCCCTACGGTCACCGTGAGAGCAAACAGGAAGATGGCCACCAGCAACAACGTGGTCGCCGGCAGGTTAAAGAAACGCACCATGGCCGAAGACACGGCGGCCCCCAGCACACCACCGGAAGACATCGACAGACCGAACAGGGAATACAGGGACAGCAGACTGGCCGCCGACAACAGAATCAGCAGGAAGCCACCGAAGCGGACCATGAACAGGGGCCAGTGCAGGTCGAGGGACTCGTTGCGGCGGCGGATCAGCATGATCGCGTAACCGGCCACCATGACCGGAAAAAGAAAGGCGACATGCCCAAAGAAGTCCATCATCAGGCTCGCCAGCCAGGCACCGCTGCGTCCGGCAGAGTTGGACACCCGGGTGTCATGGCCAATGCTGGCCCAGCCGGGATCTGAGGCGCTGAAAGTGACCAGCGCCATTGCCAGGTAGATGGCGAGTACAATCAGCGCGATAACAGCACCTTCCCTCGCGCCCTGGCTGACGAGGCGCCGGAAACGTTTCTGTTTCTCGGTCAGTTCCGTGGCATTTTTCGCTTTTTTGGACTCAGCCATGAATGATCAGACGTTTCCGTTAGGTGTGTTGCTCGTATCTCGCATTACTTCAGGGCTTCAATACCCCGAGCCAGATCTTTCTTCAGGTCATCCACCGCTTCAATGCCCACGGACACGCGGATCAAATTCTCGGTGATGCCTGCCTGCGCCTTGTCCTCCGGCGAGAGGCGGCCGTGGGTGGTCGTAGCCGGATGGGTGATGGTGGTCTTCACATCGCCCAGGTTGGCGGTAATCGAAATCATCCGGGTGGCATCGATAAAGGCCCATGCCTGCTCCCGACCACCCTTGACGCAGAAGGACAACACGCCGCCGAAACCCTTTTGCTGGCTTTTTGCCAGTTCGTGATGAGGATGCTCCGGTAAACCAGCGTAGTACACCTCTTCAATCTCCGGCTGTTGTTGCAGCCATGTCGCCAACTCTAACGCATTCTCACAGTGTGCGCGCATACGAATTGGTAAGGTTTCCAGCCCCTTAAGAAACACCCAGGCATTGAAGGGACTCATCGTGGGGCCGGCGGAACGCAGGAACCCGTAGATTTCCTCGAGTAACTTCTCCGGGCCAACGACTACTCCACCAACGCACCGACCCTGGCCATCCAGGTACTTGGTGGCGGAATGGACCACGATGTCCGCCCCCAGCTCCAGCGGACGCTGCAGGACCGGGGTGCAGAAACAGTTATCCACCACAAACAGTGCGCCAGCGGCTTTTGCGAGAGCAGCCAGGGCTCGCACATCGGCAACTTCACCCAGCGGATTCGAGGGCGTCTCGATGAACAGCATCCGCGTTTCCGGGCGCACGGCAGCCTGCCACTCATCCATGCGGGTCAGGCTGACAAAGCTGGTAGTGACACCAAATTTCGCCATGTATTTCTGGAACAAGACGTTGGTGGTGCCGAACACGCCCCGGGAACAGACAACATGATCACCGGACTTCAGCAAGGCCATGCAGGTACTGAGAATAGCAGCCATTCCCGAGGCCGTGGCAACAGCCCGCTCGCCGCCCTCCATCGCCGCGATCCGACCCTCGAATGCCTGCACGGTGGGATTGGTGAACCGGCTGTAGATGTTGCCCGGCTCATCCCCCCCGAACCGCGCCGCAGCCTGCGCCGCACTGCCGTAGACGAAACTCGAGGTGGGGAAGATCGGGTCACTGTGCTCCAGCTGACCGGTCCGGATCTGCCCTGCCCTCACCGCGAAGGTGTCAACTGACATACCTTCCAGGTCAGACTCGGGAATCATCAGATGTTCTTCGCGGCAATGTGTCATGTCAGATCCTTACCAGGCTGGCAAAAGCAGTTCAGTCTTCGTCATTATGCAGGTCAATGATGCCGTTATCGGCGTTATCACCGGCCTCAAAGCGGCTCTCATCCTTGCGCAGGTCTTCCAGTTTCCGCAGATAGGCTTCATCCACATCCCCGGTAATGTAACTACCGTCGAACACGGAGCACTCCCACCCGTCGATATCCGGGTTCACGTCACTGACACAGGTCACAAGGTCTTCCAGATCCTGGTAAATCAGCCAGTCTGCGCCAATCTGGTCACGGACGTCCTCAATGCTACGATCATGAGCGATCAGTTCGCTCGCCGATGGCATGTCGATACCATACACATTGGGGAAGCGCACTGGGGGCGCTGCGGAGGCAAAATAGACGTTGCGGGCGCCGGCATCCCTGGCCATCTGGACTATTTCCTTACAGGTGGTGCCCCGCACAATGGAGTCATCCACCAGCATCACATTCTTGCCGCGGAACTCCAGATCGATGGGGTTCAGCTTCTGGCGAACGGACTTCTTGCGCATCTTCTGGCCGGGCATGATGAACGTGCGACCGATGTAGCGGTTCTTGATAAAGCCTTCACGGAACTTGACGCCAAGGCGATGCGCCATCTGCAGGGCTGAGGTACGGCTGGTATCGGGGATCGGCATGACGACGTCGATATCGTGGTCCGGGCGTTCCTTCAGAATCTTGTCAGCCAGGGTCTCGCCCATGCGCAGACGGGCTTTGTAGACGGACACCTTGTCGATAATGGAGTCGGGACGGGCGAAATAGACGTGCTCGAAGATACATGGCACCAGCTTCGGATTCTCGGCGCATTGCTGGGTGTACAGGGTGCCGTCGGTTTCAATGTAAACCGCTTCGCCTGGCGCGATGTCCCGCACCATTTTGAAGCCGGCCGCACTCAGTGCCACACTCTCGGAGGCAATCATGTACTCGGTGCCCTCCTCGGTTTCCCGCACGCCGTAGCACGCCGGACGGATGCCATTCGGGTCCCGGAAGCCGACAATGCCATAGCCGGTCACCATGGCGATAACGGCGTAAGCACCTCGGCAGCGTTGGTGAACCGCACTGACCGCGGCAAAAATCTCGTCCTTGGTGGGGTCCAGCTTGCCCAGCTTCTGCAGTTCGTGAGCGAAGACGTTCAGCAGCACTTCCGAGTCGGAGTTGGTATTGATATGGCGCAGGTCGGTGCGGAACAGGTCCCGGCTCAGGTCGTCCGCATTGGTCAGGTTGCCGTTGTGGGCCAGGGTAATGCCGTAAGGACTGTTGACATAGAACGGCTGTGCCTCGGCCGAGCTTGAGCTGCCAGCGGTCGGATAACGAACATGGCCGATACCTACGTTACCGACCAGACGGCGCATGTGACGGGTGCGGAAGACATCCCGGACCAGCCCGTTATCCTTGCGAAGGTAAAAACGGTCGTCCTGGAACGTGACGATACCCGCAGCATCCTGGCCACGGTGCTGCAGGACGGTCAAGGCGTCATAAAGCAGCTGGTTCACGTTAGATGTACTGACTATACCGACAATGCCACACATGGATACGGTGATCTCCGAAGTGTTAAAACTGAATGTTAGCGACTCGCTGGCGCGGACTCCACGCTGCTTTCCTGGGCTTCGGCCTGCTCCCTGACCTGTTGCGGGTCCCCGGCTCCCGGCGGCGAACCCAGAAAACGGGCAAATTCATCGCCGAAGGTCCGCCGGGACCAGTCCTCGACCACCGCCAGACGATCAATCATTACCGACGTTCGCCACCAGGTGTCGTCGGCCAGCGGGGTGTAACGGGTAAACGCGATCGCTACGATCACCACTACCACACCTCGCAGCAGGCCGAAAGCCATCCCGAGCACCCGATCGGTGGCGGTCAGCCCGGTTGCCCTGACCAGGTGACCAATCATGTTATTGATTATCGCACCAACAATGAGGGTCCCGAAAAAAAGAATCGCAAACGCGGCGATCAGCCGAACCAACGGCGTCTCCACGCTTTGCTCCAATAATGTCTGCATCTGGGGATGAAAAGTGCGCGCCAGGATGAAGGCCGCAACCCAGGTAACCAGTGACAGGGCTTCCTTGACGAACCCGCGCTTCAGGCTGATAAGAGTTGAAACGGCGATCAGGGTTATGATGACCCAGTCAATCCAGATCAGCGCATCCATGGGTGGCCCGGTGTTAAAAAAGGAAGCGCGAATTCTAGCAGGAATCCGCCTTACACCAAACCGCTAAACCGCCTGATATGTAAATTTGCGGAGCCCCGTAAATCACTTGTCACCGGAGGTGACCAGGCTGTTCAACCCGAAAGCCTTGTCGAGTACCTGCTTGGCTCGCTCGGCCTCTGCCTTCTCGGCAAAGGGGCCGCTGAACACCCGAACGAGGGTCTGTTCGCCACGCACCACCTCCTGAAGGTGGGAATTGTAGCCGCGCTCCCGAACGTCATCGCGCAGCCGACGGGCATTGTCAGCATTACCGAAGCTGCCCAACTGCACCACCCAGGCTCCCGCCAGGGACCGGGTGTATTCCGCCGAAGCGGTGCTCTCAGCTGGTGCGGGTGTGGAAGTCGGAGGGGTACTCTCCTGTGTCCGGGGCTGCTCACGGGGCGCCGGTTCGGGCTTCGGGGCGGCAGGCTCTGCAGCGGCTGCCGGCTGCTCGATGGCGGGCGCGGCTTCACCCTGCATCGCAGGGGCCACCTCAGTTGCGGGATCGGGCTGTTCCAGTACCGGCGCTGAACCGCCGGCGGACTCCTCGATGTGGTAGGACGGTGCCTCAATACTCACCGGTTCCGGTGCTTCAACTTCCGGGAACGGCGGCTCCTCAGGCAGCTTGATAGTGGTGGAGGTCCGCTCGGAATGAGGTTCATCAAACAACATCGGAACAAAGATTACAGCCAGCGAAACCAGCACCAGCGCACCAATTACCCTTTGTTTGAGTCCATCCACGTTTACCCGCCCCCTGTTTCAAAAACCTGAATCGTCGCCCACTTAACACAGAGCCGATACTAACCGGCAACCTTCAAGAACTCAAAACCACCGACATCAGATGACGGATATTTAAGACGACTCGCCAAGCACTGACGCTCTCGCCTCGGCCACCGTGAAAAAGGACCCGAAAATCACGATAAGGTCATCAGCTTGCGCTTTTTCCCTGGCAGAAGACAGCGCCGCAGTCACCGTCGGCGCCTCGCGGACAACCAGTTCGGGGTGACTGACCGCCAGACGCGCCCGCAACTCTGCTGCAGAAAGCCCGCGATGGCAGTCCAGCCCGCCGATAAACCAGTCATCGACAACATCCGCCAGGGCATCAACCACGCCGGAGGAATCCTTGTCTGCCAGGCACGCGTAGACCGCGTAAACCTTATTACGGAGAGGCTTGCGAGCCCGGATCCTGTCAGCCAGCCAGCGGGCCGCATGGGGATTGTGCCCGACATCGACGAAAATCTCGGGTGACGACGCCAGACACTCGAAGCGGCCCGCCAGGCGAACCTCACCGAGCGCCTCGGTGATCGCCAGATTATCCAGCTCCGGCTGCAGCATCAGCGCCGCAACAACAGCCGCTGCCACGCTGTTGCGCGGCAGCGGTGTCGCTGGCAGCGTCAGGGTCCGGGAGGGCGACATCAAGGTCAGCTCCATGCCCTCTCCGGCATCCGTAATCCGGTAATCCACCCCCAGCCTCTTCAGCGGAATCCGCTGGGCAGCTACCTGCTGCAATACCGAACGGGGAGGATCAATATCCGCATAGATCGCCGGCCGCCCCTGGCGCAGGATACCGGCTTTTTCAAAACCAATGGTTTCCCGGTCTCCGCCCAGGAAATCCACATGGTCGATGTCCACCGAGGCAATGACGGCCAGGTCCGGATCCATGACATTGACAGCATCCAGCCGCCCGCCCAGACCAACCTCGAGAATCCAGTCCTCCACGCCGGCATCGGCAAACACCTGGAACGCGGCCAGGGTTCCAAACTCGAAATAGGTCAGCGTGACATTACCGCGCGCCGCCTCGACCCGTTCAAAGGCCGTTACCAGCTGGTCATCGGTTGCTTCGGTACCATTTATCCTCACCCGCTCGTTATAGCGATACAGATGAGGCGACGTGTAGGCACCGGTGGCGCGACCTGCCCGACGCAACAGACTTTCGAGACAGGCAACGGTGCTGCCCTTGCCGTTGGTGCCGGCTACGGTAATGACCCGAACCCGGGGGCGATTACGGAACAATCGGCGCAGAACCGTGAGCACCCGGTCAAGGCCGAGATCGATTTCTGCCGGATGGATGGATTCCAGATAAGACAGCCAGGTGGCCAGAGAGGCGTTCGCGCCCGGAGCAACCGGGCGCGAGGAGACAGGGTCAGTGCGTCGGGGCATCGGTTTGAGGTCTTTCGGTCACTTCAAACTCGATCGGCTCTTCTGTTCCCGGACGATCGAGACCGCCGAACTTCGCCAGTACGTGAGCGATGCGCTCACGCATCTGGTGGCGATGAAGAATCATATCGATGGCCCCGTGTTCCAGCAGAAACTCGCTGCGCTGGAAACCTTCCGGGAGTTTTTCACGCACCGTCTGCTCGATGACCCGCGGTCCGGCAAAACCGATCAGGGCATAGGGTTCAGCGATGTTGAGATCGCCCAGCATGGCCAGACTGGCTGACACACCACCGAACACCGGGTCCGTCAACACCGAAATGTAAGGGATGCCTTCCTGCTTCATGCGCTCAAGCACCGCCGCGGTTTTGGCCATTTGCATGAGCGACAGAATCGCCTCTTGCATCCGGGCGCCGCCACTGGCAGAAAAACACACCAGCGGAATACGCTCTTCCAGGCAGATATTGGCCGCCTGGACGAATTTCTCGCCCACAACCTGCCCCATCGAACCACCCAGGAAGTTGAATTCGAAGGAACACGCCACCAGGGGCACACCCATGGTTGTGCCGCGCATGGCAACCAGAGCATCTTTCTCACCCGTGGCCTTCTGGGCCTGGGACAGACGATCCTTGTAGCGCTTGCTGTCCTTGAACTTCAGCCGGTCGGTGGGCTCAAGCTCGGCACCGATCTCTTCACGACCGTCCTTGTCCAGAAAAATATCCAGACGGCGGCGGGCGGAAACACGCAGATGGTGATTACACTTCGGACAAACATCCAGGTTTTTGTCCAGCTCCGGCTTGTAGAGAAACGCACCGCATTTCGGGCACTTCTTCCAGAGGCCTTCCGGCACACCGGTCCGCTGTCTTGACTCCGAGCGGATCTTGCTCGGCATGATTTTATCCAGCCAGTTACTCATGATGTCATCCTGTCCTTCGATGCCCGCCCGTCAGGAGCCTCCCGTTCAGGAGGCAAGACTGTCCAGAGCTTCACGCATTGGGTGTAGCAGATCCGTCAGCGCGCGCTTCAGCTGCGCCGGATCCGTCTGATTTCTGGCTATTGTATCGACCAGGACACTCCCCACAATTACACCATCGGATACCCGACCGATGGCCGCAGCGGTTTGCGCATCCCGGATACCGAAGCCGACACCGACGGGAACTGCCGTCAGGGCGTGAATATGAGCGACCTTGGCAGCCACCTCGTCCACATTGATCTCGGCCGAACCGGTAACCCCTTTCACAGAAACATAGTACACATAGCCGGATGAGTGTTCCGCAATCGCGCGAATCCGGTCATCGGTTGTGGTGGGAGCAAGCAGAAATACCGGATCGAGATTGCGCGCCGCAAACAGTGGCGCAACATCGTCCGCCTCTTCGGGAGGCAGATCGACCGTCAGTATGCCATCCACACCGGCGTCCAAAGCGGCATCGGCGAACGCCTCGTAGCCCATGGCTTCCATGGGGTTGAGATAGCCCATCAGCACAATCGGGGTAGCCTGGTCGGTTTCACGAAAGGTCTTGACCATCCCCAGCACCTGACGCAGCGAGGTACCATGCTTGAGCGCACGCTCGCAGGCGAGCTGGATGACCGGGCCGTCTGCCATCGGATCGGAAAAGGGAACACCCAGTTCGATAATGTCTGCGCCAGCCTCAACCAGGGTGTGCATCAGGCCGACCGTCTGACCTGGCTCGGGATCACCCGCGGTAATATACGGAATCAGTGCCTTGCGACCCTGCCCTTTCAGAGTTTTCATAACCCCTTGAATTCGACTCATGCCTGCTCCTGTTAATCCTTGCCTGGCAGCGCCTTCGGGCGCTGCCATGATCGCTGTCGCGACTCAGAGTTCAATGCCATCCAGGGTTGCAATGGTGTGGATATCCTTGTCACCGCGCCCCGAGACATTGATGACCAGCATCTTGTCCTTGTCCATGGTTGCCGCCAGTTTCACGGCATAGGCAACGGCATGGGAAGACTCCAGCGCCGGCATGATACCCTCCACCCGGGTCAACTTGCGGAAGCCGTCCAGTGCTTCGTCATCGGTGACCGACACGTAGTGCGCCCGCCCGATATCTTTAAGCCAGCTGTGCTCCGGCCCTACGCCAGGATAGTCCAGACCCGCGCTCACCGAGTGAGTGCCGGCAATCTGGCCGTTCTCGTCTTCCATCAGATAGGTACGGTTACCGTGGAGCACCCCCGGCCGGCCGGCGCACAACGGTGCCGCATGCTGGCCTGTTGCGATGCCCAGACCACCAGCTTCCACACCGTACAATTCAACGGATTCGTCGGTCAGGAACGGGTAGAACATACCGATGGCATTGGAACCACCGCCAACACAAGCGACCAGGGCATCCGGCAAGCGCCCGGCCTGCTCCAGGGACTGGGCCCGGAGCTCGCGACCGATGACCGCCTGGAAATCACGAACCAGCAGCGGATACGGATGCGGGCCGGCGACCGTTCCAATGATGTAGAAGGTTTCGTCGACATGGGTTACCCAGTCGCGCATGGCGTCGTTCATCGCGTCCTTGAGGGTTCGGGTTCCGCTTTCGACGGCATGGACCTGGGCACCCAGCAATTTCATCCGGTAAACGTTGAGCGACTGCCGCTGAACATCCTCAGCGCCCATGAACACGTGACATTCAAGACCGAGACGGGCACATACCGTCGCCGTCGCCACCCCATGCTGACCGGCACCGGTTTCGGCAATGATTCGTTTCTTGCCGAGGAAACTCGCCAGCAAGGCCTGACCGATCGTGTTATTGATCTTGTGAGCCCCGGTGTGGTTGAGGTCTTCGCGCTTCAGCCAGATCTGGGCACCACCGGTTTCCCGGGTCAGCCGTTCGGCAAAATACAGCGGGCTCGGGCGACCGACGTAATGGGCCAGATCCTTGTCAAATGCAGCCTGGAACTCTGGATCCTGCTTCAGCCGCTGGTATTCGTCCTCAAGAGTCATGAGGGAGTCCATCAGGGTTTCGGACACAAACCGTCCGCCGTAGGCACCGAAATGGCCCCTTGCGTCAGGCAGGGTGCTCAGCATCTCTTCAGTCAGTTTGATCGACACGGTGAACCTCGTTCATAAAATCAGTGATTTTGGAGACGTCTTTGATGCCCTTGTGGCTCTCAACACCACCACTGACATCCACGGCCCAGGGCTTTACCTGCGCAATGGCGCGGGCTACGTTATCAGAAGTCAGGCCACCGGCCAATATCAGCGGCACCGGTCGCGCCGCCGGTAACAGCGCCCAGTTGAAGGACTGGCCGGTACCACCGTAAAGGGCCGGATCGTAGGCGTCAGCCAGCAAACCGCAGGCATTCCGGTAGCGGTCGAACGCCAGCTCGACATCCTGCTTTTCCCGGACCCGAATAGCCTTAATCCAACGTTTGCCAAACTGGCTACAGAACTCCGGCGACTCGTCGCCGTGAAATTGCAGCAGATCCAGCGGCACAGCTGTGAGCGTCTCGCGAACCTGGGCCTCGATCGGGTTCACGAACAATCCAACTACACCCACGAAGGCGGGTAACGCCCTGACGATCTCCGCCGCGGCGCTGTTGGTCACATACCGCGGACTGGATTCGTAGAATACCAGGCCGATGGTATCCACGCCGGCGCGGGCCGCTGCCAGACCGTCCGCAACACGGGTAATTCCGCATACCTTGACACGGGTTCTCATGACTCAGGCCTGTGTTTACGATGAATTTTACGCATGGGCCGCGGACGATTGTCCGCCTCGCTGAACCACGGACGCAAAAACCCCGGGCCACACAGGGCAGCCGGCACACCAAACTCCTCGGGATACCCGACATCGACCAGGTAAAGACCGAAAGGCGGCGCCGTTACCCCTGCAAGCTTGCGATTCCTCGCCTGCAGTATCTCACGAATCCAGCTCGTTGGCCGCTCACCACTACCTACCGCCATCAGGCCACCGGCAATGTTCCGCACCATATGGTGCAGGAACGCGTTGGCCTGAATATCAATTACGACGTAATCGCCCTTTCGGGTTACCTCAACAAACTCGACATAGCGCTGCGGCGTACGGGACTGGCATCCAGCCGCCCGAAAGGAGGTGAAATCATGCTCGCCAACCAACGCCTGCGCGGCTTCGTGCATTTTGTCCGCATCAAGGGGACGAAACGTCCAGCTGACCTGGCCACGCAGAATACCGGGGCGTACCGGGTTGTTGTATATCACGTAACGATATCGACGGTAGATCGCCGAAAAGCGCGCGTGAAAATCCCCCTGCCCCATACCAGCCCAATGCACCGCAATCGAGTAAGGCAAGGCCGTGTTGATTCCCATTACCCATGAACGCAGGTTTCGTACAGCAGGCGTATCAAAGTGGACAACCTGGAAGCTGGCGTGAACACCGGCATCGGTGCGCCCCGCACACACCAGGTCCACCGGGTGATCGGCCACTTTGCTGATTGCCTGCGTGAGCTCCCCCTCCACCGACCGGACGCCGGACTTCTGGATCTGCCAGCCGTGATAGCCATGCCCATCATATTCAAAAGCCAGGGCAACCCGGCCGGCGCCGATTTCGTTTTCGGTTGTTAGCGGAAGCGGATCAAGAAACAAGGGATCATCCGGAAGACAAACTGACTGAAAAGCAAAACGCCGGCTTGTGGTCCGGGCAGTTCCGGAAGCCGGCGTTTGCTCGCTGATGAGCGATTATAACGGATCAGGACATTTTTTTAAGAAGATCCTGAGCTTCCAGCTTCTGGCTGTCGCTACCCTCGAGGGCAACTTCTTCCAGAATATCCCGGGCACCGTCGTTGTCACCCATCTCGATGTAGGCTCTGGCCAGATCGAGCTTGGTGGCCGCCTCGTCGGTACCGGAAAGGAAGTCAAAGTCGTCATCCTCGCCGATATCTGCCTCGTCAAACTCGACAGACCCCGCCGAACGGGCGGTTTCCTCGGCCTGAACTCCGGCCTCCGGCGAAGTCAGGGGAATGTCGTCCTCCACATCTTCGGCTACCGGCACTTCATCGCTCAACAGCGAACCATCATCTGCGAGCGAGTTCTCCAGATCGAGATCGTCGTCCAGCGCCCCGAGATCAGAACCGCCCTCAGAAACCTCTTCCATCAGTGCAAGATCCTCGTCTGACACGTCGAGCTCAAGCTCTTCCAGACCACCATCGTCCAGGTCGTCTTCGAAGCCGTCTTCAGCGCCGACCTTGTCCAGCTCGGCGTCGAGCTCGTCCAGGAAGGACTCGTCCAGCATGCCGGTATCTTTGTCTGCGAGAGACTCGGCTGATTCGCTGTCGGTTGCCAGGCCACCCAGATCTGTCGCGGTGTCGGTATCAAGGTCATCCAGTTCCAGCGAACTGAAATCGTTGTCCAGGTCACTATCCGATTTCCCGGTGAGATCCGCCGAATCCCGATCAAGATCCAAACTGGAAGTTTCTTCACTACCAGCGCTCTCACCCAGATCAAAGTCCACGGTCAGATCATCCTGTTCCTCAACCGCTTCCGGAATTTCGAAGTCCAGAGAAAAGTCATCCTGCTCTGCTTTTTTCGCTTCGTTGTCCGGAATCACATCGGAACCGGCATCCACATCGAGATCAGACAGATCGAAATCGAAGGATTCAGCCTCTGTTCCTGTTTCGGCACCTGCAGCCTTGGCGAGTTCATCCTCGTCGAGATCAAATGCCTCGTTACCTGACTCGAAGTCAAAATCGGCGGCAAGTTCGTTATCTTCAGGGCGCGCTGCATACTCTTCCGCCACCGTTTCGTCGGTCGGATGCAGACTGCTCTCATCTGTCCCCGAATCATTGCCGAAGGAACCGGAGCGCAGCTGGGATTCCAGATCATCAATACTGGGAATATCCTCTGCTTCGTCCAGGCGGGATCTCAGAGCGACAGCCTCGGCCATCACCTGCTCATCCTCCATGGCTTCCAGTTCCCGGAACTGCTTGTCAAATGCACTTCGATCCTGGGTGTCGGCATAGACCGTCAACAATTTCAGGCGCAGATCGGACCGGCTAGGCTCGCGGGAGATGGCTGCCTCCAGGCTCTGCCCGGCCTGTTCGTAGCGACCCTGCCCGATCAGTGCATCCGCTTCGGCGAGAGCGTCGACTTCAGCCTCGACAGCGCCACCTTGCGCCCCTACCGGCAGATCGAAGGAATCTTTCTCATCACCGGCTTCCGCGTTCAGCTCGTCATAGAACGCCTTTTCGCGACTGGCATTGCGACGGGCCAACAGCAGCAGTATCAGCAGCAACAGAACCAGGCCGCCACCAAGGGCCACCTGATACAGGAAGTTGTTGGTGATGGCGTCAATAAAATTACCCGGAAACCCCTTGTCCGCCTTGGGCTGAGACGCCGCTACCGGAGCCGGCTCGGTGGGCGCAGGCTGTGCAGACTGCTGAAGCGGCTGTGGTTCCGGAGCCGCCTCACTGGCTGGTTCGGCAGTGCCACCAAACGCATCGTCAGCCACTCCGCCTGCGGCCTCATCGGAGGCCATCTCATCGGTGCCAGCGCCGGCGGCTGCATCGGTCGACAGTCCTTCCGCGGCATCCCGGGAATCTGTCGCATCCGCACCCTCTTCCGGAGCGCCGGCTTCCGCAGCACCAACTTCCGGATCGCCGGCGTCATCGCCAACGTCTGAGCCGTCAGCTCCAGCCACCGCAGCGTCAGCAGATTCGGCGGATTGCAGCTCAGCAGTGCCGGCCTCCGCACCGCTGTCGGCAGTCACTTCGCCAGTTCCGGTAACCGGTGCCTGCTGCAAGGCACCGTCAGCACCATCGGCGTTCAGGCTCTGGATCTCGGCCAACTGGCTGTTCTTGAGCTCCAGCAGACGCTGCAGGGTTTCCACCTGACTTTGCAGGTCCTCGACCCGGCCACTCAGATCTTCATTTTCACGACGAACCTTGTCCAGTTCCTCCATCGCCACGGCGCTGCCCGCATCGGCGGTACCACCGGTACGGCCATCGCCGGCAGCGGAACCGCCGTCTTCACTGGCACGACTGCCGGAATCTTCCGACACCAGCAGTTTCAGCTCATCAGGTGCGGGCGCCGTACCAGGCGCAGCTGCCGGAGCCTGAGGTTGGACGCCCTCGGCGGAAGCTGTCGCGTCAACCTCACGACGGGGAGCTGACAGGGCTTCGTTCTGGGCAACCACTTCCCTGACCGCCTGGGCCGGGGTGCGGGACCGAATCTGTTCGGCCGTGGGGATGCGCAGCACCTGGCCACGCTTGAGCTTGTTGATGTTGCCGTCGATGAAGGCATCCGGGTTCAGATCCTGGATAGCGAGCATTACCTGCTGTGGACTCAGGCTGCTGTCCGGACGTACTTTGATTGCTATGCCCCAAAGGGTATCTGACTGCCCCGTCGGACCAAACGTGGTCCTGCTGTACGCAGTATCACCCGCCGCTGAAGCGGGTGCGGAGGATCTTGTGGCGGCAGGGCGACTTGGGGAGGCGGTAGTCCGAGTCGCCGTTGAGGCCGCAGGCGCGACAACCTGGCGCTCGCCGGATTCTTCGGCGTACACAGGCGGATCGACCAGCAAGGAATATTCCCGCATCAGCCGGCCGCTGGGCCAGGTCACCTCAAGCAGGAAATTGAGATACGGCTCCCGCAAGGGCTCGCTGGAAGAGACGTTGACAACGAGGTTGCCATCCGGCGCGGTGGTTACATTGAATCTGAGCTTGGTAAGGAAGTAATTCCGGCTGATACCAACCCGGTTGTAATCCGCTTCCGAAGCAATGTTAACGAATACTTCGTCTGGGCTTACGCCAGTACTTTTACGCAGATCAATTTCTGCATCCAACGGCTCGTTGAGGAAAGACTGTAATTCAATTTCTCCCAGCCCCAAAGCGTGTGCAACGCTGGAACCCAGCCCTCCCGCCAGAGCCAGGGCAACCGCAAGCTTGCGTACCTTCATGCTTATTCCTTACCAGTCTCCGTTATTCGTTACTGCTGCAGTGCCAGCAGAATCGGACGAGGATGGATGACTTTTGTCTTACGTAAATTCGTCTGGATTATGTCGTTATTATGTCAATTCTTTAATTTCCGGCCAGCCAAGTATTGTTGATAAAGTGAGTTTTATCAATCAATCAGCTTCAATGCTTATACCATTTCTTTATCATTCTTCCGGAACGTGCTGTTCCTTCAACGCCACTCAAAACCACTCCCGGCCATCCCGCTTCGAAGCTGAGTCTAGCCCACGTTCGGCACAAGGGGAACCAATCATCTCTGAAAATAACAGGGGCGGAGACTGAAATCAGCCTCCGCCCCCAACCGGTTATCGGAAACCGGACACAGTTGGCATTAACCAGCCTGCATTGGACTTCCCTCAGCGTTCCTGAAGGATGCGCAGCATCCGCCGCAGCGGTTCCGCAGCACCCCACAGCAACTGGTCACCGACGGTAAACGCCGAGATATACTCCGGCCCCATGGCCAGCTTGCGAATCCGGCCGATGGGAATCCCCAGGGTTCCGGTCACCCGGGTCGGGGTCAGCTCCTGCATGGTGGCGTCCCGATCGTTCGGGATCACTTTCACCCAATCGTTGCCCTTCGCCAGAATGCCTTCGATTTCCTCAACCGACAGGTCCTTTCGCAGCTTGATGGTCAGCGCCTGGCTATGGGAACGCATGGCGCCAATCCTGACACAGATTCCGTCAATGGGAATCGGGTTGCCACTGCGACCGAGGATCTTGTTGGTCTCTACACCGGCTTTCCACTCTTCCTTGCTCATACCGTTATCGAGCTGCTTGTCGATGAACGGAATCAGGCTGCCCGCCAGCGGCACCCCAAAATGCTCGGTCGGGAAGTCCCCGGAACGCATGGTTTCAGTCACCTTGCGATCGATTTCCAGGATGGCCGAGGCCGGATCTTCCAGTTCTGCACGAACACTGTTATGCAATTCGCCCATCTGGCTCAGCAGCTCACGCATGTTCTGGGCACCGGAACCGGAAGCCGCCTGATAAGTCATCGGCGAAACCCACTCAATCAGATCCTGCTCCAGCAGTCCGCCGAGGGCCAGCATCATCAGGCTGACGGTGCAGTTACCACCGATGTAATCCTTGACGCCCTTCGCCAGCGCCGCATCGATAACGTTGCGGTTAACCGGATCCAGCACGATGACCGAGTGGTCGGCCATCCGCAGGGTGGAGGCTGCATCGATCCAGTAGCCTTGCCAGCCTGCATCGCGCAGCTTCTGATAAACCTCGGTGGTGTAGTCGCCACCCTGGCAGGTCACAATGACATCCAGGGTTTTCAGGATGTCGATATCAAACGCATTCTGCAGCGGCGGAATGCCTTCCTTGCCTACGTCCGGGGCCGGCTTCCCGGCCTGGGAAGTGGTAAAAAACACCGGATCGATATCGGCAAAATCGTTTTCTTCACGCATGCGCTGCATGAGGACCGAGCCCACCATGCCACGCCAACCTACAAGTCCAACTCGCTTCATGTGCGACCTTTGAACCTCGCTTTATGCCCGCCCGCAACCGTTATCGCTGGCAGGGACAGGATGGATGATCCCGCGGCAACCGCATCCTGTTGCCGTCGGGTCTCAAAACTACTGAACCGGTAAGGGCCTCAAAGCGCTGCGAGAACTGCCTCACCCATTTCAAGGGTAGACACTTTCCTCGCGCCCTCAGACATAATGTCTGCGGTGCGCAGCCCCTGATCCAGCACTGTGCTGACGGCTGCCTCGATAGCTTCGGCAGCTTTTTCCTCGCCCAGACTGTACCGCAACATCATGGCGGCACTGAGAATGGTGGCCAACGGATTGGCAATACCCTGCCCGGCAATATCCGGCGCCGAACCGTGACAGGGCTCGTACATGCCCTGTTTTTCGGCGTTCAGCGACGCCGACGGCAGCATGCCAATAGAGCCGGTGAGCATAGCCGCTTCGTCCGAAAGGATATCACCAAACATGTTTCCGGTCACAATCACATCGAATTGCTTGGGTGCGCGCACCAGCTGCATGGCCGCGTTGTCGACGTACATATGGGACAGTTCGACATCCGGATACTCCTTCGCCAGCTCGGTCATTACTTCCCGCCACAGCACCGTCACTTCGAGCACGTTGGCCTTGTCTACCGAGCACAGCTTTTTGTTGCGCTGACGGGCCGCCTCGAAGGCCACCCGGCCGATGCGCCGGATCTCCGACTCGGAGTAAACGTAGGTGTTGTAGCCCTGTCGCTCGCCGCCCTCCAATTCCCGGACACCACGGGGCTGACCGAAGTAGATGCCGCCGGTCAGCTCACGGACAATCATGATATCCAGGCCGGACACCACTTCCGGCTTCAGCGAAGATGCCGACGCCAGTTGCGGGTACAGAATCGCCGGCCGCAGGTTGGCGAACAGCTGCAGATTTGAACGCAGGCCGAGCAAGCCTTTCTCCGGCCGCCGCGCCATTTCAAGCTGGTCCCATTTGGGGCCGCCCACCGCGCCAAGCAGGATGGCATCCGCCTGACGGGCTTTGTCGAGAGTCTCGTCAGGCAGCGGGATACCGGTTGCATCGATAGCAGCGCCACCCACCAGAGCCTGCTCGAACGTCAGTCCGAGGTTGAATTTTTCGTTGACCTTGTGCAGAACCTTTTCGGCCTCCGCAACAATTTCCGGGCCAATCCCGTCGCCCGGGAGCATCAATACCGTCTTGGACATGTCAGATTCCTGATTAACTTGATCTTACTGGTTTACTGAATTGAACAGCCAGGGCGCAGTCTTGCGCCGGGCGTCTTCGTAGGCCCGGATCTGCTCGGCATCCTCAAGGGTCACGCCGATATCGTCGAGACCGTTCAGCAGGCAATGGCGGCGAAAGTTGTCCACCTCAAAGCTGAAGGATTCGCCTGACGGCGTCGTTACGGTTTGCGCTTCCAGATCCACAGTCAGCTGATAACCTTCAGTAGCCTCAGCTTCCCGAAACAGCCGGTCAACCTGTTCTTCTTCAAGAACAATGGGTAACAACCCGTTCTTGAAGCAGTTGTTGTAGAAAATATCCGCGAAACTTGGGGCAATAATCACCCGGAACCCGTAATCCTCGAGCGCCCAGGGGGCGTGCTCGCGACTGGAGCCACAACCGAAGTTGGCACGAGCCAACAGTACACTGGCGTCCTTGTAACGGGCCTGGTTGAGTACGAAGTCCGGATTGAGCGGACGCTGTGAACTGTCCTGATCGGGCTTGCCCTCGTCGAGGTAGCGCAGCTCGTCAAACAGGTTCGGGCCGAAGCCGGTACGCTTGATGGACTTCAGGAACTGCTTGGGAATGATCATGTCCGTGTCCACATTGGACCGGTCCATGGGGGCAACGATGCCCTGGTGTTGCGTGAATGCGCGCATGGTCTCTCTCCTGTGGATCAGTTCAGCAATTCGCGGACGTCGACGAAGTGGCCGGTTACCGCAGCGGCAGCCGCCATCGCCGGGCTGACCAGGTGAGTCCGGCCGCCGAAGCCCTGACGGCCTTCGAAGTTACGGTTGGAGGTGGACGCACAATGCTCGCCCTGCCCCAGTTTGTCCGCATTCATCGCAAGGCACATGGAGCACCCCGGATCACGCCATTCCAGGCCGGCTTCGATAAAGATCTTGTCGAGACCTTCCTGCTCCGCCTGGGCCTTGACCAGGCCGGAACCCGGCACAACCATTGCCTGCTTGAGGCTGGCAGCGACCTTGCGGCCCTTGACCACGGCGGCAGCTTCACGCAGGTCTTCAATCCGGCTATTGGTACAGGAGCCGATGAATACCCGGTCGAGCTGGATGTCGGTGATCGCCTGGTTGGGTTGCAATCCCATGTATTTCAGGGCGCGAACAATACCCTCGCGACGGATGGGGTCCTCTTCCTTCGCCGGATCAGGCACCTGGCCATCCACGTCGGCGACCATCTCCGGTGACGTCCCCCAGCTCACCTGGGGCTTGATGGCAGCGCCATCGAGTTCCACGACTTTGTCGAATACGGCGTTATCGTCGCTGTGCAGGGTGCGCCAGTAGGCAACGGCGGCGTCCCACTGTTCACCGATGGGGGAAAATGGACGGCCTTTGACGTATTCGATGGTGGTGTCATCCACTGCGACCATGCCGACCCGGGCGCCAGCTTCAATGGCCATGTTGCAGATGGTCATCCGCCCTTCCATGCTCAGGCCACGAATCGCCTCGCCGCCAAATTCGATGGCGTAACCGGTACCGCCGGCGGTGCCGATCTTGCCAATGATGGCCAGCACCACGTCCTTGCCGGTCACACCGCGGCCCAGTTTGCCGTTGACCTTGACCAGCATGTTTTTCATTTTCTTCTGCACGAGGCACTGGGTGGCCAGCACATGCTCGACTTCGGAGGTGCCGATACCGTGGGCCAGGCAGCCGAAGGCGCCGTGGGTGGAGGTGTGGGAGTCACCACAGACGATGCTCATGCCCGGCAAGGTGGCACCCTGTTCCGGCCCGATGACGTGGACGATGCCCTGGCGCTGGTCCTTGATCTTGAATTCCAGGATGCCGAATTCGTCGCAGTTCTTGTCGAGGGTTTCAACCTGGGTGCGGGAGACCGGGTCAACAATTCCGTCGATACCTTTGTCGCGATCAGTGGTCGGTACGTTGTGGTCGGGTGTTGCCAGGTTAGCGTCGATGCGCCAGGGCTTGCGGCCGGCCAGGCGAAGGCCTTCAAAGGCCTGCGGCGAGGTTACTTCGTGGAGCAGTTGCCGGTCGATGTAGATAAGCGCTGAGCCGTCATCCCGCTGCTTGACGAGATGGTCGTCCCACAATTTGTCGTATAAGGTCTTGCCCGCCATGGTTCTCTCTCACTCTCTGGGGGTTTCTGGTTTTGACTACACTGGCGGTTATCTTACTCCCCGGCATTACATAACCTCAATTCATGTTTTTTATTCTTTGCATTACCGTTTGGCATATCATAATTTTGGAGTTCAGCCAACCTGACCCCACAACCCGAGTGCCACCAAGTCCAAGAGAACCAATTATGGATTCTAATTCGCTCAGGGCCTTTCTCACTATTGTCGACCAGAGTTCTTTCTCTGAAGCGGCCGAGGTCCTTCACCTTACCCAGCCGGCAATCAGTAAGCGTCTGGCGGCGCTGGAGAACCAGCTTGGGACCAAACTTATTGACCGGAGCCATCGGGAGATCCGCCTGACCGATGCCGGCACCCGATTACTGCCCCACGCCCGCCGGATCCTCGACGAGATCCATAATGCACGGGTCGCTCTGACGTCGGATGCCGGACGGGTTGAGGGTGAACTGCAGATTATTGCCAGCCATCACATTGGCCTCCATCACCTGCCTAGCTGGTTGCGACGGTTCACCCGGGAGTTCCCCGATGTGTCACTCAATTTCCAGTTCATGGAGTCCGATGCGGCGTACGAACAGATGCGAAAACGTAACGCCGAGCTGGCCTTTGTCACACTTAGTGACAGTATGGCGGGCCACTTCATGGTATATGAACAGTGGCCGGATCCCATGGCCTTTGTAGCGGGTCCGGAGCATTTGCTGGCGGGAATGAATTCACCAACCCTGGCAGACCTTGCTGACTATGCAGCGCTGTTGCCGGACACCACGACGGCGACCTACCGGGTGGTAAGCAGGTTGTTCCTGGAGGCAAATCTGCCTCTGAATCCACAGATGCCGACCAACTATCTTGAGACCATCAAGATGATGACCAGCGTTGGCCTTGGCTGGAGCGTGTTACCCCTGAGTATGGTGGATGACAGTATCCGGCGGCTGAACATCAGTTTCCCGGTGACTCGTGTGCTGGGAGCCATTGGTCTCACCGGCCGGCAATTGAGCAGTGCAGCGCGGGCGCTGCTTGAGGTGGTACGGGATGAAGAAGGCGGCTGACGGCACCGGGGCCGGACCGCTGGCAGCGCGAAACCAACTGAACTGAGGATATTGGGGAATTTAAATGGGGTTTGACGATTTTCTGAAGATTCTGGCCAAGAATGACGGCTCGGACCTGTACCTGAGTACCGGCGCACCACCCTGCGCCAAATTCCACGGCACACTCAAGCCGATCGACCGTAACCCCATGGCACCGGGCACTATCAAGGAAATTGCCTACCAGATCATGGACGAAGAGCAGATTGCCGAATTCGAGCAGGAGCTCGAGATGAACCTGGCCTACAGCATCCGTAATGTGGGCCGGTTCCGCATCAATATCTTCCGCCAGCGCAATGAAATTTCCATCGTCGCCCGCAACATTGTCACCGAAATTCCTAACGCCGATGATCTGGGACTGCCCCCGATACTGAAAGACGTGGTGATGGCCAAGCGCGGACTGGTGCTGTTTGTTGGTGCAACCGGCTCCGGCAAGTCCACTTCGCTGGCCGCCCTGATCGATTATCGTAACAGCAACTCCAGCGGCCACATCATCACCATTGAAGACCCGGTGGAGTACATCCACCGTCACAAGAAGTGCATCGTGAACCAGCGCGAAGTCGGCGTCGATACCCGCAGTTTCCACAAGGCCCTGAAGAACACCCTGCGTCAGGCACCGGATGTGATCCTGATTGGCGAGATCCGCGACCGGGAGACCATGGAACACGCCCTCGCCTTTGCCGAAACCGGCCACCTGTGTATTTCAACGCTGCACGCCAACAACGCAAACCAGGCGCTGGACCGGATCATCAACTTCTTCCCGGAGGAGCGGCGGCCACAGCTGCTGATGGATCTGTCGATGAACCTGCGGGCGTTCGTGTCCCAGCGGCTGATTCCCACCGTCGACAAGAAACGTTGCGCGGCAATCGAGATCCTGCTGGGCACACCGACCATTTCCGAACTGATCCTGCGGGGCGAGATTGACGGTATCAAGGAGATCATGGAGAAGTCGGCCAACCTCGGCATGCAGACCTTTGACCTGGCCCTGTTCAAACTCTGGAAGGATGGCAAGATTACCGAGGACGAAGCCCTCAAGAACGCCGATTCTGCCAACAACCTGCGCCTGAAAATCAAGCTCCATGGCCAGGATGGCAGCAAACCGGATGCAGCAAGCTCCGGCAGCAGCGGATTCTCGCTCAAGCTTGAGGATGATGAAGACGAGGAAAGCGGCGAGTAACCCTGCACTGACTGCTGCAATTCTCTAGCTTGCCTGCGGCGGGGGATTCAACCCCCGCCAGCTCACCGCCAGCGCCACTGCCATGGCAACGGCCCCGCCCCAGAATGCCGCCGATGTGCTGATCCCCTCGACCAGAAAACCGGAAATCCAGGCTCCGGCTGCGCCACCCGCACCAAACGTCAGCCCGCTGTACAACGCCTGGCCCTGGCCGTGGTGATGCTGGCCGAAGTAACCCTGGATGTACTGCACCGAAACCGCATGGAGGGCGCCGTAGGAGGCCGCGTGCAGCAACTGGGCAAAGATCAGCACCGGAAGCACTGCGGTGAGTTCTGCGATCAGGATCCAGCGAATGAGGGTCAGCGCCAGCGCGGCCAGCGCAATCTGGCGCACGGTAAACCGGCGCACCAGGCGGTGCATGACCAGGAACAGACCAATTTCCGCAAGCACCCCGAGCGACCACAACAGGCCGATGGCCAGCTTGCTGTAACCGTACAACTCCAGGTGAATACTAAAGAAGGTGTAATAGGCCCCATGGGATACCTGGAGCAGAAAATTCATCAGGAAGAAGGCCACCACGGCGGGATGGCTCAGTATCTGCCGCAAGCTGCCGCTGGGTGCCGGCGGTTTGCGTACGCCCCGCTCTGAACGGATCAGGAAGGCGGAAACGACTATCCCGGCAAACACCGGAAGCAACAGCCACGGCAGGCTGCGGATCGGCACCAGTTCCAGTACCCCCCCCACTCCGGCCACCGCACCGATGAAGCCCACCGAGCCCCATAGCCGGACCTTGCCATAGCGGTCCTTCCTGCGGCCGAGGGTTCGCAGGGTGATCACCTCATAGAGCGGCAGAATGGCGTTCCAGAAAAAGGTGAACGCCAGCATGACCAGCAGCAACCCGTAAAACCCGGGCTCGAGGAATACCCCGGCGAAACAAAGCGAACCGGTAACGGCACCAAAGCGCACCAGCCGGACCCGCTGGCCGGTGCGATCCCCGAGGTGGCCCCAGACACTGGGCGCGACAATCTTGGTAAGCTGGATGGTCGCCATCAGGGTGGCGATCTGAAGATAGGAAAACCCCTGGCCCTCAAGGTAGAGCGACCAGTAAGGCAGGAGCCCTCCCAGCAGGGCAAAAAACCAGAAGTAGAGGTTTGAAAGTCGCCAGTAAATCACTGCGCTCCTTAGCTCCGGCGCGGGCGGCGGAAGGTCAGAGCTGACCGAGCACCGGCGTATCTACCTCCACGTCTCCGTTCTGGCCGCGGTGCCGCAGGTAATGGTCCATCAGCACAATGGCCATCATTGCCTCGGCGATGGGGGTTGCCCGAATACCGACACAGGGATCGTGACGACCGGTGGTAATAACCTCCACCGGATTACCATGGACATCAATACTGCGACCAGGCAAACGAAGGCTGGACGTCGGCTTGAGGGCGATGCTCGCGACAATTGGCTGACCCGAAGAGATCCCCCCCAGCACACCACCGGCGCTGTTGGACAGGAAACCGTCCGGCGTCATTTCGTCGCGATGCTCGGTGCCTTTCTGCTCCACACAGTCAAAGCCGGCCCCGATTTCAACACCCTTCACCGCGTTGATGCTCATCAGGGCATGGGCCAGGTCAGCATCCAGCCGGTCAAAAATGGGCTCCCCCAGCCCCGGAGGGACACCCTCGGCGACCACGTTGATCCGGGCTCCGATGGAGTCGCCTTCCTTGCGCAGTGCGTCCATATAGGCTTCCATTTCCGCCACCTTATCGGCGTCCGGACAGAAGAACGGATTCTGGTGAACCTGGTCCCAATCGAGCTTTTCAGCGCGAATCGGACCAAGCTGCGAGAGGTAACCGCGAATGGTGATCCCCAGGCGCTGCTCCAGGTATTTGCGGGCCACCGCACCGGCTGCCACCCGCATCGCCGTTTCCCGGGCGGAGGAACGACCGCCACCCCGATAATCCCGGAAGCCGTATTTGTGGGTATAGGTATAGTCAGCGTGGGCCGGACGGAACTGTTCGGCAATCTTGGAGTAATCCTTGGAACGCTGATCGGTATTCTCGATCAGCAGGCCAATAGGTGTTCCAGTGGTCTTGCCCTCAAAGACGCCCGACAGGATCCTCACTTCATCCGGCTCACGCCGCTGGGTGGTGTGACGGGAGGTGCCGGGCTTGCGGCGATCCAGGTCGGCCTGCAGATCGGCCTCAGTCAGTTCCAGCCCCGGAGGACACCCATCAATAATGCACCCCAGGGCGACGCCGTGGCTTTCCCCGAATGTGGTGACCGTAAACAGTTTTCCGAAGCTATTTCCTGACATGATTCAGTTTGTTATCCCATTTTTGCAGAATTCAGTTCAAGCTTTGCCTTGCCAGTTCAGCAGATCTTCCGCTGTCAGCAGGAACACGCCTTCGCCACCGTTTTCAAACTCCAGCCAGGTGAACGACAGGTCCGGGTAGGCCTCTTGCAGGGCCACCCAGCTATTCCCTACTTCAACGATCAGCAGGCCGCCAGGATTGAGGTGGTCGGCAGCCTCGGCGAGGATTCGGTGGGCGATATCCAGTCCGTCATCCCCCGCCGCCAGACCGAGTTCCGGCTCATGGCTGTACTCTTCGGGCATGGACGCGAGATCCCGCGCATCCACATAGGGCGGATTGCTCAGAATGACGTCGTAGTAGCCCTCGAGGCTGTCGAACAGGTCGGAGTGCACGGTACGCACCCGCTCACCAAGCTCATGGTATTCAATATTGGACCGGGCCACCTCCAGGGCATGCTCGGAAATATCCGCCAGCTCCACTTCGGCATCTTCAAACACGGTGGCCGCCGCGATACCGATACAGCCGCTGCCGGTGCACAGATCAAGAATACGATAGGCTGCCTTGCTGCCCAGCCAGGGCTGGAGCCCGTTCTGGATCAGCTCACCCAGCGGTGAGCGCGGCACCAGTACCCGATCGTCAACGTGGAAGGGCAACCCCATGAACCAGGCTTCACCCAGCAGATAGGCCAGCGGCACCCGCTCGTTTATCCGCCGGTTCATTCGCTCGATAATCAGCTCA
>Ga0207716_100249_pt1 | contig 30630 bp, 37 predicted proteins | sample TtaePargueraPR_FD_187739 | JGI IMG/M metagenome (GOLD analysis project Ga0207716, IMG submission 187739) | Aerobic enrichment media microbial communities from Bioluminiscent Bay, La Parguera, Puerto Rico - Tt and P2 (5) (SPAdes) | ecosystem: Environmental > Aquatic > Marine > Unclassified ... | reverse complement strand
AGGGGCCGCCGCGGTACGCGGCGGAATTTCGGAGGCCAGCGCCTTTCGCGGCCTGCGGCCGCGACCCCTTCGACCCGATGCTGCGCATCGGCCCACTTCCCCGCTGACGCGGGGAAGAAAGAGTCCGGCCAATCCGCCGCACTTGTCGCCGCCGCGTCGCCGAAGTAATCAGCGCATCATGCTGTCCTACTTTTCCAATCCGCAGCGTTTCGACGGTCTGGCCCGGCGGGTGATCCCGGTTCTGGGCGTGGCGGCCGTGCTGCTGCTGGGCATCGGCATCTACCTCGCCTTCTTCGGCTCGCCGCCGGACTATCAACAGGGCGATACGGTGCGGATCATGTATGTCCACGTGCCCGCCGCCTACATGGCGATGGCGCTCTATGCGGCGCTGGCCGGGGCGAGTTTCGTCTTTTTCGTCTGGCGCCACGCGCTGGCCGACGCGGCGGCCGCGGTGATCGCGCCCATCGGGGCGGTCTTCACCGTGCTGGCCCTGGTCACCGGCTCGCTCTGGGGCAAGCCGATGTGGGGCACCTGGTGGGAGTGGGATGCGCGGATGACCTCCGTTTTGGTCCTGCTGCTGGTCTATCTGGGATACATGGCCCTGCGCGCCGCGCTGGAGGACGCCCAGCAGGCCGCCCGCGCCGGGGCCGTGCTGGCGATGGCGGGCGTGGTCAATCTGGTGATCGTGAAATTCTCCGTCGACTGGTGGTCTTCGCTGCACCAGCCGGCCTCGGTGATCCGTTTCGACGGGCCGACCATCCATTCCAGCCAGCTCTGGCCGCTGGCCATCATGGCGCTGGGCTATACCACGCTGGCCGCCTGGCTGGTCTTCTACCGTCTGCGCACCCGCACGCTGATCCAGCGGGCCCGCCAGATCGAGCGCCGCAAGCTGCAGGCCGCCCGCAAGGCCGGTTCCGGACAGGGAGGGGCCGCATGAGCGAATTTCTCGCCATGGGCGGCTATGCCGCCTTCGTCTGGCCCGCCTGGGGGCTTTCCGCGGCGGCGGTCGCCGGTCTTGTCGTGTTCGCCTTTGCCGAACGCCGGGCCGCGCGGGAGAGGCTGCGCCGGCTGGAGAGCGACGAGGCATGATGCGGGCGGTCCGTATCGCCGCCCTCCTGGCCGTCCTGGCCCTGGCCGGCCTTCTGGGCTGGCGCTGGTATGACGAGCATCACGCGCCGCGCGAACGCCTGCCCGAACTCACCCTGGCGCCGCTTCCCGGCCATGACGGGTTCGATCCGGCGGCGATCGAAGGCCCCTATCTGCTGAACGTGTGGGGGTCCTGGTGCGCGCCCTGCCGGATCGAGCATCCGGTGCTGATGGCGCTGAAGGCCGAGGGCTATGCGATCTACGGGCTGAACTGGCGCGACCATCCCGGCGATGCCACCGCCTTTCTCGAGGAACTCGGCAATCCCTATGCCGGTCTCATGCAGGATGTGAACGGCGCCTCGGCCCGGGCGCTGGAGATTTCCGGTGCGCCGGAAACCCTGGTGATCTCCGCGGACGGCGAAATCCTGACCCGCTGGCCGGGCCCGCTCACCGCCGACGTGCTGCGCAACCGCATCTATCCGGCCCTCGACAGGGAGGTGCGGTCCTAGGCGGATACCGCCTCCTTCGCCTTGGCGGCCTTGTCCGCCTTCTTGGCCTTCTTGGCGGCCTTTTTCGCCTTCGCCTTGGCCTTTTCCTTGGCCTTCTTCTTGGCCTTCTTCTTCTTTTCCTTCGCCTTCAGCTTGGCCTTCTGGGCCTCTTCCTCGCCCTTCTCCAGGGTCAGGGCGATACGGCGCAGGGTTTCGCGGAAGCTCGCGCGCTTGTTCTTGGGCAGGGCGGACAGGATCGCCTTGTCGGCCTCCATGGCGCCCAGCGTGGCGGCCTCCAGCAGGGCGCGGCCGTCATCGGTGAGCCGCACGGCATTGGCGCGGGCGTCGTCGGGCAGCTTTTCCCGTTCCAGCAGGCCGTTGCGCACCATGCGCGCGACCAGTTCGGCCAGGGTGGAGCGGTCGATGCCGGTCACCTTCACCAGCTCGGTCTGGGTGAGGCCTTCCTTCTTGCCGGTGGCGTGCAGCACGGCGAACTGGCGCTGGGTCAGTTTCGCCCCGGCCATGGCGGTCATGAAGCGTTCGGCGGCGAATTGCTGGGCGCGGTGGAGAAGATGGCCCGGCGACTCGGCCAGGTCGAAGTTTTCCGTGTCCGGCTTGTCCTGCGGCATGGCCCTCTCCGCCTGGTCCCGAAATCATCCTAATGCGGATTTATAACGTGAAAATGACGTTGATCCGAGCACGGAATTTCAGGCTAAGCGTCGGCAGGATCGTCGGTTTTGGGCTGGTGCTTGAAAATCAGCGGCAATTGGGCGGCCCCGAAACCCAGCGTCAGCACGATCACGCCGAGCTTGGCATTGGCCCAGAAGGCCTCGGACAGGTCCAGCCCGGAAAACCAGCGCGCGCTCTCCGGAACGACGCTGTCGGTGATGTGCCGCCACATCAGCTCGTTCAGCCCGGCCAGCACCTGGAACCAGACCGCCCAGCGGATCGCCAGGATGGTCCAGGCCTCCTGCGGCAGGTCGAAAATGTGCTCGAAGAAGATCTTCCAGACATTCTGCCCGAACACGAGGCCGATCAGGATCATGTAGGACAGGAAGAGATTGATGATGGTGGGCTTGATGTAGATGAAGATCGGATCCTGCAGCCAGATCCCCATCGCGCCGAAACCCAGCACCAGAACCGTGGTGAAGATCAGCATGGGCGGGATGCGCTTTTCCACCCGGATCGACAGGATGACGGCGGCGGTCGCGGCGATCATGTAGGCGCCGGTGCCCCAGTAGATCGCGCTGTCGCCGGCGACGAAGCGGGCGAGGTTGTAGACCACGATCCACACGCCGATCGGCCCGGCATCGATGAGCAGGCGCGAGCTCTGCTCGCTCGTATTCTGGGTCTGGGCCAAGATCGCGTCTCCCGGTCGGCAGTTACATCACCTGCAGCAATACGAGCCCGGCGGCGAGGCAGATTGCAAGCATTGTCCGCCGCGCGCCGAAGGGTTCCTTCAGCACGAGTGCCGCCAGCACGGCGCCGAAAACGATGGAAAGTTCGCGCAGCGCGGCCATCGGCGCCACCGGGGCGCTGGCATAGGCGTAGAGCGCCAGCCCGTAGGTGGACGCGTTGAAAACCGTGGAGATCAGGGCGGGCCGGGCCTCGCGTTTCGCCGCCGGCCAGAAGGCGCGTCCGCGCCGCAATATGGCGGTTGGCAGGATGGTGACGATGGAGAGAACGAAGAACCAGCCCAGATAGACCAGGATGCGCCCGCTTTCGCGCACGCCGGAGGCGTCGATCACGGTATAGGCGGCGGTCATCGAGGCCGCGGCGAGGGCCAGCAGCAGGACTTTCAGCTTCGGTGTGCCGTCGCGCTCCGGCCAGGCAAAGCCGATCAGGGCGGCGCAGGCGATGGCGAGACCGGCCAGCTGACCGGCCGAAACGGTTTCACGCAGGAAGAGGAAGGCGGCCAGGGCCGCCAGCGCCGGCGCGCTGCCGCGCATCACCGGATAGGCCAGATTCATGTCACCATGGCTGAAGGCGGCGATCATCAGCATGTTGTAGGCCCAGATCACCACCGTCCCGGCCAGCAGGAAGCGCCAGACCTCCCAGGGCGGCAGCGGCTGTGTGAGCAGCCAGGGCAGGAAGGCCAGGCCGACGAAGGACAGGGTCAGGCCGCGGAAGACCAGCTTGTCCTGTGCCCGCTTGGTCAACAGGGTCATGCCCGAATGCGCCGCCGCCGAACCCAGCATGGCCAGGGTGGCGGTGAGCGTGACCGTGTCCACCCGTCAATCTTCCAGACCCGCCAGGGCGCGGGAGAAGTCGCGGGCGGAGAAGGGCTGGAGATCCTCCTCGCCCTCGCCGATGCCGATATAATGGATCGGCAGCTTGAATTTCTCGGCCACCTGCACCAGGGCGCCGCCCTTGGCCGTGCCGTCCAGCTTGGTCATCACCACGCCGGTCACATTGGCCGCCTCCAGGAAGGCCTCGGCCTGGGAGACGGCGTTCGAGCCGACCGTGCCGTCCAGCACCAGCACGACATGGTGCGGGGCGTCGGGCATCTTTTTCTTGATGACGCGGATGACCTTGCGCAGCTCGTCCATCAGCTCGGCCTTGTTCTGCAGCCGGCCGGCCGTGTCGATCAGCACCACGTCATGGCCGTCGCGCTCGGCGGTTTCCAGGGCGTCGAAGGCGAGGCCGGCGGCATCGGCGCCGATCTCGCGCTTGATGACGGGCGCCTTGGCGCGCTCGCCCCACACCGAGACCTGCTCGATCGCCGCGGCGCGGAACGTGTCGCCCGCGGCGAGCAGCGGGTTGCGGCCTTCGCGCTTCAGCTTGACGGCAATCTTGCCGAGCGTGGTCGTCTTGCCGGACCCGTTCACCCCGACAAACACGACCACCTGGGGTGGCTTACCCGTAACGTTAAGGTCGCTTTCGAGTGGCGTAAGCGTCTCGCCGACGACATCGGCCAGTGCTTCGCGGACCTCCTCGTCGGTGACTTCCTTGTCGAACCGGTCCTTGGCCAGGCGTTCGGTGACACGCATGGCGGCCGGGGCGCCCAGATCGGCGGCGATCAGGGCGTCTTCCAGTTCTTCCAGCGCGGCGGCGTCCAGCTTGCGCTTGGTGAAGATCGACGTGACGCTGTCGCCCAGCTGGGTCGAGGAGCGTTTCAGCCCCTGGGCCAGCCGGGAAAAGAAGCCCGGTTTCTTCTCGCTCATCCGGCGATAACCCCCTGAAGTTCCCGCCCGTCATGCCCGGTCACGTCGATATCGACAAGGGCGCCGGCCCGGGGCACCTGCATCTCGGGGATCCGGATACCGGCAAAATTGCCGGCGCGAGCGAAGCCCGGCTTTTCGATCAGGGCGGCCCGTTCGCGGCCGATCATCGTGTCCAGATGGCGCTGCAGCGCCTCGTCCGCCTTGGCGCGCAGCCGGTTGGCGCGGTCCTTGATCACGGCGCGCTCGAGCTGGGGCATGCGGGCCGCCGGCGTGCCGGGCCGCGGTGAAAACGGGAAGACGTGCAGATAGGCCAGCCGGCACTCGTCCACCAGGCGGATCGAGTTCTCGAACATCTCGTCCGTCTCGGTCGGGAAGCCGGCGATCATGTCGGCCCCGAAGGCGATCTCCGGACGCGCCGCCTTGAGCCGTTCGCACAGCGCGATGGCGTCGCCGCGCAGATGGCGCCGCTTCATGCGCTTGAGGATCATGTCGTCGCCGGCCTGCAGCGAGAGGTGGAGATAGGGCGCCACGCGGTCCTCGCCGGTCACCGCCTCGAACAGCGCGTCGTCGATCTCGATCGCGTCGATGGAGGACAGGCGCAGGCGCGGCAGGTCCGGCACATGCTTGAGGATGGCCTGGACCAGACGGCCCAGCGGCGGATTGCCGGGCAGGTCCTCGCCCCAGGAGGTGAGATCGACGCCGGTCAGCACCACTTCGGAATGGCCCGCATCGACCAGCGTCTTGATCTGGTCGACCACCTCGCCGGCGGGAACCGAGCGCGAATTGCCGCGGCCATAGGGGATGATGCAGAAGGTGCAGCGATGATCGCACCCGTTCTGCACCTGGACATAGGCGCGGGCGCGGCCCTCCATGCCTTCCACGAGATGGCCGGCCGTCTCGGTCACGCTCATGATGTCGTTGACGCGCACCTTCTCCGTCCCGCCCAGCAGGCTGGCCGGATTGAAAGTCTCCGCCTTCAGCTTGTCGTCATTGCCCACCACGCGGTCGACTTCCGGCATCTTGCCGAACATGTCCGGATCGACCTGGGCGGCGCAGCCGGTGACGATGATCTTGGCGTTGGGATTTTCGCGCCGGGCGCGGCGGATGTTCTGACGGGCCTGGCGCACGGCCTCGTTGGTCACCGCGCACGTGTTCACCAGGATGGTGTTGGTCAGGCCCGCCTCGCGCGCATGCTTGCGCATGACCTCGCTTTCCCACGCATTCAGCCGGCAGCCGAAGGTGAGAATGTCGAGCCCTTCATCCGTCTCCGGCACGCGCGTGGGCGGCGTGTCGGCCCCGGATGCGGCGGGGTTTTCGTCATGGGCGCTCATGGAGGGCGGATAAGTGGTTGAGCGCTGCCCTGCCGTCAAGCGGTGCGGTCAATTATGAGCGCGCGGCCGATATGCGAAATCAGGTGCCCCGGCGGGCAAAGAGCCGTCGCGCGCCCTCGCCGGTCCGCACCGCCCAGATCCCCAGCAGCGAGTGGTAGATGTGCCAGTCGGCCAGGCCCAGCGTCGTGGTCTCGCGGCTGCCGCCGATCGCCAGGGAGGCGAAGGCCAGCAGTATAAAACTCGCAAGCCAGACCAGGCCCGCGGGCCAGTCGCGCCGGGTCAGCAGGGCGCCGGAGCCGGCGAGCCCGATCAGAAGGCCCAGGGCCGGCAGGGCGTCGATGAAACCGTCCGAGCCGGGCAGGGCCAGGGCGAAGGCGACGAAAACGGCGATGCCGTAGCGCACATAGCGGGTCACGCCGGCGGGCAGGGTGATGCGGAAGGCCGTCAGGGCCAGCCCGCCCGCGATCAGCAGGAGACCGGCCGCCGCGGCATAGCTGCTGGCCAGCGAGTGGGCGGTGGCCAGGGCGCCGTCGATCTGGCCGGAGGCAAAGCGCACCGTACCCACCAGGGCCGCCAGCGCCATCAGAACCAGCCCGAAGCGGATCATCCGCACCTCGCCATGCCGCCGCTCCGGCCACAGCCGCCAAAGGCCGATGGCCGCGCCGATGACGACGAGGAAGTCGGTGAGGGCGAAGGCGAGGTTGGTCATGTGGAGCCTCTCAGATGTCATCCCGGCCGGATAGCCCGCGCAGGCGGGCTGGAGAGCCGGGACCCATACGCGCCTATGTTGCCCGAAAGCAGGCTCAATGTTCGCGCGATATGGATCGGCACCGGGATTATGGGTCCCGGACTTGCGCCCGGCCTGCGCCGGGCATCCATCCGGGATGACAAAGGATGCGTTATTATTCCCCGTCCGCCGCGGCCTCTTGCTCGGCGATCCAGGCGAGCATCTTCTCTTCCAGGGCGGAAAGCGGCATGGCGCCGTCGCGCAGCAGCACGTCGTGGAATTCGCGGATGTCGAAACCGGCGCCCAGGCGCTCTTCGGCCTGACGGCGCAGATCGCGCATCAGCAGTTCGCCGGACTTGTAGGCCAGCGCCTGGCCCGGCCAGGAGATGTAGCGCTGAACCTCGGTGCGGATATTGTGCGGGGCGAGGGCGGAGTTCTCCAGGAAGCAGGCCTCGGCCTGTTCGCGGGTCCAGCCCATATAATGGATGCCGGTATCCACGACGAGGCGGCAGGCCCGCCACATCTCGTAGGTCAGCCGGCCGAAATCCTCGTAGGGCGTGGTGTAGAGGCCCATGTCGATGGCCAGGTTCTCGGTATACAGGCCCCAGCCTTCGCCGAAGGCCGTAATGTAGGTGTTGCGGCGGAATTCCGGCACGTCCTCCAGCTCCGCGGCAATGGAGATCTGGTGGTGGTGGCCCGGTACGGCCTCGTGCACGGTCAGCGCCGGCAGGGTGTAGAGCGGGCGCTGGGAGAGGTCGTAGGTGTTGACCATATAGCCGCCGGCCACGCCGTTCTCCAGATCGCCGCCCCAGTAGCGCCCGGTCGTATAGGTCGGCGCCATCGTGTCCGGCACGGGACGCACGCCATAGGGCAGGCGCGGCAGGTGGCCGAAGAAGCGCGGCATCTGGTCGTCGGCCCGCTTGGCGATCCAGGAGGCGTGCATCAGCAGCTCTTCCGGGGTCTCGGCATAGAATTGCGGGTCGGTGCGCAGGAAGTCGATGAATTCCTCGAACGTGCCCTCGAAATCGGTCTCGGCGATCACCGCATCCATTTCCTCGCGGATGCGCGCCACCTCGTTGAGGCCGCGCTGGTGGACCTCCTCCGGCGAGGTATCCAGCGTCGTGTGGTAGCGCACCAGCGTCTGGTAGAATTCGCGGCCTTGCGGCACCTCGGAAATGCCCAGGCTTTCGCGGGTCTGCGGGATGTAGGTGTCGCGGAAATAGGCGAGCAGGTTCTCGTAGGCCGGCAGGGCGGATTCGGCGATCGCTGTTTCGGTTTCCGCGCGCAGGCGGTCGCGCTCGGCCGCGTCCAGCGTGGCCGGTAGGGCTTCGACCGGACCCATCAGGATGCCACTCAGCGTGTCGGCATCGGCCCGCGATTCCACCTGCGAGGCTGCCAGTTCGGCGATCAGGCGCGGCTGGGTGAAGCCGTCCTCCAGGCCCCGGTTCATCCAGGCGATATTGGCGTCGAAATAGCCGGGAAGATTGTTCAGGCGCGCGATCCAGGCCTCGGCCTGTTCCACATTGCGCGGCCGGGTCGAGGAGGCGGCATAGGTCGGTGCGGTGAAGAAGCCGCTATCGTTCAGGAAGGGCGTGCGCGACGTGTCGAAGGGCGCGAGCTCGACCCGGAAGCGCAGCAGGTAGTCGAGCACGTCGTAGGAGACCCGGTCGCTGCGATCGAGGCCGGTGCGGTCGATGCCTTCCAGGCGTTCCAGGAAGGCGGCTTCCTGTTCGGCGTCGGCGGCCTGGGCGTCCGGCGAGATGTCCGGCCACTGGCGCATAGCCTCGACATCGCCGCGGCGGGCGCGGCGCCCGGGGCTGTTGTCCAGTTCGAAGGCCTCGAAATCCTCGACCAGGGCCGCGAAGGCCTGCGTCGTGTCCGGATTGGCCGCGTCCGGCCCGGGGCTCCCGCCGGACTGCTGGGCGGTCCCCGCCTGCGCCGCTTCCGCCTCCGCCGTCAGGGCGCCGCCCTCCGAACAACCGGCCAGAACCAGGATGGACGCGCCGGCCAGGGCCGCGCGCAGGGCTCGCTTCGTCATGGTCTCTCTCCCCGTCTTGGTCGCCGCAAGGGCGCCTTCCGTGCGCAGCATGGCGTGCCCGTCCGGACGGGGCAAGCGAGGTGTCCGTTCAGCGGTATTTGCGCTGCAGGCCGACGCTTTTCGCCACCAGATTGTCCACCATGCGGTCGGGCAGAAGTTTGGGCAGCGTCCAGTTGGTCAGCCGCTTGGGCACGATGGCATAGCGGAAGTTCGGCTTGTCGTCGGTGAGGGCGCGGAAGACGCGATCGGCAATCTTCGAGGGCGGAAAGCCGTCCGGGCCGTTCCTGGTCATCCACTGGCGGATGCGCAGCAGCGGCTCGTAAAAGCGGGTCTTGCGGTAGGGCTCCGGATCGACCTCCTCGGCCTTGTCCCAGATCGGCGTGGCCACGGCGCCCGGACCGATCACCACGACCTGGATGCCGTAGAGCATCAGTTCGCGCCGCAGCGCCTTGGACAGGCCCTCCACGGCATGTTTGGAGGCGGAATAGGGGCCTAGGAAGGGCGCGGCCATCTCGCCGGCCACCGAGGACATCATCACGATGCGTCCCGGACCGCCTTCCAGTGCCTCGTCCACGCCCAGAAGCGGACCGAAGGCCTGGGTGACGCGCACGATGCCCGTCACATTGACCTCCAGCTGCTGCTGGAAATCCTCCAGCGGCACGTTGAGCATGGGGCCTGCCACGGCGATGCCGGCATTGTTCACCAGACCGTCCAGCGTCTGCCCGGACAGCGCCGTGCCGACCGCATCGGCCGCAGCCCGGACGGTGTCGCTGTCGGTGACATCGATGATCAGCGGGACGAGATTGTCGCCCAGCTCGGCCTTGAGACGGTCCGCATCCGCCTGTTTGCGGACCCCGGCGAAGACGCGCCAGCCTTCCTCGACCAGACGGGTGGCACAGGCATGGCCGATACCGGTCGAGGCGCCGGTGACGACGACGGAATGTTGGGGTGAGGACATGGCGATCTCCTGTATCGACAGTTTCAATCTAGAACCGTTTACGGCGATTTCCATCTCCGATTTGCCTTTCGCGAGAGCGTGTTAGACAGTCGTCGCGAAGTGAGGGAGACGGACATGAAGCATTGGACGCTTGCAGCGGCGCCGGTTCTGGCGCTCGCGGTGATGGGAACCGCCCAGGCCGAGGGGCGCCAGGCCCTGGTCGGCGGCACGTTGATCGACGGCTATGGCGGACCGCCGGTCCATGACAGCGTGGTGCTGGTCGAGGACGACCGCATCGTCGCCGTGGGCAATCAGGACAACATGGCCGTGCCCGAGGGCTATGAGGTGATTTCCACCGAGGGCATGACCGTCATGCCGGGCCTGTGGGAAATGCACGCCCACCTGATGCTCACCGGCCATTCCGACTACGATCACTGGTACGAGGCCTATCCCGACCGGCTGGAAGACGAGATCATGCCGGCCTCGGCGGTGCAGCTCCTGCTCGCCGGCATCACCTCGGTGCGCGATCTCGGCGCGCCGCTGGAGCCCTCCATCTCGGTGCGCGACCGCATCAATGGGGGCGAACTGCCGGGTCCGACGCTCTACGTGTCCGGCCCCTTCCTCCAGCACGAGCCCTATCCGGGAACGGAAGGCTTCCGCTGGGGCATCAGCTCCGAGCGCGAGGCGCGCCAGCATGTGCGCACCCTCGCCGAGGCGGGCGTCGACGTGATCAAGGTCGTCGACCAGGACCTGCTGGAGCCGGAGGAGGCCCGGGCTCTCGTCGAGGAGGCGCACGAGCACGGGCTGCGTGTCGTGGGCCACTCGCACCGGCCGGCGGAGATCCTCACCGGGCTGGAAATCGGCATCGACAATTTCGAGCACACGGGGCTGACCACGGCGCCGGAATATCCGCCCGAGGTGATCGAGGCCCTGCGCGACCGGACGGCCCGTGGCCGCGTGTCCGGCGGACCGCTGTTCTGGACGCCGACGATCGAGGGGCTGTGGAACTACACCCGCACCCGCGAGGATGACGAATATCTCGACAGCACGTGCTGGCACCGCGGCCTGGAGGACGACACGATCGCCGACATCGAGGCGTCCATCCAGCATCCCGAACGTCTGGAATATACCCAGCTCACCCCGCTGCGCGCGCCGACCCTGCGCCGCAAGTTCGAGCAATTGCGCGAAGCCGGCGTGCTGATGCTGCTGGGCACGGACAGCGGCATTCCGATGAAGTTCCACTGCCAGTCGACCTGGAACGAGTTCGACGTGTGGACCCGCGAACTGGGCGTGCCGGTGATGGATGCGATCCGCTCCTCGACCTACTGGGCAGCCGTCTTCATGGGCGTGCAGGACGAGGTCGGCACGGTCGCGCCGGGCATGATGGCCGACATCATCGCCGTCGACGGCGATCTCCTGACCTATCCCAGCCTGCTGCAGGACGTGGATTTCGTGATGAAGGCGGGCACGGTCTATGTGGAAGGCGGCCAGGTGAACGAGGACCGCCTGCCGGAACGCTTCCGCATGGAATAAGGGCTGTGCAATGAGGGGGTTCGGGGTCGGGCGCCAATGCGAACGATTCCGAACAACCCCCTCAAATGTCTGGATGTTGTCAGCGGTGCGCGCCCATCGCGTTGACCCTGACACTTCGCGCCCTATTGTGCTGCACAATTACTGACATACCGCGTCGACGGGACGTCGGGCGCGGCACATCCGGATATCTATCGAAAGGCTGCCACATGGCTTCCGACTGGTCTGATCCGCGTCCCATGTCGCCACACCTCCAGGTCTGGCGCTGGCACGCGACCATGGCGTCGTCCATCCTCCACCGCGCAACCGGGATCGCCAATTATATCGGCGCCGTCGCCATATCGGTCTGGATCATCCTTCTCGCCTTCGGCGCGGAAGGTTCGGTGGCCTTCCTGTTCGAGGGCTGGATGGCCTGGGTGACGCGCTTCGGCCTGATCGTCCTGACCTATTGCGTCAGCTATCACTGGCTGAACGGGCTGCGCCACCTGGTCTGGGATTTCGGCAAGGGCTACGACCCGGACGGCTCCAACATGCGCTCCTACGCGATCATCGTGGCCGCCGTCATTCCCACCGCCCTTCTCTGGCTGAACCTGGGAGCGTGAGCATGACCGACTATCGTACGCCCGCTTCGAAAGTCCGCGGCCTCGGCGCGTCCGGGCACGGCGCCAGCCACTGGATCGCCCACCGCGTCACCGCCATCGCGCTCTTCTTCCTGGCCCCGGTCTTCGTGTGGATGCTGGCCATGTCCGGCGCGCCGGACCCGCTGGCCACGCGCGCCTTCCTCGCCTCGCCGGCCGGCGCGATCGTCACCCTGCTGACGCTCACCGCCGCCCTCGCCCACATGCGCACCGGCATGACCGAGGTGATCGAGGACTATGTCCACAAGCCGCTCTCCAAGACCGTGCTGTCGCTGGGCAACACCTTCCTGACGGCGGGGCTCTGGCTGGTCACGGCCTTCGCCCTGCTCAAGCTCGCCCTTTCCCCCGCACTGTAACGGACACGAAATACGATGGCCGAATACAACTGGATCGATCACACCTATGACGTGGTCGTCGTCGGCGCCGGCGGCTCCGGCCTCCGCGCCGCCCTGGGCGCCTCGCAGGCCGGCCTGAAGACCGCCTGCGTCACCAAGGTCTTCCCGACGCGTTCGCACACTGTGGCCGCGCAGGGCGGGATTTCCGCCTCGCTCGGAAACATGGGCGAGGACGACTGGCGCTGGCACATGTACGACACCGTGAAGGGGTCGGACTGGCTGGGCGACCAGGACTCCATCGAATACCTGTGCCGCAACGCGCCGGCCGCGGTCTACGAGCTGGAACACTGGGGCGTGCCTTTCTCGCGCACCGAGGAAGGCAAGATCTACCAGCGCGCCTTCGGCGGCATGACGCGCAATTACGGCGAAGGCCCGGTGCAGCGCACCTGCGCCGCCGCCGACCGCACCGGTCACGCCATCCTGCACACGCTCTACGGCCAGTCCGTGCGCAACGAGACGGAATTCTTCATCGAGTATTTCGCCCTCGACCTGATCATGGACGATGACGGCGCCTGCCGCGGCATCACCGCCTGGAAGCTGGACGACGGCACGCTGCACCGTTTCCGCGCCCAGACCGTGATCCTGGCGACCGGCGGCTATGGCCGTGCCTATTTCTCCGCCACCTCGGCGCACACCTGCACCGGCGACGGCAATGCCATGGTGCTGCGGGCCGGCCTGCCGCTGCAGGACATGGAATTCGTGCAATTCCACCCGACCGGCATCTACGGCGCCGGCTGCCTGATCACCGAGGGCGCGCGCGGCGAAGGCGGCTATCTGACCAATTCCGAAGGCGAGCGCTTCATGGAGCGCTATGCGCCGTCCGCGAAGGACCTGGCCTCGCGCGACGTGGTCTCGCGCTCGATGACGATGGAGATCCGCGAGGGCCGCGGCGTCGGGGCGAACAAGGACCATATCCATCTTCACCTCGACCACCTCGATCCGGACATCCTGCACGAGCGCCTGCCGGGCATTTCCGAAAGCGCGCGCGTCTTCTCCGGCGTCGATGTGACCAAGGAGCCGATCCCGGTCCTGCCGACGGTGCACTACAATATGGGCGGCATCCCGACGAATTATCACGGCGAGGTGCTCACCAAGGTCGGCGACGATCCCGATGCGGTCGTGCCGGGCCTGATGGCCGTGGGCGAAGCGGCCTGCGTGTCGGTGCACGGCGCCAACCGCCTGGGCTCCAACTCGCTGATCGACCTCGTGGTGTTCGGCCGCGCCGCCGGCCTGCGCGTCGGCGAGACGGTGACGGCGGGCGCCAGCCAGCCCGAACTGACCGAGAAGGACGGCCAGCTGTCCCTGGATCGTCTGGACAAGTACCGCAACGCCAAGGGCGGCACGCCGACGGCCAAGCTGCGCCTGGAAATGCAGAAGTCGATGCAGAACAACTGCGCCGTCTTCCGCACCGGCGAGGTGCTCAACGAGGGCGTCGAGGCGATCAAGCAGGTCTATTCCGGCCTGCCCGACATCGCCGTGACCGACCGCACCATGGTGTGGAACACCGATCTCATGGAAACCCTCGAGCTGGACAATCTGGTCAGCCAGGCCGCCGTGACGGTGAACGGTGCGGCCAATCGCGAGGAAAGCCGCGGCGCCCACGCCCGCGAGGACTTCGCCGATCGCGACGACGAGAAGTGGATGAAGCACACGCTCGCCTGGTGCGACGAGGCCGGCAATGTGAAGATCGACTACCGCCCGGTGCACACCTACACGATGTCGAACGACATCGCGTATATCGAGCCGAAGGCGCGGGTGTACTGAGCATGGCCCAGCCCGCCGGATATTCGGGGACGCCCCTGCCCAAAAAGCTCGGCCTCAAGGACGGGCAGGCCGTGGCGTTTCTCGGCCTGCCGGCGGAACTGGACGATCTGCGCTCGGCGGTCCTGTTCGAACGCGAACAGGATGCGGCCGCAGCGGGGGACGATCTCGATTTCGTGCATTACTTCACCAAGGTGCGCGCCGAGTTCGAAACCGACCTGCCGCGCCTGCGGTCCGCTATCCGGCCCGACGGCATGATCTGGGTCTCCTGGCCCAAGAAAGCGTCGAAAGTGCCGACCGACATGACCGAGGATGTCATCCGCGACGTGGCCCTGCCCATCGACCTGGTGGACGTGAAAGTCTGTGCCGTCACGGATGTCTGGTCGGGCCTGAAACTGATGATCCCGCGCGACAAGCGCGCCGTGAACTAACGAGGACCCTCATGGTTCAGCTGACACTCCCCAAGGGCTCCCAGCCGAAAAAGGGCAAGACCTATCCCAAGCCGGAGGGCGCCAAGAATACGCGCACCTTCCGCATCTACCGCTACAGCCCGGAAGAGGACAGCAATCCCAGCTGGGACACCTACAAGGTGGACATGGACGATTGCGGGCCGATGGTTCTCGACGCCCTGATCTGGATCAAGAACAATGTCGATGCCTCGCTGGCCTTCCGCCGCTCCTGCCGCGAGGGCGTGTGCGGCTCCTGCTCGATGAATATCGGCGGGCGCAACACGATCGCCTGCACCACGGGTATCGACGAGTACAAGGGCACGATCACCATTTCGCCCCTGCCGCACCAGCCGGTGGTGAAGGACCTGATCCCGGATCTGACGCAATTCTACGCCCAGCACGCCGCGATCAAGCCCTACCTCAAGACCGACACGCCGGCGCCGGAAAAAGAATGGCAGCAGAGCCCGGAAGACCGGGAAAAGCTGGACGGGCTCTACGAGTGCATCATGTGCGCCTCGTGCTCCACGGCCTGCCCGTCCTACTGGTGGAATGGCGACAAATACATGGGTCCGGCGGCGCTTCTGCAATCCTATCGCTGGCTGGCCGACAGCCGCGACGAGGCCACCGGCGAGCGCCTGGACGACCTCAACGACCCGTTCAAACTCTATCGCTGCCACACCATCATGAACTGCACCCAGGTCTGCCCGAAGGGTCTCAACCCGGCCAAGGCGATCGGCGAGATCAAGAAGATGATGGCGGAACGGGAAGGGTAGGCTTTCTGCCGCCTCTGGCATTCTTGGTCGCGAGCGACTAGATTGTCTCCCGGAGCGAGGATGCGCCTTTCGGCGCACCCTCTTTCCTAGATCATGATGAAGACCCGGAACCGTACTTGCCAGCAGGTCCGGGTCTTTTTCATGTCCAGGGTGACGAAAAGCGGAAAAATCCACATCTCACCACCTCCGGTTCGAGAGCGAGGCTCCTAAACAACAGGGGCGCCACAGCCGGGGCGGCCTATCCTCCCCGGGTGCGCCGCTGGCCCGGCGCTGCTGCTTCCGCTCTCAAATCGAGAGCGGACAGGCTAGCATAAATACAATCAAAAGTCGCAATTTGGGGTCTTGCGCCTATTTCCCCCAGGCCATCCGCTCGCAGATCCCGCGGAACATCTGCGTGACCTCGGCGTCCGTGCCGTCATCCTTGCCGATCGTCATGGGGCGGCCGTATTGCAGGCGGTATTTCGAGCGGCGCTTGTCGATCAGGCCCTGGAAGACGGTCATGTCCTTGAGCTCCTCGTTGATCTGGGCGAGGGCGTAGTAGAGGAAGGGCATGCGCTGGCGCACGGCGAGGGGGATGACCGGCGCGTCGAACTTGCGGGCCAGGCTGATCGCCGTGGGATGCCAGGGCTTTTCCAGCAATCGCCACTGCTTCCAGCTCCATTCCGACATGCGCCCGGCCGGGAAGATCACGATGCAGCGGCCCGCCTTGAAGCCCTCCATGGCCCGGCGCAGCACGTCGCGGCTCTGCATGCGCGTGCGTTGCGTATCGCGCCACTCCACCGGCACGATCAGCTCCTCCAGCCCGGGGCAGACGCGCAGCGCGTCCTGGTTGGCGAAGAACATCAGGTCGGGCCGGCGGGCGCGCAGGCTGTCCCACAGGGCGATGCCGTCGGCGATCCCGCCGGGATGGTTGGCCACGACCACGCAGGCGCCTGTCTCCGGTACGTGATCCAGGCCGTCGGTGTGCACGTCGAGCTCGAGATAGTCCGAGGCCCAGTCCAGGCAGTCACTGCCGGACAGGTCTGCAATGGCATCGGCCATTGTCACGGCACGGCGATAACCCAGGAGCGGATAGGCCACCGCCTTGATCGCCGGCCAGAAGGCCGTCTCGATCAGGCGGGGCGCGCGCTCCTCGATCAGGGCGTCGACGACATGGCGGGCATCTTCGGGAAGGTCGGTGTCGGGGCTGGCATCCATGGGGCTACGAAAGCGCCGAACGGCGCCGGGCGCAATCGCAAATGCCGTTCACATCCGAAGGGTTAACGCCTCGTTTACAAATTGGCCCGGCGATTGCGACGGGCCGGTCATGGATTAACCCCTTGTTCACGAACGGGACACGCCATGACCGCAACGATGACACTGCCGGCCGGAAAGATGCGCAAGCTGGGGGCCCGCCGCGCCCGCATCCAGGACGATGTGACGGCCGACTATCTGGGCATGGTGGTCAAGGCGGGCGACCGCACCGTCCAGATCGGCGCGAGCGATCTCGGCGCGGTCTGCCTGGAGCGCGGCGCCCGGCATGAGGTCGTGGCACCGCTCGGCGCGATCGAGGCCCTGCAAGCCGTCTGCGAACGCCGCGGCATCCCCGCCGGCAATCTGCGCGGCGGCCTGGCGGCCCGTACCGACGATCACGACCGTCCGATCGACGTGGCCATCTTCGGCGCGGAGACCGGCTTCCCGGCCATGGCCGCCAACTGGCGCCATGTCTCCTCTTCCATGCGCGATGGCGGCGTGCTGGTCCTGGTCGGTGCCGATCGCGGCGCCGGGGCCCGTCTGGCCGATGCGCTGGCTATGGACGGGGCCTGGGTGCTTCAGGAACGCCGTTGCGGCGATGCCGCCGTTTTCCGCAAGGCGATGGCGGTCGATACGGCCCGCACGCTGAAGACCCTGTCCGCGGCGGGGCGCCCGCAGCACCGTCCGCGCGGCGTCAGCCGACTGCCCTTCGCCGGTCTGCTCGACCGCATGCTGGGCCGCCGCGCCGCACGCCCGGCACGCTGACCCGGCACCGGAAATTCGCCCATGCGTTGATATGGGTTGTCGCAAAACTTTCATCGAACCTGTATGCAGCGGTCACGGACGCGGTCTAACCCGGCGTCATGACCGCTCGTGACGCCGTATCCGGGTTTGCCGCCCTGTCCCATCCCGTCAGGCTCGCCCTGTTCCGCACCCTGTGCGACCAGGCGCCTCAGCGCGCCTCGGCGGGCGAGCTGGCCCAGGGTTTCGATATCCCGCCCTCGACCATGACCGGCCATCTGCAGACGCTGGAACGCGCCGGCCTCATCAAGGCCGAACGCCGCTCGCGTTTCATGCTCTACTCGCTCAATCCGGAAGGCACGCGCCGCCTGGTGCGCTACTTCGTCGACGAGTGCTGCCACGGCCGGCCCGAGCTGACGGGCACGGATGACGAGGCACGGGCCGCCCTGCAGGAAGCCTCCTAGCTGGAACCGGCGCCGTCTCGGGCAGGGGTCTGCAGCTCCGCATTCTCCACGAGCCCGCTCGGAGGCCGGCCGCCGCCCGGCGGACGTTCGCCGCGCCCGCCCCGTCCGCGCTGCATCCCGCCTCCCGCGCCCGGTCCGGATTCGCGCAGATAGGGCGCGCAGGCCGCGTCGATCTCCTCGCTTTCCAGCGGGGCGGGGGAAAAGCCGGCTGCACGCATCCGCGCATCGTCAAGCCTGTCCTCGTCCAGAGCGGCCGTGATGCGCGCCTCTACGTCGTCGTCGAGCCGGTCCAGTCCGTAGACGCGTTCCCGCGCATTGTTGCGATAGACTTCCGCCCAGTAAGCCGCCTGGAGCTGCGCGTCCGTGCCGCGGGTCGCAGCGAACTCCTCGGCCAGCTTGGCCTGGGCCGCCGGCCAGCCTGCCTCGGCGGCGGCGATCAGGCGGTCGAACCCTTCAATGCGCAGCTCTGCGCGCAGGATGTCCGGCGTATCCCCGGCTTCGGCCAGTTGCAGGGCGCTGTAGCCGGCGAGGTATTGGGCGATCTCGAACCCTTCGCCGCGCTTGGCGACACACCGCAAAACGGGCAGGGCCTCCTCATAGCGGCCGGCATCGACCAGACGGGCGGCCTGGGCGAACCCGCTGCGCTGCATGCCACCCGGTCCTTCGCCCCGGCCGGGCCGGTCGTTCACGGCGCAGGCGGCCAGCAGCAGCAAGGCGAGCGGGGTCAGGCGGGCAAGACGCATCATGGGAACTCTCCGGAAAACAGTGTGCCGGATTCAACGCGCCGCCGGACGCATTCCGTCGCCCCGGCGACAAGGCCGGTCCGGGCGGTGCGGCGGCATGCCCGTCTCGACAGTCCCGGCAGCACATACTAAGTCAGCTGCGAAAACGGGCGGCAGCAGACTGCCCGCCACAGATCCACCGGGAGTGAAGACATGACGCGCGAGATTCACCACTTCATCGACGGCAAGGCTTATCAGGGCGCATCCGGCCAGTTCGGCGACGTGTTCAATCCGAACACGGGCGAGGTCCAGGCCCGCGTCCAGTTCGCCACGACGGACGAGGTCGCCAAGGCCGTGGAAAGCGCCAAGGCGGCCCAGGTCGAATGGGCGGCGATGAACCCGCAGCGCCGCGCCCGCGTGCTGATGAAATACAAGACGCTGGTCGAGGCCGAGATGGACGAGCTCGCCCGCCTCCTCTCCTCCGAGCACGGCAAGGTGATCGACGACGCCAAGGGCGACCTGATCCGCGGCCTGGAAGTGATCGAGTTCGCCTGCGGCGTGCCGCACCTGCTCAAGGGTGAATACACCGAGAGCGCGGGCACGGGCATCGATGTCTATTCCATGCGCCAGCCGCTGGGCGTGGTCGCCGGTATCTCGCCGTTCAACTTCCCGGCCATGATCCCGATGTGGTTCATGGGCATGGCGCTGGCCACCGGCAACGCGATGATCCTCAAGCCGTCGGAAAAGGACCCGTCCGTGCCGGTCCGTCTGGGCGAGCTGATGATCGAGGCCGGCCTGCCGGAAGGCGTGCTGCAGGTCGTCCATGGCGACAAGACGGCCGTCGATGCCCTCCTGCACCATGACGATATCAAGGCCGTGTCTTTCGTCGGCTCCTCCAACATCGCCCACTATATCGCCCAGACCTGCGCCCGTGAGGGCAAGCGCTTCCAGGCCATGGGCGGCGCCAAGAACCACGGCATCATCATGCCGGACGCGGACATGGACCAGGTGGTCAACGACTTCCTCGGCGCGGCCTTCGGGTCCGCCGGCGAGCGCTGCATGGCGCTGCCTGTCGCGGTGCCGGTCGGCAAGGACACGGCCGACGAGTTCGTCGGCCGCATGAAGGAGAAAGCCGCGAGCCTGCGCGTGGGCGTGTCCACGGACGCCAATGCCCATTACGGGCCGGTTGTCTCCGCCGCCCATCGCGCCTCGATCGAGAAATGGATCCAGACCGGCGTCGACGAGGGCGCCGAGCTGCTGCTCGACGGCCGCGGATTCGAGCTGCAGGGCCACGAGAAGGGCTTCTTCATCGGGCCGAGCCTGTTCGACCACGTGAAACCGGAGATGTCGTCCTACCAGGAGGAGATTTTCGGCCCGGTGCTGCAGGTCGTGCGCGCCGACAGTCTCGACGAGGCGGCGCACCTGCCGTCCGAACACCAGTACGGCAATGGCGTGGCGATCTTCACCCGCAACGGCCTGGCCGCGCGCGAGTTTGCCAAGAAGGTCCAGGTGGGCATGGTGGGCATCAATGTGCCGATCCCGGTGCCGGTCGCCTATCACTCCTTCGGCGGCTGGAAACGGTCGGCCTTCACCGACACCAACCAGTACGGCACGGACGGCATCCGTTTCTTCACCAAGATCAAGACGGTGACCCAGCGCTGGCCCACCGGCGATATCGGCGATCAGGCCTTCGTCATTCCGACGATGAACTAGGGTTTGATGCCGGCCGTCGCGCGGGAGGCCCTAGGCTTCCGCGCGGCTGCTGGTGCGCAGCCAGTCCAGGGCCGTTCCGCGGTCCTGGAAATAGCCGGCCGTGTCGGGCAGTTCGCCGACATGGTCGCGCACGCGGGTAAAATACTCCTCGGTCCAGCGGGTCGGCCGCACATAGGCTACCGGGATGTGGCTGCCGACCGCGAACAGGAAATTCTCGATCAGTTCACCGGAGAGAAGCGGCGACGCCTGGCGTTCCGTTTCCAGGCTGTCGGCGAGAATGCCCGCGATCTCGCGCGCCTCGACCATTTCGCGGACGCGTTCCGTGGCCCATCCGGCCTCCCGGCGCGTTACATGCCCGTCGGACAGGATTTCCGCGAATCGCCCGTCCTCTATCAGGTTCACCCTGACCGTCATACTCTACACCCATACACACAATTTTCTTATTGGCTATGAAGGCTACGAAGCCGCCGTGGCGGGCACCAGTATTTGAAAATGATCCGCAAGTCCGGCCGCGGGAATTTCCGGACCCGCTATTCGAAACGCATCTCAAACACCCATGAAATCATGCGGCTGGCGCGCCGGGCGGCCATCCGGACTTGAAAAGCCGGGGGTGAAGATCGACGATGTCCGCATCCGCAGCATACCGTTAACTGTAACTGGGAGTTGCCCGGCATGGCATCCTTCGAATTCCGCACCGTTCCCCATATTCATGCCGCACCGGGCTCGGCGATCCGCCTGGCCGATATCGCGGCCTCTCTGATCGGCCAGCGGAAGCGGGTTTTCCTGGTTACCGACAAGGGGGTACGCGGCCTGGGCCTGCTCGACATGGCTGTCGCCGGGCTCAAGGCTGCCGGCCTGACGGTCGCGATCAACGACAGTGTCGTGGCCGATCCGCCCGAAGACATGGTTCTCGCCACGGTTAACGAGGCGCGCGAATTCGGTGCCGAGCTCGTCATCGGCTTCGGCGGCGGCTCGTCGATGGACACGGCCAAGCTGGTCGCGCTCCTGCTGGGCACGGACCAGCCGCTGGTCGACATGTATGGCGTCAACCAGGTCACCGGGTCGCGCCTGCCCCTGATCCTGGTTCCGACCACGGCGGGCACGGGGTCCGAGGTGACGCCGATCTCCGTGCTGACGGTCGGCGAGACCTCGAAAGTGGGCGTCAACGACCCGGCGCTTTATGCCGATATCGCCGTTCTGGATGCGGAACTGACCTACGGCCTGCCGCGCGCGGTCACCGCCGCGACCGGGATCGATGCCATGGTCCACTGCATCGAAGCCTATACGTCGAGGATCGAGAAGAATCCGATCTCCGACGCGCTGGCGCTGGCGGGCCTGAAGAAGCTTCATGGCGCCATCGAGCGCGCCTGCACGGACGGCCGCGATACCGAGGCGCGCGAGGACATGCTCCTGGGGGCGCTGCTGGCCGGCCAGGCCTTCGCCAACGCTCCGGTCGGCGCCGTGCACGCGCTGGCCTATCCGCTCGGCGGGATTTTCCACGTGCCGCACGGGCTGTCCAACTCGCTGATGCTGCCGCCGGTGCTGCGCTACAATGCCGAGGCGGCCGAGCCGCTCTATGCGGAGATGTCGGCGCATCTGGGCCTGCGCAATCCGGGTGCGGCCGCGCTGGTCGACGAGATGGAGCGCATCGCCGGCGCCGTGAAGATCGAGACCCGTCTCAGCCAGGTCGGCATCAGCCACAACGACCTGCCCAAGCTCGCCGAGGATGCGATGAAGGTGCAACGCCTGCTGGTCAACAACCCGCGCGAGATGACGCTGGATGCGGCCCGGGCCTGCTACGAGGCGGTGCTGTGATCGAGAAACGGGCCCGCGACGCCTATCCCCGCCTGCGTGCCATTCCGACGCGCTGGGCCGACAATGACATCTACGGCCACGTCAACAATGCCGCCTATTACGGCTTCTTCGATACGGCCGTGAACGGCTTCCTGATCGAGGAGGCCGGGCTGGACATCCACGATGGCGGCGTGATCGGTCTCGTGGTGGAAACCGGCTGCAACTATTTCGCGGCGCTGGCCTATCCGGAGACCGTCGAGGCGGGCGTGCGGGTGGCGCGGCTGGGCAATTCCTCGGTCACCTACGAGATCGGACTGTTCCGGCAGAGCGAGGCCGAGCCGGCGGCCCAGGGGCATTTCGTGCACGTCTATGTCGACCGCGAAACCCGGCGTCCTGTGGCCCTGCCGGCGGGCATGCGTACGGCTCTGGAGGCGATCCATGCGTGATGTCGAACGGCCGGTCTGGCTGGCGGGTGTCATCCTGGTGACGCTGGTTCTGGCCGTGGCGGCGATTGTGCGCTTGTGGCCGGCCGGCTGAGCCTTTCCCATTGACCTTCGCAGCCGCAGCACCCAAGCCTTGAGGCCATGACGACACCCATCGATCTGTGGCGCCGGCGCGTGGAGGCGGGCACGCTGACACCCGACCCCGACCAGGAACGGGCGGCCCGCGCCCTGTCGGATCTCGCGCAGCGGCTGAAATCCTGGAAACCCGGTGCCAGATCGCTGTTCGGCAAGCCGAAACCGGCCCCGAAGGGGCTCTACATGTGGGGCGGCGTGGGGCGCGGGAAATCCATGCTGATGGATCTCTTCATCGAAACGGCTCCGGTCGAGACCAAGCGCCGCGCCCACTTCCATGAATTCATGCAGGATGCCCATGCCCGCATCAATCGCTGGCGCGGCCTGTCGAAATCCGAGCGGCGGCGCGAGCCCGAACATGTGAAGGGCGCCGGCGACGATCCCATCCCGCCGGTCGCGCGGGCGCTGGCCAGAGAGGCGCGCCTGCTGGCCTTCGACGAGTTCCAGGTCACCGACATCGCCGATGCGATGATACTCGGCCGCCTCTTCGAGGGCCTGTTCGAGGAGGGCGTCGTCGTGGTGGCGACCTCCAACCGCTATCCGGACGATCTCTACCGCGACGGCATCAACCGCCAGCTCTTCCTGCCCTTCATCGACCTGCTCAAGCAGAAGCTGGAGATCCACGAGCTCGATGGCGGCGTGGATCACCGCCTGCGCCAGCTGGAGGCGGCGCCGGTCTATTACAGCCCGCTCGGGGCGGATGCAGAGCACGCCATGGATCTGGCCTGGGAGCGCCTGACCTCGGGCGCCGCGCCGCAGCGCTGCGTGCTGGAAGTCCAGGGGCGCGAGCTTGTCGTGGAGCGCGAGGTGGCCGGTGTGGCGCGCTTCGGCTTCAAGGAGTTGTGCGCCCGGGCGCTGGGGCCGGCGGATTATCTGGCGATCGCCGGGCGTTTTCACACCGTGCTGCTCGACAAGGTGCCGAAACTCTCCCCGGACAAGCGCAATGAGGCGAAGCGTTTCGTCACCCTGATCGACGCGCTCTACGAGGCGAAGACCAAGCTGGTGATGAGCGCCGATGCCGAGCCCGACGATCTCTACCCCTCCGGCGACGGCGCCTTCGAATTCGAGCGCACGGCCTCGCGCCTGATGGAGATGCGCACGCACGACTACCTGGCCGCCGACCGGATGGACGAGGCGGCCGAATAGCCAGGCCCGTTTGCGCTTTGTGGCCGGTCGTTTCGGTGGCAGAACAATCCCCGCAGCTTTTCCCAGGGGGATTTCATGCGCAATTCCATCTACCGGACGCTCGGCATGGCCGGCCTGTTCTTCCTCGTCGCCTGCGGCCCGTCCCAGACGGCCGAGCCGGACGATGCGGCGCCGGCCTCGGCGGCCTCTCCAGCCGTCTCTCCGGCCGAAGCAACGGCCGACAGTTTCGTGCGCGAGGCGGGGCTGGACTATTTCGGCTACTACATGGCGGACGAGGGCCGGACCTTCGGCGACTGGCGCCTGCACCACATGTTCGTCGGCGACACGATGATGTTCACGGACTTCGAGGCGGCGGGCGAACCGGACGGCGAAGCGCCGGTCTGGCTGGAATTCTGGCCGGTGGACGGCGAGACCGCGGTCAACGAGCTCGGCCAGGAATACGCCGTCGGTTCCCGCCGCGTGCGGGCCGACAGCTATGTGATCGAGAGCGGCCGGTTCGAATTTCGCGCCGAGGACCCGCAGATCGGACCCATCCTGGTTTCCGGCATGATCCATCCCGGGGCGATCGACGACCCGGCCTCGGGGCCTGGCTTCACCGGCGGGATGGAGGTCGATGGCGACCTGCACCGGAATGTGTCGCTGGACTATTTCGCCGGAGACTGAGCGCTGGCCGCGACGGGGCCGGACCGGTAGTCTCCGCCATCACGCAAGCGGAGGGTTTTCATGTCCGGCTCCATCGGTCTTGACGATACGCTGGCGGCCTATGTCCAGGCTGCCAATCCGCCCGAGCATCCGGTTCTGGCCAGGTGCCGCCGCGAGACCGACGCCATGGGCGGTATCTCGCGCATGCAGATCTCGCCGGAGCAGGGCGCCTTCATGCAGCTCTGCGCCCGGCTGACCGGGGCCAGGACGGCCGTGGAGGTCGGTGTCTTCACCGGCTATTCCGCGCTTGCCACGGCGCTGGTCATGCAGGACATGCACGGCGGGAAGGCCCGCCTCTTCGGCTGCGACAATTCCGAGGACTACACGGACCCGGCGCGCCGCTACTTCGCCGAGGCGGGGGTCGAGGACATCGTCGATCTGCGCATCGGCGAGGCCCGCGACACGCTCGCGGCCCTGAAGGACGAGATCGCCGGCACCGCCGACATGATGTTCGTGGACGCCGACAAGACCGGATACGATGCCTATTACGAGGCCGGTCTCGACCTGTTACGGCCCGGCGGCCTGTTCCTGTTCGACAACATGCTCTGGAATGGCGACGTCGCCGACCCGGACCGCGTCGCTGCCGATGCGGACACGGCGGCGCTCAAGGCCCTGGCCGACAAGGTGCGCGATGACGACCGGGTCCACAGCGCCTTCACGGCAGTCGGCGACGGCATTCTGATGGCGATGAAACGCTAGGTCATATGTAACCTTGACGTTCCTCCATGTCACCTATAGGTAACTTGTCACCCAAAGGTGACATGGAGACTCTCATGCCCGGCATTTCCGTATCCCGCCTGCTGCGCCCGGTTCTGACCCTGATCGTGCTGTGCCTGGCGCCCATGGCGTCCGCCCAGACAGCGCCCGATGCCGCGGGCGTCTGGCGCGGCACACTCGATCTGGGGGCCGCCCAGCTGCGTCTCGAACTGCATGTCGAAGCCGGCGACGAGGGCCTGTCCGGCTATCTCGTCAGCGTCGATCAGGGCGGTGCCCGCATCCCCGCGGACAGCATCGTTCTGCAGGACGAGCGCCTGGTCGCGCGCTTTCCCGCCATCGGCGCCAGCTACGAGGCCGGTTTCGCGGCGCCGGACAGGCTCGACGGCACCTTTACCCAGGGCGCGCCGCGACCGCTGGTCCTGGAGCGCGGCGGCGAGCCCTTCGCGGCCGGTTTCGAGCCGGTCCGCGAGGTCGGCCGGGATGTGGATTTGACGGTGGAAAGCGGCGATGCCGTGCTGGCGGGCTCGCTGCGCCTGCCGGAGGCGGGCGGGCCTTTCCCGGCCTTCGTGCTGCTGACCGGAACCGGGCCGCAGGATCGCGACGAGACGATTGCCGGCCGGCCGGTCTTCGCGGCGCTGGCCAGCGCCCTCGCCGAGCAGGGCATCGCCAGCCTGAGGCTCGACGATCGCGGGGTCGGACAATCCGGCGGCAATTTCGCGGCCGCAACGCCTCAGGTCTTTGCCGACGATGCCGCCGCCGCGCTGGCCGTCCTGCGGGACCGGCCGGAGATCGATGGCGGACGGGTGGGCCTGCTGGGTCATTCCGAAGGCTCGGTGACGGCTTTCCTGGCCGCGCAAACCGCCGATCCCGACTTCATCCTCACCCTGGCGGGCATGACCAGCCGGGCCGACCGGGTGCTCTTCGAACAGGGCGAGGCGCTGGTGAGGGCCGCGGGCGGCGACGATGCCGCGGTGGCCAATACGCGCGCGGTCCAGGAGGAGATCATCGAACTGGCGCGCACCACGCCGATCGACCGGCTGGCGGAGGACATCGAGGCGGCCATGCTCGCGCGGGGGCAGAGCGAACAGATGGCCCGGGCCAATGCGCAAACCTGGGGCCTGCCCTGGTTCCCCGCGCTGCTGGAGATCGACACGCCCGCCCTGATCGACGCCTATGAAGGCCCGGTCACGGCGCTCTACGCCGAGAACGATCTGCAGGTCCTGCCCGGCCCGCAATCGGCTGTGGCGCGCGAGGCGTTGGCCGACAATCCGCAGGCCCGGATCGAGACCGTGCCCGGCGTGAACCATCTCTTCCAGGACAGCGAGACCGGCCGCATGGAGGAATACCAGCGCGCGCCGCACGCCATGTCGCCGCGCGCGCTGGACGTGATCGGCCGTGCCGCCGCGGATCTGGTCGACACGGAGTGATGGTCATGGACCGCGAACAGGATATCGCGCGCCTGCTGCGGATGCGCGACCGGGTCATCCTGGCCTCGGCGATCGGCTTCCTGGTCTGGCAGGGCGGTTGGCTGGCGACCGATCTCGTCGCGGCCGGACGGCCGATGACGATCGCCGTCATTGTCAGCGCGGCCGGCGGCCTGGCCTGGGCGGCTGCGACGCTGGCGCTCTTCGTCTACTACCGCCAGGTCCGGCAGGCCCGGGCGGAGACGGAGATGAATGACGAGCTGGCGCGCTACCGGCAGGACCGGGCCTTCCTGATCGGCTACTGGATCCTGGCCGGCGCGCTGGCGGGCCTCCTGGGGATCGAGGGCTTCATCGAGATCGATACCGGCGTCCTGCTGCGCACCCTCGTCATTCTCGCCGTGGTCGCCCCCCTGACCGCCTTCATGTGGCTGGACCGCGATGCGGGGGATGCCTCATGACGCCACCGTCCGGCGGGGCACAGCTCGCCAACGCCCTGCGCGAGCTGCGGGCGCGGAACGGCCTCACCCAGGCCGAGCTGGCCGAAAAGGTCGGCGTGACGCGCAAGACGATCAATACGGTGGAGAACCGGGTTTTCGTGCCGTCGACCATCCTGGCGCTGAAGCTGGCCGGGGCGCTGGGGGTGACGGTGGAGGAGATTTTCCGGCTGGAGGACTGACGGCCTTGCTGGCCCGCGGGCAAGTGTGACGCTTTCGCCGCCTTGCCCAAGGCGTCCAGCAGCGCTAGACCGCTGGCCAAGCATTGGAACATCCCGACAGAGGAGCTCTCCCCATGGCCCGAAACAAGATTGCGCTTATCGGATCCGGCATGATCGGCGGCACGCTCGCCCACGTGGCGGCCCGCGAGGAACTGGGCGATGTCGTCCTGTTCGACATTGCCGAGGGCGTCGCCAAGGGCAAGGCGCTGGACATTGCCGAGGCGAGCCCCGTCTTCGGCAAGGACAGCCAGCTGGCCGGCACGGACGACTATGCCGCGATCGAGGGCGCCGATGTGTGCATCGTCACCGCCGGCGTGCCGCGCAAGCCGGGCATGAGCCGCGACGACCTGATCGGCACCAATCTGAAAGTCATGAAGGCCGTCGGCGAGGGCATCGCCAAGTATGCGCCGAACGCTTTCGTGATCTGCATCACCAACCCGCTCGACGCGATGGTCTGGGCGTTGCGCGAATTCTCCGGCCTGCCGCACAACAAGGTGGTCGGCATGGCGGGCGTGCTCGACTCGGCGCGCTTCCGCTGGTTCCTCGCCGAGGAGTTCGGCGTCTCCGTGGAAGACGTCACCGCCTTCGTGATGGGCGGCCATGGCGACACGATGGTGCCGCTGCTGCGCTATTCCACCGTGGCCGGCATCCCGGTTCCGGACATGATCAAGATGGGCTGGTCGACCCAGGAGAAGATGGACGCCATCGTCGACCGCACCCGCAAGGGCGGCGGCGAGATCGTCTCCCTGCTCGGCACGGGCTCGGCCTTCTACGCGCCGGCGGAAAGCGCCATCGACATGGCGGTGTCCTATCTCAACGACAAGAAGCGCATCCTGCCCTGCGCCGCGCACCTGACCGGCGAGTTCGGCGTGAAGGATCTCTATGTCGGCGTGCCGATCGTGATCGGCGCCAACGGTGTGGAGAAGGTCGTCGAGATCTCCCTCAACGAGGACGAGCAGAAGATGTTCGACAGCTCGGTCGACGCCGTGAAGGGCCTCGTCGAGGCCTGCAAGAGCCAGGAGCCCGCGCTGGGCTAGGGCGTCTGCCTCGGGAATTGCGAAGAGCCGCCGGTCGAAAGGCCGGCGGCTTTTTCGTGGGCGCTAGATCAGGCCGACCGTCAGCGGCCCGCCCGTATTCAGCCGCATCAGCTCGAACCCCATGACCGCCAGGAAGCCCTGCCAGGCGAAGGGCAGCCAGAGCAGCACGCCGGCGGGCCGGCAGCTGCGTTCGACATACCAGGTGGAGAACAGGGCGTAGATCCCCATTGCCAGGGCCGCGACGAAGCCGAGCGAGACGTCGCGCAGGGAGAAGAAGATCCAGATCTGCGCCGTCATGCCGGCCAGGAACAGCGCGACCAGCGCCGTGGCCAGCCAGCGCGTGCCCTCGCGTCCGGACCGCTGGACGATCCACAGCGCGATCACCACGAGCATGGGCACGACGAGGCCGATCAGGTTGAGCAGAGCGTAGCTGGGCGTCCAGTTGGGCGCCTGCAGTTCGGTCAGCCAGGCAAACGCGCCGGTGGCATGGATCCAGCCCGACAGGCCGCCGGCGAGGCTCGCCACGCCAATCAGGTAGACCAGCAATGTCACAACGCCCGGACTGCGTTTTTCGCCCATCGCCCCAACTCGTACAACTACGCTCCGGTGAAACCTGCAAACGGCACGCCAGTTCCCTGGCGCTCCGGATCCGTTGCAGGTGAAGACTAGGCGAAGCCCGTGACAATGTGGCGCTGTGGGCGGTCATAAAGAATGCGTGTATTCATCAAACGCAATTCCGCTTGACCGTATTGCCTCCAGCGGGTCGATTTCGCGCATGACACAGACCGTCCTGGAGACCGAGCGTCTCATACTGCGACAGCCGGACCTTTCGGATTTCGAGCCGCTTTGCGAGCTCATGGCCGACGAGACGGTGACGCGCTTCATCGGCGGCGTGCAGGCGCCGCCCGTCGTCTGGCGCACGCTGTGCGGCATCGTCGGTCACTGGGCGTTGAGGGATTACGGCTTCTTCAGCGTGATCGAGAAGGGCAGCGGGCAATGGCTCGGCCGGGTCGGTCCCTGGTTCCCCCACGGCTGGCCCCAGCCGGAAGTGGGCTGGTCGCTGAACCGCGCGAGCTGGGGCAAGGGCTATGCGACCGAGGCCGGCGCGGCCTGCATGGACTATGTCTTCGACGTGCTGGGCTGGGCCGACACGGTCCATCTCATCCACGCCGACAATATCGCCAGCCAGCGCGTGGCCGAAAAGCTCGGCTCGCGCAATCTGGGGCGCTCTATGGAAGTGCCCGGATTTGCGGGCATGATGGTGGACATATGGGGCCAGGATGCCGCCGACTGGCGCTCCCGGCCCGCCGGAACGAACTGATCCAGGGAGGCAGGAATGGACGTCAGGCGTATTCTCACCGTGATCGACGGCAGCGACCAGGACGAGGCGTTGCTGCGCCAGGCGCTGGCCGTCGCGCAGAGCCATGACGCAAGGCTCGATGCGCTGTTCGTGCGGCGCAATGCGGCATCCGGCGGCGACTTCCTTGGCGATGCCTTCTCGACCTATGGCATGGAAACCGTGCTGGAAGCGCTCGACGATGCGGCGGCCGAGGCCAGTGTGCGGGCGCATCAGGCCTTCGAACGCGTGGCCGACGACGCTCCGGCCGACCGGCTGGGCAAGTTTGCCGAATTCGTCGGCCTGCCCGAGGCGGCGCTGGCCCAGGAGGGCCGGTTGAGCGATTTGCTGATCATGGCCCGGCCGGACGGCGACAGCGCCCATCACCAGCTCAGCGCGGTGAAGATCGCCGCCTGCGAAAGCGGGCGCCCTCTGCTCGCGCTGCCCGCCGAACGCGCGCCCGAGGCGCCGCTCGACAAGGCGATGATCGCCTGGGACGGCTCGCTGGAAGCGTCGCGGGCCGTGGCGGGCGCGCTTCCCTTCCTGTCGCGCGCCAAGTCGGTGAAGGCCGTGCATGCCGGTTCGGACAGCGAGGATGCGGCCCAGCTCTCGCGCCTGGCCAATTATCTAGACCGCCACGGCGTGACCGCGACGACGGAGACGCTGGCCCTCGATCACCGTTCCACGGCGCGTACCCTTGTGGACGCGGCGCAGGAGGAGGATGTGGATCTTCTCGTGATGGGCGGTTTCGGCGCGCCGGGCTGGCAGTATGCGCTGGGGCGCGACGACACGACGGCCCTGATCAAGGGCACGGGCTTCGCGATCCTGATGGTCCACTAGGCCGGATCAGTACCAGCCGGCCTCGCGCAGCCTGGGCGAATAGGTTCGGCTGACCGGCGCTTCCACGCCATTGCTCAGGGTCAGCGTGGCGCGGCCATCCGCGCGGGCGACGTCCTGCACGGCCCGGCGGGCGACCCACCAGGAGCGGTGGGTG
>Ga0207716_100242_pt1 | contig 32087 bp, 30 predicted proteins | sample TtaePargueraPR_FD_187739 | JGI IMG/M metagenome (GOLD analysis project Ga0207716, IMG submission 187739) | Aerobic enrichment media microbial communities from Bioluminiscent Bay, La Parguera, Puerto Rico - Tt and P2 (5) (SPAdes) | ecosystem: Environmental > Aquatic > Marine > Unclassified ... | reverse complement strand
CGAACACACCGCCAGCCCGTTTGTCAGTGATGGCAGCGACTATGACGATCAACCGCTTTATAAAACGCGTGACAAGGTCTATCCCAAACGGGTTTCCGGCCGGTTCCGTAACCTCAAATGGTTCGCACTGATCGCGTTATTGTCGATTTACTGGCTGGTGCCATGGATCCGCTGGGATCGTGGACCAAGCGCCCCCGATCAGGCAGTGCTGATCGACATGGACCTTGGCCGCGCCTATTTCTTCTTCATCGAAATCTGGCCGCAGGAAGTCTATTACATCACCGGCATCCTGATCATGGCGGCAATCGGTCTGTTTCTGGCAACCTCGCTGTTTGGACGTATCTGGTGTGGTTATGGCTGCCCGCAGACGGTCTGGACCGATCTTTTCATGCTGGTCGAACGTTATATCCAGGGCGATCGCAACGCGCGTGTCCGCCTTGATCAGTCGAAATGGACGTTCGAGAAATTCTGGAAAATCGGTGCAACCCATCTGGCCTGGATTGCCATTGCCATGGCAACCGGCGGCGCGTTTGTTCTGTATTTCAACGACGCACCGACCGTCATCGTCGATGTCTTTACCGGCAATGCGACGCTGGCTGTTTATGTCACCATCGCGTTTTTGACTTTCTCGACCTATCTTCTGGCTGGCTGGGCCCGCGAACAGGTTTGCACCTATATGTGTCCCTGGCCGCGTTTTCAGTCGGCAATGCTGGATGATGAAAGCCTGATCGTCACCTATGAAGGATGGCGTGGGGAAGCCCGCGGGCCGCTTAAACGCAAAAACCTGACCCGTGGCGAAGTCCCCGAAACCGGCCACTGCATCGATTGCCGTGCCTGTGTGAATGTCTGTCCGACCGGCATTGATATCCGCGACGGCCTGCAGATGGAATGCATTGGCTGTGGCCTGTGTATTGATGCCTGCAACGACATCATGGACAAGGTCGGCTTTCCGCGTGATCTGGTCCGGTTTGACTCGGTCCAGAACACCCAGCTTCGCGCCCAGGGCAAGGCAACCCGCGTGCGCATCATTCGCCCGCGCACCATTTTCTATGCGGCCATCCTGACCGTGGTGGCATCGGTGATGATGTTCGGTCTTTTGAACCGTTCGGTCCTTGAACTCAACGTGCTGCGTGACCGCAACCCGCTATTTGTGACCCTGTCTGATGGCGATGTCCGCAATGGCTATACGGTCAAGTTGCTCAACAAGGAACAGTCGCTGAAAACCTATGAACTGACGGTTTCCGGCCTGACGATTTCGGATTTCCAGATCATCGGTCAGACCCCGAACCAGAAAGGCACCTTTGATCTTGAAGTGGCGCCGGACCGGGTTGGCAGTTTCCGTGTGTTCATTGCCGCCGATCCTTCGGCACTTGATGGCGATGCAACACCGTTCGAATTCACGGTGACCGATACGGAAACCGGAAACACCCAAACATATGATACAGTATTTGCCGGTCCCAAGACCGACCGCTGATCGTGAAAACGCTTTGGCACAGGAAAGACAAGCAATGGCAACGCATATGACGTCTCCTTCTTCTGATCAAAACGGCCCGCGCAAATCGGATCGCTGGATCCCGTGGTACTTTGTTGGCGGCTTTGCCATCATGCTGATTGCCAATATTTCGCTGATCACTTTTTCCATGACCAGCTGGAACGGCCTTGTCACCAAGCACGCCTTTGAAGAAGGCAACAACTACAATGCTGCAATTTCCGGTGCGGCCCGTCAGGCCGAACTTGGCTGGCGCAGCAAACTGACAGTCGGGGGTGTCATCAACCAGTCGGGCACTGTCACTGTTCTGTTCCGTGACAAGGACAGCAACCCGATCAGTGGTGCAAAAATGTCGGTCGTCCTGACCCGTTCGGACCGCGACGACATGGATCAGACCATCCCGATGGCCGAAGTTGCACCGGGCGAATATCGCGCAAGTGCATCTTTCCCGGTATATGGTCGCTGGCAGGTCCGCACCATCGCCCATGCCATGGGCGATGATTACCAGACACTTGAAAACGTCGTCATCAATCCATGACCCAGCCCGCCCTTTGCCGTCACTGCCAGGAACCGGTCACTGCCTCGTCACCGGCGGGGCCTGACTTTTGCTGTGCGGGATGCGCCGGGGCATATGAGCTGCTGGGCGAATTGGGGCTTTCATCCTATTACAAACGCCGCGCGGTCGATCCCAAAATCCGTGCCCTGCGCCCGGATGAAGAAACGCTTGGCAGTCTTGATTTCACCGAACTGGCCAGCACCGATGACACCGGCACCCACCATCTTAATCTGATGGTTGATGGCATTCATTGTGCGGCCTGTGTCTGGTTGATCGAAACTCTTTTGCAACGCAACGATGCCGTGACGCGTGCCCGGGTCAATATGACGACCCGCCGTTTGCGTCTAAGCTGGCAGGGTGCGTCGTCCGATATCGGGGCCATCCTGTCACCGGTTTTGCAGATGGGCTATCGCCTGATCCCGTTTGATCCCGCCGCCCTTGAACAGGCAACCGTGTCCCGCAACAAGGAATTGCTGCGCTGTCTGGCCGTGGCCGGATTTGCTGCCGGCAATGTGATGTTGTTATCGGTTTCTGTCTGGGCCGGGTATTTTCAGGGCATGGGCGGGGCAACCCGCGATCTGTTTCACTGGTTATCGGCGTTGATTGCATTGCCTGCCGCGGCCTATGCCGGGATGCCGTTTTATCGCTCCGCACTGGGTGCCATCCGCAACCGGCGGGTCAATATGGATGTCCCGATCAGCCTTGGTGTGATCCTTGCCCTTGGCATGAGCCTTGCCCAAACCATTCGTAGCGAACCGCATGCCTATTTCGACAGCGCGATCACGCTTTTGTTTTTCCTGCTGATTGGTCGTTATCTGGACGGGCGGGCCCGTGGACAGGCACGGTCGGCCGCCGAACATCTTTTGTCGCTGAATGCCCGGTCAATCACCGTCATTGACGATGACGGAACCCGTCGCCTGATCGCCCCGCACAAGGCAGAACCGGGCATGGTCGTTCTGACGGCGGCGGGGGAACGGATCGGCATTGACGGTGAAGTCATCGACGGCCAGTCCGACATTGATACCAGCGTCATCACCGGCGAAAGCATCCCGGTCCTGACCCGCCCGGGCAAAACAGTCTTTGCCGGCACGACCAATATATCCGCGCCTTTGCGCATTCGTGTGACGGCAACCGGCGGCAATACCCTGTTATCGGAAATTGTCCGGCTGATGGAAAATGCCGAACAGGGTCGGGCCAAATATGTCGCGATTGCCGACCGGGTGGCCAAATCCTATGCCCCGGTTGTTCATTTCCTATCGCTGGCGACTTTTGTCGGCTGGTGGCTGATGGGCGGTCTTGCCTGGCAGGATGCGCTGATGAATGCGATTGCGGTTCTGATCATTACCTGCCCCTGTGCGCTGGCGCTTGCGGTTCCGGTCGTTCAGGTCATTGCCACCGGCCGGTTGTTGCGCGCCGGAATTCTTGTCAAATCGGCAACCGCACTTGAACGGCTGACCAAAATTACCGGTATCATCTTTGACAAGACCGGAACACTGACCACCGGAAAACCCGAACTGGTCAGCCAGACCGACGCCGAAACGCTTGAACTTGCCGCACGCATTGCCGCCAACAGCAATCACCCATTGTCCCGCGCCCTGGTACGTGCGGCTGGCAATGTTGCGGCCATGGCCAATGTTACCGAACAACCCGGTCTTGGCCTGACGGCGCATACACCGTTTGGCACCATTTTGCTTGGCAGTCGCACATTTTGCGATATCGCGGAAAACGCCGATTTGCCGTCTGATGTCACCGGGCCGGAATTGTGGTTGGCAGAACCGGGAAAATCACCGACCCGGTTTGTGTTCCGCGACACACCGCGCAGTGACGCGGTCACGGTGGTTGATACCCTGCGTGCGCGCGGATTTGATATGACATTGCTGTCGGGTGATCGCAGCAGCACGGTCCGCCAGCTTGCCGAAACAATCGGCTTGCGTGACTGGCATGCGCGCATGTCCCCGACCGACAAGGCCGGCTTTGTCCAGAAACGTGCAGATGACGGCAAGTTTGATCTGATGGTCGGCGATGGCATCAATGATGCGCCGGCTCTTGCCTGTGCCCATGCGTCAATGTCACCTGCAACCGCTGCCGAAATTTCGCAAAACGCGGCTGATATCGTGTTTCAGGGTGACAGGCTGGGTGCCGTCATCGAAGCCATCGACGTCGCCCGCAAGGCCGACCGGCTGGTGCGTCAGAATTTCGCCCTGTCCTTTGCCTATAACCTGATTACGATTCCCCTTGCGGTATCGGGCTTTGTCACCCCCCTGATTGCAGCCATCGCCATGTCATCGTCATCGCTGATTGTTATTGCCAATGCCTTGCGCCTGCATGCCAAGACATCCGGACAATCGCCAGACCTTGATATCGCGCCCCTGCGCCCCACATCCCAACAGGCAGGAGCCTAATGGCATGAGCAACCTTCTTCTCCTGATCCCGATCGCGCTGTTTCTGGGTCTTTTAGGGCTTGGTGCCTTTTTGTGGTCACTGCGTTCCGGGCAATTCGACGACATGGAAGGGGCCGCCAATCGCATCCTGTTTGACGACGATGACGACCAGTTTGCGCCTAAATCCAAGAAATTCCACCACAATGACAGTTAGAATAACTTGAAACGCTCCTGTCTGTTCGCATAAATTAACGCTACTCAATGTATCGGGTCACCAGTATCGGAGTCTGCGATGGCAGTCCGCCCCCAACTTTGCGAAGCCTGTTCTATCAAGGACTTGACCTTCTGCTCGTCTTTGCACGGGGCTGAACATGATCAGCTGCGCCAACTGCTGACTCACGTCCAGTTTGATTCACACAGCACCATCTTCCACGAAGCCGAAGAAGCCGACTATGTCTTCAACGTCACGTCGGGCTCGGTCAAACTGTACAAATTGCTGGGTGATGGTCGCCGTCAGATCACCGGTTTCCTGTTTGCAGGCGACTTTCTGGGACTGGCCCTGAACGCCAATTACAGCTACACCGCCGAGGCAATCGAACCAGTCACGGCCTGTCGCTTCCCGCGGCAGAAGCTCGAAAAGCTGTTTGATCAGTTCCCGCATCTTGAAAAACGCATGCTGGGCATGGCGGTGGACGAACTGGCCGCCGCACAGGACCAGATGCTGTTGCTCGGCCGCAAGACCGCCAAGGAAAAGGTCGCATCCTTCCTGTTGATGCTGGCCCGCCGTCAGGAACATCGCGGTGAAAATACCGATACCATCAATGTCCCGATGAGCCGGTCCGACATTGCCGATTATCTGGGTCTGACCATCGAAACCGTGTCGCGCACCCTGACGCAACTGCGCAAGGAAGCAACGATTTCGCTCAAGGATAACCGCCATATCGAAGCGGTCGGGCTTGATATGCTCGAAGACCTTGCCGAAGGCCTCTGAATTCTTTTGTGCAACTGCACAGTAATGCTGACTGCGTCTTTGAAATGATGCGAGGAAAAAGCGTAAATTCGGTCAATTGATAACCTGTTGGCCGAATTGCCTATTTCGCGATTGCGAAAAAATATTTCCCGAATACCGTCATCATATTGTAAACATGACGGCACGCCCGACACAGATCGGGCAGCCAAATCCGGTCGAACCGGGGGAGAAACGTCATGAGTGCCACCACAAAAAAGATGGGCCGGGTTTCCGTCCCACAGCTTCGCGCCCGCAAGGGGGGCGAACCGATTGTCTGCCTGACTGCTTACACAACGCCAATGGCCCAGCGCCTTGATGAACATTGCGACCTTCTGCTGGTCGGCGATTCACTGGGTATGGTTGTCTATGGCATGGAAAGCACGCTTGCCGTGACCGTCGACATGATGGTCAATCACGGCAAGGCGGTCATGCGCGGCTCGAAAAATGCCTGTGTCGTGATTGATCTGCCATTTGGCAGCTATCAGGAATCCAAGGAACAGGCTTTCCGGACCGCATCGCATATTCTTGCCGAAACCGGCTGTGCCGCGGTCAAGCTCGAAGGCGGGGCCGAACTGGCCGAAACCATCGCATTTCTGACCCAGCGCGGTGTGCCCGTCATGGGCCATATCGGCCTGATGCCCCAACAGGTCAACACCATGGGCGGTTTCAAAAGTCAGGGGCGCGGCGAAGCTGCGGCTGAAAAAGTCCTGGCCGATGCCCGCGCGGTCGCCGACGCCGGTGCCTTTTCCGTCGTGGTCGAAGGAACGGTTGAACCGGTCGCCCGCCACATCACCGAAACCATCGATATTCCGACCATCGGGATCGGTGCATCGGTGGCCTGTGACGGTCAGGTTCTCGTCACCGAGGACATCCTTGGCCTGTTTTCGGATTTCACGCCAAAATTCGTCAAACGCTATGCCAATCTGGGCGATGCCGTCTCTGAGGCGGTCGGCCAGTATGCAAGCGAAGTGCGCAACCGTCAGTTCCCGGCGGATGAACATTGCTTTGGCGTTACCAAAAAAGGTAACTTGCGCGCGGTCTGATGCCTGATGGTTCTGACCGCCGCGATTTCTTGAAATTTCGATACGACGATTACGATGCCTCTTACGACTGTTCACACCGTCGCAGATTTGCGCGCGACTGTTGCCGACTGGCGCGCGCAGGGTCTGCGTGTTGCCCTGGTGCCGACCATGGGTGCGCTTCATGACGGCCATATCAGCCTGACCCGTCTTGCCCGTGAACATGCCGACCGCGTGATCGTATCGATCTTTGTCAATCCGACTCAGTTCGGCCCGAACGAGGATTTCGGCGCCTATCCCCGCACCCTGCCCGATGATCAGAAACTTCTGGATGCTGCCGGGGTGGAACTGTGTTTTGCCCCCTCGGTCGAGGAAATGTATCCCGACGGCTTTGCCACCAAGGTCAGTGTCGGTGGCGCGATGACCAATGTTTTGTGCGGGGCGGCCCGCCCCGGTCATTTCGATGGGGTGGCCCAGATCGTCACCAAATTGCTGCTTCAAGCACTGCCCGATTGCGCGATTTTCGGCCAAAAAGATTATCAGCAGCTGATGGTCATTCGTCGTTTCAGTGCCGATCTCAACATTCCGGTCGACATTATCGGGGCCAAGATCCTGCGCGAAGAAGACGGTCTGGCCATGTCGTCACGCAATCGCTATCTGTCGCCACAGGAACGCAAAACCGCACCGGTTCTGAACCGGGTTCTGGCCGATATCACTGCCAGGGCCGCCAAGGGTGCCGAACTTGGACCGCTTTTGGCCAAGGGGCGCGAAGACATTCTGGCCGCCGGGTTCAATCCGATCGACTATCTTGAAGTTCGCGATGCGCAAACGCTTGAACTGGTCAGCCAAACCGTCACCAGACCCGCGCGAATCTTTGTTGCTGCGCGTCTTGGCAAGGCCCGCCTGATTGACAATCACGCGATTGATCCGGTCAGCCCGGCGGTTTGAACATCCGGTTGGAAGCCCCCGGGCACCATCAGAATCGGGGATTGGGTTCGGAATGACTCGAAAAGCGCAGAACATCGCGCTTTTGCGCCCGATTGCGCTTGACTCCCCACCCCCGATCCAATAAACCCTCCTCACCAAAGGTCGCCCAAGGGGTGACTCCCCCAGTCCTCGAGTTTTCGAGCACTGGGTTTTAGTTTTTTGTGCGTACGCGGTGGAAACACCGGCAACACAGACGGGATTTGGAATGTTTGAAGGACTAAGCGATCGCCTTGGCGGAGTTCTCGATAAGCTGCGCAAACGTGGCGCGCTGAAGGAATCCGACGTCAAGGAAGCCATGCGCGAAGTACGCGTCGCCCTGCTTGAGGCTGACGTTGCGCTGCCGGTCGTCAAAACCTTTATCACCAACGCCACCGAACGTGCGGTTGGTCAGGACGTTCTGCGCTCGGTCACCCCGGGCCAGATGGTCGTCAAGATCGTCCATGACGAACTGAAAAACATGCTGGGCGAAGGCGAAGACATCAATCTTGCCTCGACCCCGCCGGTGCCGATCCTGATGGTTGGTCTTCAGGGTTCGGGTAAGACCACCAGTTCTGCCAAGATCGCGCTGCACCTGACCAAGAAGCGCAACAAGAAGGTTCTTCTGGCATCGCTCGACATCTATCGTCCGGCCGCCCAGCAGCAGCTGAAAGTGCTGGCCGACGATAATGGTCTGGGTGTTCTGCCGATCGTTCTTGGCGAAAAGCCGGTTTCGATTGCAAAACGCGCCATGGATACCGGCCGCAAGGAAGGCTATGACGCCGTCATCCTTGATACCGCGGGCCGCCTGCATATCGACATGGAACTGATGAGCGAAGTCGCCCAGGTCCGTGATGCGGTCAACCCGGTCGAAACCCTTCTGGTCACCGATGCAATGACCGGTCAGGACTCGGTCAATGTAGCCAAGGAATTTGCCGAAAAGGTCGGCATCACCGGTATCGTTCTGACCCGTGTTGACGGTGATGCGCGCGGCGGTGCGGCCCTTTCGATGCGTCAGATTACCGGCTGCCCGATCAAGATGATCGGTGTCGGCGAAAAGATCGACGAGATGGAAGCCTTCCACCCCGATCGTATCGCCAACCGTATTCTTGGCATGGGCGACGTTGTCAGCCTGGTTGAAAAAGCCGCTGAAACGATCAAGGCCGAAGACGCCGAGAAAATGGCGAAGAAGCTGCGCAAGGGTCAGTTTGACCTGAACGACCTTCTCGCCCAGCTCAAGCAGCTTCAGAAGATGGGTGATCTTTCCGGCATCATGGGGATGTTGCCGGGCATGGGCGCGCTGAAAAAACAGATGTCGCAGACCAAGCTTGATCCGAAACTTCTGACCCATCAGGAAGCGATCATCCTGTCGATGACGCCCAAAGAACGTGAAAACCCGGCCCTGATCAAGGCATCGCGCAAAAAGCGTATTGCTGCGGGCTGTGGCCTGACGGTTCAGGACGTGAACAAGCTGCTCAAGCAATATCAGACCATGTCCACCATGATCAAAAAGATGGGCAAGATGGGCAAAAAGGGTCTGTTTGGCGGCATGCCGAAAATGGATCCGGCAATGCTTGAGGGTGGCGAAATGCCCGACCTCGGCAATCTGCCAAAAGGTTTCCCCGGTGCCGGGGGCGGTTTGCCGCCCGGCTTGCCGGGATTGGGGGGCGGCGGTGGCCTTCCTCCGGGATTCCCGGGATTTGGCAAAAAGAAATAGCCAGACCCCAGGTTCTTAAACAGGTTCTCAAGAATGCCTCTTAGGAACCGAAACGGTCGCAAGGCCGCAGACTACAAGACTAGCGAATAGGCCCCTCGGGGCCCTGATTTAGAAGACTACAAACCCAAGCTGAAAGGAACTTATCCGAATGGCTGTCAAGATTCGTCTTTCCCGTGGCGGTGCCAAGAAGCGTCCGTACTACCGTATCGTAGTTGCTGACGTTCGTGCTCCGCGTGACGGCAGCTTCATCGAGAAAGTCGGTACCTATGATCCGATGCTCCCGAAGGATGCTGACAACCGCGTGACCTTCAAAGAAGAGCGCATCAAATACTGGCTGTCTGTTGGTGCACAGCCGACCGATCGTGTTGCACGCTTCCTTGGCAAGGCTGGCCTTGCTGACGCGTTCAAACCGACCGAACAGCCGCAGAAGTCGGCTCCGAAAGCGAAAGCCCAGGAACGTCTTCGTGAGAAAGCTGAAAAAGCTGAAGCTGCTGCTGCCGCTGCTGCGGAAGCCGCTGCCGAAGCAGCAGCACCTGCTGAAGAAGCTGCAGGCGAGTAATCGCTGAACGCACGCTTTGATCAGATACCGGAAACTTGTGAACCGAAATGGCTGATACCCGCAAATCCAAGAACGACGAAGCTTATGTCTGCGTCGGCATGATCACCGCCCCGCACGGGGTGCGTGGTGCCGTGCGCGTCAAAAGCTATACCGTCGACCCGGATAACCTTGTCGGTTACGGCCCGTTGTTCGACGCCAAGGGACGCGTGAAATACAAGCTGTCTCCTGTCGGACATGTCCGCGACCAGCTGATCGCCAAGATCGAAGGTGTGGACGACCGGGACGCCGCCGAACGGCTGCGGGGTACCAAGCTTCATGTACCACGGGCAGCACTGCCCGAGACGGAAGATGAAGACGAATTCTATCTTGCCGACCTTGTCGGTCTGAAGGCCTTCCACATTGATGGATCGCTGTTCGGGACCGTACGGGGCGTGGCTGATTTTGGCGCTGGCGACGTAATCGAAGTCGCGCTTGAAGAAGTCCGTGGCAAGGTTGTCGTTCTTCCGTTTACCAAGGAAGTGGTTCCCGATGTGGTGCTTTCGGAACGCAAGCTGGTGGTAAATCCGCCCGAGGGGCTCCTGCAGGATGAAGACGGACCCGGCAATCGCAGCCGCCGTCCCAACAAATCCCGCAAGGACTCTCAGGCCGACCGCGATTCTGATGCCGTCACTGCCGATGCAGTAGGCGCGGAAACCGCGACCGGCAGCGGAAAGGAGGCCTGATCGATGTCTGTGTGGCAGGCAAAAGTTGCAACCCTGTTCCCGGAAATGTTCCCGGGTGTGCTTGGTCAGTCTTTGGCTGGCAAGGCGCTTGAGAACGGGATCTGGTCGCTTGATGTCAAAGACATCCGCGATCATGCAACCGACCGCCACCGCACTGTTGACGACAATCCTTTCGGGGGCGGGGCCGGCATGGTCATGCGCCCGGATATTGTCGACGCTGCCCTGCGTGAATTGCGTGCCGACGCACCGCAATTGCCGCTGATTTATCTCAGCCCGCGGGGAAAAGTGCTGAACCAGAAACGTTGCCGCGAACTGGCAGCGGGCCCGGGTGCCATCCTGTTGTGCGGTCGTTACGAAGGTATCGACCAGCGCGTACTTGATGAACATCAGGCCGAAGAGATCAGCATCGGCGATTACATCCTCATGGGCGGCGAACTGCCGGCCATGGTCCTGATTGAATCGTGCATTCGCCTCATCGAGGGAACGGTCAACAAGACCGAGTCCGTCGACGAGGAAAGCTTTGAAACCGGGTTGCTTGAATATCCGCATTACACGCGCCCGGCCAATTGGAACGGGCGTGACGTGCCGGAGATCTTGCTTTCCGGACATCATGCCAAGGTACAAGCCTGGCGGCATGCACAGGCAGAAGAAATTACTCGTGAGCGACGCCCGGACCTTTGGGACCAGTATGTCGCAAACGGGAACATCAAAGAGGGTTAAACCATGACCAACATCATCCAGCAGCTCGAGAATGAGCAGCTCGACAAAATCGTTGCGCAGCGCGAAGTTCCGGAATTCGACGCAGGTGATACCGTTCGTGTACACCTGAAAGTCGTTGAAGGTACCCGTGAGCGTATCCAGCAGTTCGAAGGCGTTTGCATCGCCAAGAAGAACCGCGGCCTCAACTCTTCCTTCACCGTGCGTAAAATCGCATCGGGCGAAGGCGTTGAGCGTATCTTCCAGTCGTACTCCCCGGCCATCGACAAAATCGAAGTCGTTCGCCGCGGTGACGTTCGTCGCGCGAAACTGTACTACCTGCGTGGTCGTACCGGTAAATCTGCACGTATCGCCGAGCAGACCACCGGCCACAAAGGTAAACTGACCGCAGCAGAACGCGCGAAGAAGTAATTCTCCGCCGTTTGGCTATGTCAGACGAAAAGACGGGCTCACCTTCGGGTGGGCCCGTTTTCTTTTGCACCTTCGTTGACGCCAGCATTTACACCATCGCGCCAACCGGGGGCGAAACAAATGCAAGAATGCATCTTAAAGTTGCATTATAGCGAATCGCCCGATTTCCGCCTGATATGATCAGACCCGCAGAAACCATACCATTATTTGATCAGTTTTTTTTATATCAGATATCCCTAACCTATATCGATTTCACAGGATTTGGCTACTCTGGGATGCTGTAATTTTCGCGATTCTATTTCTGGATGTAAATGACGGTAAAACACGCGCACCGCACCTTGCGATTTAAAGGCCGCGGTGTATAAAGGCACTCCCGCGGCAAAAACAATCAAACCCGCGTGGTTCTGGATAATAAAATTTCGCAAACCGGATTAAGCCGGTTGCGCCGGAGAAAACGCCATAACCGATCTGCTGCCTTGGGCAGGATCACCTTGCGTATTTTTCGAGACATTCCGGGCCACACAGACGGGGCGGTTGTTGCTGCTCAAAAGATCGATGTTTTATGAGGAGGTCGAGATGGGTCAACCTAAAACCCTTTTTGACAAGATTTGGGAAAGTCATGTGGTCGATACGCAGGATGATGGCACCTGCCTGCTGTATATTGACCGTCATCTCGTCCACGAAGTTACCAGCCCGCAGGCATTCGAAGGTCTTCGCAATTCCGGCCGCAAAGTGCGCCATCCCGAATTGACCCTTGCCGTGCCCGACCACAACGTTCCGACGTCTGACCGGTCCCAGGGCATCAAGGAAGAAGACAGCCGCATTCAGGTCGAAACCCTTGATCAGAACGCGCGCGAAACCGGCATTCATTATTTCCCGATGAACGACCTGCGTCAGGGTATCGTTCACATTGTCGGCCCGGAAGAAGGCTTTACCCTTCCTGGCGTGACCATGGTTTGTGGTGACAGCCACACTTCGACCCACGGCGCATTCGGTGCCCTGGCATTCGGTATCGGCACGTCCGAAGTCGAACATGTTCTGGCAACCCAGACCCTGGTTCAGAAACCGGCCAAAAACATGCTGGTCAAGGTTGAAGGCGACCTGCATCCGGGCGTTACCGCCAAGGACATCACCCTTGCGATCATCGGTCGCATCGGTACGGCTGGCGGTACCGGCTATGTCATCGAATATGCCGGCTCGGCGATCCGTTCGTTGTCGGTCGAAGGCCGTATGACCGTCTGTAACATGTCGATCGAAGGTGGCGCACGTGCCGGCCTGATCGCACCGGACGAGAAAACCTTTGAATATATCAAAGGCCGTCCGATGGCCCCCAAAGGTGCCGCATTCGAACAGGCTGTTGAATACTGGAAGACCCTGCCGTCTGACGAAGGTGCCCATTACGACAAGATTGTCGAAATTGATGCAGCCGACATCGTCCCGCAGGTTACCTGGGGCACCAGCCCGGAAGACGTCGTACCGGTTACCGGTGTTGTTCCATCGCCAAGCGACGGCAAGGACGCCGGCAAGCAAAAGGCAATCGCCCGTTCCCTCGAATATATGGGTCTGACGGCTGGCACCCCGATCGAAGAAATCAAGATCGACCGCGTGTTCATCGGTTCGTGCACCAACGGTCGTATCGAAGATCTGCGTGCCGTTGCCGAAGTCGCCAAGGGTCGCAAGGTTTCCCCGTCGGTCAATGCCATGATCGTTCCGGGTTCCGGTCTGGTCAAGGAACAGGCCGAAGCAGAAGGCCTGCATGAAATCTTCATCGAAGCAGGCTTTGACTGGCGCGAGCCGGGCTGCTCGATGTGTCTGGCAATGAACCCGGACCGTCTGGCCCCGGGCGAGCGTTGCGCTTCGACTTCGAACCGTAACTTCGAAGGCCGTCAGGGTCGTGGTGGTCGTACCCACCTCGTCAGCCCGGCCATGGCAGCAGCAGCTGCAATCACCGGTCACCTGACTGACATTCGTAAACTCGGTTAAAGAAGGTTCCCATGGCCGATACCGCATTCATCAATTTTCGCGAAAACGCCCCCCGTATGGGACGTGCTGCCGTGCTGGAGCAACTTCTGCCCCAGCTGACCGGCATCAACCTGCCCGACTTTGTCGCACAGGAACTCGACGCGACCGAAGAATTGATCGAAGCACTGGGCCTGGCCTGGGAAACCGGAAGCAAGGGATAAGACGATGGAAAAATTTACCAAGCTCACCGGTGTTGCTGCACCGCTGCCGATGATCAATGTCGATACCGACATGATCATCCCCAAACAGTTCCTTAAAACCATCAAACGTTCTGGCCTTGGCAAGAACCTGTTTGATGAAATGCGTTACGACGACAATGGCAACGAGGTCCCTGATTTCGTTCTGAACAAGCCGGCCTATCGCAATGCGCAGATCCTGGTATCTGGCGACAATTTCGGCTGTGGTTCGTCGCGTGAACACGCGCCTTGGTCGCTGCTTGATTTCGGCATTCGTTGCGTGATCGCGCCGAGCTTTGCCGACATTTTCTATAACAACTGCTTCAAGAACGGCATCCTTCCGATCCGTCTGCCGCAGGAAGATGTCGACAAGCTGATGGCCGATGCCGAACGCGGTGCCAATGCCACCGTCACCGTTGATCTGGAAAATCAGGAAATCACCGGTCCGGATGGCGGCTGCATCAAGTTTGAAGTCGAAGAATTCCGCAAGCATTGCCTGCTGAACGGTCTTGATGACATCGGTCTGACCTTGCAGAAATCCGATGCCATCAACGCATTCGAAGCCAAGCGCGCTGCGTCGCAGCCCTGGTTGTCGCTCTAATTCAAAAAGGGGTGGCGAACGGTTTCGTTTGCCGCCCCTTTTCTATCGCTACGGGGTGAGCGGCCCCGAAAATATCTGGGAAGGATTCTTTTATGACCACCACCAAAAAAGTATTGATGCTGCCGGGCGACGGAATTGGTCCCGAAGTCATGCGTCAGGTCCAGCGCGTCATGGACTGGATGGCGAAAAAGCGCAATGTGAACTTCGAAATCACCGAAGGCCTGATTGGCGGTGCGTCGATCGATGCGCATAACAACCCGCTGACCGACGAAACCCTTGCCGATGCAATGGCGGCGGACGCGGTTCTGCTTGGTGCTGTTGGTGGTCCGAAATGGGACGATCTTCCGTTTGATATCAAACCGGAACGCGGTCTTCTGAAAATCCGCAAGGAAATGGGCCTGTTTGCCAATCTGCGTCCGGCACTGGTGTTTGACGCCCTTGTTGGTGCATCGACCCTGAAAGAAGAAGTCGTCAAGGGTCTCGATATCATGATCCTGCGCGAACTGACCGGCGGCATCTATTTCGGCCAGCCGCGCGGCATCGAAGAACGCGACGGTGTTCGCACCGGCTTTAACACCCTTGTCTATTCCGAACCGGAAGTCGAACGCATCGCGCGCGTAGCTTTTGACATGGCCATGAAACGTGACAAGCGTCTGTGCTCGGTCGACAAGGCCAACGTTCTGGAATCCACCGTTCTGTGGCGCGAAGTTGTTGAACGCGTTGCCAAGGACTTCCCGGAAGTCGAAGTCAGCCACATGTATGTCGATAACGCATCCATGCAGCTGGTTCGTAACCCGAAACAGTTCGACGTGATGGTCACCACCAACATGTTTGGCGACATTCTGTCGGATTGCGCTGCCATGCTGACCGGGTCGCTCGGCATGCTGCCATCCGCATCGCTTGGTGCGGCCGACGCTGACGGCAAACGCAAAGCACTTTATGAGCCGGTACACGGTTCCGCACCGGACATCGCCGGTCAGGACATCGCCAACCCGCTGGCAACCATTCTGTCCTTTGCCATGATGCTGCGTTATTCGTTCGACATGGGCGACGATGCAACCCTGATCGAAAATGCGGTTCAGAACGTCCTTAAGGGCGGCCTTCGCACCGGCGACATCATGCAGCCGGGCATGGCAAAAGTTTCGACCACCGTCATGGGTGAGTCGCTGATCAACGAACTCGACAAACTTGTCTGATCCTTCGTTCTGATCACAAATTCAAAAGGCCGGGTTTATTGCCCGGCCTTTTTGCTATCCGGGTCGATTTCAACAGCATTGCCGACGACCGCCTCAAACAGCGCAAGCTTGTCGGGATTGCGATGCACAAACAGATCCACAATCCGACCATCCTTTTCCGTTGCGCATAGCGCGGTTTCAACCACGCCATCCACCATCATCAGAAGCCAGCATTCCCCGTCCAGCACCACATAGAACGCCCGTTCACGTGGATTGCGTTTGCGCCAGACACCAACAAAGAACCGTGCAACATGATCCGGACCATATAGCGGATTGGCAGTGGCCAGCGCCTTGCCACCACCATCGGAATGCAAAATAACATCCGGGGCAAGCTGGGTCAGAAGCTGACCGACATCACCAAGACTAAGCGCCGTGACAAAGGCCTGCATGCGTGTCTGATCACATGGCTGCCCGGTGATTTCCGGTGTCGCATCGCGGTCATTTTCACGCTTCATTTTGCGCCGGGCCCGAAACAGGATCTGACGGGTATTGTTTGAGGTGCGTTCGATCACCGGGGCAATATCATCATGTGCCCAGTCAAACACCTCATACAGGACAAGTGCCACCCGTTCGACCGGCGCAAGACGTTCAAGCATCAAAAGATATGCCTGCCCCAGACCTTCCTGTTCAATCAGGTTGGTTTCGGCTTTGGGTGGTTCGGGCGGCATCCACGGTTCTGGCAACCAGTTGCCGACATAGTTTTCGCGCTGGCGCCGGGCCGATTTCAGAACATCCAGACAAATATTGCTACATACCCGGACCAGCCAGCCGGTTGCATCCTTGATCTCGGCGTGATCCTGCTTGCGCCATCTGAGCCACACGTCCTGCACCGCATCTTCGGCGTCGGCATGACTGCCCAGCATCCGATAGGCCAGCGCCGTCAGACGTGCGCGATGCTGTTCAAAAATCGTATCTGACATCCTGTACCCATCAAACGGGTGAAGCGGCACGGGATTACCCCGTACCGCCTGATCTTGTTGCTTGCGTTGCTTCATCCTGCCCGATGGACCTTCCTGTTGCAAAGAGACGATATCATCTGTCTCCCGGGCAACGGGCGCGGAAAGCCCGGTCATGCAAATTCGTGCTGGGCAATGCCAAGACGGTTCCAGGCATTCATGGTTGAAATCACACAGGTCAGCTCCGAAATCGCATCGGCTTCAAAATGTGCCAAAAGCGCACGGTGGCTTTGTGCAATGCGTTCCTGGCTTTCGACCCGGGTCAGGCATTCCGCCCAGTCAAGTGCGGCACGTTCGGCATCGTCAAATCCGTCTGCGGCGCGCCAGACCGGCAACATCGTCAGTTTGGCCGCATCGCCACCATGTTCGGCAAAACTTTTGGCATGCATGCGCAGGCAAAACGAACACTGATTGATCTGTGACACGCGGCATTCGATCAAATCACGCAGGACGGCTGGCACCTTGCCATTTTCAACAATGGCCGTGGCCAGACCATACATTGATTTGAACAGGGCCGGGCTGGTATCGGGGAATGAAAAACGGCTCATCATGGTTCTCCTTGCTCGGTAACGGGATCACGTCCCTTCTGCCCACAAGGACGAAACACAAACGGGCCGCGTTACACGGCCCGCCCGTCTTTTTTTGTTTTTCCCGCGTTCACCCGTTAAACGCGCCTGAAAAACCTAAGCCATGCCAAGCTTTTTCAATGCATCGGCCAGGGGCGCATGCATCACCCATTGCCAATCCTCCGCCGCCGACTGTTTGCCATCGGCCAGGGTAAAGATCGCCGCAAGATAGTCACTGACATCGGATTTGCAGACCGGCAGCCCCGCAGCCGTTGCGATTTTCCCGGCCAGTCGGCCATATTTCTTGTGCCCGATCCGGCATCCGAAATGCCCGACCGTTTCAGCCAGCTTAAGACCGGTAATTTCACGCCCCGGTGCCTGTGCATGGGCACGCAACATGTCCCGTTCGCAACTCGACAGTTCGATCGCACCCAGTGCCTTGACGTAATCTTCCACCTGCCCGATATGCGGGGCCCGGCTTGTTAGCGATGTCTCGCTGCCCTGATGATCAGTGTCATCCCAGTTCATCACTTTCAGCATGTCGTTTCCTCCCGACAAAAGACCGGTTGATCGCTTTTTCACATCTGTCGTGCCGGTCGATCACGCGATGTGTCTTGGAACCCTTAAACAAGTCAGGGCGGGAAACCATCGTTCCCCGCCCTGTATCCTCAGGCATAGTCAAAGCCCGGCTTGGTAAAGACAAACTGGCCAACCCGCATGCCGCCACCGCCTTCTGATTCGTCAAAGGCATTGATGCAGCCCGCCAGATAGAATTCCCACATTCTGCGGAATTCCTCGTCATATTTGACCGGGTCAAGTTCATCACGCACCGCCCGGAACCGGTCACGCCAGGCCCGCAATGTCCGGGCATAGTTGCGCCCGGCATGGAAATGCGATGCCTCGACCATCAGATTGGCGTGCTCGGCGGCTTCGATCACTTCATGAACCGCCGGAATATAGCCGCCCGGAAAGATATATTTGTCGATCCAGGGCGATGTAAATTCGGCACGCGGCTTGATGATGGTGTGAATGACGGCCCGCCCACCGGCCTTAAGCAGTTGGCCAACCTTTTCGAAATAGGTTTTGAACTGATGGCGACCGACATGTTCGAACATGCCCACCGATACCACCCGGTCATATTTTCCGGCATTGGCATCGGCAAAGACCCGGTAATCAAGCAAATGATAATCCAGTCCGCTTTTGGCATTGTCGCCCATCTCGGCCCGCTTTTGCTGCGCCCAGTTATATTGTTCGGTCGACAATGTGATACCGTGGACCTCGGCCCCGGTTTCGCGGCGGATAAACCGGCTTAACCCGCCCCAGCCGCAACCGATATCGACCACCCGCAACCCCGGCTCGTTGATCTTGAGCCGCTGGGTGGTCAGGCTCATTTTGCGGTGTTGCGCTTCTTCAAGGGTTTGCGCCCCGTCATCCCAGAAGGCACATGAATATTGCATCTCCGGATCAAGGAAGCGGGTATAAAGATCATTGCCGATATCATAGTGATGGCGGACGCGTTTTGATGCTGCCTTGACGGTGGTAAACTGGGCAATCTGGAATTTGAGCGCCTGCAACTTTTCGATAAAGGTGCCAAAGCCGCTCGACGAATGTCCGCCTTCGAAATTAAGGCGCAACACGCGGATCAGATCTTCCATTTCACCGCTGACAAGGTCAAAGCCGCCATGCATATAGGCTTCGCCAAATCCCGGATCGGGACTAAGCGCCATTTTAAGGGTGTTGGTCCAGTCGGGCACGGTCATGCCCGCACGCGGTTCCGAACCATCACCCAGAACGATTTCATGTTTGTCATCCACGCGGAAAACCAGCGTTCCGCGCGTTACATGTTCCCGAAAGAAATCGAGAACCTTTTTCTGTGTCCAATCCAAACTCATCGGGTACGTCATCGGCCGTCCTTTTTGCAAAAGTCGGAAAACTGATCGCCCCATATGCAGCAATGCCGCATATCTGCATCTAACCCTTTGTCAGGATCGTTTTATCTTGCCATTTGGAAGGTCGTCAGATGGTGGCAGCGGTTTCGCAATGCGATCCGAGCCGAAAGCAGAAATCAACCAAGCAGGATGCGAAACGATTCTGATTTCGGGTTCGACACATGAACCCCGTATACGATTTTGCCAGATTTTTCTGCGATCTCAAGTAGTAATCATAGGTGGAATGACAAGGATGCGCTTGCGCAATTGTCGTGAAAGCCTTACATCTCGCGCCAGATTATCAGACATTATCCACAGGCATGCGCCTGCGCCGTCCGAACCGCCATGCGGCTTATTGCCTGCGTTGGCCCGGGTCCGGCCTCCATGCCGACCAGACTGAAAAGAGGCACCTGATGGGCTATAAAATCGCCGTTGTCGGCGCGACCGGAAATGTCGGGCGCGAAATGCTCAACACTCTTGCCGAACGCAAATTTCCCGCCGATGAAGTCTTTGCGCTGGCATCCTCGAAATCAATCGGTCGTACCGTCTCCTATGGCGAAGACGATGATCTGAGCGTATCGGACGCGGCCAATTTCGATTTCTCGCGCGTTGATATTGCCCTGTTCTCGGTCGGCGGGGAAACCGCCAAGAAACTGGCTCCCAAGGCCGCCGAGGCCGGCTGTGTTGTCATCGACAATTCCAGCTATTGGCGCATGGAACCGGGCGTTCCGCTGATTGTGCCCGAAGTCAATGGCGATGCCCTTGCCGGTTACGCCAAAAAGAACATCATTGCCAACCCGAACTGCTCGACCATTCAGATGGTGCTGGCCCTTAAGCCGCTTCATGACATGGCATCGATCAAACGTATCGTGGTTGCGACCTATCAGTCGGTATCCGGGGCCGGTCGTGCCGCCATGGACGAACTGTTCAACCAGACGCGCGGCATCTATGTGAATGATCCCCCGCAAAAGGAAGAATTCACCAAACAGATCGCCTTTAACGTCATTCCGCATATCGACAGTTTCATGGATGATGGCGCGACCCGCGAAGAATGGAAAATGACGGTCGAAACCCGCAAGATCCTGGATCCGGAAATTGCCGTTCACGCAACCTGTGTGCGTGTTCCGGTCTTTGTCGGTCACGGCGAAGCGGTCAATATCGAATTCGAAAAACCGATCACCGTCGAAGATGCCCGCAAGGCAATGAAAGATTTCCCGGGTGTGTCGGTTGTCGATTACCGCCAGGACGAAGGCTATGTCACCCCGCAGGAAGTCCAGGGCGAGGACAATGTCTTTGTCTCGCGCGTGCGCAAGGATCCGACGGTCGAAAACGGCCTGTCGCTGTGGTGTGTCGGCGATAACCTGCGCAAGGGTGCGGCCCTTAACGCGGTTCAGATTGCCGAAAAACTGGTTGCGGATTTCCTGCCCAAGAAATAAGGAAAACCAACAGCTTCCTTTGCAAAACCCGCCCTTTTTGGGGCGGGTTTTGTCGTTGATAGACGCATGGACGCTGGTAACAATTCCAAAAAGACGGTAGGGAAAAAGACAAGACTTCAGCGATAAAAGCGTTCATCACCCAGTTGGCGCATGATGAACAAGAAGATATGTCGGGGGAATCGGATGGTCAAAAGAACGCGCAAGGAAGCAGCCCGTCTGGATGAAGCAGCCCGCGCGGGCTGGCTTTACTATTGTGCCGGGAATACCCAGGACGAAATCGCCCAGAAGCTTGGCGTTTCACGTCCGACCGCTCAACGTCTGGTCTCGGCCGCCGTCAGCGAAGGACTTGTCAAAGTCCGCCTTGATCATCCCATCACCCATTGTATGGAACTGGGCAAGGCGATCTGCGAAAAATACGGTCTGGCCAATTGCGATGTCGTGCCCACCGACCCCTCCGCCCCCGAGGCAATGTTTGGCATGGCACAGGCCGCCGCAACCTATCTTGAGCGCGCCTTGCAGTCTTCTGATCCCAAAATCATCGCCCTTGGCACCGGGCGTGCCATGCGCGCCATGGTCGATGAAATCGGCCGCATTGACGGCAGTCACCACAAGATCGTCTCGCTGGTCGGCACCATCGCCCATGACGGGGCGGCAAGTTTTTATGATGCGGTCACCGATCTGGCCGACCGCACGCGCGCCCCGCATTATCCGTTGCCGATCCCGGTGATCATCGAAGATCCGAAAATGCGCGAACGCATGCAAAAGCAACCGCCGATGGACAATATCCTGAAGCTCGCCCGCGAAGCCGATATCCGCTTTATCGGTGTCGGGCATCTGGGCGATGACGCACCGCTTCATATTGACGGATTTATCACCAGGGATGAACTGACATCCCTGCGTCAAAGCGGTGCGATCGGCGAAGTGATCAGCTGGTCCTTTGACGAAGACGGCAATATCCTTGATCATCCGGTCAATCATTGTGTTACCAGCGCCCCGGCGGTTCAGCCGGCCACCAACACCATCGCCGTCGCCAAAGGGGCCAAAAAGGTCGCAGCGATTCGCGGAGCCATGCGCGGAAAACTGATTTCGACCCTGATCACCGACGAAGCCACCGCCGAAGCTTTGCTGCGCTAGCACCGCGCGCCAGGCTGCGACAATATAACGCATAGCCACCCTGTCAGGCCGCCTGACAGGGTTTTGTTTTGTGCGCCGCAAAAACGAATTCGTTTGACAATATGCTGCGAAATTGAGTGAATGCTCATTACCTGAACAAATGATCAAGACGGACAACCAAAGTTGTCCAACGGGTAGACAGTCCTTTTGGGAGGAAATATGAAACGCGTAATGGGAGCAGCGCTGTGCGCGCTGTTGGCAGGCGGTATCGCACACGCCAATGCCGAAACGAAACTGACCATCGCAACCGTGAACAACGGTGACATGATCCGCATGCAGAAGCTGACGGATGATTTCACCTCCAAGAACCCGGACATCACGCTTGAGTGGGTAACCCTCGAAGAAAACACCCTGCGTCAGCGCGTCACCACTGATATCGCCACCAAGGGCGGTCAGTATGACGTCATGACCATTGGCACCTACGAGGTGCCGATCTGGGCCGAAAAGGGCTGGCTCGCACCGCTCGACAATCTGGGTGCCGACTATGATGTCGATGACATCATGCCCGCCATCCGTTCGGCCGTTTCCAAGGATGACGCGCTTTATGCTGCACCGTTCTACGGTGAAAGCTCGATGATGATGTACCGCAAGGACCTGTTCGATGCGGCTGGCATCACCATCGATGGTCGCCTGACCTGGGACCAGACCCTTGAAATCGCCAAGAAACTCCACAAACCGGACGAAGGCGTCTATGGCATCTGCCTGCGCGGCAAGGCCGGCTGGGGTGAAAACATGGCGCTGATCACCACCATGGGCAATGCCTATGGCGCGCGTCTGTTTGACGAAAACTGGAATCCGACCTTTGACAGTGCCGAGTGGAAAGCAGCACTCGACATGTATACCAACATCCTTGGTAACTATGGTCCTCCGGGTGCAACGTCGAACGGCTTTAACGAAAACCTGTCGCTGTTCAACTCGGGCAAATGCGGCATGTGGATCGATGCAACCGTTGCCGCATCCTTCGTAACCAACCCCAAAGAATCCAAAGTTGCAGACAAGGTCGGCTTCACCGAAGCACCGTGCGCTGCGACCTGCACCGGTGCCAACTGGCTCTGGGCATGGAACCTTGGCATCCCGATGGGTTCCCAGAAAGTCGAAGCCGCCCAGAAATTCATCGCTTGGGCGACCTCGAAAAACTATCTCGAACTGGTAGCGTCGAAAGAAGGCTGGGCAAACGTACCGCCGGGCACCCGCATGTCGCTTTATCAGAACCCGAAATACCTCGAAGCCGCACCGTTTGCTGACGAGACCCTTCTTGCCATCGACAGTGCAGACCCGATCAATTCGACCATGAAACCGAAACCCTATGTTGGTGTCCAGTTCGCTGCGATCCCGGAATTCCAGGGTATCGGCACCACGGTCGGTCAGCAGTTCTCCGCAGCTCTTGCCGGTCAGATGTCTGTCGATCAGGCCCTTTCGGCCGCACAGTCAAGCACTGACCGCACCATGCGCAAGGCTGGGTACTACTGATACACCACAGGCCGGAAGTCATCTCATCGCACATCTGAAATGATTTCTGGCCTGCGCCTCCTTGACCTGATGAACTTGGGGCGGTGGTTGCAAAACGCACCGCCCTCTTTCCATCCGGAAAAGGATCCGCAACATCAATCTCGGGGAGCACATCATGTCGACACGGGCCTCGACCCTGACCGGGCGTATCATGTCCGCACCGTCGATCATTGTCCTGTTCTTGTGGATGGCCGTCCCGCTGGGCATGACGATTTACTTCTCCTTCCTGCGCTACAACCTGTTGTCGCCAGGAATGGAAGAATGGATCGGCACACTTAATTACGAATTTTTCCTGACCGATCCGGCCTTTTTTGCATCACTGGCAAACACGCTTTTGCTGGTTGGATCTGTTTTGGTCATCACCGTTGTTGGCGGCGTCCTTTTGGGACTGATGCTTGATCAACCGATTTTCGGGCGCGGTATTCTGCGTCTTCTGGTGATTGCCCCCTTCTTTATTATGCCGACCGTGAATGCACTGGTCTGGAAAAACCTTTTGATGGACCCGGTTTCGGGGATGTTTGCGTGGATTGCCAGCCTGTTTGGCCTGCCCGCGATTGACTGGTTTACCAATGCACCGCTGACCTCGATCATCATCATGGTGTCCTGGCAATGGTTGCCGTTTGCCGTTCTGATCCTGCTGACCGCACTTCAATCGCTGGACCGCGATCAGAAAGAAGCCGCCCAGATGGACGGGGCCGGTCCGGTTGCGATCTTTTTCTATATCACGCTTCCCCATCTCAGCCGTGCGATCACGGTGGTGGTGCTGATCGAAACCATCTTCCTGCTGACCGTCTTTGCCGAAATCTTTGTCACCACCGGTGGTGGCCCGGGTCTGGCAACGACCAATATCGCCTTCCTCGTCTATACCCAGGCGCTGTTGCAGTTCGATGTTGGTGGTGCATCTGCCGGCGGCATTGTCGCGGTCATTCTGGCCAATATCGTGGCGATCTTCCTGATCCGCCTTATCGGCAAAAACCTGGACAAATAAGGGGCGCGACATGGAAAACAAACAAACACCCCTTGGCTATATCAGTTTCTCGGTCTTTGCCTGGATCGTCGGTCTTCTGATCTTCTTCCCGATTTTCTGGATGGTTCTGACCAGCTTCAAGACCGAGCTCGAAGCCGTTTCGATCCCGCCCAGCTTCATCTCCTTTGACTGGACGCTTGAAAACTATGCCGAGGTCCAGGAACGGTCGAACTATTTCAAGTTCGCCATGAACTCGGTGATCCTTGCGGTCGGGTCAACACTGGTCGGGCTGGTCTTTGCCGTGACCTGTGCCTGGGCCATGGCCTTTAACCCGACCAAACGCACCAAAGATGCGCTTCTTTGGATGCTGTCGACCAAAATGATGCCGCCGGTCGGGGTGCTGGTGCCGATCTATCTGGTGTTCCGCGACTGGGGACTGCTTGATACGCGCTTTGGTCTGATCATGGTTCTGTTCCTGATGAACCTGCCGATCATGGTCTGGATGCTTTACACCTATTTCAAGGAAATCCCGACCGACATTCTCGAAGCCGCACGCATGGACGGCGCAACCCTGCCCAAGGAAATCATCTTTGTGCTGTTGCCCATGGCCGTGCCCGGCATTGCCTCGACCATGCTGCTCAATGTGATCCTGGCCTGGAACGAAGCGTTCTGGACGCTCAACCTCACCACGTCCGATGCCGCACCGCTGACCGCTTTCATTGCCTCCTATTCCAGCCCCGAAGGGCTGTTCTGGGCAAAGCTTTCAGCTGCATCGACGCTCGCGGTGGCGCCCATTCTGGTCATTGGCTGGTTCTCTCAGAAACAGCTTGTTCGTGGTTTGACATTCGGCGCGGTCAAGTAACCGCAGGCCCAATCGAAATAGAGAAAGAAGGAACACCAAAATGGGTGCTATCCGACTGGAAAAAGTCAAGAAAAGCTTCGGAACGCTGGATGTTATTCCCGGTGTCGATCTTGATATCAATGATGGTGAATTCGTGGTCTTTGTCGGTCCGTCGGGCTGCGGGAAATCAACCCTGCTGCGTCTGATTGCCGGTCTCGAAGATGTCACCGATGGCAAAATCCTGATTGACGGCACCGACGTTGCCAACGAAGCCCCGGCCAAACGCGGCCTGTCGATGGTCTTTCAGTCCTATGCGCTGTATCCGCATATGACGGTCTATAACAACATTGCCTTTGGCCTGAAAATGGCGGGGGAAAGCAAGGATGTTATTGATCAGAAAGTCCAGTCCGCGGCCAAAATCCTCAACCTGACCGATTACCTTGACCGCCGCCCCGGCGCACTTTCGGGCGGGCAGCGTCAGCGTGTTGCCATCGGACGTGCGATCGTGCGCAATCCGGCGGCCTTCCTGTTTGACGAACCGCTTTCAAACCTTGACGCGGCCCTTCGCGTCAATATGCGTCTTGAAATCACCGGTCTTCATCAGGAACTCAAAACCACGATGATCTATGTGACCCATGATCAGGTCGAAGCCATGACCATGGCCGACAAGATCGTGGTTCTTCAGGCCGGCCGTGTCGAACAGGTCGGCAAGCCGATGGAACTTTATAACAGCCCGGCCAACAAATTTGTCGCCGGTTTCATCGGCTCACCGAAAATGAACTTCCTGGGCGGGGAGCTTGCAGCAAAACATAACTGCCATGAAATTGGCATCCGTCCCGAACATCTGACGGTCAGCACTGATCGCGGCGATATCGCCGCAACAGTCAAGATCGCCGAACATCTTGGGGCTGAGACATATCTTCATGTCGAAGCCGACGGCCTTGGCCCGATGACGGTCCGCGCCACCGGCGAAATGCCCCTTGGTGAACATGACAAAATCTTCCTGACACCTGAACAGGATCGCATCCACCGCTTTGACGCCCATGGTCTTGCGCTTGGACCTTCCTGATACGTGCACAATCCGGGCCGCAATGCCCCACACCAGCATTGCGGTCCCGCCTTACCAATCAAGCTAACTGTGAGTCCAAAATGTATCTTAAAAAGTTCGATCTTTCCGGGCGTCGTGCCTATGTCACCGGTGGCGGTCGCGCCATTGGTCTGTCCTGCTGCGAAGCACTGGCCGAAGCCGGTGCCCATGTTGTCATCGGCGATATCAGCGAAGCTGTCGCCGAAGAAGGCCGCGATTACCTGAAATCCAAAGGTTACACCGCCGATATCGACATCATGGATGTCACCAACACCGATCAGGTCCGCGCCAGTGCGGAAAAAATGGCCAAGCAGGGCGGGATCGACATCCTGGTCAACAATGCCGGGATTGCCCGGTCGGAAACCCCGGCCGAAACCGTTACTGACGAACATTGGCTGAATGTCATTGACGTCAATCTGAATGGCACTTTCTGGTGCTGCCGCGAATTTGGCAAACAGATGCTGGCCAAAAAGAACGGTGTGATCGTCAATGTCGGTTCCATGTCGGGCTTTATCGTCAACAAGCCCCAGGAACAGGCCTATTACAACGCATCCAAAGCAGCCGTTCATCACCTGACCAAGTCGCTGGCGGCGGAATGGGGCGGTCGTGGTGTGCGCGTCAATGCGGTCGCACCGACCTATATTGCGACCCCGCTGAATGAATTCGTCAAATCCAAGCCGGAAATGTATGACGCCTGGATCAATGGCACCCCGATGGCCCGCCTTGGCCTGACCGAGGAAATCGGATCGGTTGTGCTGTTCCTGGCATCTGACGCATCCAGCCTGATGACCGGATCCATTGTTCTGGCTGATGGGGGTTACACCTGCTGGTAAGGCCAGGTGCAACTAATGGCTACAATGTCCTGAAGCTATTTGTAGCCAGGTCGGAACAATGGTGAAACGGGGCGCGGATGTGGGACCTGCGCCCCGTTTACCTTTTTGCAGGATCTATTTCGGATTGAGTAAATCTTTTTGCGGCGCATGTTCGTCTGTTCAGATAAATCCTTACATGTTCTCAGACAAACAATGGTAGCATCCAATATCTGAACAGGAAGGAACTCGTATAGTTGTCGTTTAACGCGATTGAACTGATTTTCCGATGTGTCGAAATCAACCCAGTGAAGTTTATCCAATCATGCAATAATATTATTCCAAACAATTATTTAAAATCACTGCATTCATCCCAACAATAACACATACAACATATTGATTTCACTTACATTAAAATAGGATATAAAAATATGATTGATTCAATTACCGGAGAGAGAATCACTGTCTTAATTGATGATAATGAAGAACCTTACATCAGAGTTTCAGACTGGAATGATGCTGATGCATTAGAAGACCTATTTTCAGATAAATACAATGTATTATACGAAATGAAAACACCCGAGGACTTAATAGAAAACGGAGGGAAGGAGTATTATTTCGGAAATATTGCCGACCCAGAGAAGCTACAAAAAATTCTAGATGAAATAGTTCTTCAATTCTGAATGAACGAACACCCCATTTACTGGAATATCAGGGGGAAGTTCCAGAAACAGCACTCCATACAACACCCAAATAGCGTGAAAACGCAGCATCACCTAAGACCTCAACCCCATTTTCAAGACCCAGGAACGCTGCCAGACGCTGCAAATGCGTCATCAAGGGGCCAGCGACATCCCCTTGGGCATATCCATCTTCCAGATGTGCACTTTGCACCAGAAGAACGCCCTTTTTGCGCTCCGACTTCAAATCGACACGCGCAACAAATTCGCCATTCAACATGAATGGCAGGACGTAATAGCCGTATTGGCGCTTTTCGGCCGGCACATAAATCTCGATCCGGTAATTGAAGCCGAATATGCGTTCCACCCGGTCGCGTTCCCACATCACCGGATCAAACGGCACCATCAGACAGGTCGGCTTGGCGCGCGCACGCGGATTGACATGTGGGTACAAATACCCCGCCTGTTTCCATCCTTCGACATCAGCACACAGCAACCGCCCCTCTTCGACCAGCTTGATCAGGCACTCTTTCACATCGGCTGTCGGCAGACGGAAATATTTGCGCAAATCGGCCTCGGTCGCGATGCCCATCGCCGCAATCCCCTTGCAGATCAGATCCGACTGTGCCTCGATCCTGATCGGTGCCGGGTCATGGGCCGCATCGCCGATGATCCGGTGCGGCAAATCATAAATCCGCTCGAAACTTGACCGGCGTTTTTGCGCCATGACCTGCCCGCTCCAGAACAGATATTCCATCGCGGTCTTGGTTTCCGACCATCCCCACCATTGGGAACTGCTGGCCCCTTTTGCCTCAAGATCACTGGAGCCGACCGGGCCGTTGCGTTCGATATGATCAAGAATTCCCTGGATCAGTTCGGGCTTTTCACGCTGGATACGGGCTATCCGCCCCCAGGTACCCACACCCTGTTTTGCATCCTCCATCCGCCAGCGATACAGCGGATAATCCTCGACCGGGATCATCGATGCCTCATGGCCCCAATATTCGAACAATTTGCGTTCGCGCGATTTGCCCCAGACAATGTCATCAAGCATCGCCGGGTCATACGCGCCCAACCGGCTAAAGACCGGCATGTAATGGGCGCGGGTCAAAACATTGACACTATCGACCTGCAGCATATTGGTTTTGCGGATGGCCTTCATGATCCGGCGTTTGGTCACCGGCCGCTTGTCATCCTGTTCGAACCCCTGCCCGCACAGTGCAAGATTACGGGCCTGTTTGACCGAAATGGCAACGCTGGCAGTGGGCATTGGGGCAGTGTCAACTGGCATGATACAACATTCAAATTGGCAAATAAAAACAGGATGATGCTACGGTCATGTGCATGGGTCCGAACCCTAACATATTCTCCTGACAAATATGGCAGTAGCAACCAAAACGTAAATTATCCTGCCCCCTTTCGACATCACTTGACCACCCGAACCACCGCACCCTAGCATTCAACATCCCCATACCGGGCACAACAAGATCGGACGGCATAAATGGATAGCGCACAAATCATGATCCTGACTGTCCTTGTCGGCACAGTTGCCCTGTTTTTATGGGGGCGCTGGCGCCATGACATGGTGGCCATGGCATCGCTTTTGATGTGTGTGGTGCTTGGGCTGGTCCCGACTGGCGAGGCCTTTAACGGTTTTGGACATCCGGCGGTGATTACCGTGGCCTGTATCCTGATCCTGTCATCCGCCCTTCAGCAATCCGGCGCGGTTGATGCCCTGACCCGGACGGTATTGCCGCAATCGGCCGGCCCGTTTGTGACGCTTGCCGCACTCAGTCTTCTGGCCGCCATTCTGTCGGCCTTTATGAACAATGTCGGGGCCCTGGCACTTTTGATGCCGGTTGCCCTTCAGATTGCCAACAAACAGGGCGTACCACCGGGCAAGATTTTGATGCCGCTTGCGTTCGGCTCGATCCTGGGCGGCATGACCACCCTGATCGGGACGCCGCCAAACCTGATTGTTTCGGGCTTCCGTGCCGGTTTGAATGGCAGCGGATTTTCAATGTTTGATTACAGCCCGGTCGGCATTGCCATCGCCTTGGCCGGTTTGGCCTTTGTCATTCTTGTCGGGCGTTTCCTTGTTCCGACGCGCGAACGTGCCGGTGCCGAAGGATTTGAAACCGGCTCCTACCTGACCGAAGCCCGCATCACCGAAGGCAGCAAAGCCGCCGGCATGTTGCTCCGTGACATCAATGACGAGCTGGAAAAATCCGACGCCCAGGTCATCGGCCTGATCCGCAATGAAAAACGCATTCCGGCTCCGAACCCGTATCGGGAACTTCATGACAATGACATCCTTCTGATCGAAGCCGAACCAGAAGGCTTGGCAAGCGCCCTTTCCGGTCTTGAGCTGACCCTCGAAGCCGAATGGCGCAGCATTCAGGCCGAAGCCAAGGCCAAAGCTGCCGAGAAAGAGAAGGAGAAGGAGAAGGAGAAGGAGAAGGAGAAGGAGAAGGAGAAGGAGAAGGAGAAGGAGAAGGACAAAGACGACGCCGGCGCAGATGCCAAGGAAGCGGCAACTGAAATGGCAAAAGAAACGACCAAGGCACAAAATGCCAAGAAACCTGACGAAAAAGTAATCTCGACCGACCAGAAACCCGGCGATGAAAAATCACCCGCCGCCGAACAAACGGCCGAGCTTCATAAAAAGGCCCTGCAATCGGATGACATTTCCCTGATCGAAGTCGTGATCCTGCCAAATGCCGCCTTTATCGGGCGGTCGGCGGCCGATATTCGCATCCGCAGCCATTATGGCATCAACCTGCTGGCAATTTCACGCCAGGGGCAACGCTCCATGTCGCGCTTGCGCACCATGAAAATGCAGGCCGGCGACGTTCTGTTGATGCAAGGATCGCCCGCCGCCATCAGCGAATTTGGCAATCGCATGGGCTGTGCGCCGCTGGCCGAACGTGCGCTTCATCTTGGCGACAAATCACAAGCCTTCAAGGCCAGCGCGATCATGGCCATTGCCATCGCCCTTGCGGCCTTTGGCATCGTGCCGGCTGCCATTTCCTTTGCGCTTGGTGTGTTGGCAAGCCTGCTGTTTGGCGTTGTTGCCCCGCGCACCCTGTATGATGCGGTCGACTGGCCGGTCGTGGTCCTGCTGGCGGCCCTGATCCCGGTTGCCACCGCGATGGAAACCACCGGCAGTGCCGACCTGATTGCGCGCTTCCTGCTTGAAACCATCGCCCAGGGCAATGCCGTGATCGCTGTCGGGCTGATCCTGATCGTGACCATGACCCTGTCGGATTTCATGAACAATGCCGCCACCGCGGCCGTCATGTGTCCGATTGCCATTGGCAGTGCTGCCCAACTCGATGCCAGCTCCGACCCGTTCCTGATGGCGGTCGCCATCGGCGCATCCTGCGCCTTCCTGACCCCGATCGGCCACCAGAACAACACCCTCATCCTCGGCCCCGGCGGCTTCCGCTTCGGCGACTACTGGAAACTCGGCCTGCCGATCGAGATTATCGTGGTGGCAGTTGGCGTACCAATGCTGCTGTGGGTTTGGCCGCTTTAACCAAAACGAAAAGGGCAGCTCCCCAAATAAATTCACAACAATGAACATTCTATGTAAGGTTGAAATTTAAAGAACGGTACAATCTGGGAGCCGACCGGCATGACATCACCTGATGCTCCACGTCTGACAGTAGAGATCAAAAATGAACGCCCGGTACAACTGTTAGATTTAACCGCCTCATTCACCGCTTACGCTGAAGAATACCAACGCTATGCTCGGCAAGAAGGATACGATACGGCTGGCGAGAATGTACAATTGTATGTTCATGAGATTCGCACTGGAAGCATTATTGCTGACTTCATCAGTCTTGCCGAACAAACGTCGATGATCCTTGAACATCGAGATGTCCTTGCTGGGTTTGCCTCCCATCTCAATGAAATCACCCGTCATTATCTGGACATTCAAAAAATTCCAGATTTTGTGGCCTCAAAACTTCAACTGAAAAATTATCTCAACATTTACAAACCTATAGCTAAAGACACGGGTTCTCAAATCAATAACATCGTCCATGAAGGTGGTACGGTGATCCAACAGTTCAATATAACTTCCACAGAAGCAGAAAGAGTGATTCGGGGTATTTCGCACGACCTCATCAAGAAGCCTTTTGAAGATGAACAACGCTTCACTGACGAAGCATTGACTGTTTATCAAGCAAGAGACAATTCAGACAAAGGTAACTTGGGACGAATTGATCGCTTTTCCGGTAAAGCGTTACGATTGCTTTTTGCAAATGATGAGGTCAGAGAAGCAATAATGGAAACTGAAGAGAACGTGTTCCATCTGATCTTTATAGTAGATGGCAAAGTCATCATGTCCGAAGAGACCCCAGTCGCATATCACATAACCAATGTTGTAGACGCTTTTGTAAAGCCTGATTAATGCTCAACAAATTGCTGTGCCGTCCTAAAATACGTTGACAGTTTTCATGGAGCCAGCGGGATCATACCGCTGGCTTTTTGATGCACGGCTTCTGGTGTTTGCATGGCCAGAGCAAGGTGCGGTCGTCTGGTATTGTATGTG
>Ga0207716_100240_pt1 | contig 32393 bp, 31 predicted proteins | sample TtaePargueraPR_FD_187739 | JGI IMG/M metagenome (GOLD analysis project Ga0207716, IMG submission 187739) | Aerobic enrichment media microbial communities from Bioluminiscent Bay, La Parguera, Puerto Rico - Tt and P2 (5) (SPAdes) | ecosystem: Environmental > Aquatic > Marine > Unclassified ... | reverse complement strand
GCGCCCGCTTCGACATGACGGAAGTTTAAGCTCCGTCCGCGCATCCACACCGCCCCCGCCGCGCATCCCGGTCTCAGGGTCATGCGCATTGAAAAAGGGGACGACCGATGACGACGCCACTGCTTTCACTCTTCCTGGCAGCCACGCTGGCGAGCGCCCAGGACACGCCGATGGGAGCCGCGGAGAGCTTCGCCGACCATCTGGCCATCGGCAGCGATGCGCAGAGCGTCGAGGCCGAACTGAGGGCGAGCTGCGCCCATCTCACCGCGGTCACACCCACCCCGGTCCGCTTCCCGCTGGCGCGCGATCACGAGCAGCACTTCATCTGCGACGGCCTCACCACGCAGGCCGGTCATCGTTTCGAGCGGGCCGTCTTCACGCTGGCCGACGGCGTTCTCGCCCAGATCGAGGTGCGCGGCGACACGGCACCGCTGACGGCGAACGCCGGCGAGAGCTTCGCCCTGGGCGACTGGACCGCCTATCCCGACGCCGCGATGGTGATCGACGCGGCGGCCGGCACGGCCCACATCCTCTCGGAGGACGGGCTGCACACCAATCTCTTCGCCTGGCACAATCCGCTGATGGACGACGCGCCCCTGGATTACGGCCCCCTCGCGATCGACGTGCCGCCGCAGATCCGCCCGGGCGAAAGCATCGAGACGCTGCGCGCCGAGATCGAGGCGGCGTGTCCCGTCACGCAGGTGCGCGAGATCGATCCGCCCAGCCTGCCGACCCAGCCGGCGACCCAGACCCAGATCAACTGCTTCGGCTACGAGACGGCCGGCTTCGAACGGAAGATCGAATACGTGTTCGGCGACGGCCGGCTCGTCCTCGCCTGGATCCTCACCGGCCGCGGCGAGGCGGACCGGCTCGAAACGGCCATGGACGCCGCCTATGGCGCGCCGGATTTCGCCGGGGCGGACTTCCGTTTCTACGATGGCGGGGCAGCGGCCCTGCGTTTCGACAAGCCGGAAATCCTGATCGTCCAGCGCGAACTCGGCGCGGGCTACATGGCCCAGCTCGCCGCGCAGGCCACGGCCGGCAGCGAATAGCACAAAAGGGGACAGGTGGATTTTTCGCAGGAAAAATCCACCTGTCCCCTTTTTGCCGCAGGCCTGGCCGCTAGGCAGGACGCGCCGGACACGCTATCAGGCGATCCATGTTCGTGCGTGATCTCTGGTATTTCGGCGCCCTGTCGAGCGAGCTCAAACCGGGCCAGCACCTCCATCGCGAGTTGCTGGGACAACCCATCCTGTTCGGCCGCGACCACAGCGGCAAAGCCTACGCGCTGAAGGATATCTGTCCGCACCGGGGCATTCTCCTGTCCGGCGGCGAGGCCCAGCAGCATGACGGCGAGACCCATGTGGAATGCCCCTATCACGGCTGGCGCTTCCGCACGGACGGCTCCTGCGCCGCCATCCCCTCGCTGACCGCCGACCAGGCGAAGGCGATGGACCTGTCGAAGATCCGCACCCGCGCTTTCCCGATCCATGAGGACCAGGGCCTGATCTGGATCTACTACGCCCGCGAGGAAGACGCCGGCAAGCCGCCGGCCGTCGAGCCTCCGAAGCTCGACATCCCCGAGGGCGAAAAGCCGCGCCTCGTGGTGCACGACGTCTTCAACTGTCATGTCGACCATGCCGTGATCGGCCTGATGGACCCGGCCCACATCCCCTATATCCACCGGCAATGGTGGTGGCGCTCGGCCAAGTCCGTGCACGAGAAGGAAAAGAAGTTCGGCCCGGTCGAGCGCGGCTTCACCATGCTGCCGCACACCCCGTCGAAGAATTCCTATCTCTACCGCCTGCTCGGCGAACCGCAGACGGAAATCCGCTTCCAGCTGCCCGGCCTGCGCACCGAATACGTCAATGCCGGCGGCAAGCATTTCACCGGTTTCACCGCCGTCACGCCGACCAACGAGACCTCGACCGCGATCACCATCGTGGTCTACTGGAACCACCCGCTGATCCACGCCATCCCGAACTTCCTGCTGAAAACGGGCATTTCCATTTTCGTCGGGCAGGACCGCGATGCCGTGAACGCCCAGCAGGTCGGCCTGGCCTACGATCCCAAACTGATGCTGATCCACGATGCCGACGTGCAGGCGAAATGGTATTTTTCGCTCAAGCGGGCCTGGGAAAAGCACCGCGATACCGGCGAGGATTTCAGGAATCCCGTGAAGCCCGCCACACTGCGCTGGAGAAGCTGATGACACTCGATACCGTGCTGACCGGACTGCTCTACATCGCCATGGTGGCCGTGGTCGCCGTACTCGCCTTCGGCATCGTCAATCTCTATCGCGGCGACGAGAAGGCGCGCTCGCGCTCGAACAAGCTGATGCGCCTGCGCATCGTGCTCCAGTTCAGCGCGATCCTGATCATCGTGGCGATCTTCATCGTGCGCGAGAATTTCGGGGGCTGACTTTCCTCCCCAACGCCAGTTGGGGAGGGGGACCGCGAAGCGGTGGAGGGGACGCCGCGTCAGCGGCGGACTGTTCGCATCCGCCCTCCTCCTCCGCCTTCGGCTCCGGAGCCCCTTCGACCCAATGCTCCGCATTGGCCCACTTCCCCACTCGCGTGGGGAAGAACAACGCCTTTGCTTGCGTCTCCAGGAACGTTAGACACGCTGCATGGTCCGCCTGACGAAAATCTACACCCGCACCGGCGATGCCGGCACGACCCGGCTCGGCGACATGTCCGAGACGGTGAAACACGACCCGCGCGTGGACGCCTATGGCGATGTCGACGAGATGAATGCCAGTCTCGGCCTGGCGCGCGCGGCGCTTGGCGCCGGGCATGAGCTCGACGAGGGCCTGGCCCGCATCCAGAACGACCTCTTCGATCTGGGCGCCGATCTGTGCGTGCCGGAAAGCGAGGAGCCGCCGGACTTCGAACCGCTGCGCATGACCGCCACGCAGGTCGAGCATCTGGAGAGCGAGATCGACCGGCTGAATGCGCGCCTGGAGCCGCTGAACTCCTTCATCCTGCCCGCCGGCACGGAAGCGGCCGCGCGCCTGCACTTCGCCCGCACGGTCTGCCGCCGTGCCGAACGCAAGATCTCGGCCCTGGCCGCATCGGGCGCGACGGTGAACCCGCAGGCGCTGAAGTACGCCAACCGGCTCTCCGACCTCCTCTTCGTGATGGCCCGGATCGCCAATCTCGATGCCGGGGGCGATGTGCTCTGGGTGCCGGGAAAGGACCGATAGACCGCCCATTCTTTCCGCACAGGAAACACGAAAGTGAACGCAACCCGCTCGACACGCGTTGCACAATGCCTATCTCTGGTCGCGACCATTCAGCTCATACGGAGACCCGCATGACCCGCTTTCTGACTGCCGCCCTGACGGGCACCGCCGCCATCGTCCTCGCCGGCACCGCCGCCCAGGCCGAGCCGGTACCCTTCGAGTTCGACAAGACGCACACCGTCATCCAGGCCAGCTGGACCCACCAGGGATATTCCACCCAGTCCCTCCAGTTCACCGATTATGACGGCACGCTGGAACTGGATCTGGAAAACCCGTCCGCCTCGACGGTCGACATCACCTTCAACCTGGTCGACGGCCTGTGGGTCGGTGCCAACCAGGAGCGCTTCATCGGCCACCTGAACTCGGACGACTTCTTCGAGACCGAGGCCCATCCGACCGCGCACTTCGTCGCGACGGGCTTCGAGACCGAGGATGGCGAGACCGGCACGATGACCGGCGACCTGACCATGAACGGCGTCACCGCCCCGGTGACCCTGGACGTCACGCTGAACAAGGTCGGCGAGACGCAGGACGGCGACACCAAGGCCGGCTTCACGGCCACCGGTTCGCTGATGCGGTCGGAATGGGATATGGGCTTCGCCGTGCCCTACGTGTCCGACGAGATCGAGCTCTTCATCTCCACCGAGCTCGTCGCCGCCGGCGAATAGACAGAACCACCCCGTCGCGAAGAGCCCGGACGGCAAGCGCCGCCCGGGCTTTTCTGTATGCGCAGCCGGCAGGATCGCCGGCCGCCGGGGGACGCTACATATGTAGCATCGGTAACTTGCCGCCTGCAGGATCAGCGGCCACGATCTTTCCCGTTCAAGCTGGGAGAGACAGGGGATGCGTGCTCAACGCCTTCTGGTTCACGTCGTGCTGGCCCTGTGCCTGACCGGACTGGCGGCCTGCCAGGACCGGGAGGCCGGGGAGCCCGATCCGCAAGCCCTGGTCGAAGCGGCCGTCGCCGACGCCCCTCTGTTCTCCGGCATTGCCGTCATTTCGCGTCAGGGCCGGATTGCCGGCATCGCCGTCCAGGGCGTCGCCGATCGTGAAACAGGCCGTCCGGTGACGCCGGACACCCTCTTTTCCATCGCATCGGCCGGCAAGATGCTCACCGCGCAGACCGTCGACGGGCTGGTCCGGGAGGGCCGGCTCGGCTTCGACACGCCGGTCGCGGACCTGCTTCCGGAACTGGCAGACGCGGTGCCCGCGCAGCTCACGGTCGACCACCTCCTGCAGCACCGGTCCGGCCTGCGCATTGCCCGCACGCCCGAGGACGCGGCGCTCGACGCCGTCACCGGCAATCACGACATGTTCGCGCTCTACATGACACTGGACCTGTCCAGCGAGGGGCCGGCCGGTTTCCGGTACGACAATGCGAACTTCGTCCTGCTGGGCGAGATCGTGGCCCGCGTGACCGGCCAGACCTATGAGAGCGCCGTCCAACGGGCCGTACTGGCGGAGCGGGGTCTCGAGACGCCCGTCTTCCAGCAACCGGCCGGCGGGCACGGCCGGCCCGTGGCTCACCCTTACATGCCGGTCGATTTCCAGACCTGGTGGAACAGCGAGACGACGATCCACGGCGAGACCGCCGCCGACTATGTCCATCCGGCGCCCACTCCTGCGCCAACGGCAGGCGGTGGCGCGCTGGCTTCGGGACCGGACATGGCCCGCTTTGTCGCCGCATTCGCCGCCGCGCCCGCCGGCGAGCGGCTGTGCGGGATCGTCGCAGCGACCGAGGCACGCGGATACGGGCGCGGCTGCGCCGTGCGAGCCGGCCCTTACGGCCGGCGCTACGGGCATACCGGATCGACCGCCGGCGTGCAGGCGCGCGTCTTCGCCTATCCAGACCGCGGCTATGAGATCGTGGTGCTGTCGAACCATGACGGAGAGGCCGCGCCTGTGTTCGATGCGCTTGAAGCGGGCCTGTTCGCCACCGCACCGTCCGGGGACGGTGCCGGGGAATAGACATACCCGTTATTCGATTTTCCACACACCGCCGGACCGGCACCAGGACCGGAAGACGCAAGGGTCTGCTTGCGAGGTCGATCTGCCGGACTGTGGGCGGCCGCAGATCAAGATACCGCAGGTGCGAATTGACGCACGCGTAAGCTAGCGCAACGCATTGACTTACCGCACTAGCGAAGGCAGTTTCGCCGCCTATTCTTAGTAGGTGCGCAGAATATCCCGCGCGCGGCCAACCGGAGCCCCAGCATGAAGATTCTCGTCCCCGTCAAACGGGTCGTCGATTACAACGTGAAGGTCCGCGTGAAGCCCGATCAAACGGGCGTCGACCTCGCGAACGTGAAGATGTCCATGAACCCCTTCTGCGAGATCGCTGTGGAAGAAGCGATCCGTCTGAAGGAAAAGGGCGTTGCCGAAGAGATTGTCGTCGTGTCCATCGGACCGGCGCAGGCGCAGGAAACCCTGCGCACCGGCCTCGCCATGGGTGCCGACCGCGGCATCCTGATCCAGACCGACGAGACGGTCGAACCGCTCGCCGTCGCCAAGCTTCTCAAGGCTGTCGTCGAAGAGGAAAGCCCCGAGCTCGTCCTGCTGGGCAAGCAGGCGATCGACGACGACTCCAACCAGACCGGCCAGATGCTCGCCGCGCTGCTCGACTGGCCGCAAGGCACGTTCGCCTCCAAGGTCGAAGTCGCCGACGGCAAGGCCACCGTGACCCGCGAGGTCGATGGCGGCCTGCAGACGATCGCGCTGGAAATGCCGGCCATCGTCACCACGGACCTGCGCCTCAACGAGCCGCGCTACGCCTCCCTGCCGAACATCATGAAGGCCAAGCGCAAGCCGATCGACACCAAGTCGCCCGACGATTTCGGCGTCGACATCGCCAAGCGCCTGGACGTGGTGAAGGTTACCGAGCCGCCCAAGCGCGAAGCCGGCATCAAGGTCGAGAGCGTCGCCGAACTGGTCGACAAGCTGAAGAATGAAGCGGGGGTGATCTGATCATGACGGTTCTCGTTATTGCCGAACACGACAATGCCGAACTCAACGACGCCACCCGCGCCGTGATCACCGCCGCCAAGGGCCTGGGCGGGGACATCCATGTCCTCGTGGCCGGCAAGGATGCCGGCGCCGTGGCCGAAGCCGCCTCCAAGCTGGACGGCGTCGCCAAGGTGCTGCACGCCGAGGCCGACGTCTTCGCCTCGCCGACGGCGGAAGCCATGGACGCGCTCGTCACGCCGATGATGGACGATTACGACGCCGTGCTGGCCGCCGCGACCACGATGGGCAAGAACTTCATGCCCCGCGTCGCTGCCAAGCTGGACGTGATGCAGATCTCCGACATCTCCGCGGTGGAAAGCGCCGACACCTTCGTGCGCCCGGTCTATGCCGGCAATGCGATGATGACGGTGAAGTCGAACGACGCGAAGAAAGTCATCACCGTCCGCCCGACCACGTTCGAGAAGGCCGGCGACGGCGGCTCGGCTTCGGTCGAGGAAATCGGTGCGGCCTCCGGCCCGTTCAAGTCGGAATTCGTCTCCGAGGAACTTTCCGAGTCGGATCGTCCGGAACTGACCCAGGCCAAGATCGTCATCTCCGGCGGCCGCGGCATGCAGTCGGGCGACAATTTCCACCTGCTCGACAAGATCGCCGACAAGCTGGGCGCCGCCGTCGGCGCCTCGCGCGCGGCCGTCGATGCGGGCTTCGTGCCGAACGACTACCAGGTCGGCCAGACCGGCAAGGTCGTCGCTCCGGAACTCTACATCGCGGTCGGCATCTCCGGTGCCATCCAGCACCTGGCCGGGATGAAGGACTCCAAGGTCATCGTCGCGATCAACAAGGACGAGGAAGCGCCGATCTTCCAGGTCGCCGATTACGGCCTCGTCGCGGACCTCTTCCAGGCCCTGCCGGAACTGGACGAAGCGCTCTAGTCAAGGCGCGACACGCGAATGCGAAACGCCCGGCCGGGAAACTGGCCGGGCGTTTTTTCATGTCTGCAGCAGGTGCATCAGAAGCCGCCAGCGCGTCCGCCAGACCGAAGGGTTCCGAGCCTCATCCCTCAGCGCCTCCAGCGCGGCCCCGTCATACCAGACACCGCCCGCCATCACGCCTTCGGGCCGGCGCAGGACCTGGAAATCCGTGCGCGGATCGGCGGACAGCAGCACCAGATCGGCGGCGCTTCCCGGCAGGGGCCGGCCGGTCAGGCCGGGCCGGTCGAGCGCTGTCGCGGCATTGACCGTGGCGGCCTCCAGCGCCTCGGCCGGGCTCAGACCGGCCCGCACCAGCGCCTCCAGCTCCTCGATCGCGGAGACCCCGTGCGGCGTGGCCATGATGCCCGCATCCGTGCCCACGACCAGCGGCACGCCAGCCGCGTGCAATTGCCCGGTGAAGGCCTCGTAGACGGCCTGCATCCGGGTGCGGTCCAGCCCGTCATAGCCGGCCCAGAAATCGTAGGTCTCGCGTTCGAAACCGTAGACGACCGGGTTGAAGCCGGCCATGTCGGGACGGTCCAGATGCCCGCCGCGCGTCTCGACGATCCGCGCCAGATTGGCGTGAACCACCAGCGTGGGATCGACCGTCACCCCGGACCGGGCGAAGGCGGCGGCGAGGCGGCGCATGCCGGCCGGATCCGGATCGTCGTCCAGGCCGTGCCAGACGATGGATTCGGCATGCTCGACCGTGGTCATGCCGGCGGCCAGCGTTTCGCCGATCCCGACCGGTGCCTCCGGCGTGCCCTCCACGGGATGCCCGCTCACCGTCATGCCGAGCCGGTCCGCCTCAGCCAGGATCGCCGCGAAGCTCTCCCGCGACAGGTTGGAATAGACCTTGAGATGCCGGTAGCCCTGCTCGTACTGACGCCGCACCTCGCGGCGCGCTTCCTCCGCGCCGGAGACCAGGACCTGGAGCGGGTTGGCATTGCGCCCGCCGCGCTCGTTGATGATCGTCCCCGTCGTCACGAGCCGGGGACCGGCGAGCTGCCCGTCCGCAATCCGCGCCGCCATGGGCAGATGGAAGGGCAGGCCGCCGAGATTGCGCACCGTCGTGACGCCATGGACCAGATTGGCCGCCAGGTCGGCCTCGTCGAAGACATGGACATGCATGTCGACCAGCCCGGGCATGAGCACCAGCCCCCGCCCCTCGATCTCCTGCGTGCCGTGCGGAATGCGGGCCGGATCGATATGGCCGACCTCGGCGATGAAACCGTCGACCACCAGCACCTCCTGCGGCGGCGCCGTGTCCGCCATCGCCGGATCGAGCACGGCGACGGAGCGGAAGAGATAGGCCGGCGCGCGGTCCGGCGGTGTCAGCGCGGCCGGGGAACCGCAGGCCGTCATGACCAGCGTCGCCACAAGGCACAGGGTGGCAATCAAGAGTGAGAAGGCCCGTTGCATGCGCGTCTCCTTTTTGGTTCGGGACGGGCCTGTCGTGACGGCAAAGGGGAACGGCGTCGTCCGGAATCCGGATTCCGGACGTCCGGAAATCGCCGGACGGCTTGGTCAGCCGGGCACGGACTGCAGGGCGGTTCTCCGGGCGGCGAGCCAGGCGGACGGCGTCTTTCCGGTCTCGCGCTTGAAGACCTCGTTGAACACGGATTTGGAGCTGAACCCGGCCGTATAGGCGATGTCGAGCATGGACGGGCCGGACGGTTCCGCTGCGGCCGCTTCGAGCATGGCGCACACATCCTCGATGCGCAGCGCATTGACGTAGTCGTTGAAATTGCGCCCCGTCGCCGCCTTGATCGCCCGCGACACCTCGCGCTCGCCCAGCCCGCAGGCCCGCGCCACTTCCGCCCGCGTCAGCCGGGGTTCGGTATAGAGCGCCTCGGCCCGCACGCAGGCGTCGAGGCGTGCAAACACCGCGGCATCCTCGCCGGCCGGCCCTGACGCCGGCACGGCCTCCGTCTCCAGAGCCCCGGACACGAAGCCCTCGAACAGCGAGGCCCGGCGGATGGCCAGCACGACCAGGAGAACCGTGAGCGCCAGCGAAAGGCTCAGCGAGACGAAATAGGCCCCATGCGTTCCGAGCCAGGGCCAGTCGTCATGCAGCCAGTGCATGTCCATGCGCAGAACGTCATAGCCTTCGTCGATCGCGAAAACGGCCACCATGCCGTACAGCCAGAGCATGCGGATCTGGCGTGCATCGGACCGCAGTTCACGGCTGACGACGTGGAAGCGGTGAACCAGCCAGACCGACGCCGCCATATAGCCTAGCAGGCTCAGGCGCGCCGCATGCTCCACCCACTCGATCTGCCGCGTCAGCAGCAGCGCGACGACGAAGGGGATGCCATGCGGCCAGTCGCGCCAGGTCAGGGAGGCCCCGCGATAGACCAGCCCCCGCACGAAGAGGAAGAAGAGCGGCGGATAGGCGAGCCGGAAGGCCGGCGAGACCAGCCAGATATCCCGGAAGCCTGCGGTTTCCTCCAGGAAGTTGAAGACCATCCAGAGGATGGACATGGCCAGCAGCGCCGACAGCGCCCGCAGCCTCGGGCGGCTGAGCGTCAGCACAAGCCCCAGCGCGCTCACCGAGACAAGGGCGACCTGGAGGAGATTGACCGGAGCGATCGTCATGGATGCAGATTAGGCCGCGCCGTGCGCCTGCCTAGCCCCTCCAGCCGCGAAACTCGCGATATTCCGCGATCGCGTCGATCGCCCGGCGTGCGAGATCCGCACTGTCCGGCCGCCCGTGTGCGCGGGCGTCGTAGGCGGCGGTGACCGCGTGCTGGAGATGGTGCGGCAGGCTGGGCGGGCTGTGATCCGGCGCGGCGAACCGGTCGGTCTCGCCCGCGTCGAGCCAGCTGGACAGGTCGGCCTCGACGGCCTCCAGATAGCGGCGCGCACCGGTATCGCGCCCGCGGTGCTGGAGAAACAGCACCGCGATGATCGCGACGATGACAACCGGAAAAAGAAGGGCCATGCCCGCCTTCTACTCGGCCGTCGCTCCGCCTTCCAGAACCACCGTCAGCGAACGCAGGTCGACGAATTTGAAATTCTGGCCGCCGGTCTCGTTCTCGTCGTCCTGCACCACGAAGATACCCGCCGGGAAATCCGGACCGAGATGCGCGGTCGAGATCTCGAGCCCGTCCGTATGGGTCACGCCGTCCACCGCGCCGTCGACGATGCGGAAGCGGGTGACGAATTCATGGGTCTCCAGGTCGTAGGCGGCATAGGCATTGTCGCCCTGGCTGGAGACGACCAGCCAGCCGCCGGTCTCGCCGCGCGGCAGCAGGGCCGCGCCCTCGGCGTCGGCGGTGATCTGCTGGCCGTCGACGGCGGCGATCTGCACCGGCTCGGCCGGATCGCCCGGCTCGGCGCCCATCATCCACACGCCGACGGTTTCCTCGTTCATGTAGACCGTGCCCGTGCGCTCGTCGGCGACGCAGCCCTCGGAGACCGTGCCCAGCGTGACACGGCGCACTTCCTCGGCGGTCACGCTCTCGCCGTTCCAGCCGACGCGGACCTGGACGAAGGTGCCCGGCTCCTTGTCGGAGACGAAGGCGTAGAGTTCGCCGTCCTGCGGGCTGCGGTAGAAGCAGAAGCCGTAGGGCTCGACGATATTGTCCAGCGGCACGGCGCCGGCATAGGTGACATCGCGCGTGACCGGGTCGATGAAGAAGAAGGCCACGCCGGTATTGGACCGGTCCGAAGCGCCGGCGATATCGACCATGCGGCCGTTGAGGGCGAAGTCGTAGCGGACGTCGACATTGTTGAGGCGGCCCTCGGCGAGATAGGCGTGCTCGGCCCCGCTCATCGTGTAGACATAGACGCCATTGTCCTTGTCCGTACCGAAGACCAGGCTGTCCGCCGGCTCCTCGGCCACCCAGACCGCCGGATCGTCGGCGGCATCGCCGGTGCCGGCGACGCTGGCCGTCTCCAGCACCGCCTCGATCTCCTGGGCCGGCAGGCCGCCGCCACTGCATCCCGCCAGCACCCATCCCATTGCCGCAAGGCCGACAATCCGCTTCATGCCACAATCTCCTATTGCCCGTTTTCCCGCGCATAGCACGGCGCGAGACGAAAGGGGACATGCGCGTCCGTGACACTTCTCTGACATGGTGATGCAATTTCGCATCGTCACAAAACTGCGTTCAAACCGACGCAAAAGCGAAGCGCAAGCGTCATCAGCCTGTTGCCGTTCTGCCCCCATTAAGGCGCCGGATTCGCCCGTCCGGGCGACTTTGCCTGCAATGCCTGAAGGGGACACCATGACCAGGACACTCGCCATGCTCGGCACCGCCTCGGTGCTGGCACTCGCTGCCGCCACGGCTGCCCAGGCCGGCACGATCGCCGGTCACGTGATGGACGGCTCGCAATCCGTGGGTCTGGAAGGCGCCACGATCCGCATCGTCGAAACCGGCCAGACGGTCTCTGCCGGTTCGGACGGATCCTTCCGCGTCGTCGGCCTGGCTGCCGGCACCTACACGCTGCGCGTCAGCTATGTCGGCACCGAGCCGACGGAAACGACGGTCACGCTGGCTAGCGTGTCGGACACGGTCAGCCCGGTCATCACGCTCGGCGAGGACGTCGACTATATCGACAACATCCTGGTCATCGGCCAGCGCGGCGCCCTGAACTCGGCGCTCTCGCGCCAGCGCGCCAATGACGGCAATGTCGCCGTTCTCACCTCCGACGCCATCGGCCAGTTCCCGGACGAGAATGTCGCGGAAGCCGCCCGCCGCGCCGTCGGCGTGAACGTGCTCAACGACCAGGGCGAAGGCCGTTTCGTCTCGATCCGCGGCCTGTCGCCGAACCTCGTCTCCACCTCGATCAACGGCGTGCGCCTGACCTCGCCGGAAGCGGAAGACCGCCAGGTCGGCCTGGACGTGATCGACGCCGACGTTCTCTCCTCGGTCGTCATCAACAAGACGCTCACCCCGGACATGGACGGCGACAGCGTCGGCGGCAATGTCGAGATCGAGACCATGTCCGGCCTCGACGTCGACGACCTGTATTTCCGGGCCCGTGCGGCCACGCTCTACTCGGACGGCGAGGAAGAGTTCGGCTGGCGCGGTTCGGCGAACTTCGCCAACAACTTCCTGGACGGCCGCCTGGGCGTCGCCGGCTCCCTGTCCTACCAAGAACGCGTCTTCGGCTCGGACAGTTTCGAGGTCGACGGCGGCTGGGAAGTCGACGAGGACGTGCCCTTCCCGAACGAAGTGGAAATGCGCAACTACCAGATCACGCGCGAACGCACGACGGCGGTCCTGAACTTCGACTACCAGGCCTCCAGCGAGCTGAGCTTCTACCTGCGTTCGACCTATTCGGACTTCTCCGACCAGGAATACCGCAACCGGGTCGAGGTGAAGCTGGAAGACGCCGACTATGACGACGTCAATTCCGCCGGCGACATCGCCATCCTGCGCGCCTCGGAAATGGAAATCGACCGCGACATCAAGGATCGCCTGGAAAGCCAGCTGATCTTCGCCACCGACTTCGGCGGCGAATGGCTGCGCGGCAACACCACGATCGACTGGTCGCTGTCCTACGTGCACTCCGAAGAAGAAGAGCCCAACCGCCTGGACACGGACTTCTCCTACGAGTTCACCAATGGCGAGACCTTCATCCTGGACGTGTCCAACCCGCTCATGCCGTCGATCGGCTATGAGGGCGGCGCCACGACCCAGGCCGTGTTCGACGCCTCGAACTACGGCAATGAAGGCTTCGAACTGACCAACGGCCTCGCCCAGGACCGTGAATATGCCGGTGCGGTGAACGTGCGCCAGGACTTCACCTTCCAGGGTGCCGCGGCCTACGTTCAGGGCGGCGTGCGCATTCGCCTGCGCGACAAGAAGTACGCGCTGGACTTCGAGGTCTATGACAATACCGACGCGCTGACGCTGGCCGATGTCGAACGCACGGTCGACTACAGCCAGTCGCTGCTGGGTCCGGTGCCCAACCCGTCGACGGTCCGCGACTTCTTCTTCGCCAACCGGGACGCGCTCGACTTCGAACCGATCGACAGCATCATCGACAGCCAGGGCGCGTCCTACGGCATCGCCGAGGACATCACGGCCGGCTATGTCATGGGCGGCTGGGACAACGGCCCGGTCCGCATCGTCGGCGGCCTGCGCATCGAACAGACCGACGTGTCCGGCTATGGCTACGAGGTCTTCCTGGCCGAGGAAGACTCCACGGTCGGCGGCGTGGTGCAGACCGACGACACGCTCTTCGTCAATCCGCAGTCCGTCTCCGACGACTATACCGACGTGCTGCCCTCCGTTCTGGGCCGTTTCGAACTGGCCGAGAACGTGATCGCCCGCGCCGGCTACTACGCCTCGATCCAGCGTCCCAACCCGGACCAGTTCGCACCGCGTATCCTGGTCGAGCAGAATGACGACGACGAGGTCGAGGGCGAATTCGGCAATCCGGACCTGGAACGCCTGGAAGCCAACAATTTCGACGTCTCCATCGAATGGTATCCGAACAACGACGCCGTCGTTTACCTCGGCTACTTCTACAAGGACCTGGAAAACATCATCGCGCCGGTCGGCTATGAAAGCGTCACGCTGAACGGCCGCTTCTTCGATGAAGCCGAGTCCTACATCAACCTGCCGGAAGGCGATGTCTCCGGCCTGGAGTTCAACTACCAGCAGGCGCTCGACTTCCTGCCGGTGGAAGGCTTCATCGTCGGCTTCAACGCCACCTGGACGGAAAGCGAAGCGGTGCTGAGCGACGGCCGCGTCGTCGCCCTGCCGGGTCAGTCGGACCGGGTCTGGAACGCCCAGCTGGGCTATGATCACGGCCCGTGGGACCTGCGCGCCGTTCTGTCGACCCGCTCCGAATATCTCGACGAGATCCGCGGCGGCGCCGACGAGGACCGCTTCGTGCTCGAGCATTCCCAGCTGGATCTCTCGGCTAAGTACGAGCTCAACGACAATCTCCAGATCTTCGCCGATCTGAAGAATGTCACCGACGAGCCCTACCGCGCCGTGACCCGTCCGGACGGGATCGACCGGATCGAACAGTTCGAGGAATACGGCTGGTCGTCGGTCCTGGGCCTGCGCTTCACCTACTAGCCGGAACCCGGCCTCAAGGACGAACCCCGGGCGATGACGCCCGGGGTTTTTCTTTTGTCATTTCAGGTCAATACGGCGCGGTGTGGACGACGCCAAACTGTCGCTCGACCGTCACCGATCCGTCGCGAATCCCGCGTAGACAGGCGACGACCCGCTCCTCCCCGACCGGGTAGCCTTTCCCGCTCTATCCCTCCGGGTAAAGGTGTTCCAACTCAAACGGGCCGCCCGCATTGTGGGGCGGCCCGCTTTCTTTCAGGAAGGATTCCGGTCTCAGGAGGCGCGATTGATCGCGGCGCGGATCAGCGCCTTGGCGTCGTCGCTGTCCCATTCCGCCGGCGCGGTGACCCGGCCCAGCTCGCGGCCCTCGCGATCGTAGAGGATGGAGGTCGGCAGGCCCGGCGTGCGGATCTGCGAGAAGCTGGCCAGATTGCTGTCATGGATGATCGGCAGGTTTTCCAGCTCGATCCGTTCGAAGAACGTCAGCACGTCCTCCATCGAGCGGTCGAGGCTGACCGTGACGACCTGGAAGTCCTCGCCGCCGAGCTCGCCCTGCAGACGGTCCAGCGCCGGCATTTCCTCCACGCAGGGACCGCACCAGGTGGCCCAGAAATTCACCAGGATGACCTGGCCGCGATAGTCGGACAGGCGAACCTCTTCGCCATTCTCGTCGACATAGGCCACGTCCGGCTGGGCGGGCGCGTCGTCGATCCGGGTGAAGCGGCGCATCTCGCCCTGGGCATAGCTGTCCAGCCCGCCGGCATCGCCCTTGTTCAGCGCGCTGACCGCGATCACAAGGAATCCCACTACGAGGATTGCGGCCATGGCAAAAATGGCTATTCCAAGTGGAGACTTCATATCGTTTCGCTCCTTACCCCGCAGGAATCCCCATGGCAGAGAAATCCCCGCAATCCTCCCAGTCCAGCGCCATGTGGGGCGGCCGGTTCGAGGCCGGACCCTCGGCCGTGATGGAAGCCATCAACGCCTCGGTCGATATCGATCAGCGCATGGCCGAACAGGATATCGACGGGTCCCTCGCCCATGCCCAGATGTTGAGCGAAACCGGGGTGATTTCAAGCGAGGATGCTGCGGCAATCCGCGCCGGGCTGGAACAAATCCGTGAAGAGATCCGCGCCGGCGGCTTCAAATGGTCGCCCGCCCTGGAAGACGTGCACATGAATGTCGAGGCGCGCCTGAAGGAAATCATCGGCGAACCGGCCGGCCGGCTGCACACCGCGCGCTCGCGCAACGACCAGGTCGCCACGGACTTCCGCCTCTGGCTGCGCGATGCCTGCGACCGGATCGACGCCCAGCTGGCCGCCTACCAGAAGGCCCTCGTCGAACAGGCGGAAAAGCATGTCGATCAGGTCATGCCCGGCTTCACCCATCTGCAGACCGCCCAACCAGTCTCCCTGGCCCACCACCTCTTGAGCTATGTGGAGGTCGCCGAACGCGATCGCGGCCGTTTCGCCGATGCCCGCAAACGCCTCAATGAGAGCCCGCTGGGCTGCGCGGCGCTGGCCGGCACGGCCTTCCCCATCGACCGCGACATGACCGCGAAGGCACTGGGTTTCGATCGGCCCATGGCCAATTCGCTGGATGGCGTCGCCGCGCGCGATTTCGCCCTGGAAGTGCTCGGCGCCGCCTCGATCTGCGCGGTGAACCTGTCGCGCTTCGCCGAGGAGATCGTGCTGTGGTGCACGCGCCGCTTCGGCTTCGCCTCGCTGTCGGATGCCTGGTCGACCGGCTCGTCCATCATGCCGCAAAAGCGCAACCCCGACGCCGCCGAACTGGTGCGCGCCAAGCCGGGCCGCATCATCGGCTCGCTGACCGGTCTTCTGACCGTGGTGAAAGGCCTGCCGCTGGCCTATTCCAAGGACCTTCAGGAAGACAAGGCGCCGGTCTTCCAGGCCATCGACGATCTGGAACTGGCGCTTCTGTCCATGGCCGGCATGGCGGGCGATCTCACCTTCCACGGCGAGGCCATGGAAGCGGCCGCGGGCGAGGCCTATTCCGACGCCACGGACCTGGCCGACTGGGTGGTGCGCGAGCTGGGCAAGCCCTTCCGCGACGCCCACCACATCTCCGGCTCGATCGTGAAGATGGCGGAGGCGCGCGACATCCCGCTGGCCCAGCTGCCGCTGGAAGACATGCAAGGTGTCGAACCGGGTATCGACGAGCGCGTGTTTTCCGTGTTGAGTGCCCGGGCGTCGATGGAGAGCCGCACCAGTTTCGGCGGCACCTCGCCGGTGCGCGTGCGCGAACAGGTCGCCGCCTGGAAGGCCCGGCTGGGCTGAGGCGGAAGTCGAGGGGAAACATGATGAAACGACGTCTTGCCGTGCTTGTCCTCACCGCGCTCAGCGCCCTGAGCGTCACCGCCTGCGGGCTGCGCGGCGATCTGGAGCGTCCGCCGCCCATGTGGGGCGACCCGCCGGCCCAGGACGAGACGGGCGCAGAGACCGCCGACGAAGCCGGCGACAGCGGCGAAACGCGCTAGCCGGGCTCTCAAAATCGTAATGCATGCGGCACTCGTGAATTCGGGCGGCCGTGATAGGGTTTATGCATGCCTCGCCGCTCGCTCATTACCGCCTGGTGCGCTCTGGTCTGGGAAGCCTCGGTTCCCGTGCTCTGGCCCGTCCTGGCCTGGGCCGCGGCCTTTGCCACGCTGGCCTTGCTGGGCGTGTGGGACTGGATCGGCGATCCCTGGCGCGCCCTCTACGCGCTGATCACCCTGGCCCCGGCCGCCTGGCTGAGCTGGCGCGGCGCGCGCGGTTTCCGCTGGCCCGGCCGCGACGACATGGCCCGCCGCGTCGAGGAAGACAGCGGGATCGAGGCCCGGCCGCACGAAGCCCTGTCCGACCGTCCCACCGAAGACGACCCGATGGCCCTGCGCGTGTGGCAGGAACACCAGGCGCGCATGCAGCGCCGCCTGGCCGCGGCCCGCGCCCGCCGGCCCAAGGCCGCTTGGGCCCGCGCCGACCGCTGGGCCCTGCGCGGCGCCCTCGCGCTGGCCCTCACCGTGTCCTTCCTCATCGCAGGTCCCGCCGCGCGCGACCGGCTGGGCGAGGCCTTCGGCGCCGCCCCCATCCTGGCCGGCGGCGAGACGCTGAGCGTGGATGCCTGGATCGACCCGCCCGCCTATACCGGCCGCGCGCCGGTCTTCCTGGCCGAGAACGAGAGCGAGGCGGAAGCGCCGGAAGGCTCGACCTTCGTGGCCCGGATCGCCGGCAGCCGCCGCCAGCCCCGTCTCACACTGAGAAGCGACGCGGGCACCGAGCGCGGCGAGATCCGCGAGATCGGCGACAGCGTCTGGGAAATCCGCGCCCCGCTGGCCGGCGACGCCACCGCGCGCCTGGCCGCGCCGGGCACGCGCCGGACCTGGTCGCTGACGGCGATACCCGATATGCCGCCCACCGTTCGCCTTCTGGCCGTGCCCGACTCCACCCCGGCCGGCGAGCTGGATCTGCAATTTTCCGTGCGGGACGATTACGGCGCGACCGGCTATGCGCTGGAACTGCGCCCGGAAGGCGAGGCGGATGCGGCCTGGGAACGCCTGCCCGTCGATGCCGTCGCCGTCACCCCGCTGCAATCGGATGCGGGCCTGGGCACCCAGCTGGAAACCGCGCGCCACCCCTTGGCCGGCTCGCGTGTCGACATCCGCATGGTCGTGACCGATGCCGCGGCGAATGAGGGCGTCTCCCCGCCGCTCGGCGTCACCCTGCCCGAACGCGTCTTCCTGGATGCGCTGGCCCGCGCGGTCGCCGAACAGCGCCGCGGCGTGATGGCCGCCGACGGGGACTACGCCCCGCTGCCGGAACGCCCGGTCATGTATGCCGAGGACATCCCGCCGGGTCCGGCCTATCTGGCCGAGGAGCCCCAGCGCCGCATCGAGCGCGCACCGGAAGGCCTGCAATTCGCCGCCCGGGCGCTGGACGCCATCTCCGACGCGCCGGAATATTTCTTCGACGATCCGGTCGTCTATCTGGGCCTGCGCGAGAGCGTGCACCGGCTGCGGCGGGCCCGCGACCAGGCGGCGCTCGACGGGCTGGAAGCCGACCTCTGGAATATCGCCCTGCGTGCCGAACTGGGGTCCCTGGCCGATGCCGAGGCCGCCCTGCGCGCCGCCGAGCGTGCCCTGATGGAGGCGATGGCCCGCGGCGCCGACGAGACCGAGCTGGCGGCCCTGTTCGAGGCCTACGAGCAGGCGATGGACAACTATATGGCGGCACTGGCCCGCGAAGCCGCCGAGGAAGGCCGGTTCGCGGAAAACGGCGGCGGTCCCCAGATCGATCAGGACGGCCTGCAACAGATGCTCGATGCGCTGCGCGAAGCCGCCGAGCTGGGCGACACGGCCGATGCGCGCCAGGCCCTGGCGGCGCTGGGCGAGATGCTGCGCAACATGCAGATGCAGCTCGGCCAGGGCGGCAGCGAAGGCGAGAGCGATCCGGTCTCAGAAGCCATGCGCGAGGCGCTGGAAGAACTCGGCGAGATGATCGGCGAGCAGCGCGATCTTCAGGACCGCACCTTCGGCCTGAACCAGGAAGAGCAGGAGGGCGGCGGCTCGCCCCAGCAGGGCGGTCAGCCCCAGGGCGGACAATCCGGACAACCCTCCGGCCAGAGCCCCGGCGGCCAGCCCTCCGGCGAGGGCCAGAGCGGCGGCTCGTCCGGCGCCCAGGCGCTGGCCGACGCCCAGGGCAATCTGGCCCGGCGCTTCGGCGAATCGGCGGAGAACATGCCCGGCGAGGGCGAGAGTGCCGAGACTTTCGGCCGGGCCGGCGAAGCCATGCGCGAGGCCGAAGAGGCGCTTCGCGGCGGCAGCACGGAAGACGCGCTGGACGCCCAGGAACAGGCCCTCGCCCAGTTGCGCGAAGGCGCCGAGGAACTCGCCCGCGAACTCATGGAACGCATGGAAGACGGTCAGGGCCAGGCCGCCGGCGAAGGCCAGGACAATCGCGACCCGCTCGGCCGCCCCTCCGACGGCGCCTTTGCCGACGGGTCCGGCGTCGAGGTTCCCGAGGAAATGAGCCGGGCCCGCGCCCGCGCCATCCTGGAAGAACTGCGCGACCGCGCCGCCCAGAGCGGCCTCACCCAGGAAGAGCTCGACTATATCGAACGCCTGCTGGACCGGTTCTAGGGTTCAAGGCTTCCCGCGCATCGGCGGAACGGGAACCGGACTTCCGCATGGAATGGGGACGTCAGTGATGCCCCTCGTCCGCCGAGGTGGCGTGGGCGTCTTCGGCGGGCTCGTGGTGTTCGGCGACCTGGTCGTGCGCCGTCTCATCCGCCTCACCGTCTTGCTCCGCCTCGTCCTCGTCATGCGCCGCATTGCCGGTGGCGGCCTGGGCCATCAGCAGCACTTCCACCTCGACGGCGGCCGGCGGCGGATCGGAGACGACGGTGCGGAAGTCCTGGCGCTTGCCGGCGCGGATGCGGCCGGCGGGTACGGAGACATTCCACTCCAGCACCGATTCGCCGTGCTCATCGCGCAGCACGGCACGCAGGCCGGGCATGGCCCGGGTGCGGCGGTCGAAATTGTGCACATCGCCCTCGATGACCAGCAGCGGCACGCCGTGATCGACATCGCGGCGGATATCCAGCTCGCCCACCGAGAAGCCGTAGGGGTTCACCTCGGCGCCCACAGCCGCATAGGCCGAGGAGGCGCGCGGCCACAGCGTCACCACATCGACACGGAAGATCCAGGCCGTCGTCAGCACCAGGGCGCAGGCCACGGCGAACGCGCCCCAAGCGCCGCCGGCTGCCGCGACGGACAGGGTGTGCCGCTTCTTTTCCTGACGCTCGCGGAATGCCTTGTGGGGTTTCTTCTCCGCGTCCGGTTCGACCGGCATTTCCGGTGCGGGCACGTCTTGCGCCGCGACGGCTTCCGTTGGATTCTCGGCCTCGGCGGTCCATACATGACCGCAGGACGCGCAGCGCACGCGCCGGCCACTCGCACCGATCGCATCGGGGCTGGCGCGATACCGCGTGGAACAGGACGGACAGCTAAGTACTATGCTCATCGTGCGTCGACTTCGTCCAACAAGGTTCACCCGCGTCAGTGGAGGTTCTCCATCAACCCGAGCATGACCGCTTCTCCGCACAGCGATCCCGAACCGGTCGTCCGCTTCGACAATGTCGGCATGCGGTACGGACGCGGACCGGAAATTCTGCGCGATTTGTCCTTTGATTTACCACGCGGTTCTTTCCAATTTCTGACCGGACCGTCCGGTGCGGGCAAAACATCACTGCTGAAACTGATATATCTGTCCGCCAAGCCCTCGCGCGGACTGGTCAGCTTCTTCGGGCGCGATGCGGCCACCCTGCCGCGCCGGGAGCTGCCGGACCTGCGGCGGCGGATCGGCGTGGTCTTCCAGGAGTTCCGTCTTCTCAATCACTTGAGCGTGTTCGACAATGTTGCCCTGCCGCTGCGCGTGGCCGGCCGCAAGCGCTCGGACTATGCCGAGGACGTCGCCGAATTGCTGGCCTGGGTGGGGCTGGGCGACAAGATGACAGCCCTGCCGCCCACCCTGTCCGGCGGCGAACAGCAGCGCGTCGCCATCGCCCGCGCCGTGGTCGGCCAGCCGGAAATCCTCATCGCCGACGAACCGACCGGCAATGTCGACCCGGAAATGGGCATGCGTCTGCTGCGCCTTTTCGCCGAGCTGAACAAGCTGGGCACGACCATCATCATCGCCACGCACGATCTGCAGCTGGTGCGCATGGTGGATGCGCCGGTGATGACGCTGTCGAACGGCCATCTGCATATCCGCCCGCCGCGCAGCCAGCGCCAGCGCGAGGCCGGGGCCCGCGAGGCCGAGGGCCGCGAGGCGCTGGACGCGGTGTCCCGGAGCGGCGGCGTTCAGGACAGCAGCGAAACGGGCGGCGACGACGATACGGAGGCGCGCGATGAGTGAGGCCGTGCCCAAACCGCCGCCCGGCGGCAGCGGACGCCTTCTGCCGCCCGATTCGGGGCGCGACCGGCCGCTCTTCCTGGTCGCCGCCATCCTGGTCTTCCTGGCCTGCATCGCAGCCCTGGGCGCGCGCGGCGCCTGGGTCCAGGCGCAGCACTGGACCAGCGACCTGGAATCCAGCCTGACCATCCAGGTCCGTCCCGTCGAGGAGCGCGACACCGAGGCCGATGCACGCACCGCCGCCGACATCGCGCGGCAAACGGACGGCGTGCGCGAGGCCACGGCCCGCGATCGCGAACACGCCATGGCCCTGCTCAGCCCCTGGCTGGGCGACAACAACCTGCCCGACGACCTGCCGGTGCCGCTCATGGTCGAAGTGGAGCTGGAACCGGACGCCGTGCGCGCGGGCGATTTCGCGACCGACGCGCTGCAGGCCGCGCTGGACGAGGCCGGCCTGGCCGCGAGCGTGGACGATCATTCGCGCTGGGCCTCGGCGGTGCGCCGCGCCGCCCGCACGGCGCAGACGCTGGGCCTTGCCCTGCTCGCCCTGGTGGCCGGCGCGGCCGCGGCCGTGGTCGCCTTCGCCGCCCGGGCCAGCCTGGCGGCGCGGATCGACGTGATCGACGCCCTGCACCTGTGCGGCGCGGAGGACGGTTTCATCGCCGGCCTGTTCCAGCGGCGCTTCTTCATGCTCGGGCTGAAATCGGGGGCGGCCGGGGCGGTGTTCGCCGGGCTGGTCGCCATCCTGGCCAGTGTGGGCGGGTCGCCGGCGGACATGGCGTTTTTCCTGCCGCAATGGGCAGCGGACCCGTTCGAGCTTGTCCTGCTGGCCCTGGCGCCATTGCTGGCCGGCCTGATCGCCGCAGTCTCGGCGCGGCTTGCTGTCGCATCGGACTTGCGGGGCCGCTGGTAGGGCGTCACAAAACGGCCGGGTTCGCGAGGACATCTAGGATGCGGATTTCATCGGCGGCTGCGGCCGCACAGGCAGAGAGGATCGGGAGGCGCGGATGAACAGGGTCTGGACGGCACTGCGCGCGATCGCCTTTCTCCTGGTGGCCGGCCTGGCCATCGGCTTCGTCCTGTTCGCCGGGCGGGTCGTGGGCTTCGAGGCGCCCGGAGCGGACCGCCGCGCCGACGCGATCGTGGTCCTGACCGGGGATGTGGGACGCACCACGGCGGGTCTGGACCTGCTGCGCGAGGGCCGGGCCCCGCTGCTGCTGATCTCCGGCGTGGACCCGTCCGCCACCCCGGCCGACATCCAGCGCCATTCCGGGCTGAGCGACGCGGAACTGGACTGCTGCGTCATTCTCGGGCGCAACGCCACGGACACGATCGGCAATGCCCGCGAGGCCGGCGATCTTGTGCGCGAGAACGGCTATCGGAGCTTGATCATCGTGACATCAGACTATCATCTGCCCCGGAGTCTTCTGGAGATGCGGTCGCTGATGCCCGGTGTCGAGCTTGTTCCCTATCCCGTGCGCACGACGCCGCCCTGGCGCGACCTCGGCGCGACGCGGCTGTGGCTTCAGGAATACGCCAAATACACCGCCGTCTGGTTTCGCCATTCGGTGACGCCGCAGTCCGAAAACACCTGATGACCGCACTGAAATCCCTCGTCTTCTACATCTACATGTACACGCTCATGGTGGTCATGGGCGTGATCGGGCTGCCGCTCCTGCTGGCACCGCGCGCCTGGGCACGCGGATGGCTGAGGGTCTATCTGAAACTGCTGTGGTTCGGCATGCGCTGGATCTACGGCGTCACCTTCGAGGTGCGCGGCCGCGAGCATCTGCCCGCCGGCGGCGCCCTGGTCGCCTCCAAGCACATGAGCATGTGGGAGACCCTGGCCTATTGGGAAATCCTGCCCGACCCGGCCATCATCCTGAAGCACACCCTCACCTACATGCCCTTCTTCGGCTGGTTCGCGGTGAAGCTGGGCAATATCTCGGTGAACCGGAAGAAAGGCGCGAGCGCGCTGAAAGGCATGATGCGCCAGGCTGCGCAGCGCGCCTCGGAAGACCGGCAGATCCTGATCTTCCCGGAAGGCACACGCGTCGGCCCGGGCGAGCATCCGGACTTCAAGCCGGGCGCGGCCGGCCTCTATCTCACCATGGGCGTGCCCTGCGTGCCCGTGGCGCTGAATTCCGGCGTCTTCCTGAAATCCTATTGCGGCCTGAAACGGCCCGGCCGGATCGTGGTGGAATTCCTCGAGCCGATCCCGCCGGGGCTCGACAAGCCGGAATTCCTGCGCCAATTGCATGAGCGTATCAATGCGGCATCGGACGCCCTGCAGGGTGCCGAGCGGCCGTCGGAGGAAACAACCCGGTGACCATGCGAACCAAACTGCTATGGCCGATCGGCGGCATCATCCTGGTCCTGCTGCTCTATTCGGCCTACTGGCTGTTCGCCAGCACGCAGATCCGCAGCGGCGTCCGGGACTGGATCGCCGACAAGGAACGGGCCGGCTACCAGATCGAGCATGACGGCCTGCATGTCACCGGCTATCCCTACCGTTTCCGCATCCGGCTGGACGCGCCGCGCTTTCACGCGCCGCAGAGCGATGGCGGCTGGGATGCCCGGCTGGAAACGCTCACCGCCGACGCCATGCCGCACGACCTGTCCCACTGGATCGTCGCCTTCGGCGGACCGCTCCTTCTGGCCGACTATACCGAGCCGGACGGGCTGATCGAGGTGACCGCGTCGGATGCGCGGATCAGCCTCGTCTACAATACTCAGGGCGAGACCGAACGTGTCGGTGCGGAGTTCCGCGATCTTCTGGTGAGCACGCGCGCCGGCGCCCCGCCCGATCTGCGTTCGATCGACGAATTGCTGATGTCCGGCGCGGTCGACGAAACCGATGCGCTGCGCATGCGTCTTCAGGTGTCCGGCGTGACGGCCGCCGCGGGGGCTCTGGAGCCGGATGTGGAACGCGCCTTCGGGGATACGGCACGGACCGCCCGGATCGATCTGGAAGTGACGCAATGGTCGGCCATGGCCGACGGCGCCAATGCCATCGCCTGGCGCGATGCGGGCGGCCGGCTGGAGATCGCCGATGCGGAGCTGGAATGGGGCCCGGCCCATGTCTCCGGCACGGGCGATTTCACCATCGACAGCCTGGCCCGGCCCGACGGCCGCCTGTCGCTGCGGATCACCGATCCGGATGCCCTGGCCGACGCGCTCGTCGAGGCGGGCGTCGTGCCGCGCGAGAACGAGCAGGCGCTGCGCCTGGCCGCCATGCTGGCCCCGCGCAGCCCGGAAGGCGTCTCCCTGCCCTTCCGCATCCATGACGGCGGGATCTATCTGGGTCCCGTCCGCCTTGGCGCGATCGACGGCTAGCTATTTCCCGAGGAACTCGGCGAGGCCTTCGACCAGGCGGCGATTCTCCTCGGCCTTACCGACGGTCGCGCGCAGCGCATTGGGCAGGCCGTAGGGATCGACCGGCCGGATGATCAGGCCTTTCGAGGTGAGGAAGGCATCGGCGTCCCTGGCGGTCTTGCCCGGCGTGTCCGGGAAGTGGATCAGCACGAAATTGCACACGCTGGGCGTGACTTCCAGGCCGAGCCCGCCGATCTGCTGGCGCAGCCAGGCGACCCATTCCGCATTGTGCTCGGCCGACTTCCGCATGAAATCGCGATCGGCGATGGCCGCGGTCCCGGCCTCGATGGCCGGCAGGTTCACATTGAACGGCCCGCGCACCCGGTGCAGCACGTCGATGATGGACTTGTGGCCATAGGCCCAGCCCAGGCGCACACCGGCCAGGCCATGGATCTTCGAGAAGGTGCGCGTGACGACGACATCGTCACGTTCGCGGGCCAGTTCCAGACCGGCCGAATAATCGTCATTGCCCACGAATTCGGCATAGGCGCTGTCGATCACCAGAAGCGTCGTCTCCGGCAGGGCATCGCGCAGACGGCGCACTTCGGCATCGGAGACATAGGTGCCGGTGGGATTGTTCGGGTTGGCCAGGAAGACGACCTTCGCATCGTCGCCGGCCGCTTCGATCAGGGCATCCACATCGGTGGTGTAGTTGCGCTCGGGCGCGGAAACGAGTTCGGCGCCGGACTGCATCGCCACCAGGCGGTAGACGAGGAAGCCGTATTGCGACTGGACCACCTTGTCGCCCGGATTGAGATAGGCGCGGCCCAGGAGCTGCAGCAGTTCGTCCGACCCGCAGCCGCAGACGATATTGTCCGCTTCCAGCCCCTCTTCGCGGGCAATCGCCTCGCGCAGCTTGGTCGCGCCGCCATCGGGATAGATATGCAGACGGCTCGCGGCCGCCTCGAAGGCCGCGGCGGCCTTGGGCGAACAGCCCAGGGCGTTTTCATTGGCGGACAGTTTCACCGGCTCGGCGACGCCCGGCGCTTCGGCCGACCCTGGCTTGTAGGGGCGAATGTCGAGAATGCCGGCGCGTGGTTCGATACCCATGAAACTGACCCTTATTCCTGTCGCGTCTATTTCTGTCGCGTCCGGCCGGACGCATTCCGGCGGGACAGTTGACGGGGAGATAGCGCGGGCTGGCTCTGCCCTTCAAGTGCGCGCGAACGGGCGGGCGCAGTCTGACGGCCCGGACGCACCGCGCCGGTATGCTTGACGGCCTCGGCCAGGATCACCCCGCCCAGGCCCGGCCAGGCGTATTCGCCGATCTCCTCCCAGACCGAAGCGACGCGCCGGTGCGTGGTCCAGCCCCAGGGCGGCGCATAGAGCGCCCGCGACCAGGCCGTCGCCTCCAGCAGCGAATCCGCCAGCAGGCGCGAGAGCTGGCCGCGCGTGAAAGGCCGGCCATGGCCGAAGGGGGTCTTGTCGGAGAGCGCCCAGATTCCGTTGCGCGAGGCCGTGACCAGCATCAACCGCCCCTCCGGCGCCATGACGCGCCAGATCTCGCGCAGCAGGACCGGCAGGGCGTCGGCCTCTTCCAGGGCGTGGACCAGCAGGACGCGGTCGAACAGGGCTTCGGGGAAAGGCAGATGCACCTCGTCGCCCAGCGCCGTGGGCGTTCCGTCCGCCGGCGGGACGATGGCGCCCTGGCCGGACGGCATGAAGGAGACGCAGCGCCGGGCCTCGCCGCGATAGGGGTCGAGATAGGGGTTGGCGAAACCCAGCCCGAGCATGTCCAGATCGCGCGCATCCGGCCACAGGGCCCGGATGCGGCGCGCGATCATGCGCCGGGCGGTCACGCCCTGCCGGCTGGAATAGAAGCGTTCGAGTTCGGTGGCATCGCGGCGCACTGGCCAGACTCCCGTCAGATGTCCTACACATCCCTGCTATCCGCCACACTAACCAAAGCGGCGACAACGACAATGAGCGACCTCGTCATCCGGCAGTTTCCCTGCCTTTCCGACAATTACGGCTTCCTCGTCCACGATCCGGACAGCGGGGAAACCGCCACCATCGACACGCCGGATGCCGACCGCATCCTGGCCGAGGCCGACAAGGCCGGCTGGCGGATCACCCAGATCTGGAACACGCACCATCATTTCGACCATGCCGGCGGCAATGAGGCGGTGAAGGCCGCCACCGGCGCCACCATCGTCGCGCCGGGCCAGGAGCGCGCGCGCATCGCCGGTATCGACCGGCCGGTCGGCGACGGCGACACGGTCTCGCTGGGCGCACACATGGCGCAGGTCTTCCACACGCCGGGCCATACGCTGGGCCATGTCTGCTATCATTTCGCCGACGACCGCATCGCCTTTGTCGGCGACACGCTGTTCGCCCTGGGCTGCGGCCGGCTGTTCGAAGGCACGCCGGAGCAGATGTGGAACAGTCTGAAACGGCTGGCCGCCTGGCCCGAGGACACGCGCATCTACTGTGCCCACGAATACACCCAGGCCAATGCCGCCTTCGCCCTGTCGGTCGATCCGGACAATATCGATCTTCAGGCCTATGCCGCCGCCGTCGATGCGGAGCGCGCCCGGGGCGAGCCGACCGTGCCCACCACGATCGGGGCCGAACTGGCCGCAAACCCCTTCCTGCGCCCGGCCGATCCGGCCATCCGCAAACGGCTCGGCCTCGAGGAGGCCAGCGACACGGCGGTGTTCGCGGAGGTCCGCCGGCGCAAGGACAGTTTCTGATTGCATCGCAGCATCGCGACCGCACGACCGGTTGACAGACAGGCCGCCAGGGGGCGACAAAATCTGTCCGGCCCGCCTCCCCGCGATCGGCGGACCCACGCGATGCGGGATGCACGATCATGGACGAGCCTTCACGCGAAGACCGGAATACCGGGAGCGCCGGACCGGGATTTGCCGACCTCTTCACCCCCAAACTCCTGACCGTCCTGCGCGAAGGCTACGGGCTTTCCCATCTGAGGGCGGACGCGGTGGCGGGTCTTACCGTCGCCATCGTCGCCCTGCCCCTGTCCATGGCGATCGCCATCGCCTCCGGCGTGTCGCCGGCCCAGGGCCTCTATGCCGCCATCGTCGGCGGTTTCCTGGTCTCGCTGCTGGGCGGCAGCCGCTTCCAGATCGGCGGACCGGCCGGCGCCTTCATCGTCCTGGTCGCGGCAACCCTGGAACAGCATGGCGCCGACGGGCTGATCCTGGCCACGCTGATGTCCGGCGCGATCCTGATCGTCACCGGCTATCTGCGGCTGGGCACCTATATCAAGTTCATCCCCTACCCCGTCACGATCGGTTTCACGGCCGGGATCGCGGTCATCATCCTGGCCAGCCAGCTGCGCAGCATGCTGGGGCTGGAGCTGGGCGGCCCGGAACCCAGCGAGTTCGGGCCGAAACTGGTCGCCCTGGCGCAGGCCCTGCCCACGGCCAGCCCGCATGCCATCGCGCTGGCGGCAGGAACCATCGCCGTCATCGCCGGCGTGAAGGCATGGAGACCGAACTGGCCGGGCATGCTGATCGCGATCGCCCTGGCCTCCGCCGCGGCGGGCCTCATGGGCATGCCGGTCGCCACGATAGGCTCGGCCTTCGGCGGCATTCCCCACGGCCTGCCCATGCCTTCCCTGCCGGCGCTTTCGCTGGAAAAGGCCATCGACGTCCTGCCCAGTGCCTTTGCCTTCGCCCTGCTCGGCTCGATCGAATCCCTGCTCTCGGCCGTCGTCGCCGACGGCATGACGGGGCGGCGTCACCGCTCCAATTGCGAGCTGGTTGCCCAGGGCGTGGCGAATATCGGCTCGGCTCTGTTCGGCGGCCTGTGCGTGACCGGCGCCATCGCGCGCACCGCCACGAATATCCGCGCCGGCGCGCGCAGCCCGGTCTCGGGCATGATGCATTCCGCCTTCCTGCTGGTCTTCATGCTGATCGCCGCCCCGCTGGCGCGCTACATCCCCCTGGCGGCGCTGGGCGGCATCCTGGCCGTGGTCGCCTGGAACATGGCCGAGCGGCATCAGTTCGTCAGCCTGCTGCGCGCCTCGAAGGGCGACGCGCTGGTGCTGATGTCGACCTTCCTTCTGACCGTCTTCTACGATCTCACGGCCGGTATCGTGGTGGGCTTCGCCCTCGGCGCCATCCTGTTCATCAACCGCATGTCGGAACTCACCGGCATCGACCGGGCCGGCGGGCTGGTGCAGCGCGACATCGCCGACAGCGCCGAGCGCGAGGATTATGACGCGGAACTGGCGACCGATCCGGACATCGTGGTCTACCGCATTCGCGGCGTGTTTTTCTTCGGCGCGGCCTCGACGGTGGACCATGTGCTCACCAGCATCGCCGACCGGCACAAGGCCTTCGTGATCGACTTTTCCGGCGTGCCCGCCATCGACTCCACCGCCGCCAACACGATCGCCGCCTTCGCCCGCAAGGCAGCGGCCCGCCACGCCATCGAGATCCGGCTGGCCGGCACCAATGCCTCCGTGCGCAAGGCGCTGGAGGCCCAGGGTGTCGAACCCCCGCTTGTCGCCTACGCCGCATCGATAGAGGATGCCGTGACTTCCGTAAGGCACAGCGACATTCAGGAGAGCCGGGCTTCATGACCGACACGACCGACATCCAGACCATGATCGACACGCTGGGCATGCAGCCGCACCCGGAGGGCGGCTGGTTCGTGGAGATGTTCCGCGATGTCGACGGCCCGGACGGGCGGTCGCGCTCGACGGCGATCTATTTCCTGCTGGCCGAGGGCCAGTCGTCGCACTGGCACCGGGTCGATGCGGTGGAGGTCTGGCACTGGTATGCCGGTGCGCCGCTGGAACTGGCGATCAGCGAGGATGCGAAGGCCGTGAACACACAGCGCCTGGGGCCGGATCTGGCCGGCGGCGAGCGGCCCCAGGGCGTCGTGCCCACGGGGGCCTGGCAGGCGGCGCGCTCGACCGGCGACTGGACGCTGGTGGGGTGCACGGTGGCGCCGGGCTTCGAGTTTTCGGGCTTCGAACTGGCGCCGGAAGGCTGGGCGCCGGGCAATGGCGATCCCGCGTCCTAGCTGGACATGCGGGCCAGCACCTGGGCGATCATGGCCGAGGACGGGCGCCCCGCGTAGCCAGCATCGGGTGCGATGACGATGATCAGCGTGTTCTCGTCGATGAAGGCCGCCGGCCGGTCGCCGAGGATCAGGCTGATGCCCACGAGGTCGCGCAGCCGGCGGCGGTCGCCCGGGATGCGCGCCACGGCGCGGTCGATCAGTTCCAGCGTGTCGAACTGCACGCCAAGACCGGCCCGCGGGGCCGGCGCGTATTCCACGGAGATGTTGCGATCGAGCTGGCGGGCCAGGTCTCCGGCGAGCTGTTCTGCGCGGGCGCGCACCTCGCCGGGCGAGCGCGGCACGGGCGTCAGTCCGGCGGCCGGGCTGGCAAACTCGACGATCACGCCGTCCGGCGCGTCGGCGGGAAAATAGGTCGCCCCGCCCAGCGCGTTGAGGCGCAGGACCTCGCGGCCGGTATCGGTGATATAGGCCGTGCCGCCGCCGGGCGCGCGATCGGGGTAGAGCACCAGGACCTCGCTGTCCGCCGCGTCACGCTCGCGCAGCAGCGCCGCCTCGCGCGACCGGTCGAACAGGAAGAAGGTGCCGGTATCGGCACGCTGGTACCAGCCCGTCGCCTGCTCGGCCCGCTCGTTGCGCAACAGCCGGTCGCGCAACGGGTTCTGCAGCCCCGAAGCGGCGCCGGTGCCAAGCACGGCGATCAGTATGGCCAGAATCCAGCGTGTCATCCCGGTCCGTATCATCTGCGGCAAGAGGGCGAATTTGCGGCAAGGACTGCGAAAGTCCTCAGGCCATGTACTGGCCGCCATTGATGGTGAGCGTCGACCCGGTGATGAAACCGGCGTCCTCGCTGCACAGATAGGTCACCAGCGCGCCGATCTCGGCCGCCTCGCCCAGCCGCCCGACCGGGATGCCGGCGATGATGCCGTCGAGCACTTTCTGGGGAACGGCCGCGACCATCTCGGTGTTCACATAGCCCGGCGCCACGCAGTTCACCGTGATCCCCTTGCGGGCGGTTTCCTGGGCGAGCGCCTTGGTGAAGCCGATCACGCCGGCCTTGGCGGCGGAATAGTTGACCTGGCCCATCTGGCCCTTCTGGCCGTTGATCGAGGAAATGTTGACGACACGGCCCCAGCCGCGCTCGCGCATGCCCTCGATCAGCGGGCGGGTCGTGTTGAACAGGGAATCCAGGTCCACGCTCATCACCTCGCGCCACTGTTCCGGCGTCATCTTGTGGAACATGGTGTCACGGGTAATGCCCGCATTGTTCACGAGAATGTCGATCGGAGCCCCGGCTTTCGCCTCGGCCGCCGCCAGCCCGTCGCTGCAGGCCCGGAAATCGCCGACGTCGAACTTGGCGACATCGATGCCGTGTTCCGCGGAAAAGGCCTCGGCCGCCGCATCGTTGCCGGCATAGTTCGCGACGACCCGGTGTCCCGCGGATTTCAGGGCCAGGCTGATCGCCGCGCCGATGCCGCGTGTGCCGCCCGTCACGATTGCGGTGCGTGTCATTCCATCCCCCGGGTTACGTCATGGCTCGCCGGCCATTTTGCGTTCGCGCTTGCAGCACACCACCTTAAGCGCGTACACCCTTACATGAAATAGCTACGCGTCCGTGTCGAGCGAATTACAGCCCGAACACACCAAAAAGGCGCACCACAGGGGAGTGAACGGTGACAAAATCGACAGGAAAGTCGCCCGAAATCGTCATCAAGAAGTATGCGAACCGGCGGCTCTACGACACATCGACCAGCCAGTATGTAACACTCGATTATCTGCGCGACCTGGTGAAGAAGGGGACGGACTTCCAGGTCGTGGACGCCAAGAGCGGCGACGATCTCACGCGCGGCGTGCTGGCCCAGATCATCTTCGAGGAGGAGTCGCGCGGCGCCAATCTTCTGCCCGTCGACTTCCTGCGCCAGCTGATCAGCTTCTACGGCGACAGCCTGCAGACGGTCGTTCCCGGCTATCTGCAGATGTCGATGAATTCCTTCGCCCAGCAGCAGGAGGAATTCCGCGAGCGCATGGCCGAGGCCATGACCTCGCCGCAGGCCTCCATGGCGATGATCGAGGAACAGACGCGCCGCAACATGGAAATGTTCGGCCAGGCGATGCGCATGTTCTCGCCTTTCGCCGGCCAGGAAGAGACCGCCAGTGACAGTTCGAGGACCGTCCCCGAAAAGGACAAGGACGGCGAGGATCTCGGCGCCATGCGCGAGGAGCTGGACGCGATGCGCGCCAAGCTCGACCAGCTCATGGACACCAAGACCAAGAAGTAGGGCGGGCGGCCCGCCGCCGCGCTTAACACTTTCGTACCGATATGACGCACCCGGCGCCGGAAACGGCGCCGGGTGTATTCATTTACAACCTCTAAACCCTGTTTTCGCCGCCCGATCGTGGTTAACCTCTCATTAAGAGTTGGCATCGGCCTTGCGAAGCAGAGGACATGACCACGATCCGCAGTGCATATCCTGTCCCGACCCCGAGCCGCCGGCGCGTAGAGCCGGCCGGCCGTGCGCGCGGTTCGAACGATCGTCCGCCGCGGCAGGATGCGCCTGTCACCGTCCCGACCCGTCAGAGAACCGAGCGCGACAGCGACCGGTCCTTTGTGCGTGCGCGTCCTGCCACGGCGGAAGTCATGGTCCAGATCATCGGCGGCGACATGCCGCGGCGCGGCCTGAAGGCCGAGCCGAGCGAAGTGGAACGTTTCCGCCGCACCTACGAGAAGGCTGCAGCGCCAAGCGCTCCGGCCCCGAAATGGGGGCGGAGCGCATGAGTCTGGCGGCTGGAAATGCCCGGCGCGTCGGCTTCTGGCTGGATGTCAGCCTGGGCGCCGGGCTTGTGTTCTTCCTGATCTGATACCGCAGCAGCGGCGGCGTTATTCGCCGACTGCCAGGTCGCG